>Ga0181571_10002826_pt1 | contig 12954 bp, 8 predicted proteins | sample 101ome_17_FD_132440 | JGI IMG/M metagenome (GOLD analysis project Ga0181571, IMG submission 132440) | Coastal salt marsh microbial communities from the Groves Creek Marsh, Skidaway Island, Georgia - 101407AT metaG (megahit assembly) | ecosystem: Environmental > Aquatic > Marine > Intertidal zone...
CAGGCACTCTCAAGACCGGTGATGTGGTTTGGAATGCAGTGAAAGGCAAGCGTGAGCGCGTTGGGCGAATGGTACAAATGCACGCCAATTCTCGTGAAGAGATCAAAGAAGTGTTGGCGGGTGATATCGCGGCCATCGTGGGTCTTAAAGATGTCACTACTGGAGATACCCTGTGCGACCAGAACAAGGTGATCACACTAGAGCGCATGGAATTCCCAGAGCCCGTCATTTCGGTGGCGGTTGAACCACGTAGTCAGGCTGACCAAGATAAAATGGGTACCGCGCTGAGTAAGCTGGCGCAAGAAGATCCGTCTTTCCGGGTGGCTACCGACCCAGAGACTGGGCAGACCATTATTTCGGGCATGGGTGAATTGCACCTTGATATTATCGTTGATCGTATGCGCCGCGAGTTTTCGGTTGATGCCAATATTGGTAAGCCACAGGTGGCTTATCGTGAGGCGATCCGCAACACCGTAGAAATCGAAGGTAAGTTCGTTCGCCAGTCCGGTGGTCGCGGTCAATATGGTCATGTGGTCATCGAGTTTTCACCTCTGCCAGAGGATGCGGAAATTCAAGAAGGTCTCGACTTCCAGAACGAAATCGTTGGCGGTGTCGTACCCAAAGAATATATTCCTGCGATCCAAAAAGGTGTCGATGAACAAATGCGAAATGGTGTCTTGGCGGGATACCCTTTGCTTGGTTTGCGTGCAATTCTTAAAGATGGTTCCTACCATGATGTGGATTCCAATGAAATGGCGTTCAAAATCGCAGCTTCAATGGCGACTAAGAAACTCCATGAATTTGGTGGTGCAGTATTGCTTGAGCCATTGATGAAAGTAGAAGTTGCCACCCCAGAAGAAAATATGGGGGATGTGGTGGGCGATTTGAATCGCCGTCGTGGTGTCATCAATGGCATGGAAGATAGCTTGTCGGGGAAAATTGTGTTCGCCGAAGTGCCACTTTCAGAAATGTTTGGTTACGCCACCGATTTGCGAAGTCAAACTCAAGGTCGCGCTACCTACTCGATGGAGTTCTTACGTTACGAAGAAGCGCCTAAGGTAGTGGCTAACGCAATTATTAATCGTCACTAAGTCCTCTCCTGCAAGCTGCCCACAGTGGGTGGCTTGCCTCTCTTTGATTTTTCTCTTTTTCTGTTGGCGGGAAAAATATCATTATTTTCCCAATTTTTAAGTAAAAAAAGCTGTTTTGTGGTGTGAAAAATTATTATTTGCACGATAAATCACTATTTTGCGGGAAAATAATATTTCTTTAATGATCGACAATGTAGTCAATTATTAAAGGTAGAGCAGATCATGAATACTCCCATAGATAACCTTTCCGTGATTCGTCAGCGTGTGCGTCAGCATCTATATGCTGATGAGGCCATTCTGGTGCGGCAACTGGCGGAACAAGCTGCGCTTAGCCCATCTGAACGCAAAGCGATTTGCGATGATGCTGCAGGGCTCATTGCTCGTGTTCGCGATAGCGGTGCGGCCTCTATGATGGAGGCATTTTTAGCGGAGTATGGGCTTTCTACTAAAGAGGGTGTGGCATTGATGTGTCTTGCTGAGGCCTTACTTAGGGTCCCTGATGCAGCAACCATTGATGCTTTGATTGAAGATAAAATTACAGCTGGACAATGGCAAGAGCATCTTGGGCATGCTAGTTCGCCTTTGATAAACGCGGCTACATGGGGCTTATTGATTACGGGCAAGTTGCTTTCGCCAAGCGAAGAACGGCAATTAGGTGGCACATTGCGAGGAATGATTAAGCGCATGGGCGAGCCTTTGGTAAGAACCGCTGTGGCACAAGTGATGCGCGAGATGGGGCGTCAATTCGTGTTGGGTACGAATATGGATAAAGCCCTAAAACGCGCCGAAAAAATGCAGGCGGTGGGCTACACCTACTCATACGACATGTTGGGTGAGGCGGCTAAAACAAATGATGATGCGCTTCGTTATATGAAGGCCTATCAAGATGCCATCAGCGCTTTGGCGCCGCATTGTCATGGTGACGTGCGTGAAAATCCTGGTATTTCTGTCAAGCTTTCGGCGTTGTTTCCTCGTTATGAGTTTGCTCAGCGCGATCGAGTGTTGGAAGAGCTGCTGCCACGGGTGCATAAACTCGCTGATATGGCTGCCCGTGCAAACATGGGTTTCAATATCGACGCCGAAGAGGCGGATCGTTTGGATGTGTCGCTCGATGTCATTGAAACGCTTGTAAAGGGTGCGAATTGGGGTGATTGGCAGGGCTTCGGTGTGGTCGTTCAGGCCTATGGTAAGCGAGCTAGTTTTGTCCTTGATTGGCTCTACCAGCTTGCTTCACAGCAGCAGTGTAAAATGATGGTTAGGTTGGTGAAAGGGGCCTACTGGGACAGCGAAATTAAACGCGCCCAAGTTTTGGGTACACCTGACTATCCTGTCTTTACGCGCAAGGTAAATAGTGACGTTTCGTATCTTGCATGTGCAAGGCAGTTGTTTGCGATGACCGATCGAATCTATCCGCAATTTGCCACGCATAACGCACATACTGTCGCGGCTGTGATGCATATGGCAGGTGATCAAACGAATTATGAGTTTCAGCGTTTACACGGCATGGGGGAGTCGCTCTACCGTTCATTGGTAGCCAATGGGCAGGTACAGTGTCGAATATACGCCCCAGTGGGAGCGCATAGCGATTTGTTGGCCTATCTCGTTCGGCGCTTGTTAGAAAATGGTGCAAATAGCTCCTTTGTTCATCAATTGGTAGATAGCTCGCTTACCCCTCAAATGATTGCCTCTGATCCGTTTGTGGGTGTGCTTGATGGTGGGCGAAGCTTAAGTAGTTTACAAATACCCGCTCCCAAAGATATTTTTGGCACTGAACGACGCAATGCCAAAGGCTGGGATTTAACTGACCCACAGCTCCTCGATGAGTTGTTTGAACAGCGCCAGCGCTTTGCTAAACATCATTGGTATGCAGGCCCTTTGGTGGCGTCAAATCTGGTGAGCGGCAAAGTGAATGAGGTGATAAATCCATCCGACCTACAGGACGTCGTTGGCTATGTGACTGACTCAACCCTTGAAGATGTTGATCTTGCCCTAGCTGAGTCGCTAAAAGGACGTGAGCTTTGGCATGGCATGCCTGTAGCAGACAAAGTCGCTGCGTTTAGGCGCTATGCTAAAGCACTGGAAGATAATGCAGATGAGTTGATGGCGCTGGCCTGCCGTGAGGCTGGTAAGACATTGGCTGACGCGGTGGCTGAACTGCGCGAGGCGGTCGATTTTGCTTTGTATTATGCGAATCAAATAGATAGTTCGCGTGGTCGCGGCACTATCTGTTGTATCTCGCCATGGAATTTTCCTTTGGCTATTTTTGCTGGCCAGTGTTTAGGGGCTTTAGCTGCAGGTAATGCTGTGGTTGCTAAGCCCGCAGAACAAACTCCGCTAATGGCATTTCGGGCGGTGCAATTGATGCATGAAGCGGGTATACCGGTGGCCTCAATGCAGTTATTAACTGGTCGCGGTAGTGATATTGGCCATGCGCTTACCTCAGATGCAAGAGTGAGTGGGGTTTGTTTTACTGGCTCTACGCCAACCGCACAGCGCATTAATCGCAATATGGCGAACCATTTATCGCCAAATGCTCCTTTGATTGCTGAAACTGGCGGGCTAAATGCCATGATTGTTGATTCTACAGCCCTGCCTGAGCAAGTGGTCAGAGATGTGGTCGCTTCAGCGTTTCAGAGTGCGGGGCAGCGTTGTTCTGCACTGAGAGTGCTGTATGTGCAAAAGGATATCGCCGACAAGTTGCTTGAAATGCTCTATGGCGCCATGGATGAATTGGTGGTGGGAAATCCCTGGTATTTATCAACAGATCTTGGTCCTGTTATTGATGGGTTCGCTAAAGACCGTATTAAAAAGCATATAGATCATTTCGCGGAGCAAGGTAGGCTGCTAAAGCAGTTGGAGGAGCCTACCGATGGCACCTTTATTGCCCCAACCGTGCTGGCGGTAAATAGTATTGCTGAGTTAGGTGAAGAAATATTTGGTCCGGTGTTACACGTGGCACTCTTTGAGTCATCTGAGTTAGAACAGGTCATTAGCGACATCAATAGTTGTGGTTATGGCTTAACGTTTGGTTTGCATACCCGACTTGATCACCGTGTGCGCGATATTAGCCAGAAGATTATGGTGGGTAACACCTACGTAAATCGTAATCAAATTGGTGCGGTGGTTGGTTCGCAGCCTTTTGGTGGTGAGGGCTTGTCTGGTACGGGACCAAAAGCTGGAGGCCCATTGTACGTCGCTAGGATGCGAGGAACAGAGGTTTTACATGAGCAAGAATTTGGCGCGGATTGCATTGCCTTAGATCAGCTGCAAGCAGCGATTGATAGCTTGATCAGTGCTCGCCATATGGCTCATGATGAGGCAGAGTTGAGTGCCGAGGCGAAAGCCCTACCGGGGCCTACTGGTGAGTTAAATTTGTATTCACGCCACCCGCGTGGTCTGGTGATTTGTTTGGGACCAAGTACCGCGGCGGCAACGTTGCAATTAGAAACGGCATTGGCTGCAGGTAATAGTGTTGTTTGTGTGGTTGAAGCGTTTAATCCTCAACTGATGGCTATGGCTGAAGCCAGTGATCGCGTACGAATTTTGGTGGGGCAGTTGCAGCCTGACGCCTTGCGACTCGCGATGGGGTTTCATGCCGTGGCTTGGCAGGGGTCAACCCTGCTAGGTAGAGAGTATCGCAAGGCGCTTGCTGAGCGTGGTGGTGCACTCATTCCTTTGATTGCTGAGGCGGATCAGCAAGAGCGTTTTCAGCTGGAGCGCCATCTATGCATTGATACAACGGCAGCCGGTGGCAATGCAAGCTTGATTGCGATTGCTGAGTAAGTTGGGATAACGGGCTACTGCGAAGAAGCCCACCAAATCCACACTTCTCGACACCATGAATATTGGGTGAGCTCGGCGACGATTTGTTTTTCGAATTCACGTTGGTTGATTGATTGGTTGGCCAGTTCAGCAACAATATGTCCGCCAATTCGCAACTCGAGGTCGATGTATTGTGGATTGTAAAACAACATGATATCGATATCTTGGGTGGTTAGCTTGGTGTCGATATCGAGTGCATCTTGTAATGTTTTAAGCGCCTCGCGCTCAACCTCTTGGCGACTGGGCATGATGGGGCACACTGCGTCGTGGAAAGGGCGATCATCAAATGTGTCGATGTGGAAAATGACGTGACCAATATCTTCAAAGGCATTTTGCAGAGCACAAACGGCGGTGTCCCCAATGAAGTGCGCTTCTGCTGCGCTAACGTAGGGTTTAACTTGTAGATGCATTTCCAGTAAGGCTTGGTTGCTGGTGGTTCTTGTTTTAAAGCCGTGCACGCTAACTACGCCTTCAACACCCATCACAATATCGCGATACTCCGTCACTCGTTCGGGCGGGAGCGCGGTATCTACTAATTCAATGACGCTTTTAGCCACGAGCTCCCAGCCGATTTTACCGACCATGACGGCAACGATGACGGCGGCGAGCGCGTCTAGCCACCAAAGCCCCATAATCGCTCCTGCCACTGCAACCAGAACCACGATGGATGAGAGAGCGTCGGTGCGGCTATGCCAGGCATTGGCAATAAGCAGGTCTGATTTAAGTTCTTTGCCGATTTTTAAACTGTAGCGGAAGATCCACTCTTTGCTGATGATTGAGATAGCAGCAACCACAAGAGCGGGCCAGGTAGGGGGGGGTTGTTGCCCTTCATTAAAGACATTCATGCCGATCTCATAGACCATGCCAAGGCCAACTACAATGAGGAGTGTGCCTAAAGCTACTGTTGCGACGGTCTCATAGCGGCCATGCCCCCAGGGGTGATTTTTATCAGGGCCTTTGTGCGACAGCCGCAGCACGACGATAACCATAAAGTCTGTGGCAAGATCGGATAGCGAGTGAACGCCATCGGCAATCAGAGCGGCTGAATTGGCAATTCCGCCAACGATGATTTTTGACAACCCCAGTAATAGATCGATTACCGATCCAATGAGGGTGACTTTTTCGGCTGCGCGGCGACGTTGATCGAGTTTTTCTTGCATGTAGCTTCCTTTGTCAGACCGCTATTTTAACGTAAGCGTGTCAAATTAGCATGTCAGTTGCTGGCGCAATATGACTGCAGATGCGCTAGCTTAAGTCATTATCATAGTTGCCACATTAAATATAAGAGGTTCCCATGGAAAGAGCTCAATTTCATCATATGAAAGACGGTACGCAACAAGACTGGACACTGATCGCTAGTGAATTCAAGGCTTATGCCCAACACTTACCGGAACGCATTGTCGAGCACTTAAATATCCTTAAGGGCGATTGTGGTGGGTTTCCTGTCGACCGCTATACCCATTGCTTACAAACTGCCACATTAGCACACAAAGACGGCAAAGATGACGAATACGTGGTGTGTGCTTTGTTGCACGACATTGGTGACACATTGGGCTCTTACAATCACTCTGAATTGGCCGCAACAATTTTGGAGCCCTTTGTTAGCGATGCAAACCACTGGATGATTAAGCATCACGGCATTTTCCAAGGTTATTATTTCTTCCATTACTTGGGTATGGATCGAGATATGTATAAGCAATACGAATCGAGTCCATACTACGCCCAAACACGTGAGTTTGTTGAAAAGTACGATTCGCCCGCATTTGATCCAGAGGGTGAAACCTATCCCATCGAATTCTTTATGCCAATGATTGAAAAGGTGTTTGCTGCACCGCGCCAGTCGCTATACAGCAAGGCAATGGATCAAGTCTAAAAATGCTAGTAGCGGCTCTTGTGGCCGCTACTTAACTCTTTTTACACGGATTCTTGTATTGGAGTTCTGTTGAGAAAAGAAGAAACTACCTAAAGCCCCCCTTTCGATGTAAGCCTGGCCTTTTGTTTGGCTAAATACAAAACGTTTCGTATCAATTTGCTTCCACACCTGGCCGTTGCTGAGTTGGAAGATTTTTTTACCGTGCACGGTGTTTGCCTTGATGACCTCAACATTGATCCGGTCGGGGACTTGTTTGGTAATCTGTCTTGCTTCAAAACCAAATAGTTCGCTGTTATTTTTTGCTGGGGCTTTTGTGGCCAGGGCTTTTTTGGGTTCGGCGGTTGTTGAATTAACCGAAGAGGGCAATGACGTGGAGTCTTGTTGTCGGCCTATGGCGTCATAACAATCAAGCCTTTGGTCCCCTGACTCAATGGTTCTACATTGTTGTAGCGCCTTGTCGAGTGCTTCGGCGGTGGCGAGCGAGGTCAGCGTTAATAGAGCCAATCCAATAATGATGCGCACAGTTATCTCCTTATTTAGATGTAGATTAGCCTGACAATGTCGTTTTGTTAAGATTATTTTTTGGATAAAAAAAACGGCCCGCAGGCCGTTTAATTAGTCGTCTAAGAAGCTACGTAAGTGCTCTGAGCGCGATGGATGGCGAAGCTTACGAAGTGCCTTGGCTTCAATCTGACGAATACGTTCACGCGTCACATCGAACTGTTTGCCCACTTCTTCGAGCGTGTGGTCAGTGTTCATGCCAATACCAAAACGCATGCGAAGTACCTTTGCTTCTCTGGCGGTCAAGCCAGCCAGCACGCTACCCGTTGCCTCTTGTAGGCCTTCACTGGTCGCTGAGTCAACGGGTGACTCAATAGTGCTATCTTCGATAAAGTCGCCTAAATGTGAATCTTCATCATCGCCAATGGGGGTTTCCATAGAAATGGGTTCTTTAGCGATTTTGAGTACTTTGCGAATTTTGTCTTCAGGCATTTCCATGCGCTCGCCGAGTTCTTCCGGTGTGGGTTCGCGGCCCATTTCTTGAAGCATTTGACGAGAAATACGGTTGAGCTTATTGATCGTTTCGATCATGTGCACTGGAATACGGATAGTGCGTGCCTGATCGGCAATTGAGCGAGTAATTGCCTGACGAATCCACCAGGTTGCGTAAGTCGAGAACTTATAGCCACGGCGATATTCAAATTTATCTACCGCTTTCATTAGGCCTATGTTGCCTTCTTGGATTAGATCCAAGAATTGTAAGCCGCGGTTGGTGTATTTTTTAGCAATAGAAATAACAAGACGAAGGTTGGCTTCGACCATGTCTTTTTTGGCGCGACGGGTGTGAACTTCACCCATAGACATACGGCGGTTGATCTCTTTGATATCGGCAATGCTTAAGTCGCTGATTTCTTCAATCGCCGCTAATTTACGCTGGGCGCGTAGAATTTCATTGCGGTTTTGGCCGAGTTTCTCTGAGTAGCTCTTACCGCTTGCGATATGCGCATCGAGCCATTCGAGATTAGTTTCGCTACCTACAAAGCTCTTGATGAAATCTTTGCGAGGCATGCCGGCAAAGCGAGTCACAAGTTGTGAAATAATCGCCTCTTGCTCACGGACACGAGACAGCGTTTCACGCACATTGGTTGTCAATGGGTCAAACATACGCGGAGTTAACTTGAGGTATTTAAAAGATTCCCCGAGTTCTTCTAGCGCTTTTGTGGCCTGTTTGCTGCTGCGACCATGTTTGGCGATAGCGGCGTCTGCTTTCTTGTTGAGTTCTTTCAGTAGCTCAAAGCGACGCGCAGCTTCTTCCGGATCAGGGCCATTGTCTGGCGCTTCATCTTCGTCGTCACTGTCGTCATCTTCGTCGTCATCATCGTCGGCTTTAGGGTCGTCTTTCACGACTACCTCGATTTCCTCTTTGACAGGTGCTTCTGTATCAAAGGGGTCAAGGAAGCCTGAAATGATCTCGTCGAGTCGACGCTCTTCCTCAGCGACTTTTGCATATTCATCTAAAACGTTTGCCACTGAGCCAGGGAAGCAGGCAAGTGCTGCCATCAACTCACGGATACCTTCTTCGATGCGTTTGGCAATGGCAATTTCGCCTTCGCGAGTGAGAAGTTCAACGGTGCCCATTTCCCGCATGTACATGCGCACAGGGTCCGTGGTGCGGCCGGCTTCTTGCTCAACTGCTGCCAGTGCCGCTGCCGCTTCAGCAGCGGCGATATCGTCGGATGAGTCGCCGCCGCCTTCCATCAATAGTTCGTCGGCATCAGGGGCTGTTTCAAATACTTGAATGCCCATGTCGTTGATCATCTGAATGATGTCTTCGACCTGATCAGGCTCTGAAATATCTTGTGGCAGGTGATCATTTACCTCTGAATAAGTGAGGTAGCCTTGTTCCTTACCTTTTGCGATAAGGTCTTTGAGTCTAGATTGCTGGACGAAAGATTCAGACATGGCGTCTACAGTACCTTCTTAGGTTAGGGCGGTGTTAAAATAGCCGGATATTATAGCGTATTTTTTAACCGCTTAGCTATTACTTGTCATGACTTTTTACGTTGCTTGGCTTGTAAAGATAGCAGTAATTCTCGTTTTTGCTCGTCTGTCATCTCTTCATAGGGGGTGTCAAGTATCGCCCGTCTTTGAGATTGGTGATTGCGAAGCCTTAATTGATGCTGGATATGGTCAATGATATCCAGAAATTCTTGCTCGAAGCCTTCGTTGGGGATGAGTGGATCTAGGGCGGCGTAAGCTGCCAAACGGGCGCTGTTCATTGCGCCATTCTCGCTGCCGGCAATGTGTCCAAACAAGGTGGCTGTATCCATTTGGTGCTGCCCCTTGATGAATTCAATGAGCCTTGTTAACAGCGCTACATCTTCGTCAGTACTGGTCTTTAAAAGCTCAATTTTGTGAACCTGATGAGCAATAAACGGGTGGTGAATGAGAAGGCAAATGGCTTTTTGTGCCGGCGACTGGCTGAGCTGAATCTTGAAATGGCTGCTGGCACTGGGCGAGCTCAATGCTTCGGGAGTTTGTTTTTTGACGGTTTTCTTCGCAGCGGGCTGTTTGATGGTTTGTTGCCGCTGCCATTGGGCGACATCATGTTGGCTGGTGGCGGCATCGGTTAACGCTTGCAGGCGGTCTTCGCTTACCCCGGTGCGGCGAGCTAACTCACTGACTAAAAGCGCTTTGAATATGCCTTCAGGGACGTGTCCAATCAGTGCGGTGGCAACTTGGCTGAATCTTGCTCGGCCATCCATCGTTTTTATATCGATGCCTTCGGCGGCAAGATTAAACAGATATTCTTCTAACGGCTGTGCTTTGATGACAAGCTCGGCAAAATATTCGGCACCGCGTTGCCTGACCAGTGTGTCAGGATCTTCACCGTCGGGTAGAAATAAAAATCGAATTTGTCTGCCGTCGGCAACCGCGGGTAGGGAGTTGTCAAAAGCGCGGCGGGCAGCTTTGCGACCGGCTTCGTCGCCATCAAAACAAAAGACAACTTCTGAGGTGTGCCTAAAAGCGAGCTCTAAGTGCTCGGCACTACTGGCCGTACCGAGTGTGGCTACCGCATAACGTATCCCGTGCTGGGCGAGTGAAACGACATCCATGTAGCCTTCAACAACCACTAGGCGGGGAAGTTCGCGCATGGCTTGGCGGGCTTCATAAAGTCCGTAGAGCTCTGTGCCTTTATGGAATATAGGCGTTTCGGGAGAATTCAGATACTTGGGTTTTTCATCGCCTAAAACTCGGCCACCAAAGCCGATGCAGCGACCGCGATTATCGCGAATGGGAAACATAACACGGTTGCGAAAGCGGTCGTAAATTCTTCCCTTGTCGTTTTCAACGATAAGGCCGGAGTCCATCATCATCGCTTTGTCGGACTGGTCTTTAAACAGGTGGTTGAGAATTTTGTCCCAAGCATCGGGCGCAAAGCCAATGCCATACTCCTGGGCGATTTCTGCACTGATGCCGCGTTGCCGAACATAGGCGTTGGCCGCTTGCGAATTTTGCATTAGTGTTAGCTGTTCGCGATAGAATCTGGCGGCACCTTCAAGCACATCATAGAGATCACGTTTGCGCCTTTGCACTTGCTCCTGTTGCGGATTTAATTTTTCGCGAGGCACTTCAAGGCCGTAATAATGCGCAAGATTTTCAATGGCTTGGGGGAAGTCTAGTCGTTCGTAGTCCATCACAAAGCTCAGGACGTTGCCGCCAGCACCGCAGCCAAAACAGTAATAGAACTGTTTGTCAGCGTTGACTGAAAACGAAGGGGATTTTTCTTCGTGGAAGGGGCAGAGAGCTTGGTAGTTGCGACCGGCCTTCTTAAGTTTGACGCGCGAGTCTATCACGTCAACTATATCAGCACGTTCGATAAGATCGTCAATGAAATTTCTAGGGATTTGCCCGGCCAAAGGCGATACTCCGCTAAATTAACTTAGCTGAGGCGGTCTTTTACCTGCTTGCTGACAACGGCCATATCGGCACGGCCTTGCATAGGCCCTTTCAGCATTCCAACAACCTTGCCCATGTCTCGCATGCTTTCGGCACCGGTCTCAGCGATTACTGAATCGATCATAGCACTGATCTCATCTTCTGTCAGAGGTGCAGGAAGAAAGGTTTGGATGACTTCAATTTCAGCAGTTTCAACAGCGGCTAGATCTTCGCGGTTGGCATCAAGGTATTGACGCACGGAATCTCTACGCTGCTTGACCATCTTATCCAGAATAGCAATAACGCGATCATCGTCGAGCTCGATACGCTCGTCGACTTCGACGCGTTTAAATTCTGCTTGTATGAGTCGTATCGTTGCTAAGCGCTCTTTTTCTTTGGCGCGCATAGCATCCTTCATGGCTGCTTTAATACTGTTTAAAATCTCAGATGCCATGAATTACTCCTCAATATAAGACGTGTTGTTCAAGAATTACTAGTGACCGCTACGTATGCAGCGGTCCGACAAAAAGTCGATACTAGTATAAACGCTGGAACTTGCGGCTCTCGCGAGATACCTTTTTAGCGTGACGCTTAACTGCAGCAGCTGCGGCGCGCTTACGGGTAGTCGTGGGCTTTTCGTAGAATTCACGCTTGCGAACTTCTGCTAAAATACCGGCTTTTTCGCATGAGCGCTTGAAGCGACGGAGTGCGATGTCGAAGGGCTCGTTCTCTTTTACCTTAACGTAAGGCATTAAAATCACCTGTCCATTATAACTAGTCAAAATTGTGAACAGAGGACAAAACATTTAGGCCTCTGCATATAGGGGTGCGGATTCTATACCTACTTATTAGGTTTTGCAATGCTAAATATGCTGCTTTTATAGCCATTGGCTGTAGATGGCATTATCATGCCTGAAAAGTGATTAATGAGGTGGCTAAATGTTAGTGCTGGGTATTGAAACATCTTGTGATGAAACAGGTATAGCGCTGTATGACACAGAGCGGGGTTTGTTGGCTGATGCACTGCATAGTCAAATCGCCGTTCATCGTGAATACGGCGGTGTTGTGCCTGAACTCGCCTCACGGGATCATATTCGAAAGACCCTGCCGCTAATTGAAGAAGTGCTTCAGCGTGCGGGACAGAAAAAATCTGACTTAGATGCTGTGGCCTACACCTCTGGCCCTGGATTAGTTGGCGCTCTCATGGTGGGAGCGTCTATAGGGCGTTCGCTGGCTTATGCCTTAGATATTCCCGCGCTTGGTGTTCACCACATGGAAGGCCATTTATTGGCGCCGATGCTTGAAGAGTCGCCGCCGGCGTTTCCTTTTGTTGCGCTATTGGTTTCAGGGGGGCATACCCAGCTGGTCGATGTCGAGGGAATTGGGCGCTATCGTTTATTGGGTGAGTCCGTTGACGATGCCGCCGGTGAGGCTTTTGATAAGGCGGCAAAAATGCTAGGTCTTCCCTATCCAGGTGGTCCCCATATCGCTAAGCTCGCCGGTGGCGGTGATCCATTGCGCTTTGATTTTCCTCGGCCTATGGTGCGACAAGGTGGCTTAAACTTCAGCTTCAGTGGTTTAAAAACCGCGGTGCTCAATGCGGTCAACGCCAGTAAGGATGCAGCCGGTGAAGTCTCTGCCGTGGATGCGGCGGATATTGCGGCGAGTTTTCAGATGGCGGTGGTCGATACACTGATGCTTAAGTGTCGTAGAGCATTGAAAGAAACG
>Ga0181571_10002840_pt1 | contig 12915 bp, 6 predicted proteins | sample 101ome_17_FD_132440 | JGI IMG/M metagenome (GOLD analysis project Ga0181571, IMG submission 132440) | Coastal salt marsh microbial communities from the Groves Creek Marsh, Skidaway Island, Georgia - 101407AT metaG (megahit assembly) | ecosystem: Environmental > Aquatic > Marine > Intertidal zone...
AGGAAGTACCCGAACATGATGGACGCCGCGTACACCTGCGCCGACTGCAACTTGCTCATCTTGATGACAGTGTCCCCGTAGGCCATGCTCGCCGGTCCAAGCGCGCCCAGCATGTGCTCCTTGACCATTTCGATGGCCTCCCGGGTATGAACGCCCTCCGTCAGCGCCTTGAGAGCGTCCATGTCCTCGTGCATCGGCCCTAGCTGCGGCAGCATGCTCACCCCGAGCTGCCGGAACTTTTCCAGGATGCACACGTACATCAGGTCCTCGATGGCCAGCGCCGCCTCGGCGTCCTTCACCTCTTTGATCCTCTTCGACAGCACCAAGTCGACGGACGACGCGTCTGGCGTGGCGCCCTCGGCCGAGGCTTCCCGCTGCTCCTTCAGCCTGCGAAAGGCGCCGTCGACCGTCTCCTCAAACAGGTGCGGCTCCTTGGACAGGTAGTAGACGGCCATCTCGCCGATGGGGGAAGACGGCATGGACGGGGCCTGCGGGAAGGGCGAAGGGCGAAGTGTGAGGAGGAAAGGGTGAAGCTTCGCGAATGAGCCAAGGCACCGACGACGACGACGACCAGAGCCGTTCCCTCTTCTCTGGAGGGTTGGACGTACCAGTGCAAACTCCTCGTCGTTAGAAGAACCACTCGCAGCGATCCGTGAGACAATCTGTCGCCGAGCAGCGACACGGGAGGGCAACATCCGGTTGGCCCTTGGAACTGGAGACGCCCGATTGCGAGCTCCTAGGGTCCTCGCCGGGGCAATGGACAAGACCATGGTTTCGGAACTGATTCAAAAGACCAATGTGCGGACAGAAACGTCGTGTTCTTTCTTTAGGAACGAAGTCTTCGATTCGATTCGATTGTGGTCGAGTTTGTGGGCCCCGGAGAGAAGCGGTTCCCCTCCTCCTCCAGTTCAAATAATACATGTAGTACTACCAGAAGACTCTTTTGGGACCATCCTGTGACGATCGCGATCACCACGCACCGGACGCCGCAGGGCTCTCTTTCAGGCGCTTTGCATGAACTGGATGGGTGCATGCTCCTAGATAGACTCGGTAGAAAGAAAGAAAAAGCACAGACCAACACCCCATGATCTCGGCCCTGTCCTGGATCCCGAGAGGGGTCTCCAAGCTCAAGCTTGAGCACATTGCCGATGACGACGAGGAGGCGCTCAAGGCCATGAAGCTCTACGCGTCGCGACACGCTGCCGATTCCGGAGACTCTGGCTCTGAGGACGCCGATATGATGGGGACGAGCGATCCCGACTCCAATCCAGATTCCGATTCCGATTCCGATTCGGAGATGGACGACGTGGCGCGGGCGAGGAAGTTTGCCGCCATGCTCAAGGAGGACGCAAAGGTCGCTGCCAAGTCTTCGAAAGTCGGGAGAGGGCAAGGGCAAGGGAGCAAGGGCGCGCAGCAGATCTCGGACTCGCTGGCAGAGCTGAATATGGACGCGTATGATGACGATGACGGCGATGACGAGGACATGAACCGGATACTGGGCGGCGGCAACCCGGGGATGGCGTACTACGCCGACCCGAATGACGATCCGTATCTGAACAAAGGCAAAGGGGGCGAGTCCGAGTCGGAAGACGAGCTCGCGTACAAGGAGACTGACCTGCTGATTGCGGCCGCGCGGAACGAGGAAGACATCAGCCACCTCGAGATATGGGTCTACGAGGAGGGGGACGAGACGAATCCGGACGGGAATATCTACGTGCACCATTCCTTGCTGCTGCCGGCCTTCCCGCTGTGCCTGGCGTGGGGGCCGTGCGATCCGGCCTCGGGGTCGGTGGGCGGCAACTTTATGGCGGTGGGCTCGTTCGAGCCGGGCATCGAGATATGGAACCTGGACGTCGTGGACGCCGTCGAGCCCGTGGTGACGCTCGGCGGGGCTGATTACGAGGCTGCGCGGCAAATTCAGCTGGACGCGTTGACGAAGAAGAAGGGCAAGAAGAAGGGCAAGGGGGGCAAGGGTGCAGACGAGGTGCCCGAGGTGCCCGTCCTGCCGGGAAGCCACGCCGACGCCGTGCTGGGACTCGCTTGGAACCAAGAGTACTGCAACGTGCTGGCATCCGGGTCGGCGGATCGAACGGTCAAGATATGGGACGTGGCCACCCAGCAGGCGACCCTGACCCTGACACTGCACGTCGACAAGGTCCAGGCCGTGAAGTGGCGGCCCGTCGAGGCGTCGCTCTTGCTGTCGGGCGGCTTCGATCGGCGCCTCTTCCTCAGCGATCTGCGGGCTCCAGACGCCAAGGCCTCGTCGTGGAAGGTCGGCAGCGACGTCGAGGCGCTGGCATGGAACCCGCACGATCCCAACACGTTTGCCGTGTCGACGGAGGACGGGAAGGTCTCGATCTTCGACACCCGGAACAAGGCCGTGATCGAGGCGTTCCAGGCGCACAAGAAGGCCGTCACGTCGGTGAGCTTCTGTCCGTGCCTCGACGGGGTCATCGTGACGGGATCGACCGACGGCAAGGCCAAGATCTGGAAGCGGGGCGACGCCGGCAAGACGTTCGCCGAGGTGGCCAGCGGAAAGATGGGCGTGGGTTCCATCTTTTCCGCCGAGTACTGCCGGGACGCCCCGATGCTCGTGGCCGTCGGCGGGGCCGAGGGCACCTGCTCCGTGTGGGATACGCGATGGGCCTTTGAAGGCGCGTGATGATGCAGTGGCGAGTGCGGTGTAAATATGAAATACCACACGCGAGGTATTCTAGTTCATCCTGCGAGGGGGGCTCCGTTTGTGGTCCGACCGCACGAGACGACGGTTATCTCTCCTCCTCTCCACCTGCTCATCGTCCTCCCCGTCGTCCTCCTTCTTCTTGATGTCCTCGTAACACTTCTGCACAGTCGCCGGGGTGAGGAAACCGTACCTCTTGGCCAGGCTGAGCCAATTGACGCTCCCGTCCGCGTTCGTGCCGCCACGCCCCACCGTCCTCTCCCGCAGCCTGTCGTCCTCCACCAGCTTCACCAGCTCCAGCTTGGCCTCTGGCGTCCAGCTGCCTCGCATCCGCTTCGGCTTGCGTTTCATCGACACCCGGCCTGGCGATGGGGCGATGGGGCGATGGGGCGATGGGGCGAAGGAACGCGAGTGAGTCGGAGAGTCGGAGTGCGGCGAGAGAGAGCACACGTCACATACCGACGGCAAGGGACCCCCACTCATCGGCAAGTGGCGGCGGTAGATGCCGAGCGAGATCGATGAGCTCGTCGACCTCATCGGGAAGTTCAAGCGTCGCGCCCTTTTCGAGCAGGGTCATCCTGGCGGTTGCGATGACGAGCGAAAGGCAAGGTAACCGTGAGGGAGCCGGGCGGGCGGGTGTGTGTGTGTGTGTGTGTGTGGGTCGTCGACGACACATACTTCAGAAAGAGATAGTACGAGACCGTGTCCACGAGCGTCAGGAGAGAGTTAACGGTAAGGAGAGATCTCTAGAGATCTCTACTAATTAGTAGGTCGCTCGCTGCTGAATGCAAACGCCGGTGACTGAGTCATGCCGCGGACGCCAACGGGACTGCTGACTGACTGACTGACTGACTGACTGACGATATTGCCGACGACCGACTGGTGGTCCAGCGGGTCGCCATTCGTCCCGGTCAGACTCCCACCGTCCATGTGGAACCTCTTCAGGAACCCGATGCTCGCGAGCGTAGGGCTCGAAGGAACCGACACGGTCCAGGGACTCAAGACGATCGACCGCCTGCGAGCCGCGCAGCTTCTCGACCACGGCGCCCCATCGAGCCGGACGCCAAAGACGAAACCCGCCTCGAGGCGGTCCTACAGGCGATATAAGGGTCCCTTCATCGAGTTTCTCGGGGTCGACGAGTTTCAGCGGGACCCAAAGGCGTGGGCGGACTTTTTCGGGACGACGCCTACGGCGGCGGCGACGGCGGCCAGGACCTTTGACGTGCCGGGGAGCCTCGACGCCTTGTTCGAACGGTTCGACGAAAACATCGTGTGTTTTCTGGCCAACTACCTCCGGGTCGGGGCGGCCATCCTGCTGCTGTGCACGTACCTCCGCCCCAAAGCGGTGTTTGGCATCGCGCTCATGGCGTACAACGTGTACACTGGCTACCGTGCCCTGGCGACGCCGTCCGCACCACAGTCCCGACACGCCCGGACCACCACCACCCCGCCCGCCCCGGCCAACCCGGCGATCGCCATCCTGACGTGGTTTGTCATGGTGTACAGCAAGTGCGTTCCGATCGTCGCACTGGCCCTACTGTTGTCCGCGATCTCGATCTCTCTGCACGCGAGCCTGCGACGGACGGTCTCCGAGACGCGGTGCCGCACCGGGGCGAAGGACAACGTGTCTTTCTCGTTCAGACAAGTGTGGAAGGTGCGTCTGATGATTATACGACTATTCTCCGACTCTCCTCGTCTCACGCTCGCGCCACGAGCTTCCCTCCTTCGCTCGCTCTCTTGTTCGCCAGGGCCAACCGCGAGAGTCAAGACGACTGCTGCGGGAAGGCTGGCATGCGACCACGCACAACGCATCAGGATGGACCCAGAGCGCTCGAAGATGGATCTACTACTACGGCCTCCGCGCCGCCGACTGGATCCGCGATGCTACGAGCCGAATCGGATGGAACAAGCGCACGAGACGGCGGCGGCCAGCGGGCGCCTGATGACCGTCCTCTCCGTTACACCCACAGTATGACTGCGTTCAACACACAAGTCGTCGTCCACGGCACCGTCAGTCGACCATTCACCGCCACCACCGCCACCACCGCCACCACCGCCACCACCGCCACCTCATATCCTCCGCTTTTTCTTCGGACCAGCGATCTGCTTCTTCTCCTGCGGTGCCTCGTCAAAGTGTTTCAGGCCCTTGTCGTCGAATATCTTCTGGATTCCGTCCATCTCCCGATCCAGCCGCCTCTGCTCCTTCTTGTTGGCGAGCTTCCTGGCCTTCTTCGACAATGCGGCGGGCGCCTTGTCCTCCTCGGGATCCTCCTCAACGTCGCTCGCCCCGTCCACACCACCGTAATAGTCGTCATAATAGTCGTTCGACGATTGCATCATCCGTCGCTGGACCTCCGTCGGCACCACCACGTCGCCTGGTGCCGAGGCTGAAACCGGCGGCAGTGCCGTCTCCTCGCGCTGGTCCCCGTCTGTCGCTCGTGCGTCGATTGCCGTCCCAGAAAAGTACGTGGCCGGCTTTTTGTTGGGCATCGAGGCCCCCGCAGTCCCCCCTGTCCCTTCCTCTTTCGTGGCAGTTGCCACGTAGTCCGTCCCGGCGTCGCCGAAAATATCATCGCTGTCTTCCTGTTCTTGTTGTCCTCGTTGTTCTTGTTGTTGTTGTCGTCGTGCGCCGCTAACGTTCGGCCCCATTCCCGTGTTCCTGTCCTCGTCCACAGTGTCATGAGCGGCCACCTGCTCGTCGGCGGGTTTCTTCTTCCTGCCGCCGCCGCCGCAATAGCGCATGATGGTGCAGATCTCATTGACCACCGCGTTTGGCAGGGGCTTCCGCTCCGCCCGCTCTGCCGCCGACTCGACGTTGCCTTCCTCCTCCCCGTCACGTACGAGACCGCCCCGTTTCCGAATGACCGGAATTTCGTACGCGTCGGCCTGCCTGTACACGTACGACGTCGACCCCACCGACGCCTTTCTACTCGACGACTTCCCGTCCTTGGTCACCTCGAGCAGGGCTGCTTCGATCGCCCGCGCCAACTGCCGGCCCTGCTTGCCGGCCCCCGAGGCAGTCATCGATGTCGATGTCGTCGTTGTCGTCGTCGTCTTTCCCAGAGCATATCGTTCGTGATTCGCCGCGTCCTCCTCGCCCATTTCGCCTCTCGAGTCCGAGTCCGAGTCCGCTCCCTGCCCCTTCCCGCCCCCTCGCCCCCTCGCCTGCCCTTTCTCCGCACGCGCCTTGGCGAGCAACCCAAAGTCCAATCCCTTCATCTCCAAGGGGTCCTCCCCCAGGTCCTCCACCCCTTTCCGACGAAGCTCTGCACGGTCCACGTACTTGGCATGAATCTCGTCCAGCCTGTTCGGTTTGGCACGAGGTTTGCCGTCGTTGTCCTCCGTTGCTTTTGCTTCCCTCCTCTGGTCTTGCTCCAGTTCCGAGACCCGCGGCGGCTCCTGCACGACCCGCGGCTTGTCGAGCAGCTTCCTGAAGTCTTCGTTGTCCATCGCGGCGAGCGAGCGAGCGAGCAAGTCGTCCTCCGCCAGTGGGACTCTGGCCGCGACTCTGGAACGAATTTGGACTGCGCAGTTTGGAGTCCGCTAGCGGAGCCAGCTGGCTCAAACTCGAATTGATCGCACGGATACTCCGCCACCACTACTCCGTGCATTAATTCACCGCCGTCCGGCCGTCCGAATAGAGACCGGCGCGAAGTTCGAGTTCGTTGAACAGGAGCAATTTGCAGACAGAAATGTCGAGGCCAGGTCCGTCTTTCGCGACCGACTCGCCGCGACCGCGATCCATACATTGTCAGCACCACGACGCCATCGGCCCATATCCCCGCAATCACGTCCCGAGAGACGGTCCAGCGTGCACATGCGACGGTCCACGCCTGCTGCACCGCCAACGACTCGTGGCCACTCCCTCCGTTCTGTCAGTAATACCCCTCGCTCACACGCCCACCGTACGTCCATATGTATCCACACACAGAGTTCCCCCCTCGGGCGTTCCCAGACACGGTCGACGCCGCGATTCGCCTGGCAAGCGCCGGCAGACTGCCGGTGCTCGGCCTCGCCCTCGGCGTGGCATTCAAAAAAGTCGGGGCGACCTACGGAAGTTTTGACGCCGCGTGGAAGGCCGCGCTGCGGTCTCCCGTGGGCGTCGACGCGCAGAGGCTGGTCGGATTCTTCCAGAGCAACACGGGGTCCTTGATGGTCCTCCTGGCGGGCGTCGGGCTGCTGTGGTTGGTTCAGCGCTGGGTCAAACGGGAACGGACCTACCTGGTCGACTTGGAGTGTTTCAGCAACATTCCAGAGCTTCGCGTGCCGTACGAAGCGTTCGAGTCGCAATCGAGGCGGAAGAAGTGCTTTTCGGCCGACGCGATGGACTTCCAGATGCGGATGTTGAACAAGAGCGGGGTGGCACACGAGACGATGTTCCCCAGCGGATTGTATATGGACCCTCCTGAGACGGGCATGGCGTCGGCAAGAGAGGAGGCCGAGATGGTGCTGTTCAGCTGCGTGGAGAACCTGCTGAAGAAGACGGGCCTGAAGGCGAGGGATATCGACGTGCTGGTCGTCAACTGCTCGCTGTTCAACCCGACGCCGTCGCTGTCGGCGATGATCATCAACAAATTCAAGATGAGGACCAACATCGAGTCGTACAACCTGGGAGGCATGGGATGCAGCGCGGGGCCCATCTCGATCGGTCTGGCAAAGCGCCTGCTTGGGTCCCTCAACAGGGGTGGGTATGCGCTCGTCGTGTCCACGGAGAATATCACCCAGAACTGGTACCAGGGTAACGAGCGGTCGATGCTGATCCCCAACACGATCTTCCGGATGGGCGGGGCGGCCATGCTGCTCACCAACAAGAAGACCGAGGCCAGCAAATCGCTGTATGAGCTCGAGCACGTCGTCCGCGTCCACTTAGGGGCGCAGGATGACGCGTTCAGGTGCGTGTATCAGCACGAGGACGCAGACAAGAAGATCGGCGTCGAGCTGAACAAGGACCTTGTCAACGTGGCGGCTCGGGCGCTCGAGGTCAATCTGACGAAAATGGGCCCGCTCGTTCTCCCGCTGGGCGAGAAGCTGGCATTTGCCGCCAACTGGATCGCCCGGAAGGTGTTTGCAGCCAAGCTCCAGCCGTACATCCCGCGCTTCAACAAGGCGTTCGACCACTTCTGCCTGCACGCTGGCGGTCGTGCCGTTGTCACGGGCCTGAGCCGCCAGCTTAATCTCAGCGAGGACAAGATGGCCCCGTCGGCCAACGCGCTGCACTGGTACGGCAACACGTCGAGCTCGACAGTCTGGTACTCGTTCAGCTGGATCGAGACGGTCCAGGGCGTCGCCAAGGGCGAGCGGGTTTGGCAGGTCGCCTTCGGCTCGGGATTCAAGTGCAACTCGTGCGTTTGGAGGGCGCTGAAGACAATCAAGCGCGAGCACGGCGCGTGGAAGCACATTGCCGGCCAGGAGACGAGGGCGGTCGAAACGATCCTCAAGATCGAGGAGGAGAGCCGGCTCGAGCGGGCCAAGAAAGCCAAGGCCGAAGGTTGAGGGGTCATTCGTTTATTCCTTAGATAGATATAGCATAAAGGTAGGCCTCCATATCATAGTCCGTCCGGCGCAGAGTGGCTAACGAACGCTGCCGTTCGTTCAAACACTGCTGAATTGTTCCCCGGTGTTCTTTTCCCCAAATGCCACGCGGTAGTCACAGAGACAGAAAGACAACAGCAGGCGCGACCATCTCGACGACGAAGCCCTCAAAGCGGGATTTTTCGCACGGGTGCCCTCATCTGAAGGCCTATTGCGCGCGCATCGAGGGCCAGCTCCTTTCGACCCTCCATGCGCTGGCGAGCTCGGGCGGGGGACCTGGCGAGCGATCGAGGGCGACGGCCTGCACCGAGTGCTCGTTACAGGGTGACAGCCCGGAAGACCTCAGATCGAAGCACCGCCGGAAAAAGTCGCGACACGCAATCTGCTTTGACCGGGCACGGATGCAGTTCTACTGCTCCGAGTGCGAGGACTACACCTACTTGGAGGAGTATGAGGCGATTTCGTTCGCTGCCGGTCTCGGCTTTCGCGGCGAGCTCGGGGCGCTGTCCGAGCTGGTGACCGACGTCGTATCCCGGCGTCACCCCAAGACGGAGAGTCCGGAAGACAAGGCAGCCGAGGGACTGCGCCAAAAGCCCGCCGAAAGCCCGTCGGTCGACGGGTTTCATGACATCAATGGTATCAACGACATCAACGACATCAACGACATCAACGACACGAACGACATCAACGACGCGGCGGGATACGAGGCCATCGAGCCTTCGGACGGTTTTCCGATCGGACTGCGCGGGCTCAACAACCTCGGCAACAGCTGCTTTGCGTCCTCCATACTGCAGGCTTTCATCAGGACGCCCATGCTCGCCGAGTACTACCTGAGCGCGAGGCACTGCGAGGCGAACTGCCGGGTCTCGGCGGAGGGCGGGCACTGCATCGAGTGCCAGCTGGACAAGGTGATCTCGAACGTCTTCAGCGGGAACCGATTGCCGTACTCGCCGGCTGAGTTCCTTCACACCTGGTGGATGATGGCCGGCGACGTCCTCAGCGGGTACAAGCAACAGGATGCTCACGAGTTTTTTCTGTTCATCCTGCAGATGCTGACGGGCCACCCGGACAGCATCGCGACGTCCCTGTTCATCGGGCAGGTCCAGTCCCGCGTCTTCTGCCAGGGTTGCGGCAGGAATTCCGTCCAGAAGGACGAGTTCTCTCACCTGTCTCTGGACGTCTTGCCGTCGGGGAGCCTGGTGCCGCCGGCGATCGCGCCGCGGGCCAAGCAGAACCCGGTCGCGCCCAGAAAAAAGGGCGCCAGAGGCGCCGCGGCCAAGAGCGCCGCGATGAAGGCCGCTGCGATGGCTTCCGCTGCGGCTGCAGCCGCGGGTTCGGGATCAGAGTCGGCTGCTGCCGCGACCGCGACTGCAACCGCGAAGGCCAAGACGCCGGCCAAAGCGGCGCTCACTCCCCCCAAAGCAACCAAGACGATAAAAAAGACCGAAACCTCCTGGAATCACCCAGCCCTCGAGGGATATCTCCGATGGCCCGGAGACTCGCTGATCGGCTGCCTGCGTCGCTTCACGTTTGCAGAGATCCTCGACGGGACCTCGGACGACTGGCGCTGCACAGAGTGCAACAGCGGCAACAGCGGCAACGGAAACAACGGAAACAACGGAAACAAGGGAAACTACAGCGACAACAGCGACAACGCGTCCGCCTCTCGCGCCATCAAGCAGACGTCCATCACCAAGCTACCTCCCGTGCTGACAATGCACCTGAAGCGCTTCGATTTTCTCAGCGGCCCCAAAGCGGGCCCGACCAAGATCGAGACCTTTGTGTCGTTCCCGCTCGACGGGCTGGACATGTCGCCGTATCTGACGTCGAGGATAGACCTCGGTCGGCACGGAGTCGGCGCACATCTCGAATTCCTGTACGACGCCTTCGCCGTCGTGTGTCACAGGGGGACTTGTTCGGGCGGACACTACGTGTCGTACGTCCGGGTGGAAGACCGATGGTACCTGTGCGACGACGCGTTCATCATCGAGGTCTCGAAGAGCGTCGTCGAGCAATGTCAGGCCTACCTGGTGTTTTACGCGTTGAGACAGAATTCCACGCAGCTGTGAGTCGAAGTTCGGCGGGGGCCCGGGAGCCGGCCATTGTGTTGTGATTTCGCCTGCAAGAGACCTCGCAATAGACCATTTCATGCCCCGTGCGGCATCGCTTTGGAAACTATACACCGACAGCAGCCATAGGGACGCGGAAACGGGCACGACCGTACGCCTTTTCGTCCCACGAGAGGGGGGGGGCAAACTGCGCATTTCAGTGGGGACGAACCCGGTCTTCAATTTTGAATCCATCTCGAACCATGGTGAAACTGAGTCGCTTTGCGGCAGTCAATCCCCACGAGGATGATGTGGACAACGAAGCGTTCTCGAAAACGCTCGAGGCCGAGGCGGCAGAGATGATCCAGCTGTACCAGGCAGCGATCGAGTTGTCCTTCAACCGAGAACACAAACTCGCCGAGGAGCAGTTCAAGACCCTGCTGGACAACGAGCTGGTCGTGAGCGGGGCGACCGAAGAGCTGCAACAGCTGCGAGTGCTCTCGAGGAAGAACCTGGCTCTCGCGGTTTTGAAGCAGGAAGGCAGGGAGCGGGAGGCGTTGGACTTGCTGCAGGTAGCGATCAAGAGCAGTCCCGACGACGTGGGTCTTATCGACAAGTTTGCCACCCTGGCGGCCCGCCTCGGGGAGTGGGCGGCATCCAAGGATGCGTTCGTGTCGGGCCTGAAGCGGGACCCGACCCATCGCACGATGCAGATCAAGCTGCGGGAAGTTCTCGCGCACCTGAACGACCACGTGGCATTGGCGGGAAGCATTCCGGCAAGCACCCTGCTGCGAGACCTGCCAGCAGTCTCACGCGCGTCCATTCCCATCAAATTCGGAATCGAGACGCCCAGGAAGGTTGTTGTCGAGGTGTCTGATTGGATCGGCCTCCTGCGGCACGCCGGGCGCCTCCGGTCGTCGTACCGAGCGGGATGCCCGATGATCGAGGTCCAGGTCCAGGTGCACGAAGAAGACGTGGAGATAGATCTGGGTCTCGACGAGGATGACGCTGACGCCGACGCCGACGCCGACCCCGACGTCGAGGACGGTGCCGCTGCCGATGCCAACGGTGCCGATGACGCGGTCGATGATGCAAACGGCAACACGAACGACGACGACAACAGCGATGCGGTCGCGGAAATCGGCGGACCGACGACGTCCCCGAATCGGGCCTCAAAGCGACGGAGGTCGTCGATGGGCGGCGACCCGAGGGCCTCCACGGCCGTTCAGTACGGAACCGGGGCCTGGAATGGGGGCATCGACCTTCAAGAACAACACAGGCTGAACATGCTGGACGAACTGTCCGTGTTCGTGGGGGATCCGACGCCAGACTTCTTCCGGGAAGTCGAGGCGTCGCAGGGCACTGACGATGCCCAGTCCGTGCTCCCCCGGCACAACTCGACCAGCATGCTACTTTCATGCGGCGACATTGAGTGGGCTCTCGACGCGCTCTGTGACCTGCTGGTCATGTACTTTTCCCAGTCGCCTTCGTTGGCCAAGCTCAAGGAAGACGACGGGAGGCTCCTGATGGACCTGATCGAGGCGATGGAACGGGAGCTGCCCACGGAGAACGTCATCACGATGGCAGAATGGGTGATCGAGAAGTTCTGCGACGTCATGGAGAAATCTCTCGGCAGATCTGGCAGGGGGTTCCCGGACGACGAGACAGGGGCGACCGACATCCAGCGCCTGCAGGCGCTCTCCGAACGGCTCCTGCTGCGCGTTGCCGTCGATGAGGCAATACGTCGGCGCGGCGCAGAGACCGTCGACGACGCCGGTATGGACTTGGACCGAGCCGGCGATGATGGGGGAGGCGCCAACGTAGACGCCAACGCAGAGGCCGACGCCACCGTCGTGGCCGTGCGGTACTTGTTCGCCCGAGGAAAGCTGATGCAGGCACTGGACGAGACAGAGAAAGCAAAAGAATGCTTCGCAGAGTGTCTCGCGATCCTCAATATGGCCGACCTCCGGGTGCAGCTCGACCATCTGCAGGACACGATCATCTCAGCGTCCAGGGTGCGCTTCATCCTCGAGTCTGTGGACATCTACTCGGAGATGGGCAAGATCAGAAGCCAGTCCGAGGACAAAGCAGATCTTCAGAAGCGTCTCGTGACCCTGTCATCCAAGGTACTCTCCGGCCAAGAGACCGAGTCCTTCATGCTGAGCGTCGACCCGACCGGTTGGAAGAACATTCTGGCGGCTATGATCGATGCGTCGGTCAAGAGCAGCTACGCATCCACCAGCTTGCGGTGCCAAATCAGGCTGCTGCACGCGCTTCTACCGAAAGGAACCACCGAGGAGGTCGAGGCGGCGCGCAGCGACCCTTGGAAGTTCCTCGAGCCCCTCTTCAAAGTGTCCTTCACGTCCCGGCTGCTGAACGCCACGCAGTTCGACCGAGTCGTTTATGAGGCAGCCCTCGAGGACATGAGACTGGATGACTACGAGAAGAACATGCTTTGGGACGTCCTGCGGAGGTTACTCGTGATCATGCACGCGTGCCACGCGTTCCTGTCGCCAGCCGGGCCGGCCGGGCCATGCACCTCTGCCGGCCCTTCTGCCGGCCCTTCTGCCGGCCCTTCTGCCGGCCCTTCTGCCGGCCCTTCTGCCGGCCCTTCTGCCGGCCCTTCTGCCGGCCCTTCTGCCGGCCCTTCTGCCG
>Ga0181571_10002841_pt1 | contig 12914 bp, 8 predicted proteins | sample 101ome_17_FD_132440 | JGI IMG/M metagenome (GOLD analysis project Ga0181571, IMG submission 132440) | Coastal salt marsh microbial communities from the Groves Creek Marsh, Skidaway Island, Georgia - 101407AT metaG (megahit assembly) | ecosystem: Environmental > Aquatic > Marine > Intertidal zone...
CGACGGCGATGACGACGCGCGGCGCGTGCGGCGAGGAGGCGCGTGGGTGGACGAATCGCGCGTTGTTCGAGTGAAGACGACGACGTCGGCGAACGGGGTGACGCGCGCGTTCGCCGTGGACGGCGCCTTTGACGAAGGCGCGACGCAGCGAGAGGTGTACAAGGCGACGTGCGCGCCGGTGTTGGAGGCGGTCGCGCGAGGCATGCGGGGGTGCGTGATGGCGTACGGACAGACGGGATCTGGGAAGACGTATTCGTTGTTATCGGACGGCGGTGAGGAGGATGGGGGTGATGGGCCGGGACTCGTGCCTCGCATCGCCGCGGATTGTTTCGCGCGCGCCGCGAGCGACGTCGAGCACGCGTACGAGGTGTCGTGCGCGATGGCGCAGATTTATAACGAGCAGGTGGAGGATTTGGTGGCCAAGCGTTCGGGCTTGCGCGTGATTCCGGCGAGCGATGGATCGGGGTGGGAAATCGAGCACCTGTGTTGGACGCCGTGCGGAAGCGCCGAGGAGGCGCTCGAGTGCTTCAATCGCGGGCGGCAGCGATTGGTGTACGCCGAGACGCAGATGAATAAACAGAGCTCTCGGTCACATTGCGTGTTTCAGATGAAGATCGATCGCATCGAACGACCGATCGAGGACGTCGTCGCGTCGGACGAAAACGAGGAGGAGAGCGCGCGCGTCGTCTCCGTCGAAAAGCGTTCCGGTTTGCTCACCGTCGTGGATTTAGCGGGGAGTGAACGCCAGAAAAAGGCGCAGACGGTCGAGACCGCGAGGTTCAAAGAGGCGCTAAATATCAACACAAGCTTGCTCGCCCTCGGAAACGTCGTCAGCGCGTTAGCCGCGGGTCATCGACACATACCGTATCGCGACTCGACGCTGACAAAGATTTTGGAATCGAGTCTCAACGGACAGAGTCGAACCGCGCTGCTCGTGTGCGTGAGCTCTGAGATGGAACACGCGAGCGAGAGCGCGAATTCACTCGACTTTGCGACGCGCGCGATGCGGATCGCCACGCTACCGGTGGTTCGTTCGTCCGTCGTGACGATGGATCCGAGACGGTTGATGGAGCAGTTGCGGGGCCAGTGCGCCGACGAGGCGGTGACTCGATTGTTGGAGGAGGTCACATCGCTGCGACGAACGCTCGCGAGCGCGACGAAGAGTTCGGAGGAGGACATCAACGCCATGAAGAAATCCCGTGATTCTTTACAGCACGAGATTTGCAGCGCGCGCGCGCAGCTCGAATCGGTCAAGAGGACGGCGGAACAGGCGCGGACGGAGACGGAGGAGACGTCGCGTCGCCTCGAGGCGGTGGAGCGCGAACGAGACGCGCTCAACGCTCGCAATCGTGCACTCGTCGTCAAATTGAGCGCGGTGACGAGCGAGCTTCAGAGTGAACGGGAGCGTGCAAAGAAGGAGTCCACGAGCGCCGTCGCCGCCGCGCGCAAATTGGAGGCGCAAATCAACGCCGAGCGGGCCAGCAACTCGCACGCGCTCAAACGAACCGAGAACTTGCGCAAATCGCTCGAAGATATCAAGTCCATGCACGTCGCCGTGAGGAAAGAGGCGGACGAGTTGAAGACGGAGAATGTGAACCTTCGCGCGAAGACTCGCGCGCAAAAAATGGAATTGGCGCGATTAAAGCGCACTTTTTCAACGCTCGAGTCCAAACACGCGACGCTGTGCGAAGACAATCGTCTTCTCGGAGAAGAAAACGTCTCCCGATTCGTTCATCACACGTACGCGTCGTTCAAGCACGCGATAATTTCGCAAATGAGCGACGCACACGCGTGGGAAGTGTCGAGGCGGTACGTCCGCGCCGACGCCGATTGCGCTCGACACACCGTAGCGAGACGCGCCGCCGCGCGTCGATCCATCGAACGCAAAGCTCGCTTCGTGGAGCTCGAGCGCGAGAAACAATACATCGCGAACATGTTACGTGACGCCGAGCGTCGCGCGCGAGAGACGGCGACGCGCCACGAGCGCGAGCTCGAAACGCTTCGCGAATCGAATCGCGCGACGGTGCGCCGAACCGCCGCCGCCGCTGCGCGTCTCCACGCCGTCTCCACCGATCGCCAACTCGAGCGCGGCGTCGTCGTCACCAAACGCGGACGAAACGGCAAACGATACGCGCGCGTGCTTCGCGTCAACGCACACACCGGTGCGCTCGAGGCGGCCGCCGCGCCTCGCAGGTTTAAGATTTTGGTCCCGCGGCGTCTCGCCCGCGCGCCCGAACCGCCGACGTCGCCGCGCATCACGCGTCCCGAGGACGGTCTCACCACCGTCCACCTCTCTTCAACCACGTCTCTCACGCTCGAAACCGCGCACGACGCCGACGAGGTGTGGTGCCTCGCCGTCTCGCGTCGGTTCGGCGCGCCCGCGCGTTCGCCACCGACGACGGCTGCCGCCTCCCCCTCACAGTGACGCGCCGTCGACCGAACCCACGCGCGTCGCCTCGCGTCCAACACCCGCGCGCGCGCGTAGCGCGTAGACCACACATGTCGAACGGACGCTCGCGCTCGCAAAAGCACCAGAACCGCGTCCCGTTCGTCGCGAAGCGCGACATAAAGCGCAATGAGAGCGACCGCGAGCGGGAACAGAACCTTCGTCACCTCGCCCTGCAGGGCGTGTGCAAGCGGTGTCGACAAAAAGTGGCGTGGCGGTTTCAAATGGGCAAGTATAAACCGAAGAAAGCGGGCACGCGGGGAAAGTGTAACAAGTGCGAGCTCAAGACGGTGCGAATGGCGTATAGGAGTCTGTGCGACCCGTGCGGGCGCGCGCACGAGTTGTGTCCGGGATGTCAACGACCGCCGGCCGAAGCGGAGCTGTGTCGAGAGGTTCCTGGGGGTGAGAACGATGAGTCGAGCGATGAGTCGAGCGATGCGGAGTAGAGCTGCGTTCGGGAGAGGATGGCGGGAACCGAAGCGCGAGGCGGCGAGCCGAGTGACGAGGCGCGAGGCGCGCGACGACGAGGATGTATTACTACGATTACCATAGTGTCACGTCGCGCGAGCCACGCGATATACATCGATGCGACGTGCCTACCAGAATCGATTCATCGCGTCCTCGCACGCTCACATTGCGCTCGAATCGCGCGCATTGTTTTTTCGGCTCGCTTGGGAGGTGTTTGTTGGTTACCCAACGTGCGTTCACACCCGCGCGACACACGCGTCACACGTCGACGCGCGCGCGTCGTGGACGGATCGCGTCGCCGCGGCGAGGCGATGCCGATCGCGCTCTCGCGTCGACGCGAGCGCGAACCATTGCTTCGCGTCGTCGCGGTCGACGATGCCGATGATGAATTCATCCACCTCGCGCGCGAGTCCGGGACGGATGACGACGACGACGACGACGACGACGCACCGTCGCCGTCGTCGCCGAACGGCGTGAGCTTTTCGCGATTGATTCGACTGGCACGACGGGACGCGCGTCCGTTGATTCTCGGCACGCTATCGCTGCTCGCGCGTCTGCCCTTTAGCGTCTCGATGCCGCACTTCATGTCCGCCGCCATCGGCGGCGCCATGGACGGCGATCGCGAGCGCTTTCATTTTAATCTGTGTGCGTTCATCGTCGCCGGCGGTGTGAACGCGGGGATGGATTTTTTCAATGTGTTTTTGTTTTCGGCGGCGCAGGCATCCATCGTGAAACGGTTGCGCAAGCGAGCGTTTTGGTCGGCGTTGCGCAAAAATACGACGTGGTTCGACGCGCGGAGCTCGGGGGCGACGGCGTCGACGCTTTCAAACGATGCGAGTCAGGTGGGATCGAATTTATCGTGGTTGTTTCGTGCGTGCGTCGAGGCGGTGGTGCGCGTCGTCGGCATTGGACTGTACCTGTTGTTTTGGGTCGACTTTAGGCTCGGCGTTTTGGCCCTGACAATCGTGCCGATTTCGAGCGTCGTCAATTACTTTTACGGGCAGATTTTGTCGCATAACGCGGCCAAGGTGCAGGAGACGCTCGGGAAATCAAACGCCATCGTGCAGGAGACGCTCGCAAACATCAGAACGGTGCGCTCGTTCGCGAACGAGCGATTGGAGCGAAACAGATTCGGACGCGCCGTCGAGGAGTGGTACGTCGAGTCGTATCGCGCGGCGAAATTGTCTGGGGTGTATTACACGTTTATGTATTCGCTGATATCCGCGTGTCTCGTCCCGGCGAGCATTCTGTACCGAGGCGGCGGGTACGTGTTGGACGGCGAAATGCACGCGGAAAAGTTAATCGCGAGCATGCTGTACAGCGCCATTCTGCAGGAGTACTTTGGCAATCTGTTGAGCTCGTTCACGAACCTCTTCGCCGCGCGAGGCGCCGCGGTGGAGATTTTCAAAATTTTATCCAACGACACGCTCGACGCGGAGACGACGCACGGACAGACGCCGTCGCCGGCGGAGGTTCGCGGCGAAATCGTCTTCGAAGACGTTTCGTTCGCGTACGCGACGCGATCGGATGTGCGAGTGCTCTCCGGTGTGAGCTTTACGGTGCAGCCGGGCGAAATCGTGGGCATCATCGGAAGGAGCGGGGCTGGTAAATCAACAGTGTTCAGTCTTTTACAACGTTTTTACAGTGGTTTCAGCGGCAAAATTTCAATCGACGGACACGACATCACCACGCTGAATCCAAATTGGTTGCGTCGCGAGTTCTTCGCGCTCGTGGGGCAAGAACCCGTGCTCTTCGACGGTACCGTCATATCGAACATCGCGTACGCTCGTCTGAGTGACGGCATCGATCGTCGACGGGCGGTGGAATGCGCCAAGACGGCGCTGATTCACGACGTCATCGTTAACGATCTCGGCGGGTACGACGCAGCCGTTGGAGAGCGCGGGGTTTTGCTTTCTGGGGGTCAGAAGCAGCGCATTGCCATCGCGCGAGCGTTGTACGCCGATCCGAAGGTGCTCCTTCTCGACGAACCGACGAGCGCGCTGGACGCCGAAGCGGAGGCCATCGTCACCGACGCTTTGCGAAAAGCGGCGCGAGGACGCACAACCATAGTCATCTCACACACACCGGTCGAAGAATTCGTCGACCGAACCTTAGAACTCTAGCGTAGCGCATTGTAGATTTTTTTATCACGCGGGCTTTCGATCCATGAGTCCTCCGGCCCAGTTATCCGGCGACCAATTCGCGAGGTCATCGGGCGGTTTCAGCGTCCCTGCCCCGCCGCCGATAAGGCATCGCATGGCTTCGCTCTTCGTGATGGCGTAGTGAAAACGAGCGCTGAACCAGTCGGCGAGATGTGCCTTGAACTCGTACTTGGTCTCTTCGCACGGCGCCGCCGCGTCCAGCAATCGCTCCGTGGCGGCTTCCCACGTGAGTCGATGGATTTCGGCATCCGTCATCGGCTTGGGTGTGGACGTCATGACTTCTCGTATGCACGCGGCGAATTCATCCATGTTGCTATAGGTCCGACAATTCGTGAACGTCGCGAAGAAGGCGTTGCTGGGGTGCTTGGCGCACACGACAAACTTTCCCATGGCGAGCGCCTCGGCGGATGTCGTCGCGACGACGTCGGACAACGACGGGTTGATGAAGACTTTGTAATCGAGGATTTTCGGATCGGCGTGATCGAGTCGACCGAGAAGCTTTAACGGTAATCGTTTCTTCTCGAACGCTTCCTTCACTTCGGCGAAATCGTCGCCGTCGCCGTATACATCCATGGCAAGTTTTTCCTTCGCGCTCGCGTACTTTTCGTTGAAATCGCCAACAACGTGCATCAATTCTGAATATCCTTTCGCCCACACGCACTTACCGATGAAATACGCCCCGCGACTGAACGCACCGCTTCCTTCCTTCTTGATCTGTTTCACCTTCACCTTGCCAGCCTCGATGAACCCCTTCGACACGCCGTGCACGTTTTGCGTAATCGACCGCGCGAAATCTTGCACCGCGTCTGACAATTTAATCACCTTATGCGTGTGACACCTCGTCGTCAGATGATTGATCCATCTCAATATCTGCTCTTTTCGTTCCCCATCGTCCTCTCTTCGCGCGTACTCCAAATAATTCGTGTGAATGATGCCGACGACGTGTTTAAATCTCGACGTCCACCGCGCCCCAGGGTGATACCAACACAAGTGCTCGGGCTCTTCCAAGATGGCCACGTCTCGATCCCCCTTGGGCACGCTCAGCGTGATGTCCCCGACAGGCATGATGCTCCCCTTATCCGTGGCGTACCTTCCGGGATACCACGCAATCTTCACTCGAGGCGCGAAGCCCACGCGTTCGCGCGTCCACTTTAAAATGTACGCCTCTTGCGCCTTGGGCGTCTCGAAGCGCATCTTCTTCGGGTACACGATGGACTGATCCTTCGCTGCGAGCCACGGGACGAGGAGCGTCACCTCTCGCGTGGCGTCGCCCGCGGCGAGGTACGCCGCGCGGAGCAACGGGTTCACGCTCGTCCCCGTCATCCAGGGCAGCGCGGCGGTCGTGACGATGACAAACTTGCGATGTTCGGCGCGAACGTCGCTCGCGGCGCGTCTGCGCTTGCGGGCACGACGCTCACCGGGCGCTCGGTCGAGCAAGCCTCGGGAGAAGATTCGCTTGAGCACCATGTCGCGCGGACGAGTCGAGCACTGGCACCGCTTTGGGGCTGGTGGCAAAGGCGGCGGACGCTCGCGAGCGCGGGATTCGGTGTCGCTCGTTCGTCGTTCGCTACGTGTGCGTGCTACATGGCTATGGAGGGTCGAAAATGAATGAAGAATGCGGGCGGGAGTCGTCAAACTACGGTGGAAGGGAACACCAGGCGTGCGTGATCCATTTGGTGACTTCGCTCGCGAGCGCTTGCTCTTGTATGGTTTTTTGTCTCGCGCGGTCGGGGTGGAAACGCAACATCGCCTGGCGATAACTCTTCTGAAGGAGGCGTTTGGTCGATCGTCCGTGCTGATCGATCTTCATGCCGCAACGATGGAGGAAGAGTCGAAGATCGGCGTGCGTGGCCCAGATGTTGACTTGTGCGAGCGCCTCGCGCTTGGCGGATTCCTCAGCCTCGCTCGATATCCTGGCGCGTCGTTTCGCCTCCGCCTCCGCCTCTTCCTGCTCGTGTTTGCGCTTGCGCGCTTTGAACGCAGTCTCGTCGGATTTTCGCTTGGACAACAACGCGTTGACGTAATCGTCGCGTTCGACGAGCGTTGTCGTGTTGACGCCAATATCCGTCGCGCACTTTCTGAGCTCCTTCAGGGACATCGTCGCCGGGTCCCCCTCGAGCAACGTTTCCCACGCCGCGCATTCCGTGGCGAATCGTGCCTTCGCGGCGGTTGTCGCGGGGTTCTCTTCATGAACGTTTTCGTTTGCTTTGCTACTTGTACTCGCCCCCGCGCTGCCCGCTGCGCGGCCGCCCGCGTGTTGTCCATTCTTCGTGGAGTTGAAGAGGTGCAAAGCGCGCTGATACGCGCTTCGCGCCGCCGCCGCCGCAAATTGACTCTGTTGATACTTACCCGCGATGACTTGCAAGTTTTCCTTCTGCCACTGCCGAAGCGAGTGATCGGCGTTGGAGCGAAACGCTCGCTGGACGTCGAGTTGCGACTGCGCGAGCGTCTGTCGCATCGCCACCTCCGTGTTTAGCGCTTCCACCAACTGATGGTGCGCCTGTTTCAGACGCGTTCGCGCGTTCTGAAGCGCCGGTGGATCATCGGGACTCCCTTCCGGCGGATTCGGCGGTATGCGCGCCGCGTCCGCCTGTTGCCGCGCCTCTTCGCTTCCCACGCCTCCCCAAATGGGCTCTCGTCTCCCATCATCGCGCGCGTACCGCTGTCGCTCGTCGCGATATTCCTGCCCACGCGCGTGTTCCTGTGAACTCTTCGACCCGTTCGACGCCCGTCTCGCCGACGCGGACGTCGACGCCGCCGCGCTCGCGCCCGCGGACGGTTTCGCGCTCGCGGGTCTCTCTGTCGACCGCCGTCGCCACCCTCTCGACGCGTCGAACGTCTCCACGCCCTCGTCCCCGCCCTCACTCGACGATTTCCTCGACGCACCACCATCGAACGCGCTCCCAGCCCCGGTCGTCCCGGTCTCTCGCGCTCGCGCGCGTCTCGCCGCGCCGCCGCCGCCGCCGTCACGCGCCTCCGCCTCCTCCTCGCTCGCGATATCGATCACCTCCGCCTCCACCGCCTCCCCATCTCGCGCCACCGCCACCGTCTCGGTTGCGTCACGCTCCACCTCCAACACGTACCCGAACCGTTTCCCTCGCGCTTTACTCCACGAAAAGAACAACACCTCGCCGCGCTTTAAAAACGCCTTGGCGCGCGCCTTGAGCATGCGCAACGCGCCGAACTTGTCCTGCACGAACACCTCTCGACCGTCCGTGCGAAGCTCCACGGCGACGTCCGGGACGGTGACGAGCGCGACGGTGACGATGAGCGGGGGGAGGGTGGCGTCGGCGTACCCGAGAGACGCGACGTCGTTGCGAACGTCTCGAGGCGCCCCGAGCGGGTCCAATGGAATCTTCTTCGCCCCGCGCGGGGCCTCGACGGGACGTAAACGCGCGCGCATCGTCGTCGTCGTCATCGCTTTCGTTGTCGTTCACCGCGTCATCGTCGAGTCCTCGCGCTCGCGCTCGTCGCCGTGTCGCGCGACGAGTTGTTCCGCCAGCCAATCCTTCCCACGCCGCACTGCGCGACGCCGCGCACGCCCCGCGCCATGTCTTCCGCGCCGACACCGACGCGCGCCTTCTCGCGTGTCTCCCGCGCGTCGTCCGCGCGTCTCTCTCTCGCCTCTCGCGACGCCGCGCGCGCGTGTCGTCGCGCGTCGTCGACCACGGCGCGCCGGTCGACCCTCGCGTCGTCGAGCAAAGATGTCCCCGCGGACACGCGCGTGCCGGTCACCATCCTCACCGGGTTTCTCGGAAGCGGGAAAACGACGCTGTTGAACCACGTCCTGCGCGCCGAGCACGGGAAGCGCATCGTGGTGATCGAGAACGAGTTCGGGGAGGTGGACATCGACGGCGAGCTCGTCGCGTTTCGCGAGACGGGGGACGAGGACATCATGTTGTTGAATAATGGGTGTCTGTGTTGCACGGTTCGATCGGATCTGGTGGAGATGCTGACGCGATTGGTGCGAGAGAAGAAGGGGATGTTCGATCACATTCTCATCGAGACGACGGGATTGGCTAATCCGGCGCCGATTATTCAGACATTTTATTTGGAGCCGGCGTTGTTGGATTCTCTGCGGTTGGACGGTGTGGTGACGCTCGTGGACGCGAAACACGCGGAAATGCACCTGGATGAAGTGAAGCCGGAGGGGGTGGTGAACGAGTCTCTGGAACAGGTGGCGTTCGCGGATCGAATCGTGCTGAATAAGATTGATTTGGTGACGGAGGCGGAGGCGAACGCGCTCGAGTATCGTCTGAGAACCATCAACGATTTGGCCAAGATTGGACGCGCGTCCATGGCGAACGTAGACTTGGATTTCGTGCTCGGCGTCGGTGGCTTCGATTTAGAGCGCGTGCAAGATCAAGTGCTCGAGGAGAAGAGCGCGAAGAAGACGGAGTCGCACGACCATGGGCACTCGCACGCCGAGGGACAAGAATCGTGCGATCAGTGCGACGACCACGGGCACTCCCACGACGAGGCGCACTCGCACTCGCACTCCCATTCGCACTCCCACTCCCACTCCCACGGTGCGGACGAAGAGTGCGAAGTGTGCGGCGAACACGGTCACTCGCACTCGCACCATCACCACGATGACGCCGTCGGAAGCGTCTCGCTCTCTCTCAACGGCGATCTCGACCTCGATCTCGTCAACGACTGGCTCGGACTCCTCTTGAACGATCGATGGGAAGACTTGTACCGCATGAAGGGCGTGCTCGCCATCAAGGGATGCGACGAACGCTACGTCTTTCAAGGCGTGCACGCGCTCTTCGAAGGCATGCCCGACCGCGCGTGGAAGGATGACGAGACCCGCTCCTCCAAGCTCGTCTTCATCGGCAAAGATCTCGATCGCGAGGAACTCCAGCGTAACTTTGAAGCCTGCCGCGCTTGATGACGTTGGCGCGCCCACGACGACGCCACATTTATTAATATCACGCGACGACGTAACCGACGCGGCGCTCCGTCCCGAATCGCCCCGCACACAGCCGCGCGCGACTACGACACGACCATGCCCCTACGCCCGTCCGCGCGCGCGCGCATCGCATCACTCGCGCTCATCGTCTTTGCGATGACCACCGTCGCGCGCGCGAGCGACGCCACGAGCGCCGATGCGTCCGCGTCAGCCAACAACGCGCACGATCTTTGGCTCGCCGACGCGCTCCCTCGCTACCGCGCGCGCGCGCCCGAGTGCGTCGCGTGCCAACGCGTCCTCGCCTACTTCGACGAACACCTCATGCTCGCGCTGCAGGACATCACCGCCGCGGAGGCGAAGAAGAAGACGAGTTCGTTCAGTCATCGGTATGGCGTCTTTGAGAGCGTCATCGAAGACGCCGTCCCGTCGGCGTGTCGTCTGAGCTCGATGGCGCTCAATAAGACGGTTCGAACGGCGTGCGAACGATTGATCGAGCAACACGAGGATGAGGTGGTGACGCTGTATTACGAAGCGGGGGAGGCGATGCGTCGAGGGGAGGATGAGCGAGACATGGGCGAGGCGCTGTGCGGATCGCGAGGGGCGATGCGAGGCGCGTGCGAGGACGACGTGGCGGCGTGGAGAGTGCCACAGTTGGAATTATTGGAGACGGAGGCGTCGAAAGTGAAGAAATCGGATTTCCATCCGGCGGAACAAGCGCCGGAATCGAAGACGATGTGAGTGTGCGCGCGTGAGAGTGAACGCGTTCGGTCGGCGCGAGCGAGAGACACGCGACGGCGGTGAACGGCGACTGACGATTTGAACGTGAATGACAGGTATAAGAGCGAACCGCAGGCGCCAGCGCCGCGTAAGGGTGAAGTCGCGAAGATCGTCGCGTCGGACTTTTATAAGCGCGTCGTACTTCAGCGTAACATCGACGCTTTGATTTATTTTTCGTATCCGACGAAAGCGGCCGAATTTCACGCGGCGTACGAACAAACGCATGCGCTCATCGCGGAAGCGCTCGAAGACTCCGTGGACCTGCTCGTCGGTCAGCTCAACGTGGAGCTGAACGAAGTGCCTCCGCCGTACGCGGCCATGGCCACGACGCCCTGCGTTCTGTTGTACAAGGCGAATAAGAAGGAAAATCCGAGGTACATCCCGCTTCGAACCGCCGCCGGCGAGTACATCACGGGCGAATCGGCGCCGACGCTCGCGGACGTTCTCGTCATGGTCAGCAAGCACGCCAAGAGCAAGAAGACTAAACAAGAGGCGGATAAGGCTCTCGTTGACGCGCCGTTGGACAAACTTCATTCCACTCGAACGAACGTAGAGCACATAGAACTTTGAAAATGCGAGCAAAATCTGTATTACAAGCTTCAATCAATTACACACGTACGCCGGCGGTTCGTACCCTTTTTCGAGGAGGAACGGCAGAATGAATTCGCAGAACGTGTTCCACGTGGTACTCGTTGAGATGGCGGTCCCTCTGCTTATGCCGGTTGAGTCACGTTCGAGCGTCACGGACGTCTCGACGAGATCTCGCTCGAGCGGTCGCCCAAGTGCTGAGATGGTGACGAGTGCGAAAACGCACGCAAAGAGGAAAGTTCGTGTATAGCGCATCGATGCGTTTCGTCGCGCGCGCGAGTGTGTAGTCGCACACTATTCGTGTCGCGAACATGTGACAAGTTTGTAATCGCGAAGCTTGCAAATTAATTAACAATGCGGTTCTATACAAGCGCCGACGCTCTGCACTGCGCGTGAGCGCTTAACGCGGTTTGCGCCTGTTCTAATTGGGCGCGCGCGCGAACGTTTTGCACCCATTCGTGCACAGAACTGGCGGCTTTCGTACCCTCGGCGGCGTTTGTGAGTGCTTGCGCTGCGAGCATGAGTTCGCCAGACGCCAAGTATGAATCTGCCTTGGCGATGGCACCCTCGATGCCTTGCGCACCTTCATCGGTTGTGTCCTTGACGCGGAGGAGCGACGCCGCGTACGACAGGCCATGCGCAAACATGCCACCGCCGTCTTGCGGAACTAGAAACAACTTCCGCGTGGTCTCTCGGACTTCCATCAATTGTTCCGCGAGTTGCAGGCGCGTCTTGACCCCGTTTTGCGCCAGGCGATCGTCCACGCCGTCGATGACGGTGGCGATGAACGGGTCCGTCTTTGAGCACGACTTCAACAACACCAAGGCCTCCTTGAACGCTTCGCCGGTTTCAAGTCGGGTGCCGAGATCCATGACGGCGAGCTCAAACCTCTGCGCATCGTGCGCTCGCTCAAGCGCTTGGCGACGCTTCGTCAGTACTTGTCTGAGGGCTCCAACACGCAAACGTTCGTTATCCAGCGCCCTGATGCGCTCGATGCGTTCAGCGACGAGAAAATCCGCGTGTTCTGCCTTCAACTTTGTCTCTTGAGCCTCGAGAGCGCGTTTCTGTTCGGCAACGGCGCGTTCCTTCTCGCGCTCAAGTTCACGTGCCGTGTTCTCGGCGCGGGTTTCGAGCACATTGATCGCCGCAACAAGTTCGTCGGTGACCGCTCGTTCGGTGGCGACCACATTTTCAAAGTTTTGTCGCATGGAGGACGACATTCCTTTGAACACGCGCACGTCGGATTCAGACTGAACCTTCATTCCCTTTTGCAAAGTCTGTTTTTCTTCATCCGATAGAGAATCGGCAAGAGTTTTTATCGCTTCTTCGATCAGACTCGCCGCGCTCAAATCTTTACCCGCGTCCATGATGCTCGCGTCGGCACGCTCAGGTTTCGGAATGTTCACTTTCGCTAGCACTTCCGGTTCCTTTTTCGTTTCTTCCTTTGCGGGCGCGGGCTGCTGGGTACAAAAACGGTTAGTACAAGTGTCGAAGAAAACGTGAATGTCGGCTGGCTCACAGAATCGAAACGAGGTGAAGTCACGATCCTTAGAACTCCAGC
>Ga0181571_10002847_pt1 | contig 12904 bp, 10 predicted proteins | sample 101ome_17_FD_132440 | JGI IMG/M metagenome (GOLD analysis project Ga0181571, IMG submission 132440) | Coastal salt marsh microbial communities from the Groves Creek Marsh, Skidaway Island, Georgia - 101407AT metaG (megahit assembly) | ecosystem: Environmental > Aquatic > Marine > Intertidal...
AAGCCCCAGAAGACCTCTTCAAACTGCGGCCATTTATTGTTGACGATGCGCCATACGAAGCCGGACTGAAATACCTTTCGCGTGAACTCTGCAAGGTAGCGGTCGGAGCCCAAGCCGCTGAGGTGCACTTTGGTTGCAACGGTTGGCAGCAGGCTCTCTACGACATCACTCCCACCTTTTCGCAGGCAGGCGACATCGTACAAGTTGGTGTAGGACGGTTGAGGCATGGAGAGAGTGTAACCCCAAATGCCTAGGCTTTTGCTTTTCGTGTACTAATGATGCATCCGGCGACGATCAGCGCTGTACCCATGAGCGTGCCGGTGCTGACGGGCTCGGCGAAAAATAACCAGCCAAACAGTGCAGCCCAGATAAACGCCGTGTATTCCACTGAAACGAGCGCTTGTGCCTCTGCGCGACGGTAGGCGATAGACATGAGGATGAGTGAAATGACGGCAAGCACCCCGGCCGCCGATAAGGCCGTCCACTGAATTACGTCAGCGGGAAGGGAGACGGCAAAGGGTACACCCAGCGTCAGGACGCAGGTCATGATCACATTTTGATAGCAGGCTATTTCCGTGGGTCGAGCCACGAGCGCCTGCTTTCGCTGCAAGATGATATTGAGCGCGTACATGATGGCGAAGACTAGGACCGCTGCAATACCGAGCAGACTGCTGTCATCACGCACCTGAAACATGTCTTCGCCGGCAATCACAAGAACACCGCCAAACCCTAGGACAGCGGCAAGTTTTGCACCGCGTGTAATTTCTTCGCCGAGCATGGGCGCTGCGAGGTATAGAGCGATGATGGGTGCGACGAAACTAAGGCCAATAGCCTGAGCGAGTGGCAGTTGCGTCAGACTCCAAAACAGAAAGAGCATCATGAATGCGGTGAGTACGCCGCGAGTAATATGGAGCCTCAGCACTCGTCCTGTCGCCAGCTGGGGCCGGTTAGGTAAATAGAGTGCGGATGCGAAGACGGCCCCCATGGCCGCTCGCCAAAATGTGGCGCTGTAGGCGCCCATGGCCAGTGCCTGCGCTTTCATGACGGCGTCGAGCATGGAGAAGAACAGCACCCCTAGGCTCGCCATGACGACCGGAAACAGAATGCTGTTTCTACTGTCCAAAGTGATGATTTCTCGAACCGTCAAGCTGCGATCCGATAATGCCAATGGGTTGGATGCTCATAGATCTTGGGCTTGTTTATCCGCAGCGTGCCACTGTGCAACTAGGGAGCGAAGCACGCTGACAAAGGCGATGGGTTCATCGAGCATCAGATGATGGCGTGCGCCGGGGATGCTAATAAAGGGAATGGTCTCGCCACCTTTTTCTCGCACGTAGTCGGCCGAGTCGTCATCAAACAAGGCGCTGTGCTGTCCGTAGACGTAGGCCTTTCGCCCCGGTGCCGCAACAACAGCGTCGACCTGATTGAGTATGCGATCTTTCAGCGCGAAATCGCTGTCGAAAACACTGGTGTCAAACTTCCAGGTCCAGCCACCCTCAACCTCTTTCAACGAGTGGTAGGCCATGTAATGGAATAGGTAAGGTTCACCGCAGGGCTGGTTTGGCGAGAGGACAAACCGCGCTTTTGCTGCCTCGTAGTCAGGATAAATTCGGTTCGGACGACTCGTGTCTGATCGCATCGGGCGTCCGCCCCCGAAATGGGCTTTCAGACGCTCGGGTCGCAACACCATCAGATCGCAGACAACGAGCCCACCGAAAAGCTCATGAAAGTCGTTCATGGCGGCTAGTCCAACGTGACCACCATAGCTATGAGCGATCACAATGGGCTTAATGGCGTGATCAAATAGACCGGTTTCTCGTGCGACATCGACCACTTCCTGCGCGCGGACAGCGTCAGGGTAGGACGACCGAACACCCGAGTCACCCATGCCCGATAAGTCATAGGCAACGACGTGGTATTGCTCAGCGAGAAACGGCGCAATGAACGCCATACAGCGTGCGTGGGCCAGAAAACCGTGCATCAAAAGCAGGGGTGGATTCGCAGGATCACCCCATCGGAAGTAGTGAACTTCGCATCCTTCTGACGTTACCCAGCCCTCTTCACGAGGTACCTGCAACGCATCGACGAGCCACTGCGGTGCATCGGGTGCATCCGGTGGTAGTTCGGAGTTAAGGTCACAGATCTCGGTTACCGGGCTCTTCATGTTATCGCGTCAATCCTGGAATTTTACTCATACGAACGAAACCGGTTTTTGGTCGCTTCTTACCGGCGTACGTTTAATGGCTTTGTAGGCTGGGGACAGCAGATTCCCCAGCTCCCCCCGTGCGCGCGCATGCTAAACGCTTGAGCGGGAAAAATCTCGTTAAATCGGTTTCGTCTCGGTGGTGGTACGTCTTCGCCCGGTGATGGATTATGCGATCACAGGTGTGATGATTCAGGGGCGAACAAACGGCGGATACTGTTCGCCGACGTCGTGGTAAACATATTCCCACCCTTTTTCATGCATGATCGCGCGGTGCTGTGGCCCCGCCATGCCACCATCGCCCGTTTCGTAACCCGCATCGCCTTGGAACAGTACTGCCATTTTCCCGTCAGCCTTTGTAAAGACCGGGAACACGTAGGGTGGGGGGATTTCACTTTCGCCGGCAGTCATTTCAGCCGTCGTCGGGTAGCGTAATAGGCTCAGCAGTGTGATGTACGTAGGCGGTAGCATGCCAAAATCGCCTGCCTCATGTTGTGCCACGGCGTCCTTAACAAGAATCCAGGCAAAGTCGTGTATCTCGCTACCGTCGATGGCAACGTCAGCATCCTCAGCGAGAGGCGCCGCGTAAATCCAGGTCTCGAACCGCTTCGGTTCAGCAACCGGCGTGGTCCAGTGACTCAAGTGGACCATGTTTTGAGTGTCTGGCCTCAATCCGCATTCTTCCTCGGCTTCTCTGGCCGCAGCAATACGAGCGGCTCTCGAGATATCGCCATCAGCAGCTTCAATGTCAGCTTCCTCCAGCGCACCTCCCGGGAACACCCATAAGCCACCGGCAAACATCAGCGCCTTGTTGCGCTTGAGCATTAAGGTTTCCAAGCCATTGTCCGTGTCACGCAAAAGGACAACGGTGCTGGCAGGTCTGGCTCTGGGTACATCTGTCACTGGAAGACTCCGAAATGTTAGGTGCTCATGTCACTCGTACAAGAACAAGGTTGGCTTAACGGTATAACGTTGCGTGGGGCGTTAACGGTTGTCAAATACTCCGTGGCGCAGTGGTTGCAGGACAATAAAAAAGCCCGCAGGTTCGCGGGCTTTGGATCAGCGCAGTCAGCGCACTATTTGACTCTGGTTAGTCTGGCGTAGTTTTCGACCAGCTCACCTTCTATAACTAAGATTACTTGACGACCGTTTGTGACGTGCCGGCACCACCCTGTAACGGTGACCAATGCGCGGCTTTAATCCGCCACATACCATCCTCTTTCACGAATGCCTGTGTGACCCGAGTCCGGTAGTTGGGCACTGCCGGTAGCCCCTTCGGCTTCATCGCGGCTTCTTGGTAGTAGTGAGCGACAGCGGCTTGTCCTTCTACCAAAACGACGACCTCAATGTGTTTCACGGATCCTGAAAAGTAGTCGAAGTCGGATGCGTCGCTATCCCTCTGGATTGTGTTGAGTAGACCGCCACTCGAGAAGAATTCCTTGGATCCATGTTTAGAGATTCGGGTTGAGTCCTGACTCATCATTTTGTTGGTGTGTGCCATGTTCGCTTTTACGACATCACGTACTTCTTCTGCTGTTCCCGCGTGAGCTGTGCTCGCGATCATGGTCGCAGCCAGAAGAATACTCAGTCCTTGGATTTTCATAATGTGTTACCTGATGGGTGTACTTGCAGATAGGTTGATTAACGAACACGTCACTTAAGGACATAAGCTCGCACAATGAGTTCTCTATCGACGGGCCGGAACGTGACGATGTCGAGATTGAAGGTGCCGTCGTTCAGTGCCACGACGTGGCGCATGGTCACTGTTCCATCCGTGACCTCCCAGCGTCCCGAGAAGTTTCCTATGGCGATATCATTACCCACGGCGCCTCGCCCTGATCCGTAAACGGTGCCGCTCCTTCTACCTTCGTCGTAGGCCAGGCGAAATGTGACGTAGACGCGTCCATAAACGCCCATATCACCCTCGGCATTAATAACGGATTCGTCATCTCCCAGTTCGAGAGAAGTCACATTCATGACGGTATCTGCCTGGCGTTTTTCGAGTGTTAGCGCATCAGCAAGCGCGCCAACGGAAAGTAGGCTTGTGATCATAAGTATTAACAGGTGCTTCATTTTTTATGTCCCCTTAGTGTTGTTGTTCTGCTCTAAAGCCTAGTTGCTAATGCGCGAAGCGCCATTTTTTCTAGTGAGTGGTTGTCTGGGTCGGGTGTGTAAAAGCGGCAACCTGCGCTTTCACAGAAAAATAGATTGAAAAGCGAGGGAACGACGCCTTGCTGGACCCTATTCCTTCACATTGCTGTGATATTCCCAGTCGACGTATAGTGAGTTGACGGTGATTGGAGCAGTGAAGCATGAGGAGTGACGTAGAGCAGCACAGCAGTGACGAACAAAGGTTGTCCGGTGCCGGGCTGTCAGGACTCTTAAGCTCAGTCATTAGTGCCGGCCGGGATATTTTGGCGCGTCGGCGACAAAATGCGCTTGAGGCTCCCTCGAGTGATCTGCTTGCAAAAAGTAAACAGCTCATCCACCACCGAGGCGAAGCCTCTGGTCTGGCCTTGGCCTGTGAGGTCGTCGCGGACTATCAGGCGCTTGATAGTGCCAACCGGCACCTCTTTTTTGAAGCTTTAGCTGATGATTTTTCGGCTGACAGTGACGCTGTTTTAGCGGCTGCCGAGCGCTACAAACTGGACCCGTCCGAATCGAATCTAGCCAATCTGTCACGCGCCGCCGAAGCCCCTCGAATTAAACTGTTTCGCCGGATGAATATGGCGCCTGAAGCTACCCCGGTTCTGGTAAAAATGCGCGCGGCAATGATTCAGGAGCTGGGTGATCTGCCCCAGCTCAAAGCGGTGGAGACCGATCTGAAACATCAGTTTATTTCGTGGTTCAACCGAGGGTTTCTCGAGTTGCGGGTCATTGATTGGAATACACCAGCGTCCATTCTCGAGCGAATTATCCAGTACGAATCGGTACATGCTATCCAGGGCTGGAATGATTTAAGAGCAAGGCTTAGCGGCAATCGGATGTGCTTTGCTTTCTTTCATCCTGCCATGCCCGATGATCCTTTAGTTTTCGTGGAAGTGGCACTGACCGAGGGTATTCCTGACGCTATCGGACCCTTGATCGATCAAACAAAAGATGTCGATGCCGAAGGTAGACCCGATACGGTGGTGTTCTATTCCATCAGCAACTGCCACCCGGGCTTAGCCGGCGTTTCATTCGGTAACTTTTTGATCAAGCAGGTGGTGGAGGAGGTCGGTAAGCGTTATTCCAAGATGAAGCGCTATGTCACGCTTTCACCTATTCCCGGTTTTTGCCGATGGCTTGCGACACAAGAGTCAGGTATCGATCTCGAAGAGATGCGATCGATGGCGAGGACAGACACCGCCAAGACAGCGGATGCGCGACGTCACGACCTGTTGGCGTTGTGTGCACAGTATCTAGTGAAGGAGCGGCGTAACGATCTCGCTCTTGATCCGGTGGCACGCTTTCACTTGGGGAATGGCGCAAGTCTTCATGCCATTCATTGGGCTGCAGATCTGAGCGACAAGGGTCTAGAACAATCGGCGGGACTCATGGTGAATTACCTCTATGATCTTGGGAGCATCGAGGAGAATCACGACAGCTATTTTGACCAAGGTGAGGTCGCAACGTCGCGCGATGTTGGCCGATTGCTAAACTGATTCGAATACGGATGCATTGGAGTCGCTCGCTATGAGAATTGCACGCAATATTTTGACTGCGCTGGTGCTTTTGGGGTTGGCGTCGCACGCTGCATTAGCTGAGCGCCCTGCCGATATCGCCCGTCAACATCATGAAGCCGAAGCAGGCGGGATTATCTCTGACTTCCGCGAGTTTCTGAGTATTCCCAACGTTGCCAGCAACGTCAGCGACATGATGGATAATGCGGCGTTTATTGAGGCCTACATAGGACGCCGCGGGTTTACCTCCAAGGTCGTATCTGCCGGCGGTGCACCCTATGTAGTAGCCGAGCGGCCGGGGTCGGATGACGCGCCGACGGTCTTGGTCTACGCACACTTTGATGGTCAGCCCGTGATTCCCGGTCAGTGGTCGTCGCCCCCGTTCGAGCCAACACTTTGGACGGATAATCCACTCAAAGCCGATGCGAAAATCTTATCTTGGGATCAGGAAGCCTTTGACCCCTCATGGCGTGTTGTGGCGCGCTCTGCCGGGGATGATAAAGCACCTGTCATCGCCCTAATGGCGGCCATCGATGCGTTGGTGGCAGCGGATAAGATGCCCGATGTGACGGTGAAGCTCATACTCGATGGCGAGGAGGAGAGAGGCAGTCCAACCTTGGCGGGTGTCCTTGATCAGATCGCCGGTGATCTAGTCGCCGACGTCATGCTCTTTTGCGATGGTCCGATGCATCAGTCGGGCCGTCGACAGCTGGTACTGGGGGTCCGGGGGAGCATGACGGTTGATCTGACGACGTTTGGGCCAAATCGTCCTTTGCACTCAGGGCACTACGGCAATTGGGCTCCCAATCCCAATGAGATCCTGATGCGCTTATTGCTGTCGCTAAAGGATGATGAGGGGCGTGTTGTCGTCGAGGGTTATTCCGACGATGTAAGAGCGATTTCCGCGCGGGAAGTGACTGCAGTCGCAGCCATGCCATCGGTCGATGCGCAGATGAAACACGAGCTCGGTCTGGGCAATAACGAGATACCAGGTGAGCGACTCGAGTCAGCCATTATGCGGCCGGCGATCGTGGTTCGTGGTATCTCGGGCGGGGGCGTCGGTCCCGAGGCGCGAAATATTATCGAGCCTACAGCGCAGGCCTCGCTAAATTTGCGTCTGGTTCCGGGCCAAAAACCCGAGGCATTATTAGCCGCCCTAAAGGCGCATTTTGAGAAAATGGGCATGACGGTATCGGCAAACGGTCCATCGGCAGGCGCTGCTCGAGAGCATCACTTGCAGATGGTCCCCAGGCCGGGCGGTTATCGCTCGTTCCGAACATCCATTGACGCCAACGTGGTCGGTGATTTGAAGGTCATACTGGATAGGCTTGGGGATCAGGAGACGCTGATAACACCTACCATGGGCGGATCGCTGCCTATTTACTTGTTTGAGGACAATCTCGATGCCCCCATTGTCATCCTTCCTGTTGCGAATCATGACAACAACCAGCACGGTCGCGACGAGAATCTGCGATTGAAGAATCTCTTTGATGCCATAGAGATGTACGCAGAAGTGCTCGTCGGTCTATCTGACGAGCCCTAAGAAACCCCAGAAGGTTGCGTCAGAATTTGCAGCAGTAACCCAGTCCCACGCAACGTTCACTTGCGGACGGAGAAGTGGGGTATTTCCCAAGTCTCCGTCACTCTGTGCTTGATTCGTCGCTCCGATAGCGTTCGAACCAGGCAAGAATATGATCCACTTTGGTGATGAGCCTCGAGGGCCTACTCGCAATGCCGTGCGATGCACCAGGCAGTCGAACCATAGCTGAATCCACGCCTCGCAACCTTAGAGCCTGATAGAACTGCTCGGTTTCGGACATAGGTGTCCGCCGGTCTTCCTCACCGGTAAGTAGGAGGGTGGGCGTGACGACATTGCCCACCAGAGACAGTGGAGAACGTTTCCAATAGTGATCGAGATGCTCCCAGGGAGGACCTGGGAACTGATGATAGATCTGACCGACCATCGAGTCGGCGGTCAGCGTTTTACTTACCCAGTTAATGACGGGCTTTGCGGCAACTGCTGCATTGAAACGATCGGTAAGGCCAATGGCATAGGCTGTTGCGATGCCACCCGCGCTGCCACCGGCGATGAACAGGTTGTCACTATCCACAATGCCTTTTTCGATCAAGGCATCGATGCCGGACATATGGTCAGCGAAGTCTTCCTCACTCGAGTATTTGTACTGTAGAAGCAGTGCGAAATCTTCTCCGTAGGAGAGGCTGCCACGATGGTTGTCGTAAAATACGATGTAGCCGGCCGCGGCCATCAGCTGCAGCTCTGCTGAAAAATGAGGCCCGTAAGCGAGGTGGGGACCCCCGTGGATCTCGAGGATCAGTGGGTACTTTTTGGAGGGATCGAAATCGGGCGGTGTGATGTACCAGCCTTGGATCTCCTGACCATCAAATGATGAGTTGTAGACGATCTCATGAACCTCACCCAATGAGCGGTAGTCGAGAAGATCATCGTTGAGCGCGGTAATGACTCGGGGCGACTTCCGTTGCACCACGGCGATGTCCGCAGGTCGATCAGGTCCGCCTTTGGTAAAGGCAATGACACCACCGGCTGTATGGAAACCACCCGAAAGATAGGGGCGCCCCACACTTGTACCCCCTAATCCAGCAGCAATGCGAGTAACGGCTTTGTTGAGGCTGACCTCGTTGATGTAGCGCTCACCGCGTTCATCAAAGGCAAAGTAAAGTGCCTTGCCGTCGGCTCGCCACAAAATATTCCGCGCATCGCCATCGACCGCTTCCGTGAGAATGCGAACGTCGTTTGAGGAAAGGTCGACCGTGGCAATGCGATCGGGCGTAAAGGCCAGTGGCCTACTTTCCTCGTAGCTGATGGCCAGCAGCTTGCCGTTTGGCGATACGGCGGGTGAGCGCTCGGCACCCGGCAGGTTCGTGATTTGTGTGAGCGCGCCGTTGGCTAGCGATACCGAGTAGATATCGGCTTCAGTACTTCTGAGCTCCCAATCATCTGACCGGTCGGCGGAAAAAAAGATGGATGAACTGTCGACAGACCAGCTAAGTCGCCCGTAGTGATTGAAGTCACCCGATGTCAGCTGTCGCGCTGCGCCTCCGTCGGCGGGAATCACGAACACATGACGGTAGGCAGGATCGACAATGCCACGACCATCATATTGGTAACGAGTGGTGGTGACGGTAACAGGCGGCTTGGCCCACACGGCGCCCTCTGGCGCTTTTCGCCGCTTGGCAATGGGTTGAGTTGATGCTTTGACCGACATGGTAAAGGCGAGCCATTGACCATCAGGAGACCAAGTGAGATCTGACGGGCTTTGTTGAAGATGTGACACCACCGATGTCTGTCCGGTATCCATCCATTGAACGTGAATTTGACTGGAGCCACTTTCACTCGAGACAAAGGCGACCCTGTCTCCGTCGGGAGACCAGCGCGGGGAGGTGCTTCGGTGTGAGTTGCTGTTCAGTGGGCGGTGGTCAGTACCGTCAGCAGCAACCTGCCAAAGGGTGGCTTTGGCCGCATCACTCATGACGTCGAACGATCGACGGACATAGATGACGGACTTGCCATCGGGTGCCACCTGCGGGTCAGAGGCCCATTCCAGGTCAAACACATCCATGGCATCGAGCACAGGCGCCGGTTCCGCGGCCGATGAAAGCGAGCTTACGGTTAGGATCACTGCACCTAGGCAGGATGCCATCAGGGAAGAAATGGGTTTTAGTTCAGTCATAACAGTCTTCTTATGCGTCTCCGGTCATCGAGAACCAGAGTGGTGATTAACGAGATGAGATTACCTAAGGGATCATTTGAAACACAACTCAATGCGAAAAAAACGATAAGCGGCTATGGTGTGGCTCTGCGCCATCTGTAATTAAAAAGATAACGAAAAAGATAACAACGACATGTCCCCCAGGGTAGATAAAACACCGCCAACCAGTGACTCGAGTGAGGCTTGCTTGCCGCGACCGGAATACCCGCGTCCCATTCTCGCCCGCGACGATTGGCAGAGCCTTAACGGGCGTTGGTCGTTCAGAGTCGATGAAGATAATCGAGGACTTGCGGACCACTGGTTTAAGGCAGCATGGGACAATGCCGGAACGATTATCGTGCCGTTTTCCATGGAATCTGTTGCCAGTGGTATGGCCGAGTCTGAGGGTGCTCGTGTGGTTTGGTACCAACGAGAGATTGCCAACCCCGAGGCTTGGGGTGGGCGCATCGTCCTTCGAATTGGGGCGAGTGATTTCCACACCCGTGTGTTCGTTAATGGGCTAGAGGTCGGTCAACACCGAGGCGGTTACGCTGCATTTGGCTTTGATATACAGCACGCGTTGCAGCCGGGACGAAATCACATAACCATTCGGGTTGAAGACTCGCTGTCATGGACGCAGCCCCGTGGCAAGCAAGCCGGTACGACGCGTTGGCCTATCGACTACGATGGCGTGACGGGCATTTGGCAGTCTGTTTGGCTCGAGCCATTGCCCACTGTATCGATTGAGTCCACTTCGTATGCCTACGAGGTTGATAAGCAGAGCCTCCATTACAAAGTGTTTCTTTCCGAACACGTTGACGGGGAGGTCAGCGTCGAGATTATGGACGGCGATGGTGTGGTCGCGAGTGATACGGTTCAGACCGCGGGACGAGCAGAGGTCCGGACAACCCTCGCCATCGAGATCCCCAAACTCTGGTCGCCCGAACAACCCTATCTTTATGAGGTCCGGCTGACGCTTCTGAATCATGCGACGGGTGAGCGCGATCAGGCCATGAGCTACACAGGGTTACGCGAGGTCTCGGTTATCGACGGTCAGCTCTGTCTAAACGGTGCGCCTAGGTATCTGCGAGGCGTCTTAGATCAAGGGTATTTTCCCGGGGGCTGGTACACGGCGCCCACCGATGAGGAGCTTCGTCGTGATGTCGAACTCACACTTTCCATGGGTTTCAACTGTGCAAGAAAGCATCAGAAAGCAGAGGACCCGAGATACCTCTACTGGGCGGATAAATTAGGTTTGATGGTGTGGGCGGAGATGCCCTCCGGGCGTGTGTTTTCCTCCGAGCTGGTTGAGTCATTGACCGGGGAGTGGATGGATCTCATTAAGCGCGATCGCGCTCACCCGTCGATTATCGCTTGGGTTCCGTTCAATGAATCCTGGGGTATCTGGCATCAGAGCGAACGTCCCGAGCAACGCGCCTTTGCGGATGCCGTAACCTCGTTAACGAAGTCGCTCGATAACAGTCGTGTGGTGGTTGGTAATGATGGTTGGGAGTACTCATCTGGCGATCTATGGACACTCCATCTCTACAACGAGGATAGCGATATCGCTGAACGGTTGACTGCCTTAATCGAGGATCCGCACAGTGCGGTTACGAGCGAGTTTGGCGGTCGAGAGCGCCTCGGTGCCTTGCCTGGTGCCCATGTCACTGGCTTGCCGATTCTGTTAACCGAATGCGGTGGCATTGGCATGGGCTCGTTTAACGAAGAAGATTTCAGCTACGGTAACCTCGCTGAGACCCCCGAGGCATTGGAAGCCAGAACGCGCAAGATCATGACGGACATTCGCTCACTTGAGACGCTTCAGGGATTTGTTTGGACGCAACTCACCGATGTGCAACAGGAGATAAACGGTCTTTTATATTTTGATCGAGAACCGAAACTCCCACTCCCTGTGCTGAGTGATATTTTCGGTGAGGCTGGGGAAGTCTAATGGCAGATCTGACCTTACAGCAGATAAAAGCCCTGCGCTTTTGGCAGACTCAGGAAATCACCAGTCTGCATAGAATGGCGGCGCACGCGCCGCTGAATAGTTATCGCGCATTCACCGATGCCGCAACCGGCGAGTCATCAGGTGGCCGGCGATCGCTAAATGGTGAATGGCAGTTTGAGTGGTTTCCTTCTCCCAATGATGTGCCCGATGACTGGCTTACCTCGGAGGCCTCAAGTGGGCTAATACAGGTGCCTGGCAACTGGCAGCTTCAGGGGTATGACAAGCCTGTTTACACCAACGTTAAATACCCATTTCCCGTAACGCCCCCGATGGTGCCTGAGGACAACCCCACCGGGTGTTATCGGCGGAGTTTTTGGCTCGATGAGAGCGATTTTTCAGACCAGATCCGTCTGGTTTTCGATGGTGTCGACAGTGCTTTTTTTGTCTGGTGTAACGGTCAACTGGTGGGTTACTCGCAGGACAGCCGACTACCCGCGGAGTTTGATGTCAGCACTCGGGTGCACGCGGGTGAAAATCACCTCGCGGTGATGGTACTGCGGTTGTGCGATGGTAGTTACCTTGAAGATCAGGATATGTGGAACCTTTCCGGCATCTACCGGAGTGTCTACCTGCTCTCAAAACCGAAGACGCACATCGCCGACTTCAGAGTCACTGCGACCCTCGATGCGCAGTACGCCGAGGGGCTGCTTGACGTTGAGGTCATTTGTAATCAAGCCAATCGCGGTGAGGTCGAACTGACTCTCCTAGACGCGTCCGGCACACTTGTTCTGACTCATCGACAGGGCGTCGGCACTGATCTTATCGACGAGCGTGGCCGTTACAAAGATCGTGCTCGAGCAACCTTGGCATTACCTGGCGTCAAGCCTTGGAGCGCAGAGGTCCCCAACCTCTATCGCCTCGTGGTATCGCTCATCGATGAGCAAGGTGCGCTCATTGACTGTGAAGCTAGCGATATTGGATTCCGCTCGGTTGAGATCTCGAATGGCCAGCTGTTGCTTAATGGTCAGCCTTTGCTGATTCGCGGGGTGAATAAGCACGAGCATCATCCCGAGACCGGGCATACCGAGTCGCTAGCGCAGGTAGAAGCCGATATCCGGCTGATGAAACAGCATAATTTCAATGCCGTACGCTGCTCACACTACCCCCATCAACCGGGTTTTTATGACCTTTGTGATCGCCTGGGCATGTACGTGGTTGGTGAGGCGAATATCGAGACGCATGGACTCACCCCGATGAGTCTCCTGTCCGATGACGACGCGTGGTCTCACGCCTATGTTGAGCGCATGAGTCGCATGGTCCGGCGGGACTTCAATCACCCCAGCGTCATTATCTGGTCGCT
>Ga0181571_10002852_pt1 | contig 12891 bp, 10 predicted proteins | sample 101ome_17_FD_132440 | JGI IMG/M metagenome (GOLD analysis project Ga0181571, IMG submission 132440) | Coastal salt marsh microbial communities from the Groves Creek Marsh, Skidaway Island, Georgia - 101407AT metaG (megahit assembly) | ecosystem: Environmental > Aquatic > Marine > Intertidal...
GCTGGGAGAGCGCAACACTGGCAGTGTTGAGGTCGGCGGTTCGATCCCGCCTGGCTCCACCAATACAAAAAAAGGTCACCCAGCGGGTGGCCTTTTTTTGTATTCGCGAGTGAGTGGTTCGAACCGCCGAAGGCGGTACGATGAAGAGCCGGTACACTTGGATCGGAGGGCACTCCAACTCTTCGACCTAGCGCGATGAATCTAGGAAATGATTAGTTGACCGGTATTGATGAAACACCGAGCGGTTTTGATGGCCGGCCTTTGAATACTTTGACGTAGACTAATGGCTTGCATCCAACAAGGAGGTTGACGTGCAGGCACTCAAATTCGATACTCTGGGCTATGTAAAGAAACTCACGAGCGCGGGCGTTGACCCTCAAGTGGCGGAGATACACGCGATGACGATGGCAAATGCTTTTGGCATGTACATTGATAATGTGGTTACCACAGAGTATCTAGATGCGACTCTGGATAAACGATTCGCTGAGTTCGATTTAAGAATGGAGCGACGGTTTGCGGAACAAGATTTGAAGTTTGATGCTCGCTTCAACAATTTAGAACGTGAGTTAGGTTCCTTGAAGTCTGTCGCTCGAATTAACACGGCGATTATGTTTCTGTTGCTTGCCAATGTGATGTTACCCACGTTATCAAAGTTTTTGTCGTAGGTTTTTACGAAGGGGTCTGAGTGCACTTCGACTCTGGTGTACTTCGCTCTTCTTAAATCACCCCAGCATTAAGATCAGCCGGTTGATCTTGCGCCGGAACCCGGGCTGTTTTTATAGGCCCAGTAGACGCGAAAGCGGAGTGCCTTCGAAGTAGCGAGCAAAATAGAAGCGCTCAACGTGCTCGCTGTCCTCCCGGGTAAAATCGGCAACATCGCTCAAACCTTCATAGGCAATCGCATCACCCATGCGCCCGGCTAGATAGATAATCAACTTGTGCGTCAGCAGGTCGCCTTTCAGACGACTTTCGGCGGGCGGCACAGTCAAGTGTAATCCCGCCCTGACAATGCCTGCAGATAGGGTCTTTAGTGAACTCCACCACCAGGCGAGCGCAACAATGTCTAGATTGCACGCTTAGAAGGCTCGGTTAGGGTGACGTGATAAATCGAACTGCCGTGATGAACAGGCTAGGGTGGGGGTAGAGCGGGTAGATCAAGCAGGCCTTGTCCATGCAAAGTAAATGCACTAAGTCGTTTAAGTTATCGTACGTGCCTAAGATGACAGCAATGTCAGTGCCGGCTGAACCAACTCAGCAGATTACTATGACTGCGATATTGGTGCCTTGGGTTCCGGTACGATGCTTTGCCACGGGTGAATCGCTACTGAAGCAAACTCAATAAAGGCCTCGTCGTCCATGGGCTTTGAGAAGTAGTAGCCCTGCACACGCTCACAGCCCATAGCCGCAAGTTGCTCGAGTTCGGCGAGGCTTTCAACTCCCTCGGCAACCAGTCCCATGTTGAGTGCTTGCCCCATTTGAACGATGGCGTTCACAATCTGATAGTTGGGGTTTGACTGATCAATATTGGTAATGAACGATTGATCCACTTTTATCCAATCAACCGTTAATTGTTGCAGATAGGCCAGACTCGAGTAACCCGTGCCGAAGTCGTCGATCGCGACTCGAACGCCGTGCTGCGACAGTTCTCTGATGGTCTTCTGCGTTCGCTCAATGTTGTCTAAGAAAACCGATTCCGTAATTTCAATAATTAAACGGTGGGTGTCGGCTCCATTCGCTCGTGCATAGCTGGTGAGTGTGCCCGCGATATCTTGGTAGCGAAACTGAACGCCAGATAAATTGACGGCAATCGTTTGCTTCAGCCCGCGTTGCTCGAGCCGCGCTAGTATTGAAAACGCCTGGTCAAAAACGATCTCGCTCAATTTTAGGATGAGCCCCGAATCTTCGGCTACGCTGATGATGTCTGGAATCGCAACACGCGGGCCATTTGGCCAGCGCAGGAGAGCTTCAGCGCTCACCACATCACCCGAACCGAGGGCGATGATGGGCTGGAATACCAGTTGGAATTCATCGTTATCCAAAGCTCGGCTAACTAAATCTCGCAACTGCGTGCGTTGGATTCGCGTTTCATCCATGCCTGCATGAAATAGCTGAAAGCGAGAACCGGTGATTTTGTCGCGCTTGGCTTGGTACATCGCCGTATCAGCAGCTCGCAGCAAATTTTCCATAGTCAAACCGTGCTCAGGGTAGCGCGCCATCCCCAAGCTGAAAGCCACTCCGCGGTCGCCCGCATCGGTGTAAACTAAATGCAGGGCTTCATTAATCAGTTCATTACAAAAGGTGCTGGCCTCTTCATCCGACAACGCGGGATTCAGTAAAAACGCGAATTCATCCCCCCCAAGGCGTGCAACTAGGCTGTCCGTGTTCAGCTTGCTCTGCATGAGACCAGCAAATTCGGTTAAGAGCCGATCGCCTGCCAAGTGACCTTTGGCATCGTTTATGAGCTTAAAGTCGTTAATATCCACAATGGCAATAGAGAAGGGGGCAGGGAGTTTGCTCTGGGCACCCAGGCGCTCCTCGAAACGCTGGTTGAACAGAGAACGGTTGGGGAGCTGTGTGAGCGCATCAAGATGCGCCATGCGCCAAATTTGGTGCTCTTGTTCGATACGATCATTCATATCCAGCAGCGAGCCCACGATATGTTGCGCACCACTTTTGCCAATGTTGAGCAACTGGCCATTCAACAAGAACCAACGGTAGCCGCCATCGCGCTGGCGCAGTCTGCAGTGCATCTCGAGGGGCTTGTCTTTTGCAATGTAACGTGCAATAGCTCGTTCAAATGCTTCGAGCTCCTCGCCGAGTATCAAATTTTTCAGGTCGTTCAGTGTCGCGACGGGGTGCGCTGCAAAGTCCAATGCCAGTGTTTCTCGACTTTGCCCCAGAAACTCCAGCTCTTGCGATGCTAGATTCCAATCCCACACGATGGCATTAGCCGAGTGCAAGACCACGTCCAGTCGGTCCAGCGATAAGCGCAACTCGTTTGCCGTTGCCGAGATTTCATTAGTGGCCTGCTTCAATGCGCTGATATCTTGGCCGAAGAAAACGACGCCGCGACGCTGCGGAATAACACCGTTCATGGGGGCGACGCTGTAGATAGTCGCTACCGTATCGCCCTGGTGCTGGCGAATATTCAGTTCGATCCCGCGTGATTTTTGGCCCAGCACTGCGGCATCAAAGGCCTGTTTTAACCCGCTGGTATCGCCGAAGGGGGCCAAGCAGTCGATGAAGTCCATGCCGGCGACTTCGATAGCGGAGAGGCCTGTCGCGGCTTCGATCGTTTTATTCCAAAGTGTAATGGAACCCAGATTACTGACTGCAAATATGGGTGCATTGAGCGTGTCGATCAGCTTGATCGTCTCTTCAGTATTAATCTGAAGTGCTTTAGAGGCGTCATCCGCGCGCGCTCGTTCGTTAGCCAGCTGAGAACTCAGTAGTTCAGATCGTGATGCAAGTGTTTCTCTGACCGCCGCGAGGACAAGCTCAAACTCGTCAAATAATGGATCGACTTCTTTCGCATTTTCTTCTGTGAGTGACCGGATGCCGCGATTAACGTGTTTGAGTGTTCGTTTGAGTGTTCTGGCTAACCAAAACCAGATCGACGCAACACAGAGTAGTAAGACGCTCATCGCAACGATAAGCAACTGCTGAGTTAAGAGGGCTTGATCTTGCTCTTGAGCCTGCAGGGAGGCCCGAGTTTGCGCTATGCTTTTTGCGAGCTCGGCGCTCCGAGTCAGGCTGATGTTGAGTTGACTAGCCAGATCATCGGTGCTGAGTTCTAAACCATCGACTAGACGCCCCACCATTTTAAGGCCGGCGATAAGACTGTCCTGCGTTGTGACAGCATCTACAACGCAACAAAAATCGGCCGTATCAATGAGGCTTTGTAAGCGGCTGCGCATACTCGAAATTTGCGCTGATTGAACGGCTTCCGGCCGAACGCTGATTTGCTCAAGATCTTCAACGATGCTGCCAACCAGCAGTTCTTGGTACTCAAGATTGGTTAACTGATGTTTCAGGTCATCGGTCGTGGTGTAACTCGCAAACAGAGCAAGCACCGTCGCACCGAAGACCACAAAGGCCAGTGTGACGGGGCGTATGGCGGCTTGCGCGAGTTTCATTCAGCTTGACTTTGCTCTTGTTCGATTTAGCAAGTGTATAGATATGGCCGATTTATTGCTAATTTACTTGCCTCTGGATTCTGCTGTGACTGAGCCGCGCATGCTGCTTTAAGAGTAGTCTGTTTCAATCGATGCACCCTGTGCGCCTCTGTCGATGCGACCTGTGCACCAGCGCCGGCGTGACATGTGGATTCCCAGTCTGAGGGGGGTGACTCCACACCCTCTGCCCATTATGATGCTCACTCGTTTTAACTGTCGGCGCGCCGAAATGGTGCAAATTGGAGTCTGAATGGAATTTTACGAGGTGCTTAAGCAGCGTCGCTCAATGAGAGCGTTTTTACCCGATCCGGTTGAGCAGAGCGTGATTGAGAGGGTGTTCACCACCGCCTTACAAGCGCCCAGCAACTGCAACACGCAGCCTTGGTATGTTCATATCGTGAGTGGCGAGAAAATAGACGAATTGCGCGCTACTTTGCCGCAGAAGTTTATGGCGGGCGAGCTCAGCCTAGATTACCCCTACGATGGAAAATACGATGGCGACTTTAAAGTGCGCCAGTACGCGGCCGCTCAAGCTTTGTATGATTCACTTGGTATTGCTCGTGACGATAAAGCCAATAGACACGCGGCCTTCATGCGCAACTTCACTTTCTTTGATGCGCCGCACGTTGCTTTTTTCTATTTGCCGGCTGATTTCGGCTTGCGTGAAGCCTGCGATCTGGGGATGTTCGCTCAAAGTGTCATGTTGGGCTTGGTTAACGAAGGGTTAGGTAGCTGCCCTCAAACCGCCCTGGGCATGTTCGCCAATACCCTGAAAGAGAGCCTTTCTATTCCCGATGACCGCAAGCTTATGTTTGGCTTGTCGTTTGGGTATGTTGACCGTGAGGATCCGGTGAACCGTTGCGCTACCGATCGCGCAGCGCCCGACCAGCTGATTCAGTGGCACAGCTAGGGAACTCTGCGCGTCACGCATGCAAGGTAGACGCCGAGGCTCTGTTTAGGGCGCCTCGGCTTCAACGAACTCAACCACCTCTAAATTAAAGCCCGACAACGCGTTGTAGTGCACCGGCGCTGACATGGCTCGCATTTTAGTGACGCCCAAATACTTCAAAACTTGCCCGCCGGTTCCAATCAGCCTGTAATTTTGCCGCCCACTTTCATCGTAAGACGTGGCAGGCCGTGAGGCTGGATAGTTGATAATATCTTCGATTAAACGCTCGGGCGTGGCCTGCTCGTCTAGCAAAACCAGCAAGCCGCTGCCTTCTTCGCTGATGCGCTGCAAGCACTTGCGATATGACCAACCGATGGCCTGATCGGGTAGGGTCGTCCCGATTAAATCGCGCAAGGTGTTGATGGCCTGAACGCGCACCAGAGTAGGTTCATCGGGATTGATTTGGCCTTTCTTTAATACGTAGTGAAGCGCTTGATCGATCGTGTCTCTAAACGCGTAGAGTGTAAAATCGCCAAACTCGGTATTGATATCTCGCTGCGCCGCCAACTCGATGGAATGTTCATGGAGTGCGCGATACTCAATCAGATCGGCAATGGTACCCATTTTGAGTCCCCACTGCTTAGCGTATTCTTCAAGCTGTGGGCGTCGGGCCATGGTGCCGTCTTCGTTCATGATTTCGACGATCACGGCGGCAGGTTCAAATCCTGCCAGTCGCGCTAGATCAACACCGGCTTCGGTGTGGCCGGCACGTTTAAGTACACCGCCGGGCTTGGCTACGAGAGGAAAAATGTGCCCTGGCTGCACCAAATCTGAGGGCTTGGCGTCTTTCGAGCACGCCACTTTGATGGTGTGTGCACGCTGTACAGACGAAATCCCTGGGCCCTTGCGCTCTACGGCGTCTATTGAAACGGTAAAGTTGGTCTCGTGCTGCGACCGGTTGTTGCGCACCATTAAGGGAATGTTGAGCCGCTGTGCTCGCTCAGCCGTGATGGGCATGCAGATCAGACCGCAGGCTTCTGAGGCGAAAAAGTTGATGATCTCGGGGGTTACGGCCTCTGCGGCAATAATCAGATCTCCCTCGTTCTCGCGATCTTCATCGTCCATCAGGATAACCATCTTGCCCTGACGGATGTCTTCAATGATCTCGGGTATGCTGCTGGTCGTCACGGCTCTGCTCCGGGCTAATTAGATGATTTCGATACCAACGGCAGTGGCTTCGCCACCGCCAATGCAAAGCGCGGCGACACCTCGCTTTTTACCTTGGTTTTTGAGCGCGTACATGAGCGTGACCAAGATGCGTGAGCCGGTCGATCCGATGGGGTGTCCCTGCGCGCAGGCACCGCCGTAGACGTTGACTTTGTCGTGGGGGATTTCCATTTCCCGCATCGCGAGCATGGTTACCATGGCGAATGCTTCGTTGATTTCATATAGATCAACGTCTTCTGGGCGCCAATCCAGTTTCGTAAAGAGCTTGCTCAGAGCGCCGATCGGTGCGAGCGTAAACTCAGCGGGTGCCTGCGAGTGGCGGCTGTGCCCCATAATACGCGCAATCGGCTTTAAACCGAGTTCGGCGGCTTTAGACTCGCTCATCAGCAGCAGGGCCGAGGCGCCATCCGAGATTGACGAAGAGTTCGCTGCAGTAATGGTGCCGTCTTTATCAAAGGCAGGGCGCAAGCCCGGGATCTTGTCTATATTAGCTTTGTGTGGCTGCTCGTCATCGCTGACGATTGTGTCACCGCCGCGGCCGGAAACGGTTACCGGGGCCATTTCGTCTGCCAAAGCACCCGATTCAATAGCGTTTTTTGCACGCGTGAGCGATTCGATAGCAAATGCGTCCATTTCCTCACGCGTTATGCCGTAGGCATCAGCCGTTTCTTGCGCGAAGGTGCCCATTGCGCGGCCTTCGTAGGCGTCTTCAAGCCCATCTATGAACATGTGATCAAAAATCTGCTTGTGGCCCGCACGCAAGCCTTGGCGCGCACCCGGCATAACATACGGTGCGTTGGTCATGCTTTCCATGCCGCCCACCATAACGATTTGGTTCGTGCCAGCGGCAATTGAATCGTAGCCGAATATAGTTGCCTGCATACCTGAGCCGCACAATTTATTCAGGGTTACGGCTCCGGCTGATTTCGGGATCCCAGCGCCTAAAGCCGCTTGTCTGGCTGGGCCCTGTTTTAGGCCCGCGGGCAAGACGCAGCCCATGAATACTTCTTCTATAAGCTCGGGATTGACACCGGTTCGATCCAGCACTTTGCGAATGGCGGTCGAGGCTAATTCGGGTGCGGTTACGGAGGACAAAGCGCCGCTCAAACCGCCCATGGGGGTGCGAGCACCATCAACAATGACAATGGATTCTGAGCTCATAATGATTTTCTCTGTCTGTTTAATCAGAAGGCCGCCATTTAGCCACACTGAGCGCAGTGACTCAACCGCATCGCCTGTTATATTAGGGATTACTCAGCTTTATGAGAAAACAGTTTGCCGCGAGCGGCGCGCCGGTACCTTGATGGTGTCAGATCGGTATGGGTTCTGAACCAACGACTAAACCCTGCCGCATCTTGAAAACCCATGCGCCAAGCCAGCTCGCTGATGGGTAGGTTGCTGCTTTTGAGTAGTTCCTTACCGGCTTGTACTCGCCGTTTTAGATGGTATGCGCTTGGGGTTTGCCCTGTTGCTTCCTTGAAGCGGCGGTTCAAGCTTCGGGAACTGATGTTCAAATGCGTCGCCAGTTCATTCAGCGAGACAGAGCTATGGGTCTTGCGATCGAGCCACGACTGCGCTTCGAGTATGAGTTCGTCGTGGTGGGTGTTGGAGCCGTGATCCTGGTATGCCGCCGCTTCAAACTTTTTTCGTATCTCTGGCGAAAACTGCGTTTCTACTGCGTGTGCAATCGCGCTGCCCAACTTGAGTTCGATCAAATGGACCATCAAGTCTGCGATGGAATTCACGCTTCCAACGCAATACACGTTTTCACTTTGCGTGATGAGGTGCCTTTTTTGCAGATTGATCTGGGGATAGCGGTTCTTAAATAGGTCAAAGTAGGCCCAATGCGTGGTAGCCGCACGCCCATTCAAAAGACCTGTCTCGGCAAGTAAAAAGCTCGCGGTCCCCACGCTGCATATCATCTGTTGTTGTTGGAGCGCGAGTCTAAAAATAGGAGCAAGTGCATCAGATTGATGCAATGCTTTGAGCGGGTTGCGCCAGAGCGCGGGTAAGATCCAAATGTCGGTGTCGAGGGCGTCTTCTAAACGCGTCGTCAGGTTGATGTTTAGTCCGCCCGCAAGCGCCATTGGGCCTGTTTGTAGACCAGCGAACCGAGTCATAATCTGGGTTTTGATCGGGGGGCGCTGCGCCTTGGCGGCTTGCCCGGCCGCCATCCATATCTCGAGAGGCAAGGTGGCGCTGGAGGGAAGCGACTGCTCTAGCAGTACGGCTGTGATTTTTATCATTTGGCTCAATTAGATAATTTCTTGGCGTATTCTGCATAATGTTTCAAGAAAAGCCAAGCATACACTGTCTCCCCAACAAAAGGGGAAACGTATGTGCGCGATGGCTTTGCCGGTAATTGTGGGAATGGGTGGTATCAATGCGGCTGGCCGCACCTCAGGTGCTCAGGCGTATCAGAGCATGGTCAGAAGCGCTCTGTCAGCGGCTCAGCGGCAGCAAAATATCCAAGCCATGGCGATCTTGATGGGGCTCGATCCTGCACAAGAGGAGCAAATCGCGCTTGGCTCTATGATTCGCGCGATTCCTAAGTCAGTTTTCGATGCCGATGCGGTGGATTGGAACGCGACCTTCGAGGCAGCAGGCTCAGACGGCGACTTCGAATTGAGTATCCGCACAAAACGCGTACCAGATCCGTTACCCGCTGGATGGCAGGTGGTCGATACGCAGAGTGATCGAACCCGTGTGCGTATTGCGGCAGGGCAGGAGCTTCTGGTACCCGCTAAACGAGACTTTCCGGTCAAAACGGCGGGCATGTTGCCCCAAGGATTTGATCCTGCTGCGCTCTATCCCTCACGAAACCATCCCAAAGGCTTACAGATGTCTCTGTTTGCGGCGTCTGATGCGCTTGGTGACTCCGGTCTTGATTGGGTGTCGCTCCAGCAACTGGTCGGCGCGAATCAGGTGAGCGTGTATGTGGGTAGCGCCATGGGCCAGCTCGATTATGAGGGCGGCGGCGGTATGCTTTCTGCCCGAGCGCGAGGCGGTCGCGTAACGTCAAAGCATTGTCCTTTATCGCTAGCGGAGATGCCGGCCGACTTCATTAACGCGTATGTACTTGGTCACGTTGGTCGGACGGGCGCGGCACTGGGAGCTTGCGCCTCGTTTTTGTACAACCTACGCATGGGGATTGATGATATTCAAACGGGGCGCTCTCACATTGCCTTTGTGGGCGGTGCAGACGCACCGGTTGTGCCAGAGGTCATGGATGGCTACGCATCTATGGGGGCCTTGGCCACCGCAGACGGCATGGCCGCTATCGACGGGGTATCGCGCGATCAGCTCGATATGAGGTCGATGTGTCGACCGTTCGGCGAAAACTGCGGTTTCACGATCGGCGAATCCGCGCAGGTGTTCATGTTGATGTCAGATGAGCTGGCTCTCAAAGTTGGCGCCAAAGTCTATGGGAGTGCGCCCTTAGTCGAGGTATGCGCTGATGGCTTCAAGAAGAGTATCTCGGGGCCAGGCGCCGGCAACTATGTAACGGTCGCTAAAGTCGCTGCCGAGGCTCGCGCTTTACTGGGTGATATTTCGCTCAAACAACGAGGGCTTGTCCAGGCGCATGGCACCAGTACGCCGCAAAATCGCGTGACTGAGGGCTTAATCTTGAGTCGTGTGGCAAACGCGTTTGGAATCGAACGCTGGCCGGTCGCTGCAATTAAGACCTATTTGGGGCACTCCCTGGGTGCGGCGTCGGCTGACCAGTTGGCCGCCACCTTGGGTGTTTGGGGCCACGGTATAATTCCCGGCATTATCCACACTAAGAGTGTTGCTCAAGACGTCGCACAAAGCGGTCTCGACTTTGTGCTCAAGCACCGCGAAGTCCAGCCCGATTCCATCGACTACAGCATTTTAAACTCGAAAGGATTCGGCGGTAACAACGCGTCTGCTTTGGTCCTAAGCCCTGAGCGTACCCGAGCGATCATGGCGAAACGAGCAGGCTCTGAGGCTTGGCGTGGTTACCAGGCGCGCAACGAGACGGTTGCCGCCCAAAGCCAAAGCTACGATGCGGAGATGAGCCAAGCACTCAAACCCACTCGATATCTATTCGATCACAATGTGGCAACGGATGCTGACGTATCGCTGACCGATACGGGCTTAGCAATAGAGGGCGTAGGTGCAGTTCATTTTCAATCTACACTTGGGGATTACAAGGTCTAGATCTTTGATTTTGACCGATTTGCACGTTGAGGACGGCTCAAGTTTCCTGGGAGCATGAGGCATCGTATCCGAGTCCGAGTGCTACTCAGCGTATGGCGCTCGCATCCCATCTATCTGGTTGCACTTTACGTGGCTCGCGCTTAAGCTTCGGTCACATTTTTTATAAGGACAACCCCTGTGATTTCGCGCTTAATGCATTCGCGAGCCCTGCATTTTGTGGTACTCGGCGCCATTTTTTACGCACTGAGTGCGTACTTCTTTCCTCCGCCTAAGCCGATTGTTGGCCCTCTGTCTCAGGCTCGAGTTGATGCTTTGGTGGCAGAGTGGCAAAACTTAATGGGGCGCAAAATGCGCGACAACGAGCGCCAGGGGCTGTTACAGGCTGAGCTGGATCGCGATATGTTGTTCATGAAAGCCATTGAGCTCGAACTTCATGCAATCGATCCGGTTGTGCAGCAGAGGCTCTTACGCAACATTGACTTTTTGGGGCTGTACGCTGAGCAATCTGAAGCAGAGAAACTGGAGTCGGCCTATGAGATGCGCATGCACTTGGGCGATGAAGTGATCAAGCGACGTCTAATACAGCTAACGGAAGAATGGCTTCTGTTGAAATCCCCGCCACAAGCAGTGAGCGTGGCCGACATCGAAACTTTCTTTAACGAAAACGCAGACCAGTTCCTTGAGGATCAACGCCTGAGTTTCAGTCATGTCTTTTTTCCACGAGAGCGGGAATCTGACATGCTGAAGCTGAAGTCGGATATCGAATCTCAAGGCCTAGTGTTCGAGACGGCGCTCAAGCGCGGCGCACCCTTTTTGGCGGGTTACACCTTTCAGAGTCTTACGGCGGATCAGATCGCGCGTCAATTTGGAGCGGGTTTTGTAACGAATTTGATGGCACAAGACCTCTCAGCGGAGACCTGGCTGCCACCCATTGCTTCGACCTTTGGCTGGCACCTTGTTAGGATTGCCGAAGTGAAGCCTGCGCGAGCACAAACACTCGATGAGGCCAGCGATGAAATTTTAGCCACCCTTAACAGAGAGCGACGACTCGATGCGCTCGATCGTGCTAAAGCAGAATTACGCAAGGACTACGAGGTGGTGTTATGAGTCGCGTCATTTTGGGGCTCTTGGCCTTTATTTTGTCGGCCAGTGCGCAGGCCCATCGTTTTGCACCTTCGTCTCTGCAGTTCACCGAGACGGACAGCGCTCGTGTTGAGATGCTATGGAAGACTCCCTTGCAAACCACGTCGAACATACCCATACGACCGCAGTTGCCTCAAGCTTGTGGGGTACAGGAATCCAGTGAGCCAGTGCTAGAAGGCACGGGTTTCGTTCAGCGATGGATGCTCGAATGTGATCAAGTTGGTTTGGTCGGCAAGGCGGTCGCTATTGATGGCTTGCCGGAGAACCAAGCCAGTGCGCTGGTCATGTATCAGTATAACGATGGGCGGTCGTGGCAAACGGTTCTGAATACCGAAAAGCCCAGCGATATTGTGCCAGCGGCGCCCACGGCAACGGGTGTTTTGGGTTCTTACATTGTGTTGGGAGCAGAGCACATTTGGGCGGGACCTGACCATCTCCTATTTGTCTTGGGTTTGGTGCTCTTGGTGGTTGGGTTTCGGTCGCTTTTGGTCACAGTAACGTCCTTCACCCTAGGGCACAGCGTGACGCTCGCCATGGTCACCCTGGGTGTATTTGATTATCCGGTGGCTTTGGTCGAATTTCTGATTGCACTCAGTATCTTCATGTTGGCGCTCGAGATTAACGCCGAGCACAAAGGTTGGTTTGCACGTTTTCCCTGGGCGGTGGCGAGTGGGTTTGGATTGCTGCACGGAATGGGTTTCGCAGGCGCGTTGAGTGAGGTGGGCTTGCCTCAGGGGCAGCTGCCTTTAGCGTTGCTCTCGTTCAACATTGGAATCGAACTGGGTCAAATCGCTTTCATTGCTGGGATCTTGGCTTTGGGTGCGGGTTTTCGCCGAATTTGGGCGCAGGGTGCACCCAGGGCGACTGCCGCGGCGATCTACTTGATGGGCGGGATGGCAGCGATGTGGTGCATTGAGCGCGGCATGGAGGTGCTGGGGGTTTAGCCCTCAGTTGCTGGCATCCAGGGAAGCGCATCGAGTAGCGATAACGGAGTACAAAGTCCAGCGCCGAATGCTGAGCCTTGGGCGCTGAGAACTGTGCAGGCTGACTAGCCTGAGGCTAGGGGGCCTTGCCGGGCCAGTCGGCCATTTCAATCCAGGGGTGCAGTGCCAGATCTATACCTTCCTGAACGTACTTTTGGCTTTCGAGGATATTGCGTCGGCGTTCAAAGCGCGTGCCTGAACGGGCGTCGATCGCGTCCGTTGCATCCAAGCCGCCTCGCCCGACGAAGATACGCTCTAGCCCTTGATCAAACACCACTACCTGCAGCGAAGC
>Ga0181571_10002854_pt1 | contig 12889 bp, 12 predicted proteins | sample 101ome_17_FD_132440 | JGI IMG/M metagenome (GOLD analysis project Ga0181571, IMG submission 132440) | Coastal salt marsh microbial communities from the Groves Creek Marsh, Skidaway Island, Georgia - 101407AT metaG (megahit assembly) | ecosystem: Environmental > Aquatic > Marine > Intertidal...
CGAGGTCAGCGCGGGAGAAGACCACACCATCGTCTATCTGCGTGATGGATATCATGACGTAACCCGGACGGTCCGACTCAAGGCAGGTGAGACCAGAACCGTCGAGATCGCGCTCAAGCCAAAGCTGGGGCAGGTCGACATCGAGACCAGGCCCCCGGCGCAGATCCTGGTGAACGGAAAGGCGCACGGGGCGGGACGTGTATCGCTTCAATTGCCGGCGGTGCCCACGAAGATCGAACTGCGCCGTGACGGTTACCGGACCATTACGCACAACATCCTGCCGTCGGCGGAGCGGCCGCTGGTGATTCGCGAGACGCTTGTTCCCGAGGTAGCGGCGCGGCTCGCGGAGGCCCCGCGGGCCTACACCAACAGCGTGGGTGTCGAACTGGTGCTGTTTGAGCCGAACGATGCATTCACCATGGGCGCGCCGCGCCACGAGATCGGCCAGCGGGCCAACGAGTTCGAGCGTCGGGTGCGGCTGACCCGCCCCTTCTATGCGGCGAAGCACGAGGTGACCAACGCCCAGATGGCGAAGTTTCGCGGCAGCGAGGGACGAGCGCCCGACCTGCCGGTCATCGATATCGGCTGGGGCGAGGCGGCGGCGTTCGCCAACTTGCTGAGCTCCGCCGAGGGGCTCAAGCCCTTCTACGACATCGATGGCGGCCGGCTGCGGGGATTCAACCCGCGCGCCGATGGCTACCGGCTCCTGAGCGAGGCCGAGTGGGAGTGGCTCGCACGCAAGGCGGGCCGGCCCGCGCGGACGGTGTTCCCGTGGGGCGACTCGGCGACCGTGCCGCGCGGCGCGGGCAACATCGCGGACGAGAGCGCCAACGGTGTGGCCCGCAATTTCGTTCCCAATTACAATGACGGCTATGCGCGGCTCGCGCCGGTGGGCCGGTTCCCGGCGGAGACCTCCGGGCTATTTGACCTGACGGGCAATGTCAGCGAATGGGTCCATGACTGGTACTCGCTGGAGCCGCCGGCCAGGGGATCGGTCGCGACGGACCCGCTGGGCCCGAGCTTCGGCGATTCCCATGTGGTGCGCGGGTCGAGCTGGCGCTCCGGCAACCGCACCACGTTGCGGGCGGCCTACCGGGACGGGCTGACGCGCGGACGTGATGATGTCGGATTCAGGATCGGGAGATACCTGCATGGCGAGAACACGCCGCGTTAGGGCAGATGGCCGTCGCGCGTCGCGCCGGGCCCGCGCACTCGCGCTGCTGCTCGCGCTCGTTGCCGGGGTCGGCCTGCTCGGCTTCGCCTACGCCCAGACCTCGATCAGTCTCAACTCGCCGGTCTCTTTCCCGGTCGACATCTAGTTTTAGCCACAGGGATCGCTCCATGCCCGAAGTCGCCAAGAATATCCTCGCGCTGGTCGTCTCGATCGTCGTCGTGCACCTGCTCTATGTCGGGATCGTTTGGCCGGAATCGGCCCAGCTCATCGAGGCCGCGCGGGCCAACGGCCAGAGCGCGCCGCGGGCGATCGTGGTGATCCTCAAGGACTGGGAACAGGAGATCGCGATCATCCTGATGCTCTGGGGGCTCTACCTGATCGCCGAGAAGTCCTTCGCGATCCTGCGCGAGCGCTACCTCTTCAATGTGGACCTGCTGGAGGAAGGCGATGGCGGCGACATGGCGGCGACGCTTCGCACGCTCGAGGCGCTGCCCGAGAAAATTCGCCGTGCGCCCCTGATCCGCACGCTGATGGCGAGCCTGCGGCGATTCCTGATCACGGGCGACGTGCACAACACCTCCGAGACGATCGAGGCGAGTGTCGATGTTCTGGCCCAGAAGCAGGAGGCGGAGAACTCGCTCATCCGCTACCTGATCTGGGCGATCCCGGCGATCGGCTTTATCGGCACCGTGCGCGGCATCGGCGAGGCGCTGTCGCAGGCCGACCAGGCACTCGCCGGCGACATCGCCGGCATGACCGAGAGCCTGGGTGTGGCCTTCAACTCGACTTTCGTGGCTCTGCTCATCTCCATCGTGCTCATGTTCCTGCTGCACCAGCTTCAGCGCCTGCAGGACGGGCTGCTGGTGGACACCCAGGAATACTGCGAGTCCTTCCTGCTCAACCGGATCAGCGTCGTGGACGGCCATAGCGGTAGCACGGCCGGCGGGGGCGCATCCTGAGGCGCCGGCGCAACCCCCAGGGGTTCAACCTCGCCTTCCTGGACATCATGTCCTGCGGGCTCGGGGCGGTGATCCTCGTCCTGATGCTGGTAAAGCTCGACACCGACGCCGTCTCGGCCGAAAGCGACCGCCTGCGCGAGGACCTGGCGCGGCTCGAGGCAACCGAGACCGACCTGAGCGCACGTATCACCGAGCTCCTGAAGGACAAGGCGGTGAGCGCGGAAGAGGTGGCGGCGCGGGCGGCCGAGCTGGCGCGCCTCGAGGCGGCGCTCGACCGGGAACAGGCAAAACTCGCCGCCAGTGAGCAGGCGGCCCGGGCACTTGAGGAGACCATCACCGCGATCGAGGAACCCGAGCAGCCCGACGTGATCGAGACCGCACCGACGGGCAGCGAGACCTACATCGTGGGGCTCCGGGTTGAGGGCGCGCGCATCGGGCTACTGGTGGATGCGAGCGCGTCGATGACCGACGAACTCCTGATCGACGTGATCCGGCGCAAGAACATGGCCGCCGCGCAGAAACAGGCCGGCCCGAAATGGGCGCGCGCCAAGCGGGTGGTCAACTGGTTCCTGGCCCGGGCACCGGAGACGTCCGAGGTGCGGGCCGTGGCCTTCAGCGACAAGGCTGTGCCGCTCGGCAATCCCGTACGCGGCGACAACGCGGCGGGGCTGGGGCGGGTGCTCGGCGCGCTCGACGCGGTGGTGCCCAGCGGGCCCACCAACCTGGCGGCGGGGCTCGCGGCGCTGGCGGCGTTCAAGCCGACCGACGTCTATATCGTCACCGACGGGCTGCCGACGGCGGGCTCGGGCGGTTACCGGAGCCTCAACCCCTTCTCCGACTGCAGCGCGCTTTGGGGTGGCTCCACCTCGATCTCGGGCGAATGCCGGGTGCGGCTGCTGCGCCACACAATCGGGAATGCCGGGCTGGGGCGAGCGCGGGTGAACGTGGTGCTGCTGCCCATCGAGGGCGATCCCCAGGCGGCGCACGAATTCTGGCAGTGGACCGCGGCGACGGACGGCATCCTGATCAGCCCGGCGGCGAGCTGGCCATGAGGATTGGTGTCCTCGGGAGGTGGCGATGAGGCGCAAGCGCGCGGAGTTCGAGGTTTTCAGCCTGTCGTTCCTCGACGTGATCTCCTGCGGGTTCGGGGCGGTGGTCCTGCTGGTCCTGATCTCGCCCTTCGGCGTGTCGAACGAGGTCGGCGGCACGGACGAGACGGCGACGCTCCTGCAACGGCTGATCGGCACCGAGACCCGGATCGAGGACCTGCAGGGAGCGCTCGCCCGCGAGCGGGCGACCCTCGAGGCGACCCGGGCCGAGCTCGCCGCCGGAGGCGCCGCGGTCGACACGGCGGAACGCGAACTGCGGTCGACAAGCGAACAGGCCACCGCGCGCGCCCGCGATGTCGAGGGGCTCCAGACCGTGAAGAGTGCATTGCGGAACCAGGCGCGGGCCGGGGTGTCGGCCCCGGAGAACACGCTGCGCGACGCCGAGGTGGGCGGCATTCCGGTGGACAGCGAGTACGTCGTCTTCGTCGTCGACACCTCGGGCAGCATGCAGTCGATCTGGGAGCGGGTGACCCGGGAGGTCGAGAACATCATCCGCATTCACCCGCAGATAAAGGGCTTCCAGGTGCTGAACGACAACGGCACCCACCTGATCGGCGGCTATAGCGGGCGCTGGATTCCCGATACCAAGGGCGCGCGCGAGCGGGCGATCCGGCTGTTCCGGTCTTGGAAGAGCGCGTCCAACTCGAGCCCGGTCGAGGGGCTGGAGGTGGCGCTGAAGCGCTATGTGCGGGCCGATCAGAAGGTTTCTATCTACATCTTTGGCGACGAGTACACGGGCGCATCCTACGACCCGGTGATCGCCACCCTGTCGCGGCTCAACACCAACCGGATCACGGGTGAGCCCAAGGCGCGGGTGCACGCGATCGGGTTTCTGTCGCTGCGCACTGACGGGCGCTTCGAGACCCTGATGCGCGAGGTGACCCGCCGGAGCAACGGGACTTTCATCGCCCTGCCGAGGTGATGACCCCTACCGCCGCACCGCGCGGGGATCGAGCGCGTCCTGCAGTCCGTCGCCGAGGAAGTTGAAGGCCATCACCGTCACGAAGATGATCGCGCCCGGCCAGATGGCGAGCGCGGGGGCGCGGGTCGCCAGTTCCTGGGCGTTGGTCAGCATGTTGCCCCAGCTCGGGATCGGCGGCTGGATGCCGAGGCCGAGGAAACTGAGAACGGACTCGAGCAGGATCACCGCGCCGATGGAGAGCGTCGTCGCGACGATGATCGGCGAGACGATATTCGGCAGGATGTGCCGAACCATGATCACGGCGGGACGTGTGCCCATGGCCTCGGCGGCGCGCACAAACTCCCGCGCCCGCACCGCGAGCGTGCCGGCCCGCACCAGCCGGGCGACCGTGGTCCAGCCGACGAGCGCAATGATGAAGACGATCCGGTAGAGGCTCGCCATCTCGGAGTTGGCGATGTCGGCGGGGACGCCGGCCTTCTCGAGGTCGACCGCCGCGAGGATGATCAGCAGCGGCAGCAGCGGCAGCGCGATCACCCCGTCGGTGGTGCGCATCAGGAGCGCGTCGAGCCGCCCGCCATGGTAGCCGGCCATGAGGCCGATGAAGGTCCCGATGGTCGCCGCGCCGAGCGCCGCCACCAGCCCGACGAGGAGCGAGATGCGCCCGCCGTATAGCAGGCGGACGAGTACGTCGCGCCCGGCCTCGTCGGTGCCGAGCCAGTGTTCGGCGTCGGGCGGCGCATACTGGTTGAAGAGATCGACCCGGGTGGCTTCGACCCCGAGCAGCGCCTCAATGGCCGGGGCCAGCAGGGCCGCCAGCGCGATCAGGGCGAGCAGGATCGCGCTCGCCATGGCTGCCCGGTTGCGCCGGAACCTTCGCCAGACCCGGACGGCGTTGGATCCGTCGTCACCGATCGCGTGAGCCGCGGCGGTCATGCCGCCTCGAGTGCGCGGAAGCTGATGCGCGGATCGAGCACGGCGTAGGCGATGTCGGCGAGGAAGTTGCCGATCAGGACGACGAGGGTCGCGAGCAGGAGCCCCACCAGGGCCAGGTTGAAGTCGTTCCCGAGGATCGAGTCGTAGATGAGCTTGCCCATGCCCAGGTAGCCGAACATGGTTTCGGTGATCAGCGCGCCCGAGAAGAGCGTCCCGAAGTCGAGCGCGATGATGGTCGTGAGGGGCAGCATGGCGTTGCGGAGCCCGTGGCCGAAGACGGTACGCCGGGGTCCGAGGCCCTTGGCGCGTGCCGTGCGGATGTAGTCCTGGCGCAGCACCTCGATCATGGCGGCCCGGGCGAAGCGGGTGTAGCCGGCGAGGCTTGCGATGGTGAGCGTCGCGACGGGCAGCACCAGGAACTCGAGCCGGGCGAACGGGCCCGCGTCGGGCGCGCCCATGCCGCCGGCCGGAAGCCAGCCGAGGGTGACGGCGAAGACCATGATGAAGACCAGCGCCAGCCAGAAGGGCGGAACCGAGATGCCGGCGAAGCAGAACAGGTTGATTGCGCCGTCGAGCCGGGACCGGGGCCGGGTCGCGGCGATGACGCCGAGCGGGATGGCGATCAGGATCGCGACGATGGAGCTCAGGCCCAGCAGGACGACCGTGTTGCCCAGGCGCGGCAGCAGGATTTCCATCACCGGCCGGTTGTAGGTGCGCGAGAAGCCGAGATCGCCGGTGAACACGCCGCCCAACCAGTTGGCGTAGCGCTCCCACAGGGGCAGGTCGAGCCCGTGCAGGCGCTTCAGGCGTTCACCGTCGGCCGGTGTCAGGTCCGGGTTCGAGGCGATCATGATGTCGATGGGATCGCCGGGCATCAGCCCGATCAGCATGAAGACGATGAAGGACATCGCCGCGAGGACCGCGGCCATGCCCATGAGCCGGCGGGCCAGGAAGGCTAACACGCTCTCGTCATGGCCGGGCTTGACCCGGCCATCTCTTGCGCTTCAGTCGGGAGATCACGGCAACAGATACCCGGATCAAGTCCGGGTATGACGGTGATTTGTGCGGTCACCGCGCGGTCCAGTTCTCGATCCACAGGGTGCTCGGATACTGGTGGCCGGTCGGGGTCACCCCCTTGAGCCAGCGTGGCATGACGAAGGCGTTGGCGCGGAAGTAGAGCGGCAACACGGGCAGCTCCTCGGCATAGGTCTGCTGGATTGTCGCCCAGTGTTTCTTCTGTTCGTCCGGCCCGCACTCGACCTCGACCCGGTCGATCGCCTCGTCCATGACGGCGTTTTGGAAGCCAGTGTAGTTCTGGCCCGACCAGCCATTGTCCGCTGTCGGGATCATGCTCGAGTGCAGGGTCGTGCGCGGGATGTTCTCCGGCGTCGAGAACCAGGCGAACATCGCCATCGCGGGGAACTCGCGCTGGCGGATGGTCTGGCCGAACAGGACGCGTGCCGGCTGGTTGCGGATGCGCAGATCGACGCCCACGTCGCGCAGGTTCGACTGGATCACCTGTTCGACCAGCTCGCGCACCCGGTTGCCGGCGGTGGTCATGATCTCGAGCTGGAGCGGCGCGCCGGCCGTGTTGTGGCGGATGCCCTTGCGGATGTCCGTCCAGCCCGCGTCGTCGAGGAGTTGCTTCGCCGTGCCAGGTTCGAACGGATACTTGCGCACGTCGTCGATATGTACGCTGTCGAGCGGGTGGACGAAGGTGTCGGCGACCGGCTGCTTGCCTTCGAACAGGCGCTCGCTGATGGCGGCGCGGTCGATCGCGTGGAGCAACGCCCGGCGGACCCGGCGGTCGGCGAGGACCGGGTTGTCGAGGCGCAGGTCCACATGCTCGTAGAACAGGCCGGGCTTGAAGACGACGTTGAAGCGGTCGCCATGGCGTTTCTCGAAGGCGATCGCCTGGTCGAGCGAGATACCATCCTCGCCGGCGATATAGTCGATCTCGCCGGAAAGAAGGTTCGCCTCGAGCGCGGCCGTATTCTCGATGGTGCGCACCGTGATGCGCTTGAAGGCGGGCGGCTTGCCCCACCAGGTCGGGTTCGGCTCGAGGGTGATCGTGGCGCCCGGCTCGACCCGGGTGATCCGGTAGGGGCCGAAGTAGAGCCCGGCCCGGGTCGGGTCCGTGTCGTAGGCGTTTCGCGCGCGATAGGCGGCAGGATCGGCGGCCGCGACCGCCTCGAGATGGGCGGGGACCAGCTCGAAATCGTTGATCGCCTCGGCGCTGCAGGTGCGCTTGTTCCAGAAGATGGTGAAGTTTTCATCGTCGTGGGCGACGATCTTCTCCATCCGGCGGTAGAGCTCCTGGTTGTTGATGCCGGCGCTCTCGTCCCGTCCGATGGCCCAGGTGAAAAGCACGTCCTTCGTGGACACCGGTACGCCGTCGCCCCAGGTCGCGCCGGGGCGGATCGTGTAGTCGACCTCGAGGCCGTCTTCGCCGTCGGGGGTCGTCCAGTCGCGGATGGTGCCCGCCGCGCGCGAGGGCAGGGTCTCGCACAGCATGCAGATCAGCTTCCAGTCCGCGTCGTAAACGGTGAAGGGGCGTCGGGTCATGCCGTTGATCAGCGACAGGACCACGTGGCTCGCCAGGTTCGGGTGGAACCCCTGGGGGAACTGGCCGACGCCGATCACGAGCTCGTCGCGTGGCTTGTCCTGGGCGGCGGCCGGCGTGATGGCGGCCAGAAGCAGAATGGCGAAGACTTTGAAGCGCTTGAACATGGCGCCGATTGTAGGCGAAGGCGCAGGTGAACGCGCAATCAACATTCCGCGCCGGACCCGGCGGGCAAGCGACCCGCCTGCGATTACGCCATGGGCTTCCAGCCGTCCGGGTCGTGGAGATAGGCCTCGACGCTGTCGAGCTGCTCGGCGGAAAATGCGCCCTGCTCGCGCGCGGCGTCGAGCACGTCCCACCAGGTGGCGAGCGCGTGCAGGCCGACGCCGAGCTCGTCCATGGTCGTCCGGCTCTCGGGGAAGATGCCGTAGTGGAAGACGACGTAGGTGTGTTCCACGACGGCGTCGGCCGCGCGCAGCGCGTCCACGAAGCGCACCTTGCTGCCGCCGTCCGTTGTGAGGTCCTCGACCAGGAGGACCTTCGCCCCGGCGTCGAGCGCGCCCTCGATCTGTGCCATGCGACCGAAGCCCTTGGGTTCCTTGCGGACATAGACCATGGGCTTGCCGAGCGCCACGGCCACGAAGGCGGCGTAGGGGATGCCCGCCGTCTCGCCGCCCGCGACCACGTCGATATTGTCGCGGCCGATCTCGCGGTCGATGAGATCGACCGCGTGGGCCGTCATCGCCTCGCGCGCCTCGGGGAACGCGATGACCCGGCGGCAGTCGATGTAGCTCGGGCTGACCCGGCCGGAGGTGAAGGTGTAGGGGTCCTCCGGGCGGAAATTCACCGCGCCGATGTCGAGCAGGTGATGGGCGGTCTCGCGCGCCGCCTTGGCCGCTGCCTCGCTGCCATGCGCCATGTTGTCCGGACGTGCCATGGTCGTGTCCTTTCCGATTCTCGACAGGGAAAGCATCCCGTTATGGGGAAACTAGCGGGTCGGGTTGAGTGGCGACCTCGCGCCAGCCCTGAATCCTGTGGAAACTTCGCGGGCTTCAGTGGCGGTAGCGGGACGGGCTGTCGGCGGAGATGTCGATCTCGCCGGCAGGCGCATCCGGCGATGCCGGCGCGGCATCGGGTGCGGCGATTTCCTCGTTCCAGTCGAGCCCCCATTCGGCGCGGTGGAGCACCGTCATGATGCCCCGGGTGAACTGGATGATCTGGTCCCGGTTCAGCGGCACGTTCAGGGTCGTGGCGGAGTCCGATATCTGCAGCATGTGGGTGCCTTCCGCCTTCTCGACGATGCGCAGCCGCGTGACGAGATGGGTCGGATCGGGTGCCGGCGCGGGCATCTGCGCCGGTTGTTCGCCGGGCGTGGTGGCCGTGCCGTCCGCCGCGCTACCGGACGGGCCGGCGGCCGCAGCGTCGCTTGCAGGGCGGGCGCCGGGTTTCGGCTCGGGTGGGTCGGGCTGCAGATCGTTCGGCGACAGGGTGGCGAACACGTCCGCGCCCATGATGTTGCGCAGCCCCGGCACGAGCCGCTTCACGAGGCGGCGGGTGAGGCCGAACATCCGCTCCTGCGCATCTTCGCCCGTGACGATGATGAGCACCCGATCCTGGACCGGGGAGTAGCGGATCTGAAACTTTTGCGCGTGCATTATGTGCCGATCATTCGGCGTGCCATAATCGCAGCACCGGTCGCGCAAGTCGAGGCGACCGGCCGACCGCTCTGTCGGGAGACGTCGGCGGTCTGCGGGAGACGAGCCCGGATATGTGTCGAAATACGATTTCTCTGTTTCTGTTCGCGATCCTGCTGCTGACGGGCGGCGCAGGAATGGCCGAGGAGTCCCGGCGGAGCTGGGACGCGACCATCGGCGCGCGAACGCTTAACGTGCGCGCGGGACCCGGCGAGGGGCACCCGATCGTCGGCAAGCTCAAGCGCGGCGACAAGGTGCGTGCCTTCGACGAGGACGGGCGCTGGATCCACATCCGCGACTTCGACGATTCCGATGCGACGGGCTGGGTGCATCGATCCTTCATCCGCCTGCCGAAGGACTTCATGGCGCCGGCCTTCGGCGACAAGGAAAACGCGTTCCTCGAATGGGCCTCCGAGCGCGGGGACCTGTCGGAGGTGTCGGTCGAGGCGGACGACCGGATTTCCATCGTATTGGGTCCCGATATCGCGGTGGACAGTGCCGAGACGATTGCCGGCGAGGTGGCCTGTGCCTGGCGCGACCTGCTCGAGCCGAAGATCACCGTGATCGCGACGGTCTGGCCGGCGGACGGCCCCGGCGGGGCCTGGATCACCCAGACAAGCTGTCCCTAGGACACCGCACCGGGTTCGATCCGTCCGGTGCGGATGCCGACGATCCGTTCGCAGACATGTTCCGCGAAGCCCGCATTCTGCTCGGCCAGCAGGATGGCGGCCCCGTTGGTGGCGAGCCGGGCCAGGCCGTCGGCGACGTCCTCGATCACGCGCGGCGCGAGGCCCAGCGTCGGTTCGTCCATGAGATAGACCGCCGGGTCGGCCATCAGCGCCCGGCCGATCGCCAGCATCTGCTGCTGCCCGCCGGAGAGCTGCCACGCCCGGTCCGCCCGGCGGGGAGCGAGCTGGGGAAACAGCTCAAGCGCCTGCGCGAGGCGCTCGCGGCGGCGGCGCGCGTTGCCCGGTCCGGCGACCAGGAGATTCTCCTCGACGGTCATCCCCGGGAAGACGCGCCGGCCCTCGGGCACATAGGCGAGGCCGGCACCGATGCGCGCCTCGACCGAAAGCCCGGACAGTTCGCGGTCGCCCAGCCGGATTCCTCCGTCGGCGGCCGCGAGCCCGACGACCGCGCGGAGCAGGCTCGACTTGCCGGCCCCGTTCACGCCGACGAGCCCGGTGATGGCGCCGGCGGGTACCGAGAGCGCGGCGTCCCGCACCGCGACGACGGCGCCGTGGCGCACGGTGAGGCCTGTGATTTCGAGCGCCTCGGTCATGGCGTCACCAGCCCGAAATAGGCATCCCGTACCGCCGGGTCGGCCAGCACCGCCTCGACAGGTCCGTCCGCGATCAGGCAGCCGCCGTCGAGACAGGCGAGGCGGGTCGCGAGCGGGCGCAGGAAGTCGAGATTGTGGTCGATCACCAGAACGGCGAGGCCGTCGGCGGCGCGCGCGCGCAGGATCGCCGCAATCTCAAGCTGTTCTTCCGGCGCGAGCCCTGCCGCGGGCTCGTCGAGGACCAGAAGATACGGTGCCCCTGCCAGCGCTCGGGCGATCTCGACCCGGCGGCGCATCCCGTGGGGCAGGGTGCCGCAGCCGGCGTCGGTGTTTTGGGAGAGGTGGCAGCCCGCGAGGATCGCGTCTGTATCCGGGCGCACGGTGGCGCTCGCGGCCGCGGTTTCGACCGCGTCGCGCACCGTAAGCATGTCGGGAAGCTGGGGCGTCTGGAACGTGCGCGCCACCCCGTGCCGCGCGATCGCGGTGGGGGATGTGCTGGCGAGGTCCAGCCCGCGTGAGAAAAGCGTCCCGCTATCCGGACGGTCGAGCCCGGAGACGATGTTGGCGAGGGTCGTCTTGCCCGCCCCGTTGGCCCCGATCAGCCCGACGATTTCGCCAGCGTCGATCGACATGCTGACTTTGTCGAGGGCCTGTATGCCGCCGTAGCGTTTCGAGACGGCCTGGACGGCGAGCGCGGGTTCACCGACTGACGGGCGTTGTTCCGGAGATGTCCGCACCGTTGGCGGCGCATTGACCCTGTCCCCGGTTGGCGCGCGCCCGATGAAGGACGCAAGTCCGTCGGGCGCGAAGACGACCATGGCCAGCAGCAGTACGCCGACGGCGACCAGATAATACTCGTCGAGCCCGCGGAACCACTCAGGGAGATGGGTCAGCAGGAGGGCGCCGATGATCGCGCCCGGGATGCGTAACCGGCCGCCGACGACGGTCATGGTCAGGCAGGTCACCATGATGCCGAAGCCGAGGGTCTCGGGCGAGACGACCCGGTTGGTGTGGACGAACAGCGCGCCGGCCGCGCCGCCGAATGCGGCGGAGAGAAGGAATGCCCGAAGCCGCAGCAGCCCGGGGTCGATGCCGAAGGCCGCGACCGCGAGCGGGGATTCGCGCATGACGGTGAACATGGCAACGCGGCGCGGGTTGAGCTGCCAGCGAGCGATGAGGATTGCGGCAAATGCCAGCACCCAGACGAAGACGAGGAGCGGCGTGCCGCGGGCAATCCGCCAGTCGCCTATGGTGATCGGCGGAACGCCGGGCAGGCCGTTGGCGCCGCCCGTCACCGGTTCCCAGTTGACGGCGATCAGGAGCAGGAGCTGGCTCAGCGCGAGTGTCGCGAGCGCGAAATAATGGGACGCGAGGCGCAGCACCGGGAACGCGACGAGCAGCGCGAGGCCGGCGGCGACGGCGATCGACAGCGGGAAGGTCGCTAGGAACCCGGCGCCGAACTGACTGCCGAGGATGCCGGTGACGTAGGCCCCGATGCCGAAGAAGGCGCCCTGGGCGAGGCTGAGTGCCCCCGCATGGCCGAAGATGAACTGGTAGCCCAGCACCATGATGACGTAGATACCCGAAATGGTGAGGAGGCGCTGGTCGTAGGACGATGCGAAGGCGAGCGCATAGACGGCCAGTGCGCCACCTGCCAGCAGGATCGACAGGTTCGCACGGACAGAGGCGAGGATGCCGGCCATCATGCGCGCAGCCGCTGGGGTTCGCCGAAGATGCCCTCGGGCCGTACGAGCAGCACCAGCAGGACCGCGGCATAGAGCAGGCCCTCGGCCATGGGCTGGGACGAGACCGACGCGACCGCGACCTCAAAGACCGCAATCAGGAATGCGCCCAGGGCTGCGCCACGCAGGCTGCCCCAGCCGCCGATGACGACGGCGATATACGCCTTGAGGATCAGGCTTGCGCCGTCGGACGGGGTGACGAAGAACTGGTGGGCGAGCAGCAGGCCGGCGGCGCCCGCGAAGGCGGTGCCGAGCGCGAAGCCGAGGAGGGTGATCCGGGTCAACCGGATCCCGAGCGCGCGCGCCATCTCGGGGTCCTGGGCGCAGGCGCGGAATCGGCGGCCGAGCTGGGTGCGCTGCAGGAGGAAGGCGAGCGCGCCGATGAGGATTGCCGCGGTCGCGATGATGGCGAGGGACTGGCGGCTGGCGGTGATGCCGAGGAGTTCGACCGTGCCGCCACCCAGCAGCGCGGGCGCGGTGCGCGGCGCAGCGCCGAAGCCGGCGTTGAGGC
>Ga0181571_10002855_pt1 | contig 12885 bp, 8 predicted proteins | sample 101ome_17_FD_132440 | JGI IMG/M metagenome (GOLD analysis project Ga0181571, IMG submission 132440) | Coastal salt marsh microbial communities from the Groves Creek Marsh, Skidaway Island, Georgia - 101407AT metaG (megahit assembly) | ecosystem: Environmental > Aquatic > Marine > Intertidal zone...
CCTCGTCGACTCCCCGGGACTGGTGGACGGCGAGATGGAGTACCCTTTCGACGTCACCGAATCCATCGTCTTCCTCGCGGACCACGTCGACTTGATCCTCTGCTTCTTCGACCCGATCGGCCAAGCGCTGTGCAAAAGGACCATGCGTACAATCGAAAGGCTCAACGAGCACCACGCCGAGAAGCTGGCGTACTACATGAGCAAGGCCGACCAGGTGGAGAAGGAGCACGACAGGCAGAGGGTTCTGATCCAAATCACCCAGAACCTGGCGGGTCGCATCAAAAACTCTCACGCCTTCAAGCTACCCACGATATACCTCCCGCGTGACGATCTCGCCGTCCCGATTCCCAACGCCCTCGAGGAGGTGTGCGACGACATCGACAAGGCCATCCGCCTGACCGTGCAGAAGAACCTGACGACGATGCGGGACGACTGCGACGCGATCGTAGCCGAGATTGCCAACGCGCGCGAGCTCAACGGCAGACGACGGAGGGATAACGCGAGCGCCACGGCGAAGGGGTGGGCGCTGATGGTGTTTGGTTGGACGGTGCTCGCCACGCTGTTCTACGTCGCCGTGCTGGAGGCGTGCGCGACCAAGCCGGTGACGACCGCGCTCAGGACCCACGCGCTCCCGGCGCTGGCGACACAGCCGGTGTTCATGGATCTGGTCGAGGGTTTGCTGCCTGACGGGGGGCGGCGGTGGTTCGGCGTGGAACACGGCGGCGCGATTGCGATGGGCGTCCTCGCGGTGACGTTTTTGATTATTCAGTTTGTGAAGTCCAGGGTTTGGAAACTCTCGCCGACGATGACGAAGAAGGACGCCAAGAGGCTCGCGGGTTACGAGACGTACGTCAAGGAGGTGAAGGCCGTGAGGGAGGAGCTCTACAAGGAGTACTTCAAGCAGATTCACGACAACGCGTGACAACGCTTGACAACGCTTGACGGGGAACGATTTAACGCGACGACTAACTTATTCTTTCCTCTAGCTAGTGCTACTCGCGCCTCAGCCACACGTGCACCATCCCACCCCGGTGCCTGACGAACGTCCCTCCCTCGTACTCCTCCTCCTCCAGGTCCGGGGCCTTCTCGACCGTCGCGGCCATCCCCAGGTTGGTCGCGAAATTCACCAGCCGTTCGATCACCGCCTCGCCGCTCTCGCCCGGCCAGTCTCGCACGGGCAGCGTGAGCCACGCCACCCCCGGTCTCGCCAACCGTTTCGACAGCGTGTGCGCCAGCGCCCTCGGCAGCGGATCCTCGTAGCACACGTCGCTGCCCAGGATCACGGCGAAGGTCTCGTCCATCGCGAGAGCCCGATCTCGCGCCGTCGCCGCGAAGCTCATCGCGTCGCCGCCCGAGCAGCTCCCGTCGCCGCCCACCGGCCTCGCCGACTCCTCGCTCAGCCCGGGGACGGACGCGAGCCACTCCAGGTGTCTCACGCGTAGTTCGCACCCCACGGACGCCTCCGCGTTGAGCTCCACGGACTTGTCCAGGTTCGAGAGGAGACCCGGGAGGTAATCCGTGAACGTGACCCTCCGGGCGCCCAGCCTCGCGGCGAGGAAGCCGACGACGCCGCACCCCGCGCCCACTTCCAGCACGTCCGCGCCCTTCAGTCCGATCTCGCCGTGTCGCGCGAGCAGCTCCCGGCACATCACCACCCCCGACGCCCACACCCTCCACCCCAATCCTCCCTCCACGTAGTCCGTCTCGTGCACCGCGATGGAGTGTTCGCCGAAGGTTTGCGTCCGCGTCCCCGGGCCGCGCGCGGTGTAGCCCGAGCACGACGCGAGGACGGACGCGGCGATGTCCACAGCCTCTTCATCGTCCCACACGAGCGCCTTACGCAAGCGGTCCACGCCGCCGTGACGCTTGAGCTCCTCTACGCAAGCTGTGAAAAGGTGGTGGGCACCGTCAGATTCGTGTCGGCGGCGGAAGCATGGCGGGTCGGGGCGCACCTTCGCACGTCACCGCGGTCTGAAGCTTGCGCAGGGAGGCGAGTCGTTTTCCGACGTCCGCTCTGTCCCAAAAGAGCGAGTCGCACAACGACTCGACCTCGGAGAGTAGCTCCATCGCGCACTCGCGACGCGGGAACACACTGACGCGCAGTCCACTCAGTGACGTTGGAGAAGGAGGAGACTGAGGAGGAAATCAAAAATCGCATCATCAGTGGGTTGGGGCGCGGGGCGCCATGAGCGCCGCGACGGCGAGACCAGTTCCCGACTTGTTTTTTAACGAAGCTACGCGTACGGTCAAGTAAGCGCCGACACTCGCGGTTCTACGCCTTCGCCTCGAGCCACACCACCACCTCGCAGAACCTGCTGCCGGGGAAGTGGTCGAACAGCGCCATGCGACGCACCTCGTGCGTCTCACCCAGCGTCGACCGCAGGTCCCGCGCCAGTGCGGCGCAGTCGCACGCGACGTACAGCACGGACCGGAACCCAGCGACGAGCGACAAAGTATCAGAGTCCAAACCGGCCCGAGGCGGGTCCACCAACACCGTGCCGTCGCGCCACGCGTCGGCCAGCAACTGGTCCACGTCATCGCCGTCGAGTAAACCCCTGCACCCGGTCCCGGTCCTGGCCCTGGCGAACGTTTCCGCGGGCAACGCGGTGACGGTGGCGTTGGCGACGCCGTTGACGGCGAAGTTTTCATTCGCCGCCGCGACAAGCCGCGGCTCGATCTCCACCGCGAGGACGCGCCCGAACCTCGGCGACAGCGACACGGCGTGATTGCCGTTGCCGCAGTACAGCTCGAGGAGCCACGGCAGCGTCGAGACGGGAGCTGATCCTGACCCTAAACCCCTCTTGTTGCGCGCCAGCAGGATGTCTTCGCACGCGTCGTGTAACCAGCGAGCGGTGACCTCGGCGACGTCGCCGTTTGGGTTCGAGAACGCGCCCTCCACCTGCTTGTACCGCAGGTGCCGACTGCCCGCCCCGGACGACGAGGTGCCGACTTCATCAACGGGACCCATCCCCGGGTTCCCAGTGATGATCTCGATGTCCCCGGGGGTTTCCCCCTGGACCGTCACGGGCTCCCACACGTGGTTCACGCCGTCGGACGCGACGAGCGTCTTTCGCTTTCGCCGCGTCACCACGCCCACCCCTCCCACCGTTCTCAGCGACGTCAGCAGCGCGTTGGCGTCGTCGTTCCACTCCGCGTCCCCGGGGATGGTGCCCTGCCGCCCCGAGTCGCCCCCCGCGGTGTCGATCCTGTTCCACAGCGTCACCACCACCTCGCCGCCCCGACTGGCGAGGAACCCCACCGCGGAGAGCCCCGTCGTCAACGGGCTCGCGTTCGGCATCCCGTCGGCGTCGTTGAGGAGGTCGAGCAGAACCGGCATGACCCTCGCGATGGGTTCGGACGCCCAAGGGAACACGTCTGTATCGCCATCCTCGTCCGCGTCGTCGTCGCCGAGCATCACCACCTCGCCGTTCTCGAACAGCGCGTACCTCAGCCTCCCCCCGTCGTCGCGCGCGATGGCGAACCTGCACCGGGATCTGTAACCGCGCGTCTTTGGGGACGCGTACACCTCGACGCCTCGCGCGGGAATGAAACCGCCGCCGTGGAAAAGTTCGCGAACCCTCTTGGTCTTGTCCGCCAGCAGCTCGAGGTACGCGTCGTTCGTCGAGGAGGAGGACGGGGCCGAGGTCGCCGAAGCGACGGTGAGGGCTAAGCGCCGAAACGAAGAACATCTGATTCGGGTCAGCGAAGGGCGCGGACACCGGACATCGATGCGGGTTGGCGGACGAGTCGCACGGATGCCGCGAGACAAGAAGGAGACGCCGACGCCGATGACACTCCCGGCGGTCGACATCTTCCGCGCGCGAGTCGCGGTGCGCGTTTCGTCTTAAAGAATGGTGATATTACTCCACACGTACTTTTTGTGCAGCCCTGGGCCCGCTCCCCGGGCAAGGGCATGTAATAGGTTTGGTTTGACTGTACATCACGCCCTCGCGCCCGACGAATCTCCCGAGTCGCCCGAGCGAGCCGCGCTCAAGGGCACCCGAATCGCGCGCGCGCTCAACCTCCTCGCAGCCTCCTCGCACATCATCCGTCGCGGGTCTCGACCCTCAACGCCTCGGAGGGAGGGTTCCGGTCGGGAACGGCTTCTTCTCCTCGTCGGAACCGGCGCTCACCTTCTCGAAAACCTTCTCGTCGTCGATCGCGCCCGGCTTGTTACTCCTCCGAAACGCCACGACGTTGCTCTTGTTCTCGGCGACGGGATGGAGCTCCCGGGACGCGTCATCATTAAACGGCGCGGGCGCGTTCTTCCACCACGGCGTGTACGTCTTGGCGCCGCTCGAAAAGGAACGGACGAAATGCCCGCGACGCTCCCGGACGTCGCGGAGGTACGCCACCGCCGCGTCGACGTCGTTCGTGCGGCGGAGAACCGCCTCGGCGCCGCGCACGAACCTGTACGACGTGACGCCCTCGAGTTCCTTTCGCGGGACGCCGCTTTTGACGAGGTACTCGGCGCACGTCCCGAAGTTCTCCGCGGCGAGGAGGGTGACGAATCCGGTGTACGAGAGCGCGACGGCCACCATGCCCGCGCCGATCTCGTCTGCGAACGCCTGGTGCGCGCCCACGTGGAGGCACCCGAACGCGGTCGGGTCCATGCCGCAGAGCTCGCCGGTGGTGATGGGCTGGACGTTCATCGCGAGGATGAGGAGCGCCGTCTCGGCGCAGAGGAGCGCGGCGTTTGCCGCGGCGAATTTGGGATCGGAGGTCCACGCCAAGTCTTTGGGGAGGAGGTTGTTCAAGCCGGACGGGAACGGGAACCGCGTACTTGAATTTGCGTCCGCATCGTCGTCCTCGCACCAGTCGCCGACGCAGTGGTCCTTCTGAGATTTGATCGCGGCGCGATCGAAGCCGGATGCGTCGTCGAAAGAGTCGTCCTCGCACCAGTCGCCGACGCAGTGGTCGTCCTTTGGGGTGAAGGCCGCGGCGGCGACGTCGGGGGTGGACGGGTAGCCGTCCTCGTCGAAACCCTCGCACCAGTCACCGACGCATTGCTCTGCGACGGGAGGAGGGAGGTGTGGGAAAAGAGTGAGTCGACGCGACGGGGACTTTGGGACGGGGGATCGTGTCGGGTCGAGAAAAGGCGGCGTTTCGCGGACCGCCGATGTTGTCTGAGTCAGCACGCGTACCTTCACGCGCGAATAGACCGGTGACGCGGTCCCAGGGGGTCTGCTCCTCCTCGGAGTCGCCCTCGCACCAGTCGCCGACGCAGTGCTCTGCGGAATCGTGGGAAAGGGAGACGTCAGATGGTCAGCGGGGGTGCGCAACGAGCATTCTCAGTCCCGGAGAAAACCAAAAAAGTGCGCCGGTTGTTAGTTGGTCGTTTGCCGGGACGACTGCGCACCTTTGTTGTAGATGATGCGCGCCGCGCGGTCGCGGCGGTGGTCCGCGCGCCTGATGAACGGGATCACCGAGTTTAAGCTCAGCAGGGATAATGCCATTTTGGGTGTCGGTTCGCGCGTGTGCGGTGGGTTCGCAGCGCGCTCAATGTTCCTCGTCTAAAACCCAGGAATGCTGATAAAGTGAACTGCTATCCGCCCGAGCCCCCCGCGCGGCCAATTTTCGTCTTTGATGAGCTGGCACCTCCGTCAGCTGGCGGCTCTGAGCCAATGAGTTGTCGTAAAAAGCGAAAGCTGGCTCGATTTGGAGATTCTTTTTGAAAAAAAAGGTCCAACCCTCACTATAATTCCCGTAGGATCTGGGAGGGAGATTCTCAGGGCAGCCAACGGAAAGTTCGCGGCACACAGCGCTTTTGGTCTCAACTTTTTTTTGCACGACGTTTTTCCCGGGGATGATCAAGAGCCATCGCCACTCCCTCGCACGCGAGTCGAGGTGTCGCCGGAGCGCCGACGGCCTGTCAGGGCCTAAGCGCGAAGGCTAAAGCAACCATGGTGGCATCCCGCCCCACCGTCATGGCGCCGCCCCGCACCAGCGCGGCGCCGAGGGCGTTCCTGGCCCAGTGGCGAGCCCGGCCCCATCGCAGGCTCGTCGGGCCCGTGTCGGTTGTCTGCCTTGAGTCCCACGAGGGGCGCATGATTCGAGCGCGCGAGGCGCACCAGCGTCTCGCCGCCGCCTTCCGTGATCTCGACACCGACGGTGCGTCAGTTACCCGTCCTTTGGCGCCCCTACCCGATCCCAAACCCTGCTTTAAACCCGTCCCCGCGCCCCGTGAACCCGCGGGAGGAGGCGAGGCGCCTGCCGAGGGTAACCCTGGGAGGGCCGAAAAGCCGTAAACGTGGGTCTTTTCTTTTAGCCGTTATTTTCACGCGCTTCGTTGCTCGGACGCGTTTTTCGGGTTCACAGACCCTCGTTCCGTCCAAGTCGAGGGTGAAAGTTCCCAAAAATCGCCAGAGTCGCCGAACACGCTCGGAGGAATAAAATATCCGCCCGTTTGGCACACCCCCGCCCTGACCGCCTGTGCGCTCCGTCCCTTCCCCCGCAGGTTCCGGGTTCGTGGACCGTCCCAAGCTGTGCGCCGCGCTCGAATCCTACGGCCTGCCCCGAGGCGAGGACTACGTCGACGAGCTCATGGCGCAGTACCGATGCGACGAGTTCGGAGCCATCACCTTCGCAGACTACAGGACCTACGCGGGTGCCAGGGAACGCGCGACGCGACGCGCGTGGCGCCGAGTGCTGGGATTGGCGGACACATTCCCGGGATTGTTTGGCACCGATCGGGATCGAACCGGGGACGACCGGAACGCGCGCGCGGACGTCTTCACCGTCCTCGAGGCGACGAAGAGAGCGGGCATCGACGGCGTATCGTCGGCGGATGCGCGAAGGATGGTTTCGCTCCTCGCCAGGCGCGGATCAGACGGCGCGGGATCTCAGACGGACGCGGTCACTTACGAGGAGTTTCGCCGGTACGCCGCCCTGCTCCCCGACGCGCAGCTTCGCTCGGGTAACGCGGTGTGGGACTGGCTCGCGGCGGCTGCGCCCGAGAGGGAACACGGCAAGCCGCGGGGGCAGCGGCGGAAGCAACTCTTCGCGGGGGGACTGGCGGGCATCGTCGGGAGAACCGCGGTTGCGCCCCTGGACCGCGCGAGGACCATCATCCAGGACATGGGACTCGTCCGCGGACCCGCCAGCAGCGTGCTCGACAAGTCCGGGATCGTGCACACCACCAAGCCCCCCAACGCCGCGCAGGTTTGCCGAGACGTGCTCCGCAACGAGGGACCCGCGGGTCTGTTTCGAGGCAACATGGTCTCCGCGCTCAAGGTTGTCCCCGCCAACGCCCTCCAGTTTGCCATCTTCCACAAGATGAAGGACGACTTCCTCCGCGCGCGTTCCGAAAAGGACGGCGCACCCGCGGAGCAGCTGCTGTTGGAGGAGAGGCTCGCGTCCGGCGCCGTCGCCGGCGCGCTCTCCACCGCCGCGTGCTACCCGCTCGACACGCTCAAATCGCAGATGGCCGTCGCGGGTGGCCTCCGGGGCTCGGTGCTCACCGCGGCTACGCAGCTGTTCCGCGAGCAAGGCGGCCTGAAAGCCTTCTACAAGGGCATCGGACCGACGCTCTTGTGCGACGTGATCGGTTCCGCGCTGGGTTTCACCCTTTACGAGACGTTCCAGACGATGTACCGAGAGGCGAGCGGGGGACGGAGGCCGAACCCGCTGGAGAAGGGCGCCCTCGGGGGCTTGGGCGCGTGCGTGTCGCTGACGCTCACCATGCCCCTGGAGGTGGTCATGACCCGCATGAGGGTGCAGGGATTGGGTCACAGGCCGGTGCTCTACAAGAACGCGTTGGATTGCCTCAGGCTGAGCGTGCAGAGGGAGGGGCTCAAGTCGCTGTGGCTCGGCACGGGCGCGGCGTACGTCAAGATCTTCCCGCAGCTCGCAATCACCTATTTCGTCTTCGAGCTCGCGTCCGAGCAGCTCGGCGTGGGTGGCCTGGGGCGGTACGAGCGCAGCAAGCCGGTTAGGAACAAGGCGGTGGACGAGGGTAAGCCCCCGGGGCCCGTCGCCGCGTAGCAGTGTTGGGTTCTTAGTTTATCACACTAGTCAATAGGGTTGGCGCTACCCCCTCTCGGGGTGGCGCGGGCAAATTTTTCCCAAGAACATTTATTTTTTGTTCGTCACTTCGATGGTGCGCTTCAAGAACCGCTACCTCCTGACCGAGTGGCGCTGGCACGACGGGCGCGTGGACGAGTCTCTGACGGATTCCGTCATCCTCGGCATCCTGCGCCAGTGCGTCGCGGTGAACTTCGGCGACATCGGCGCGGGCGCGGCGCTTTCGTCGGTGGCGGTCAAGTACTGGAATCCCGCGACGGGCCTGGGCGTGGTTCGATGCGGGCGCGACGTGCACAGGGAGGTTTGGTGCTGCATGACGCTACTGCGGGACGTGAAAGGGAGGTCCGTCACTGTCCGTGTTTTGCACAACGGCGGCACGCTGCGGAGCTCTCAGGCTGCGGCGCTGCGTCACAGCAAGGAGGCGTACGAGAGGCTGGAGAAGAATGGGGCTGTGCGAGGGGACGCCGCGAAGAAGGGGAGCTCGGCGGCGGCGCGGGCGATCGACTCGCTCCAGCCGTGATCGTTTCGTTGTCGTCATAGTCACCGGGCGCGAACCCTAGACCGTAGACCCTAGACCTAGCATTACTTCTATCTTCACGCACGCGCAGAGGCGCCGACCGCCGACCCGTCAGCAGAGAGAAGCCAGGTCACAGCCGGACAAAGTTCCGTCCGAGTGACCAGAATCACCAGCGCAATGGCGAGCCTCACGGACGTCCGGGCCCGCAACAATGGCGCCGGAAGCAGCGGAACAGCCATCAGCATGATGGACGTATCCGACCTGGAGGGCGGCGGGTTCTCCCCGACCAAGACCCGACGGTACGCGCGCGCCGCGCCGCAGGGCGGAGGCCTCGCGAAGGTGCGACGATATCCGCGACCCCAATTCAACAATTAGGGCATCGACACCCCCGTCCGTCCGTCCCCGACGTCCCTCCCGGCGCGCGGCTGACCCAACGCCAATACCGTTCGCACCGACGCAGCTCATGCACTTCGCCCAGCACGCCGACCCGCAGCAGGTCAAGGCCGCCGCCGCGGTGGGCGCGCTGGTCCTCCTCTATCTCGCCGTTCGCACAGCCTGGACCGCCGTGTTCGTCCTCGTGGCTTGCTTCGCGTCCCTGGCGTTCGCGGCGTACCTCGCCAAGTGGGTCCTGAGCAAGGACGAGGGCACTGCCGACATGCAGGAGGTGAGCGACGCCATCCGCGAGGGCGCCGACGGTTTCTTCGCCACCCAGTACAACCTCATCGGCAAGCTCGCGGGCGTCCTCGCCGTCGTCATCTACCTCATCTACAGCGCGAGGGCGCTCACCAAGGAACAGACGGACGCCGGCATCGGGCAGCAGACCTTCGCCGTGCTCACCACCTTCTCCTTCTGCACCGGCGCCCTCGCGTCCGCCGCGTCCGGGTACGTCGGCATGTGGGTGAGCGTTCGCGCCAACGTGAGAGTCGCCGGCGCCGCCAGGCGAAGCGCGAGGGAGGCACTCGTGGTCGCCACGCGAGCGGGCGGCTTCGCGGCGATCGTCGTCGTCGCCATGACCGTCCTCGGCGTGTCCGTGCTGTTCACGTTCTACTCGTTCGTGTTCGGAGTGGGCCGGGCGGGCGGGACGTCGATCAACGAGATGCCGCTCATGCTCGTCGGATACGGTTTCGGCGCTTCGTTCGTCGCGCTCTTCGCGCAGCTCGGCGGAGGAATCTACACCAAGGCGGCGGACGTGGGCGCGGATTTGGTGGGTAAGGTGGAGGCTGGCATTCCCGAGGACGACCCGAGGAACCCCGCCGTGGTGGCGGATCTCGTGGGCGATAACGTGGGAGACTGCAGCGCGAGAGGCGCCGATTTGTTCGAGTCAATCGCCGCCGAGGTCATCAGCGCGATGATCCTCGGCGCGACGATGGCGAAGAAGGCCAACATTCCCGACTCCACCGGATTCATCATGTTCCCGCTGGTGGTTCACGCGCTCGACTGCCTGGTGTCCGCCGCGGGCATCATGTCAGTGGGCGAGAAGCCGTCTCTCAATCCCAACGGCGGCCGAAAGGAGGACCCTTACGAGGTGCTCAAGGGCGGCTACGCCGTCGCCATGGGCCTCTCCGTCGTCGGCTTCGGCATCGCCACGCGCGTCATGCTGTACGTCGAGGACGCCCCGTCCGCCTGGTTCCACTTCTTCGGGTGCGGCATGATCGGAACCGCGTCCGCGTACGCGTTTGTGTTCATCGCCCAGTACTACACCGACTACAAGTATCCGCCGGTGCGGGTCATCGCCGAGGCGTCCACGACCGGCCACGGCACCAACATCATCGCGGGCGTCGGCGTCGGCATGGAGTCCACCGCCGCGCCGGTGATCTGCATCTCCGCCGCGATCGTGTCCGCGTACTGGTTCGGGCAGACCAGCGGCTTGACGGACAAGTCCACGGGCGAGCCCACCGGAGGTTTATTCGGCACCGCGGTGGCGACGATGGGAATGCTCTCGACCGCCGCGTACGTGCTCACCATGGACGTCTTCGGGCCCATCGCCGACAACGCGGGCGGCATCGTCGAGATGTCGGACCAGCCCGAGAGCGTCCGCGAGTGCACCGACGCCCTCGACGCCGTCGGCAACACCACCAAGGCGACCACCAAGGGATACGCCATCGGATCCGCCGCCCTCGCGTCCTTCCTCCTGTTCAGCGCGTACATGGACGAGGTGGAGGCGTTCACCGGCAAGCCCTTCAAGCAGGTGGACATCGCCGTCCCCGAGGTGTTCGTCGCCGGACTCTTGGGCAGCATGATCGTCTACCTCTTCACCGCTTTCGCGTGCACCGCCGTCGGTCGCAGCGCGCAGGAGGTTGTCACCGAGGTTCGAAGGCAGTTCGCGGAGCGGCCGGGGATCATGAGCCGCGAGGAGAAGCCCGACTACGGCCGGTGCGTGTCCATCGTCGCGCGATCGGCGCTGAGGGAGATGATCAAACCCGGCGTGTTGGCCGTGGGCGCTCCCGTCGCCGTGGGCGTGGCGTTTCGTCTAATCGGGAGAGCCACCGGTCAGGAGCTGCTCGGCGCGAGAGCCGTGGCGGGGATGCTCATGTTCGCCACGGTGGCGGGAATCCTCATGGCGCTGTTCCTGAACACCGCGGGGGGGGCGTGGGATAACGCGAAAAAGTACGTGGAGACGGGCGCGCACGGGGGTAAGAACAGCGAGGCTCACAAGGCTGCAGTCACGGGCGACACGGTTGGCGATCCCTTCAAGGATACCGCGGGCCCTTCCATCCACGTCCTCATCAAGATGCTCGCGACCATCACCCTGGTCATGGCGCCGATGTTCCTGGACTGATGAGAGGAGGATGCGATAATATGCCCATCTAATACGGGGCGACGCTCGCCCCAGCCGCTTTCACAGACGAAGCTTCTGTTTCATAAATACCTTCTTGTATCCCGAAAGAGTTACAAAAAAATCGCCAGGTGGCTGAATCGGCACTTTCGTCACTGCCAGTCTGTTGCTGAGTAATCGGAAGTTTCACCTGTCTCTGCTCGGGTTCCTATTTTATCGTCGTTCGCGCCCTGTCGACGCGTCACTTCTCGAGGCACTCCTCGCGAACATCCTCCACAAAAACCGTCGTCGCACCTCCAAGGTCGTTCCGACACACCGCATACCACTTCCGGTACGTCCCCCGTGCGCCAGTCGGGTCGGAACCCGGAGTGCCTGTTCGTGAGATGCCACGTCGCTGAATTTGGCCCCGAAACGACATTTCGCGCCTTCCCCCAAACCCGAGGCTGACGTCACTCCCCACGCCTCCTCACCGCAGACTCTCGCCATTACTCAACCCACCGAAATGTCTTGCTTAGTGTGCTGGACATGCGTCCCCCAGGGCACCATCCAGGTCATCCAAGAGCGAGGCAAGTTCAAGAAGTTCGCCGATCCGGGTTGCCACTGGGTGATTCCGTGCCTCTGCCAGGACGTGGCGGGCGCGCTCTCCACCCGCGTCCAGGCCCTCGACGTCGCCGTCGAGACCAAGACCAAGGACAACGTCTTCGTCACAATCATCGTGTCCACCCAGTACATGGTCCTCCGCGAGTCCTCCCGCATGTACGACGCCTTCTACAAGCTCACCGATTCCAGGGAGCAGATCCGATCCTACATCTTCGACGTCGTCCGCTCGACGGTGCCCAGGATCAACCTGGACGACGTCTTCACCACCAAGGAAGAGATCGCCATCGAGGTCAAGAACATGCTCGAGAAGGCCATGACCGAGTTCGGCTACACCATCATCCAGACGCTCGTCACCGACATCGCGCCCGATCACAAGGTGAAGACGGCGATGAACGAGATCAACGCCGCGCAGCGCGCCCGCGTCGCCGCGCAGGACCGCGCCGAGGCTGAGAAGATCATGGTCGTCAAGGCGGCAGAGGCGGACGCGGAGGCCAAGTACCTGGCGGGTACCGGTATCGCGCGTCAGAGGCAGGCGATCATCAACGGCCTGAGGGAGAGCGTGGTGCACTTCCAGCAGGACATCACCGACATCACCTCCAAGGACGTCATGGAGATGATGATGATGACCCAGTATTTCGACACCATGCAGCACATCGGTTCCTCCGCCGGTAACAGCACGATCTTCGTGCCGTCCGGCCCCGGCGCGGTCGCGGACGCCGCCACAGCGGTGCGCACCGGAATCATGCAGGGTAACCTCGCGTCGGCGGCGGCCACCCGGTAAACTCACGCGACGGACGAGGACGACCAGTCGCACGCATAACACTTACGTATGGGGGCGAAAGTCACCGTCGCGGCGGTGCACACGCGAAGCGAAAGACGCAGAGCGCGCCGACTCGTCATCGGCCCACGGTAGATAGACATTGTTCATTTGATTGATAAATAAGAGCGACCGTGCATTCACGAGACCGAG
>Ga0181571_10002863_pt1 | contig 12874 bp, 5 predicted proteins | sample 101ome_17_FD_132440 | JGI IMG/M metagenome (GOLD analysis project Ga0181571, IMG submission 132440) | Coastal salt marsh microbial communities from the Groves Creek Marsh, Skidaway Island, Georgia - 101407AT metaG (megahit assembly) | ecosystem: Environmental > Aquatic > Marine > Intertidal zone...
AGCTGCGGCGACGTCGCCCCGACCCCGCCCCGATGCAGCAGCTTCACCGCGACGTCCCTCGACGCGGGGTTGACCAGCGCCGCGCGATACACAACCCCGGACGCGCCCTGACCTAGCGGTTCGAGCAGCACGATTCGCGCGTCAAACTCCGCCGGGGTCATCTCGAAGTACTCGCCCACGCCGGTGAGTCTGGAGATTTTGGACGCGACGGACGCGGAGGTGTTACCCGTGAAGGTTCGCTCGAACACGTTATTCCCCCCGTCGTCATCGTCCTTGTCGCCCTCCTCGTCATCGTCGTTCTCGTCGTCCGCGTCGAGCGCCGCCGCGAGCTCGGCCGGGGAGAGCATGACCACCCCGGGTCGGTACGAACCGCCCCCAAACTCCGACGCCGCCAGCGAACTCTTGTATAGACCGCTCGACCTCGCCAAGCTCGCGCCGCCGAGGCTGCGTCCGACGGAGGGCTCCGGCTGCGTGCCCCCGCCCAACGACTGCCCCGAACGCGCCGACCTCTCCGACCTCTGACGCACGCGCTGAAATAGACCGGACTGCCCTACCCGGTCGTCGCCCTCGCCGACGCTGGCGTTGAGCTTGTCCACCTCCGCGCGGAACGCGGATCGCCTCCGGAAGACTTCGGAAGAATCCGGAAGCGGAGCGGCCGCGTCGCTCGGGTCGTTCAACTTGTCAACCTCCATCCTGAACGCGGCGTGTCGAAGGAGCACGTCGCTCTGGTCCCTGCCGGTGGGCTCTTGGGACATCGCCGCGACGACGCCCTCGACCGCCGTCTTGCGATGCGATCGGCTCACCGAGGGCGAAGAAACCGCGTCGTCGTTGCTGAATCCGGTGGTGGCGGTGTCCGTCCGAGAGGTCACGAGGGGGCTCGCCTCCGAGGACCCGAAGCTGCTCCGAGCGGCGCCGGGAAGCGGGGGCTTTGGAGTGACGAACGCCCGAGGCGAGGGCGCCCACGCGAACGCCGCGAGTCCGCGCGCGCGGGCCTCCTCCCTTCGCGCCGCCGCCGCCGCCGCGGATTCGCCGCTGTGCCCGGACATCAAAGACTCGATCGACCAACGCTCGGGCGAGGTGACGACGGCCGAGTCGGGCTTTACGGGTTTGTCGCGCGCAGGAGGAAGGGAGACGCTTCGTCGGGACGGCGCGCCCGCACCGCCGCCGCCGCCGCCGCCGCGCTCCTCGTTGTGGTCCGTCGCGAGGGACATCGTGTCGCGAAGTTTTGACAGCGTGTCGCGCCGCGCGGGTCTTCTGAATACGTTTGCTCCCCTTCGCTCCCGCGGATCCCCCGCGCCCACGCCGAACCTTCGGACCATCACCACCGCGCAAAGCGCCAGGAGCAGCCCGGCGGCGAGCGGCGCGCCCACGAGGAGCCACACCGACGCCACGTCCGTCGAGGCGGCGACCACCACCGGCGCGATCGGCGGCGGCGGCGACGGCGCAGCCGGCGGCGGCGGCGGCGGCGCGGCTGGCGGGAGCTCAATCGGAGTCGGCGGCGCGGACGTTTGTGACGCGCCGGCGGTGGTCCTCGGCGGCGCGGCCGGCGCGGGGGGCGCCGCGATCGGCCCCGCCCTCGCGACCACCGCTCGCTCGTACGATTCCAGCACCACATCCTTGAGCTGCAGGTCCGCGCCCGCGCCCGTGACGTCCATCCACGCCACCCGGTTCCAGGGCTCGCGTGCGGCTTCTTCGAGCAACCCTCGCCGCCGCTGAACCGTCGCGTTGAGCCCGTCGTCGAAGAAGAAGTTCGCATCGACCGGGACGGCCACCGGGGTCCACGCCGACGGCGTCGTGCCCGAGCCGCCGCCGCCGCCGCCGGTCGCGTTGAGCCTGTACCCTCGCGCCGCCGATTCCTGCGACGCGTCCCCCGCGAGGTCGAGTCGAACCTCCAGCGAGGCGAGGGACCCTCGGGCGCTGAACCGGAGGACGTTCCAGGCGCGCGAGTCGATGTCGAACGTCGACGCGAGCGCGAGCGCTCCCCACGGCGCGAGCTGCGCCCATATCATGCTGTCGCCCGCGGCGTCGACGCGCCCGAGATCCCTCACGCAGAGCCACTGCGAGGTCGAGGGGAAGGGCGGAGGAGGCGGTGAGTTCGGGTGGAGCAGGGGTCCAGCTGTGCGTTCTCCGTCGCGGCCCCCGGGGTTGGAGGGTGCGAGCCGCGCGCACCGATGCGTCCGTCCACTGCGGCGCGAGTCCCGGTAGCGAAGACTGACTCGCGTACACCGTGAGCGACGCGCGAAGCGTGAACTCGCCCCCGTCGTCGAGCACGCTCGCGTCGAAAGACGCCCGGTCCTGGAGGGTTGCGGCAACCAAGGGAAAAGGCGGGGCGGGCAGGGCGTCGGGCGGCGAGAGTGGGGACGGCGGCGACGGAGGAGGGGGTGCGGGAGGCGGAGACGCATCCGACTTTTTCTCGGAAGGCATGGACGCGCCGGCGGCGCCGCTCGAGGCGCGTATGGAGTGAGCTGCGGCGCTGAAGGGACCCGAGCAACCCTTGAAAACAGCCCTCTCCTGCAGTGAAAAGTGCTCGTCTGCTCGTCGCAACTCATTCATCTCTCTCCCGCCTTGAGGTCGTCAGCGAATATCGCACCCTCGCCGGCCCAGATCGCGCGGCGTTGCGTTGAACGCGGGTAGCCGCGGCCCACGCTCTAGCGTCCCGGCGCGTCGAAGGACCAGTTCGCTTCACCGGAGCGCATCGCGGTTCGACGCGGGTGATCGGGACGCCTGACATTGGAGAGAGGGCGCGCCGACCGCCGGTGACCTAAACGAAAGAAATCTCGTCGCGATGGAGGGTGCGGAGCCGGAGGTTGCACCGGCGGAGACGCCGGCTGAGGATCCGGTCGTCGCCGATGTCGACGGCGCGGCGAATGTCGTCAACGATGAGGCGACAGAGCAGGCCGCCGATGCCGCGCTGGAGGATGCGCCGGCGCCGGAGGTTTCCCCCGACGACGAGCCCGCTGCTGCACCGCAAGACGAGGAGGAGAAGAAGGAGGAGGAGGATCGACCGCCCGAGCCCGCGGAAGGACCCGGCGAGCCCGCCGGGCCCGCGCCCGAACCGCCGCGGGCACCCGACGCCGGTCCCCGCGCGGACTACAGCGTCGGCGACAGGGTCATGGCCCTCGCCAACTTCGACGGGGGCTATCACGCCGCCACCGTCGTGGAACGGCAGAGGGTGGAAAGGGACAGGGATAAATCCGAGAGGGAAGCCGACGCATCCGAGAAGGATAAATCGCCCGACGCATCCAACGGACCGGGAGGATCACACGCCCCGGGAACCCCCGTGCGATACTACGTGCACTTCGAGCGCTTCCCGAAGCGATGCGACCAGTGGGTGACGCCCGAGCGGGTTCGCCCTTGGACCGCGAGCGACGGCGAATTCGACACAGCTGGCGGCGACGAATTCGATCCCGACGTGGGCTCCGGTATCGCGCCCGGCATCGACCGAAACGGCGTCGAGAAGGGCCGGCCGGGGGCTGGATCGGAGGCGGACCGTAAGCTGACGCGGACGCGGAAGAGGAGGATGAACGAAATGAACCACGTGGAGCGCGCGCCGGAGGACATGGCGCCGCTGGAGCGGCTCATCGAGGAGGAGCACGAGCAAAAGACGCGCGTGAAGAACGTGGAGATGATCGAGATGGGTAGGTACGAGATCGACTGCTGGTACTACTCGCCCTACCCGGACGACTTCGTCCAGAACGGTAAGCTGTTCGTGTGCGAGCGGTGCCTGAAGTACATGAAGCGGAAGAAGACGCTGGTGCGGCACAGGGAGAAGGGGTGCGCCATGGCGCATCCGCCCGGGGATGAGATCTATCGCCATCCTCCCGCGGTGGACCCCGGCACCGGCGCGGAGACCCGCCCGAGGTTGAGCATGTACGAGGTGGACGGCGGGAAGGCGGGGGTGTACTGCCAGAACCTGTGCCTGCTCTCGAAGCTGTTCCTGGACCACAAGACGTTGTATTACGACGTGGAGCCGTTTCTGTTTTACGTGCTGTGCGAGGTTGACGCCAAGGGCCACCACGTGGTCGGGTACTTCAGCAAGGAGAAGTACACGCGCGAGAGCTACAACCTGGCGTGCATCCTGACGCTGCCGCCGTACCAGCGCAAAGGGTACGGTAAGTTTCTGATTCAGTTCTCGTACGAGCTGAGCAAGCGGGAGGGACAGGCGGGGACCCCCGAGCGGCCGTTATCCGACCTCGGGCAGGTGTCCTATCGGAGGTACTGGTCGAGGGCCATCTTGGAGGTCATATGGGAGCACCGGGGTAAGGTCTCCGTCGCCGACATATCCAAGGAGACGGCCATCGCCCTCGACGACATCGTCAGCACGCTCCAGTCGCACGGTCTCGTCAAGTACTACCGCGGAAATTACATGGTGTCCGCGTCGAGCCCGCGGCATCTGGAGGAGATCGTCGCGGCGTGGTGCCCTCGGGTGCTCAGGGACGGCGGCAAGGGGAAAGGAGCGCGGGGCGACGGCGAGGCGAGGAGCGGCGACGGAGGACTCGCGGTCGATCCGGAGTGCCTGTACTGGTCGCCGGATCCCGATCGGCTGCCAATACACGCCAGCCGAAGGGCTCGTCAGGCGGCCACCGGGTCACCGGTGGGATGGTGACGTCCTCGCGAGAGTCATCGTCTACGTCATGCGCGTTAGCAATCACGATGGGACTATTATTAATACACACGCCCGCAACGCGTTTAGTCTACCGCTGTATCAGGCGATCTGCGCGGTGCCGGACGCCTTGCGGACGTCGCTGATGCCCATCACCGTCGTCTCAATGTCAGACGCCTCCTGCACGGTGATGGCCCTGCGCGTCGCCTCAGTGACGGCGGCTTCGGCGTAGGGCGCGAAGGGAAGCTCGGGGAGGTCGTCGGCGTCGTCGGCCCATGTCTCTTCGCACGGGGAGTCCCACGGCGCCTTACCGCACGTCCTGAACTTATCCCTGCCGTGCACGTCACACCCGTTACGCTCGGCATCGGTCTCCTTGTACTTCATGTGCTGGTTGTACCAGTTGCCGTGGTTGCTGCCAAAGTGCCTGGAAAACATCTCGAGCCGGTCCATCTTGTTGACCCTGTCGAGAAACGCCTTCTTACCAGCCACCGTGCCGCAGTACCCGGCATGAACGACTGCGGTGTCTCCGTACTTTGCGTACTCGCCGTGCTTGGTCCTGATGTTCTCGAGCCTGCCCTTGTAGAAGGTGAGATAGGACGGGAACATCTGGTGGGGCATTCCGTGGATCTTCTTGCCCCCTTCCTTCGCCCTGGGCGCAATCTCGTACACGAGGTGCTCCTGCTCGTCCGCTTGCCCGTAAAGCTCCGTCCTGATCCAATCCTCGAGAAGGTCCCAGGTCTGCTTCCCCGGCGCCGCGGCGAGCAACCCTGTGTTGAGCAGGCTCTGATCCTTCTCGCCCCCAAAGTCAGACAACGTCACAAGCGAATTGTGCTTCATCTCCTCCTTGATGAGCAGCGTCGGATCGCGGATCATCACGGACGCGGCGTCGATGAACACGGTGCCGTAGCCGCCCTTGGTGAGGGTGTAGAGCGCGTGAACCTTGCGCCACTTGGAAATGACGCGGAGCGCGCGCTGTCGCCGTTCGTTCATCTTCCTGCTCGCAATCTTATCAAGGTCAACGCCAGGGCCCTTATTCTTGCCCATGTCGGACACGTCGCCGCCGGGGCGCCTGAGGAAGCCGAGCTCGGTGACCGCGTCCGGATCGAGCGCGTCCTCGCCCTCGGGCGCGTCGAAGCGCGCGTCGCGACCGGAGGCGCGGGGAGCCTTGAGGAAACCCAAGGGTGTGACTTCAGTCTTCGCGTCAGTCACTTTGACAGTCTTCGCGTTCCTCGTCTCGCCCTTCGCCGGCTTCGTCGGCTTCGGGAGCTCGACGAACCCGAGGGCGTTCTTCTTCAGCTCGCGAACCCTCCTCCTCGGGCCGGGCGACGCCGCGGAAGACTCGGATTTGGATTTCTTCGAAAGCCCGACCTGCGCGACGTCGGCGGATGGCTCTTCGGCGGATGGCTCGACGTCCTCCGTCTCGGTTTGTTCCTCGGGCTTCTTCTGGCGGGTCTCGAACTCGTCCGCGAGCTCCGCGGGGATCGCGATGAACCCGAGGTCGGTCACGTCGTCCACCCAATCGCGCACGTACGCCGGCTGGCTCGCGTCGTCTTGGGCTGAGATCTCGGCGACGCCGTCGCGGCGCATTTGCACCCGCGAACGGTGCCGGCTCTGAAGATCGACGATGGCGTCGACGAGCTGGGTGCGATTCATGGCGCGGAGCATGTCCGCGGCGTGCGGAGTGATCCGCCCGTCGGCGCCGAGCGTCGCGAGGTCGTCGGAGGAACCGGGCGGTGAGTCACCGGGGTTTCGCGAGTCACCGGGGTTTCGCGATCCGAGACTCGCGCTCGCGGCGGCGGAGGCGCCCCAACCCTCCGCCATCTGCTCGTACATGGACCGGAGGATATCGTCCGTGTCGCGGTTGTATCGCTCGTCGTTGGACATCCGTTCCTCGCGTCGCATGATGTTGAGGACGTCGAAGTCCAGGAAGCAGGAAAACGGGCCGACGCGCTGCGCCTTGGCGAGGCGCCGGCACTCCTCGAGGTCGTCCTCGTCGGTGAGCATCACCGTCAGCCTGAGCAGCGTGTCCGGCGCGTTGCGCTCCATGGAGTGCACCAACGTCTTGACCATCGGCCAGTACTCGTGCGTGGCGTACGTGACCCATCGCAGGTCCAAGTCGTCGATCGGGATGCGAACGTCGTCGTCCCTGCGGAGCAAGTTCGTGAGGCCGAACTCCATCTGCTCCTCCTCGTCGAAACCCTCCTGGGTGCCGCGCTTTTTCTTCTCCGGGTCCGGGAACCCGAGCTGCTGACCGTTGTGGCTCGCAAACTCGTTGACGTGGTCCACGAGACCGGGCACCTCCGCGCGCTCGGCGACAAAGTCCGGGAACGGGATCAGCGTCGTCACCGCCTTGATCCCGTCTTCCGATTTGAGCCAATCGGCGTACGACAACCTGTCGCGGCGCCGTCGCTCTCGTTCCTCCTCCTCAAACTCCACGATGGCCTCGTGCGACCGCGCGTAGTCCACGACGTCGAGATCGGCGCCGCCGTTCGTTAGTGCGCGTTCGTTGGCGCCCAGCGCGTCCCTCGCGGCGAGTTCGTCGGCGTCGACGAAGTCCACCCCCAATTTGGGCTTCCACGCGAATCTGTTTGGGGCGTGAAGAGGGACCGGGTCCGCGCCCGCCCCGGTGGACGCCGCCCTCGCCGCCCTCTCCGCGGCGACCGCGATCTCCGCCTCGATGTTCATCCTCCACGCGAGCGGGTCGAGGACCTTGCGGGCCTCGTACGACGGCGCGGACGGGTCGTCGCCCGAGACGACGAACGAGGGCGTGACGGTTTCGTCGCCGGCTGCGCCGCTCGCGTCCGCGGGCCCATCTCCCGAGCGACGGCCGACGCCCGCTGCGGCTTCGCGCTCGGCGGCGCGCGCGCGCCTGCGCTCCTCGCGGCGCGCGCGTTGACGGTCCGCGGCGCGCTCCTGCGGCGGCCGGATCGGTTCCGCTCGCGGCATCTGCCCGATGCCCCGGGGCTCGAGCGTGGTGTCGCCGAGGCTGCTCGAGGCCGCGCGCGCGCGGGACGCGTGCGGCACGCCGCCGCCGCGGCCCTCGTGCCGCCTCGCGCGCGCCGCGCCCCTGGCCGCCTCGCCGAGGGAGGTGAAGTGCAGGTTGCCGTCGAGGCCCCCGCGGCCCACCGCGGCGCCGGCGAGGAGCAGCGCGCCGAGCGAGGCCGCGCCGAGCGTCGCGAGCCATCGCGACGTTTTTTTCTTGGTGGATCCGCGGCCCGAGCACGACGCGTGGCCCGCGGAGCGTATCGGGGCGGCGTCGGCATCGCGCGGCACGCGCGCGGCGGTGGCGGTGGCGCTGAGCAGCGGAAGCGTCTCTCCCTCGTCCATCGCGACGTGTGCGCGCCCGCTGGTGTGTGAGGCGGGGCGCGCGAGTGGAATGTAACCGCCGGAATATGCTGACACGCGCCGCGCGCCACGCTTCTGACTGTGCGCCGGCGCCGGAAGAGCCATTATAAAGCCAATCCCCCGATCTCGTTGCGGGCGCGGAAGAAGGCGCGCTCCTCGGGGAGCGCGTTGAAGAGGGAGTCCGCTTTCCGAGCGTCGGAGAGCGGTGAGCGCAGGTCCTCGGAGGCGGCCGAGCGAATCCGCGCGCCCGACCCGCGCGGGCGGGAAGACGCAAGGACGCGCGGAGAGCGGATCTGGACGGTCGATCCGACTCCAGGGACGATGAATGCGCGCGAGGGAACCAACAAGGCGCAGGCCGCGGCCCTCGCGGCCGCGGTTGAGCCATCGGTGAGGCACAGCCACGACGACACTCGCGCTCGATCGCGCTCTCGCGATAAGAGCCTAGAGACTCCCCCTCGGAACTCCTCTGAACCCACGCGCACATCCCTTCGCAAACCTTCTTCTCCCGAAGGCGGCAATTTGAAGCGAGACGGCGGCGCGAAGCGGAGGCAGACGTCTCGGACGACACCCAGTACGGACAGCGACGGAGACGTCTCGGACGACACCCAGTACGAAAGGTACGCATCCGACCGCGACGACTCGTCACCCCGCAGGCGCGAAGACGACGAAGACGACGAACACGAGCCACGAGAGGCGTACGACCCGGCGTCCGACGACCACCCCGGGCCGCCGTGCGACCTGCGACTGGAGTACTGGATGAGGAGCGAGGAATGCACCGAGCGCAAACGCGCGCACGTCGCCGCCATCGACGAGCGCGGCGGGTACTGGGGCATGGAGGACCACATCGAGGAGACGGTGTTCGCGCCGCACGGCGACGTGGTGTTGGAGCGCAACATGTTCCCCTACGAGACCCCGCGAGGCATCTCGCACTGGACGCTCTGGTCGCGGTCGCCAATGTCGGAGCGGGACATCGTCAGATGGACCAAGGCTTGGCTGCTGGAACACCTGCCGGACGCGCTCAGTTTCAACTACGACCTGAACGACAACAACTCGATCGACATCCCGCACTACCACGTGTTCATCGAGAGGCCGGTGAGTGACGACGCTGACGAGGACGAGCGGGGAGCGGGCGAACCAGGCGAGTTGGTCAAAGATTCGTCGACGAACGATTCGGACGAAGGGTTCGAGAGGAAGAAGGAGAAGAGGGGACGCGACGAGACGGACTCGGACGCGGCCCCGGCCGCCAAGGCTGCGAGGTTCGACCGCGTCGAGCCGTAAGCCCGAGGCGAGGCCACCGGTAACAGCCATAGCAACCCGGCGAGCTCGCGTTATTATTAGTCAATCGGCGAGTTTGGAATTTCACAAATGCGAATTTTCAGCCATCGATCGTTTCCTCGCCCCGACGATTGTAGTCTACCGTGGTGCTATGAGTATCGCGCGCTCCCCCACTCAGAGCGGCTCGTCCTCGTCGACGACGGCGTCGGGCCCGTCGTACCTCCCCTCGTCGAACTCCTCCTCCGTGCCCCGGCACATCCGCCCGGCCTCGAGCACCACGCGAAGGAAGCGCAAGGAATCGCGGACTCGAATCGAACGCTCGAGCGAGATGCCGATGAGGTTCTTGGCCTTTCGCGCCGGTTCCGCCAAACGTTGCGCCAGGCGTTCCAACGGCGGGGGCATCGTCTTCCTAAAGTCCGCGTCGCTCACGTCGAACACGACGTCTCCGTCGTTGGACCGTTCCCTCCTTCCTCGCCTTTGGCCGTCTTTGGCGCTTCTTTGGGAGCTGGTCAGCGCCGGGAGGTGCATCAACGCGAACGAGTCGAAGAGCACGTTACGCGTGGACGGCGAGTAATCGCGCAGCGCCAGCTGTGCACTCGCGGCGGCGGCGCTCCAGACGCACCAGTCCTCGACCCACGCGTTTGACTCCGCGTTTGACTCCGCGGTCTTCAAACGAAACTTTTGTCTTTTGGACGTCTTCACCGACGCTCGTTCCGAAGAGGGCAACGAACGCCACCACGCGTCGTACGTCGCCAACTCGGCGTCCAGTCGGCGCCAGCTGGACGCCAGCGTGGCGCCCGCCGCGCGTTTCACGGACTCCGGGACGCGTTCGGGTAAGCGCGGCCACCCGACGGCCCGAATCGCCAGCGGAGTCGCCAACGCCGCAAACACCAGCTCCTCGCCAACGGGCGCGCTCGGGGTGGCGAACGAGTCGAGCGCTCTCAGCGTCGCGAAGAGGGGATCTCGGTCGAAGAGCCGCCGCGTCGCCGCGTCGCTCACGCGTTTGGACGCGCGCCTGTGCCGTCCGTCGCCCGTCCCTCCCGCGTCGGCACCCCCAGCGCCGGCGCTCCCACCGCGCCGGCGCTCCCACGGCCGCGCTTCGACGCCGTCCTCGTCGTTTGGGGCAATTACGCCGTGCGTCTCGAGCGGCCCCGCGGCGAGCGTCCTGGCGACGAACGTGCTGTCCGGATTGACCGACTTGGCCAGGTACTGCGCGTGCGCGGGCGCCACGTGTTCCAGCAGACCCGTCTCCCACAGCATCCTCACGCTCGTCGCCGCGTGACCGCACGACAGCAGCGTTCGAACCTCCCCCGCGACGCGCATGGGCGACACGGTTCGAATCGCGGGCGCGTGCGCTCGCGTCGCCGCTAACGTCTCTCGCGTGGGCGCCAAGCCGTGCCTCGCGGCGACGCGAACGGCGCGGAGCATGCGCGTGGGATCGTCCGCGAACGACTCGTCCGCTCTTTTCACGGCGCGGACGCGCTTGGCGTCGACGTCGTCCAACCCGCCGGTAAAGTCGTACAGCGTCCCGGTCTCCACGTCGTACATCATGGCGTTGACGGTGAAACATCGGCCGCGCGCGTTGACCCGCAGCCTGCGAAGCCATCGCTCGTGCGCCGTGTCCGTGGCTTTCGCGGCGGTCTCCGCGTCGGAGTCGCCGTACAGGAGGTCGTCGAGGTCGTCTTCGATTGGTTCCTTTGTTTGGTTCCTTTGTTTGGCGTCGTGCCTCGCGTCGTCCCGACGCCCGGCTCTCGTCCGTCGATCGGTTCCTTTGTCTTTGTTTGGCGCCAAACCTAAACCTTGTTCGCGTTTGGCGCGATCCACGCGATCGTGCTCCTGCATGGCGACGAGCTCGCACATGTCCGCCCTCGGGTCGTTCGGCTCCGCGGAGTACACGTGCGCCACCCTGAACCTCCTGCCGACGATGATGGCGCGGTGGCCCATCCGTCGCTTGATCTGCCTCCACGTGGCGTCCGTGATGAGGTCGAAGTCCCGCGGGGTCTTGCCCATGAGCAAGTCTCGAACCGCGCCGCCGACGACGAGCGTTCGGGGCGGAACCCGTTCGACGTTTCGTTCGGATCCGTCGCCAGCTGTGTCGCCGTCGCCAGCTGTGTCGCCGTCGCCAGCTGTGCCGTCCTCGTCCTCGTCCTCGTCCCCGCGTCGTCTTCGTCCTTTCGGTTTTTTCGACGATTTCATCGGAGCCCGGAGCCGCCGCGCGATGTACCTCACGTGCTTGGGTATGAGGTCCGGGTCGATCCCGTGTTCGTCGGGCCGGAGGATGCGCTCCTCGGGCCCCGGCGCGCCGTGGTTCAAACCCGCCGATGACGTCGTCGTCGCGTCGGAAAGGAACGGTGAAAACAAATTCGCTCCGCCGCCGTCCTCCTCCTCGTCCCGGCGCTCGGCCCCGTCGCGGCGGTGCCGGTCCAGCCTGTCGATGAGGACGTCCCTGATGCCGGACTCGTCCAACCCGTGGCGCGCGAGCAAGTCGCGAAGTTCCCCAACCTTCAGGCGCTTCAGCCGGGGCAGCCTCGGGATCTCCTCGTCCGCGTCGTCGCCGTCCGCGGAGGTTTCGGGCGCGAGCGTAGCCGCGGCGCGCGTGAACGGAGCGCGCCACGGCTCCCAGGACGCGCGACGCCAAGGCCGACGCCAACTCGCCGGATCCCTAACAATCTCGTGCCCACTCCCGCGGTCGACCACCTGTCGCGCGACGCGGGAACCCCGCGGGGTCGCGAGGGCGCGGGATGCGCCCGGCCCACGCGCCGGCCACGCGCCGAGATCCCCGCCGAGGGACCATCGACGGAGCGCCGCGGTCACGCGGCGCGCTTCCCGCACGCCGCGCCCCATACTCTGTCCATGGCCGGGGAAGCCGGCCGGCTGATGACACGTGACGCGTCAGCGTCGAAATGTTGGGAATTTATCCGCGTCGGCCTTTCCCTCACTTCACACCGCGAACACGTGGGGAGACATGTCCGACAACGTGTTCATCGACGTCGTCGAGCCCATCGACTATCACGTGCTCGCGCCGACCGAGAAGGAGCTCGAGCGATGGTGGGCGCGGCAGAACAGGCAAGGGCGAGGCGCCGGTGCGTTCGACGCCAATTCTATCGGAACGAGCGGAAGCGATTCCGACGCGAGCGACTGCGGCGGAATGACCATGCGCGAGGCGCAACAGCTCGTGAACAAGCGTCGCGCGGAGTATCCGGGTCGTTTGGACGAGAGGTTCGCGTCGGGGATGCGCGTCAAGACGAAGCTCGCCCCGTCGAGCCCGCTCGCCACCATCCCGTCCTCCCCGACAATTCACCGGAACAGGGCGGACTCGTCGAGCTCGGGCGAGGGCGAAGGCCTCGCGGGACCGTCCCCTAGGTCGCCGCTGGACCGCGCCGCCGCCCGCGACGCGCATCTCGAGCCCGACGCGGCGACGGGCGGCTCGCCGAAGGCGGCTCCGCGCCCGGCGACCATCGCGTTGCTCACGCCGGCCGTCTCCTCGCGCGCGATGATCTCCCTCACGCCCGCCTCGATGTCCACGTACCTGTCGGACGCGGCGTCGTCCGGCGGGGCGCACGCGGCGGCTGGCGCGACCTCGTCGATGACGCCGGGGAACGGAAGATGATGACGGAGTCTGGTCCGCGGTGACGGACTCGAGGGCTTCAA
>Ga0181571_10002865_pt1 | contig 12871 bp, 2 predicted proteins | sample 101ome_17_FD_132440 | JGI IMG/M metagenome (GOLD analysis project Ga0181571, IMG submission 132440) | Coastal salt marsh microbial communities from the Groves Creek Marsh, Skidaway Island, Georgia - 101407AT metaG (megahit assembly) | ecosystem: Environmental > Aquatic > Marine > Intertidal zone...
GGCCGCGTTCCTCGAGAGCGAAGCCGCGACGATCCCCGCGCAGATCGCGGACGAGTGCTCGAAGCTGGCGGCGGCGGCGGCGGCGGCTCCGACGCCAACCCTCGGCAAAGGCGAAGGCGAAGGCGACGACGACGACGCCATGGCGATCGATACGTTCGTCGAACGGACCGACGCGCTCGAGCCTCCCGCCCCGCGCGAGTACGACCTGAACTCCTTCGAGCTTCTCAGGTCCGCCGACGTGTTCGAGGGGTTCGACAGCGCCGGAGGTCAGAGACCCCCCGCGCCGCTCGGCTTTCCGGTTTGGAGCCACAGGTTCGCCAAGTGTCGAGTCGCGCACGGGTCGCTTCTCCCGCTTCTGGAGCTGCACTCGATCGCGTCGCAGATGACGCTGCTGCAGGTTGTATCCGCGCGTCTCGCCCGCGTCTCGCTCGCCGCTTCGACGGTCGATTCCACCCCGGCTGGAACGAAGGAGGTTTTTGTTCTCACCGCCGACGAAGTCGCCGCGGCGGCGAGGGGCTTATCTTTCGGCGTCGCCGCCGCGCCCCGAGATCCCGCCGATTTCGTGGCGCACCGGCACCTCCTCTGGCTCGCGAGAGCCGACGGCGCGAGCGACGGTCGCCTCGCGGAGTCGCTCCCGTCCCTCGCGCACGCGATGTGGAGGTCGTGGCACGCCTCGGGGTGGGGAGGCGTCCTCGACGAAATCCCCGCCGCGCTCCAGCCCAAACTTCGTCTGAAACGGTCCGAGACGGACGGTTTCTCCGCGAAGGATTTCCATCGCGGGTCGACGCACGCGGCGGCGTCCTGGAACGCCGCGCGCGGGCCCGTCCGCGGCGAGCGCGCCACCTCAACCTTCCTCGCCATCGCCCTCGTCGCGACCCACGGGGGCATGGACGGCGTGGTGTCGAGACCGGCGAGGGCGCTTCAGCTCAGGCTGGCGTCTCGAGCGCTCCGCCTGACGCCGGAGGGGGGTTCACACGGGACGCGCGTCGCCCTGGAGTGGTCCGCCCTGGGTTCGCTCACCGCGCAGGCGCTCGCGGCGCACGCCACCGCCGCGCCCGCGCACGCGAGGCCCGAGCTCGCCGCCGCCCTCGCCGACCTCGTCTCCTGGACGTCCCCGCGGTTCCATTCGGAGGGTTCCGAGCAGAACCGAAAGGGTTCCGACGCCGCGGCGGTTCTCCGCGACCGCCTCTCCCGCGCGGCATCCGCCGTAGATCACGGGCCGCTGAGGGCGCTCATGGCACCCGTCGTGGGTCCGCTCGTCGACGCTGTCATCGCGGGAGCGATGACCGCGAGAGATTTCGCGGAATCGACCGCCGTCCGCCTCCAATTTGCGTCGGTTGAATCGTCCGCGACGTGGGCCGAGCGCCGCCGAGCCGATCGCTCCTCCCGAGGCGTCGCGTGGGCGCTCCTCGGGCTGCTCCGCCTGCACCTGCTCCTTCCGGAGGGTACCCCCGACCCGGCCGCGGCGACCCGCGCCAGACTCGACCGCGCCGACGCCAAGCTCTCGAGGGAGACGGCGCCGACGCTCGCGTGTCTGGCGTGGCAGACGCGAGCCGCGGCGGCGACGCCGCCGCCCGCATCCGTTATTAACGCGGCGAAGGCGGAGGCGCGAAGCCTCGCCGCCGAGTCTGCCCGACTGGCGCGAAACGTCGTGCCCAGGCCGGATCCGCCCCTGTGGACGCCAATGCTCGCGGAGGCTGCGAGGTTCAGGGACCAGCTGGCGTCCGTGGAGCGCGTCACCGGCATCGTCGCGGCGCTGTCCGCGAACGTTGGTGCGATTGACGAAGGGGGCGCCGAAGCGACTATGAAAGCGAGAGCCGCGGCGACTACGAAAGCGAGAGCCGAGGCTGTCGCGTGGCTCGACGCCGCGGGACCTTGGGGCGGCCGACTCGACGTCTCCTTCCCGGGGTACCGGGACGCCACCGAGCCGTTGCAGCTCGCCGCCCTCGAGCTCAGGCGCGGCCTCGCCTTGCTCGTGTCCGCCGCGCCCGACGTTTCATCCGACGGCGCCAAGGCGCGCGCGGCGAGGGGAAAGATTACGCCGGGATTCGCCGACGCCGCCGCCGCCGCCGCCGCGGCTCACCTTCTCGCGTTCCCGCCGCTCGCGAGCGTCGGCGGAGGCAGCGCCGCGGCGTTGCTCGCGTCGCCCACGACGCAGCGGGCGCTGAGCGTGGTCGAATCCGTCGCGTGGACTCGCGACGCCGAGGCCAGACGGGGCGCGGATGCAACGAAGGGGTCGGCGGCTCGGTCGGCGGCGCAGTTACGCGTCGAGGCGTTGCGAGCCGCGCTGGCGGCTGCCGCCGAGGAGGCGTCCACGTCCGGTTCCCTGTCCATAGAGGGGTGGCGCCGGTGCTGCGACGTCTTCGCGTCGCTTTCCTCGCTGTGGGCTCACGCCAGGGACGCCGAGGCTGAGGCTGAGCGCGAGGCGGCGGAGCTGTTTCGCTCGAGGACCAAGCCGCCGACGGCGGCTGAGACGTTGGAGGGCGACGACGACAAGACGGAGGAGGAGGCGTACAGGCGCGCTTTCGGAGACCACGGCGCGATGTTCGAGGACCTGCAGAGGGCGCCGGACGCGGTCATGGAGCTGGGAGACGACGAGGGCGAGGAGGGCAAACCAAAGCTCGACGGCGTACTGAGAGCCGACGCCGACTCGGACCGCGACGACGACGACGACGACGAGCGGACCGACGAGGAGAAAGCCTCCATCGCCGCCGCCAAGATCGCCGGTCTCCTCGAGGGCGATCTGCTCGAGGAGGTCGTCGCCGTGCACCGCAGGGTCCTCGGCGGCCTCCGCGGCCCGCCGCCGCCGCCGCCGCCCCCGACGCGGGCGGATGATCCCGCCGCTTTTACCGCCGCCACGAAAAACCCGAGCGGGTGGTGGGCCGCGTCGGGCGCGCCGCCAACCCCCGCGCGTTACGGCCGCGTCCTCACCCCGCAGGAGGCCGTCCGCGCGATGACGTTCGTCAGGTCGTACGACGTCGGCGCCAAGATTGCGCGCGCCGCGGGTCTGGTCGACGTGCCCGTCGCCGTAGACGAAGTCTCATCCGTCGGTCACCTGCTCCGGACGGCGCTCGAGCACGCGTGCGTCACCCGCGCGCCGTTACCCGCGGATGGATCGCCCATGATCCACCGCGTGGGTGGCGGCAAGAAAGAGCTCGAGACGAAAAAGCAGACGCCATCCGCGGCGGGCGCGGCCGCGGAGCTCGCCGCCGGGTCCGAGGCTGAGGCGCATGATCCGGCGGCTGACGCCGCGGCGGATGCGCTGGGAGCCGATCTCAACGAGGGCGGTTGCGCGGGCGAGATGTACCTCGTCGTCGCGCCCGTGGCGGCGGTCCGGAGGAGGCTCACCGCGCTCCTCGAGGAGTGGCCCGAGCACCCTTTGCTGGAGCAGCTCGCGGAGATTTGCGATCGCGTCCTCGCGCTTCCGCTGCTGAGCCCGCTGAAGCAAGCGCTGACGGGCTTGGAGCTGTTGCTGGCGCGGGCTCAGACGTGGGAGGAGGGCGCCGCGTCGCACGTGTCACTCGCGGAGGAACTCACCGCGTGCGCCAAGCTGGCGTTGCGCTGGCGTCAGAGGGAGCTCAGGACGTGGCCGAGGCTGCTCGCGAGGGCGGCGGAGCGCCACGCGCAGAGGGCGCACCGCACGTGGTTCGCCCTGCACCGCCTCCTCCGACCCCCGGCGGGAATCAAGAAAAGAGCAAGGAAGGAGGATGCAAACGCCGACGAAGAGGACGCCGCCGCCGAGCTCGACGCGCGCGGGCTCGACGAGGAAGAGGTGGAGGGCCTCCGACAGGTGACCCTCGCGCTCGAGGAGTACGTCCAGGGCTCCACCATCGGCGAGTTCCGCGCGAGGCTGGATCTCTTGTGGCAGTTCCACGCCGACATGGCCGTGGAGCGCAGATCGATCCTATCCGCGGCCCGAGGAAACGGCGCGAGGGAGGCTGCGTTGTCCAACGTCCTCTACAACACGTGGAGGTATTACGTTCAGTTCCTCCCCGCCGTGGCCGGGCAGGTGGAGGCGGCGCGCGCACCCTGCGCCCAGAAGCTCAGGGACCACGCGAAACTCGCCAAGTGGGAGGACCGTGGGTACCACGCCATGAAAACGCAGGGTGAGGCAAACCAGCGCTCTCTCCACAAGTTTGTGCGAGCCTTCGACGTCTCCCTCAACGCGCTCGTGCTGCCCGTGCTGCAGGCGACGAACGGAAAGGTCGGGCTCCCCGACCTGCCCTCGGAGCGGGGCGCCGCGGAGGTTGCGGCTGCGAGCGCGGCGGCGGCGCAGACTGCCAAGGAGGCCAAAAACGCGGCAATCGAGGCCAAAAACAAAGCCGCGAGAGACGCTCGCGAAAAGCACAAGGCTTCCTCCGCGGGCCTCTACAAGAACGAGACCGTCGAGGAACGCGCCAGGCGCGAGGTTGACGAGGAGGAGGCTGAGAAGGAGTACCAGCGAGAGGCTGAGGCTGCGCGCAAGCGCGCCGTCGCCGAGGCTGCGAGGAGAGCGTCGACGGCGGCGGAGGTCGCCGCGGAGCTGATGAGGGAGGAGGCCAGGGCCGACGCGAGACAATCTTGGCTGGATCTCACCTCGTCCGTCGTCGCTGACGCCTCGAACGCGGCGCGCGCGATCGAACTCGCGTCCGCCGCGGTGTACCCGGGCTCCCCAGCCTCCGCCATGGCCGCGCCGCTCCGGCTGGACGAAGAGTCCCTGTACCAGTCGCGGCTGCCCGCGCTGGCCAAGAGGCTCGGCGAGGTGCTCGGGTCCTCCCTCGCGGGAGCGCCCCCGGTCGATTCGACGACGATCGCGGGCCAGCACGGCGCGGACGACGTGGACGAGCTCGCGTCGACCATAGCCGCGCGCGCCACCGCGCTCCGCGACGATAAGACGGCGAAGAAGGCGGTTAAGAAAAAGGCGCTCACCGACCTCCTTCGAGCGCTGCCCAAATTCGGCATCCAATCCGCCAGGAAGTACGTGCCGGACTCGGAGCGCTCGCCGAGCGCGTGGTTTCGCGAGGCGCCCTTACCCAGGCCCACGTGCCTGGACTCCCTCGGTCCAATCGCCGAGGAGGCGTTTGACGCCGCGGATGCCTACTACTACAGGTCCATGGCCCGCGTGCAGCGGCTCAGGACGGTGAGGGGAGCCGCGCACTCCGACTTGAGCTCGCGCGAGGTGGACGTCGCGTGCGGCAGCGTGGAGCACCTGCTCCACATCCTCAGGCGCCAGCGAAGGAACGTGGCTGACGCGGCGAGGGTCGAGCGGGGGTTAGCGACGCTGGCGGAGGGCGTCGTCGCGCTTCAATCCCTCGGCGGTTCCGAGCCCCCGCCCCCGCAGGAGCGCACCAAGCGCTGGCTCCTGTCGCAGAGGAGCGCGCTCGACGCCATCTGCGAGTCGGTCGCCGCCGCGAGGCTCGTTCACAAGACGGTGAGCGCGGCGGAGTCCACGCCGGGCCTCAAGCCCGGCGGCGGGGCGGCGGCGGCGGCGGCGGCGACGCTCGCCGCCGTCGGCGAGGCGGCGTCGGCGGCCCGGGATCGCCTCGACGCCTTCCTGGTCCCCGCCATGGAGTCCGCCGAGGGTGCCGAGGGTGCCGAGGGTGCCGAGGGTGCCGAGGGTGCCGACGCCGGTGACGGGTCTTGGTCCGCGCCGCCGCTCGTCGCCGCGAACGTCGCGAAGGCGCTCGCGGTTAACTTTGACGAGCTGCGAGCGGCGTCTGCGAAGGTTGAAGCCGCGTACGCCGCTTCGATCGACGCGGTCCGATCCGCGCCGGCCGTCATCGAGGGAGCCGCGCCGCTTCCCGGGGGGGAGCCGCTTCGTGCGCTGCTGCTCGACGCGGTCCGATCCGCGGACGCGTTCGCGGAGGGGGCGTTCCCTCCCGCGAAGTCGTCCCCGGAAGAAGGTTTGGGAGCGGTTGAAGCGGTTGAAGCGGTTAACGCCAAGCTCGCCGCGGCGGCTGAGGTTCAGTCGAGGGTGGCTGAGGCGTCGGCGAAGCTGTCCGAGTCGGTCGAGGCGGCCACGTCCGCCGCGTTGGTGTGGGCCCAAAACGTCAAAGCCGCCGCGGACGGTCCACCCTCGGCTAACAAGGGAGAAGACGATGTGGACGCCGACGAGGACGACGACGAGGACGACGAGCCGCCCACGATGACCCACACCGAGGAGGCCCTCTCCGGAGCGATGGGCACGAAGCGCCTGGAAAGACTCCGGTTTCACCTCGCCGCCGTCTCTAGGTCCCTCGCGGACGTCACGGACGCCGCGGCAGCCGCCGCCCCGGCGGATCGGCCCCACGCCAGCTGTGCCGCCGCCTGCGCCGCCGCGCGGGTGGCGCAGCTCGCCCCCGTTATCGCGCTCATCCGCGAGGCTAACCGTCGAGCGCTCGGCGAGTACCTCCGCTTCCACCGATCCAGCGCCAAGCTCGAGGCTGTTCTCAGCAGCCTCGTCGTGGGTTTGTGCGCCGAGGGTTTCTGCGACGGGGGCGAGGATGGCGACGGCGGCGAAGATGGCGAGGATGGCGGTAAGCTGATGGACGATCAGGGCGGCACCGGCATGGGCGCCGGCGAGGGAAAGAAGGACGTCAGCGACGAGATCGAGGACGAGGAGCAGATCATGGGCATGGAGGACATGGAAAAGCAGGAGGAGGAGGAGGGCAAAGGGCCGGACGGCGACCAAAAGGAGAAGTCCAAGGGCATCGAGATGCAGAACGACTTTGAGGCTGATGCGCAGGACCTCTCCGACGGCGACGACGAGGAGGACGATAACAACGAGGAGGACAACAACGGCGACGACATCGACAAGGAAATGGGCGACGCCGACGACGAGAACGCCGAGGTTATCGACCAGAAGATGTGGGACGAGGAGGACGAGAAGGAGGAGGACGAGGACGGCAAGGACGGCAAGGAGCAGGGTCAGGAAAAGTACGACAAGGGATCCACGGTTCAAAAAGACGACAACCAGGAGACCGAGACCCGCGCCGCCGACGAGGAGGACCAGGATAGAGACGACAAAAAAGATAAAAAGGACGAGGGACGGGACGAGCCCGACAAGAAGGACGAGAAGGACAAGAACGAGGACGAGGGCGGCGGCGCGGGCGACGACGAGGACGAGACCGCGGACGACGGCCCCAAGGATGAAAACGACGGCGTCAACCAGGAGGAGATCGAGGAAACCGGCATCACCCCCAAGGGTCCCGACCAGCCCGAGGCGGACGACGACGAGGAGATGGAGCTCCCGGACGACATCAACCTCGACGGCGAGAACGAGGGCGACGGCGACGGCGACGACGAGGCCGCCGCGCCCGAGAGCGAAAAGGTGGACTTCCCCGAGGACGACAAGCCGGGCGAGGAGGGCGAGGGGGACGGCGCCGACGCCGACATGGACGAACAGGGCGACGGCGGTAACCTCGAGGAGGTCATGGGCGACGAAGGCGACGAAAAGGACGACGACGAGGGGGACGAGGGCGGCGAGGATGACGACAACGCCGGCGGCGCCGCCCCCGACGACGTCGGCGCCGGCGAGGACGACGACGACGTCCAGGCGGGCCCCGACGGCGCCGGCGCCGGCGGCGGCGCCGACGACGATCTTAACGACGACCAGCCCCAGGCCAGGCCCGGCGAGGACGGCGGCGACGCGGGCGTCGGCGCCGAGGGCGACGGCGCCGACGAGACCGAGGAAAAGGACGCCGCCGCGAAGAAGGCGCCGAGTCGGTACGACGAGCGTCTTGAAAAAGACGGGGTCGAAGACGGGGTCGACGATACAGGGCAGCAGACGGCGCTGGAAACCCCCGCGGGCGGCGGCGACGGCGGGGGCGGGGGTGCGAGCGCCTCCGCCGCGGGAGAGGGCGCCATCGCGCCCGTCGCGGCCGGAGCTCAGCCGCCCGGCGGCGCGCCGCCCCCGCCGCCCGAGCCGGCGGCGGATGGTAAGTCAGCGCCCGACGCTACCAACCCGCACAGGTCGTTGGGCGACGCGCTGAAGAGCTGGCGCGAGCGCCTGTCCGTCGTCGGCGAGTCCGTGGACCGCGACGCGCGGACGGGCGAGCTGGATCCCGACGCGGAGGGCCGGTTCGACGAGTACGAGTTTGAGCGGGACGCGAATGAAGGAGCCGGCGGGGGTACTAACGATGAGGGCGCCGGGGAGGGCGACGCCGACGCCGGCGTGCAGGCGCTCGCGGGCGCCACCAAGGAGCAGGCCGCCCAGGCTGCCGCGCAGGGCCTCGACCGTGCGAACAACGCCGCCCTCAACGACGGGGACGGTGACGAGCCCATGGATGACGTCGAGGAGTTACTCCCGGATGTGAAAAACGAGGAGTTACTCCCGGATCTCGGCACCGTTCGAGCCGTCGACGACGCGACGGAGATGGAAGCGCCGGAGGGGACGAAGGATGGGCAGGGTCGGGACGGTGACGCCGACGCGGCGGGCGACGGCGAGGGCGACGCGCGGAAGGAGGGCGACGAGGACGTCGAGGACCCGAACAAGGGCAAGACGGCGGAGGAGCGGGGCGCGGCGAGGGCGCGGAGGAAGGGGGCGTCCACGGACGAGTCCAAGCCCAAGCCGAGGGATAAAAAGTCCAAGGCGGGCGGAGCCGGCGGCGACGCCGGCGCCGTCGACGGGGACGAGGACGAAGGCGCGGGGCACGGGGACGACAGAGACGAGGAGTTGGTGCCGGGTGGACGCGCTGAGCTCGGCGAGGAGACTGTCATCGCGCTCAAGATGCTCGAAGACGCCACCCTGGAGGACTCGGGCGACGATGGCAAACATTCGCGGGAGGTTCAACACGAGCTCACCCCGGAGGAGGTTGAATCCGCGCGAGCCGCCGCGGCCGCGTCCCTCGCGGAGTACCGCGAGAGGACCGCGTCCGGCGCGGGGCACGCCGCCAAGGCTCAGGAGCTCTGGCGAAGGCTGGAACTTCTCACCGGGTCGCTCTCCGGTGAACTCGCCGAACAGCTCCGGCTGATCCTCGAGCCCACGCTGGCGTCGCGGCTGCAGGGCGACTTCCGCACGGGTAAGCGCCTGAACATGCGCAAGATCATCCCGTACATCGCGTCCGACTTTAGGAAGGACAAGATCTGGCTCAGGCGATCCAGGCCGTCCCAGCGGCGGTACCAGGTGGTCCTGGCCATAGACGACTCCAAGTCGATGGCTGAGAACCGGTGCGGGCACCTCGCGCTCGAGTCCATGGTGCTGCTGGCCAGGGCCATGGCTCGGCTCGAGGTTGGAGAGATTGGCGTCGTCGGCTTCGGAGCCGCGGGCGGGGTAGGGAACGGCGAGGATGACCCGAGTCCCAACGCCAACGCGACCGACGCGGTGCGAATGCTGCATCCCCTCGGAGCCCCGTTCACGGACCAGGGCGGCCCCGCGCTCGTATCGCAGTTTACCTTTGCCGAGGACAACACCTTGGCGGACACGCCGATGGTCAACTTGCTCAGGTACCTGGACGCGCAGCTCGGCGCCGCGCGCGAGAACATCCGCGGCGGGTCCGAACAGCTCCAGCAGCTCTGCCTGATCATCGCCGACGGTCGCTTCCACGAGAAGGAGGCGCTGCGGAGGCAGATGCGGGAGATGGGATCGCGCCGCGGGTTGCTCGTCGCGTTCATCGTCCTCGACAACCCGAGCAGCTCGGTGCTCGACATGCAGAGCGTGACGTTCGCCTCGGGTAAGCCCGTGTTCCAGAAGTACTTGGACACGTTTCCGTTCCCGTACTACACCCTGGTGCAGGACATCAACAGGCTGCCGTCGGTAATCTCGGACCTGCTTCGGCAGTGGTTCGAGATCACCGCGGCGTGAAAAACGTGGGATTGCTTCGGATCGCATGAGATTATCATCACCACACGTAGACTTAATAAACACCCTTAGACATTCTTTCCATCGACCCGAGAAGTGACGTGAACGTGCACCGCATCACGTCACGACGCATCCGCATCGGCTCCTTCTCCCTCGCGTCGGGCAAGAATTTTTCATGAGACGCAAGGAAATTTGCCAAGTTTACGGTATTCTGTATTCACATCACAACTGTTTCCGTGGTGAGAGGATCGATTGTGAATAGACTAATTGGAAAAGTTCCATACATTGCAGCAGGGTGCTGCAAGCACCGCCGTTTTCACGCGCTTATCGGAGCCCGCCACCCATTATCCAAGCAACTAGCACGCTCAGGTGATCTAGCAAAGATGGGCGGAGGTAACGCTCAGAAATCCGCGATGGCTCGCAAGAAGGCGCAGGAGAAGGCGGCCGGGGCTAACAAAGGTGCGCGAGCCCCCCAACCTACGCCCCTAGCGCATCCGCGTTCGCCGCCGCAATTCTAACCATCGTTTCCGCCTTTTCCCGCACCGCAGGCAGCCAGCTCAAGCAGAACGCCGCCGCGCAGAGCATCCAGTGCAAGGTGTGCTTGGCTTCATTTATCTGCACCACTGCCGAGGTCAAGCTCAAGGAGCACGCCGACAACAAGCACCCCAAGAACGACTTCCACCAATGTTTTCCCCACTTGAAGGCGTGAGCTGCGAGATCTGCAGTCGATACACACGCGCTCTGAGACAAGAGAGTCGGGCGGTCGGGAGTGATCGCGTTCGACGTAGCAGGCCCCGGGGGAGTATTACTCTCGGGGACGAGTTAGAGACGGGCGTTTGTAAAGCAGCTGAGACGTAGGCGATTGCAAGTTGGTTGGGACATACTTTGTTGCATTACATTCAATAAATTCGTGGTCTCTCGCTGGTGCGGGAGGTTTTGTTACAGCAGGTTACCACAACTGCCCGAGCCAGCACCGAAGAAGGCGCTGCTCCCTTGAAGTCCGACCTTATTTTTCTAGTCCCGTCGCGCCCTGCGCGCGACTTATTCGAGGGAATGAGTGCTTGCGCTTAAGCCTTGTTCTCGCTGATGGGCGCATCCTTGCGGAGGATTTCCATGTCAGGGGGAAGGATGGCGTTCATGAGGATCGCGAGCACGGTGCCGATGCAGTAGGGGGTGGAGAGGAACTGAACGATGCCGTCGCGAACACCCTGCTCGCCCTTCGTGCAGTCCTTCTCGGTCCTGAAGGGGCCGCGGCACGGGAAGAAGGGGGAGGTGCCATAGGATGCGCGCATGTCGGCGAAGATGCCGGGCACAATGGCGACGCCGATGCCCACGCCGAGGGAAATGGCGAGGATCATGCGGTTGCGGCGGGAGGTGAGGTCGACCTGGGACACGGTCTTGAGGCCGGAGATGAATACGTTCACGAACAAGAACGTCGTCATGCCGCCGATCACGCAGTCGGGGATGGAGGAGATGATGCCGGAAATCTTGGCGAGGATGCCGAAGAAGATGAGCCAGCAGCCGCAAGCGACGCCGGCCCTCCTGGACGCGCATTTGGTGAGCGCGATGACGCCGTTGTTCTGCGAGAAGGTGGTGTTGGGCATGCCCGTGCCGAGAGCGGCGAGGAAGGAGCAGACGCCGTCGGAAAGAAGGCCACCCTGGATGGACTTGTCGAACTCGTCCGACTCGACGGATTCCTCAGAGGCGTCGTAAACGGCGCCGATGTCGCCGATGGTCTCGAGAGTGGTCACGACGAAGGCGATGAGCAAGGGGAACACCGCGGGGCCGTAGAAGCCGAGCTTGAACGTCTTGGCCCAGAGGAAGGTGATGTCCTCGGCAGCCTCGATCTTGGTGTCGACGACAAACTTCTTGCAGGTGGACCCGACGCACTTCTCGCTCACGCCGGCGACAAAGTAGCCGAAGAGGAGCGCGATGATGACGTTGCAGTTCTTCATCATGGGGGAGCCGAAGAGCTCGACGAGGACAAGCATCACGAAGACGGAGAAACCGAGGCCGACGAGCTCGGGAGAGCCAAAGGGAAGCGCGACATCACCGGCTTCGCAGCAAGTCTTGCCGCCGCAGACGGTGCCGGGGATGGGGGCAATCCTGGAGTGCATCGTCACGCCGCCGCCCTTCCAGGTGTCGTTCTGGACGATCGGAGGGAAGCCGACGAGGTCGTAAGCGCTCGCGTGGTTCTTCCAGGCCGTTTCGGCGCACACGGCGCCGCCACCCCAGTACTTCATGCCGGTGCCGGTGAGGCCGATGCCGATGCACATGACGGCGACGCCGGTGACGAGGGGAGGGAACATCCTCCTGAGCTTGTCCTTGGGGATGAAGGAGAGGAAGATCTCGAGGAAGGAGCAAATCATGACGGTGCCGAGCATCTTGCCGTACGCGTCCTCGGCGTCCGTGCCGGAGGCCTTCATGGCCGCGATGCCGTTCTCGAACACCGGGAGGAAGGTGAACGAGGTGCCGAGGACGGAGAGCACGCCGGTGCCGAGCACATAAGGGGTGCCGGGGATCTTAAACTGGAGGCAGTTGACGATACTGAAGATGCCGGAGAGGATGAGAGACGCCGCGATGGCGTACTGCTGGAGCTTGACGTCTGTGAAGCCGACGCTGAACTTCATGACAACGAAGGGAGGGGTGATGAGACCTGCGAGGGAGGCGCGGTTTTGTCAGAGGTGAATTTAATTTGTGCGTGAAAAACGTGCCCGGGAAGACCGTTTCCAGTTTCGCGCCACACCAACAAACGACTTTTGAGGGCCGAAATTTTGGAAAATTGCGCCGGTTGACCGACGACCCCGCGCGATACGCGACCTCAAGCGTCGATACGACGTCGCGCGCGATCGAAAATATCGAGCCCCCGATAGTATCATATCCGATACGCGAAGGTCCGATCGGATCGGGAGGATTTTTGGGCGAGTCAGCGCGCTCGAGACGCACCTCCAATCATCGCGAAGCAGTGCTGCAGACCCATGACCGCCGCGACCAGGAGAGGGGTCTCGTCGTTCCTCGAGAAGAAGGGCATCTTGCGAGTGGACTTGGACCAGGGAACCGTGGGTAGGCACAGGGCCCCCCAGTCATAGTCGCCGATCAGTTTCTCTTTGGTAA
>Ga0181571_10002866_pt1 | contig 12868 bp, 10 predicted proteins | sample 101ome_17_FD_132440 | JGI IMG/M metagenome (GOLD analysis project Ga0181571, IMG submission 132440) | Coastal salt marsh microbial communities from the Groves Creek Marsh, Skidaway Island, Georgia - 101407AT metaG (megahit assembly) | ecosystem: Environmental > Aquatic > Marine > Intertidal...
GAAGCAGTCACATCTCGATTGTGTGGGCCGGGGAGGATTTGAACCTCCGAAGGCAATGCCGGCAGATTTACAGTCTGCTCCCTTTGGCCGCTCGGGCACCGACCCTGGTGTCGACTCGTCGAGCCGACCCGCGATGGTACCGGCTGTCGGACCGATCCCACCCGGGTACCCTGACCGTCATGCCGACTTTCGACGTCGTTTCCGAGGTCGACGGGCAGGAGGTGCGCAACGCGGTCGATCAGGCCCAGCGCGAGGTCTCCACCCGCTTCGACTTCAAGAACACCAACTCGACCATCGACCAGAACGACATGGTCATCACGCTCCAGACCGTGAGCGAGGACCGCCTCGCCGCCCTCCGGGTCGTGCTCGAGGAACGGCTGGTCAAGCGCGGGGTCTCCCTGAAGGGTGTCGAGTACGGCGATGTCGCCGAGGCCTCACAGAACACGGTGCGTCAGGTGGTGACCATCAAGGTCGGCATCTCGTCCGAGAAGGCCAAGGAGATCAACAAGCTCATCAAGGCCAGCGGGCCGAAGGGCGTCTCGAGCCAGACCCAGGGCGAGTCGGTGCGGGTCTCGGGCAAGAAGCGCGACGACCTGCAGGCCGTGATCGCGCTCCTGAAGGGCGCCGACCTCGGGATCCCGCTGCAGTTCCAGAACTTCCGCGACTGAGCCCGATCAGTCCTCCGAGCGACCCTCGGCAGCCCGGCGCTGCAGCTCGCCGACGACACTCGCGTCGGCCAAAGTCGTCGTATCGCCGAGGTTGCGGCCCTCGGCCACATCGCGCAGGAGGCGCCTCATGATCTTCCCCGACCGCGTCTTCGGGAGGTCGGGTGTCACGAAGATCGCCTTGGGCTTGGCGATGGCCCCGATCTCGGTGGCCACATGGGAACGAAGCCCCTCCACGTCGACCTCGGCCCCTCCGCGCGCGATCACGTAGGCAAAGATCGCCTGACCGGTCGTCGCGTCGTTCGCCCCGACCACCGCGGCCTCGGCGACCGACGGATGCGAGACCAGGGCCGACTCGACCTCCGTCGTCGAGATCCGATGACCGGAGACGTTCATCACATCGTCCACGCGCCCGAGGAACCAGACGTATCCGTCGTCGTCGAGCCGGGCACCGTCACCGGCGAAGTAGCGCCCCGGGAACCGACTCCAGTAGGTCTCCATGAACCGCTCGGGATCTCCCCAGATACCGCGCAGCATCCCCGGCCAGGGACGGGTGAGGGTGAGGTAACCGCCGCCGCGCTCCACCGGGTTGGCCTCGTCGTCAACGACCTCCATCCCGATCCCGGGCAGTGGGAAGGTGGCCGACCCGGGCTTGGTGACCGTCTCCCCGGGGAGCGGGCTGATCATGATGCCCCCGGTCTCGGTCTGCCACCAGGTGTCGACGATCGGGCAACGACCGCCACCGATGTGCTCGTGGTACCACATCCAGGCCTCGGGATTGATCGGCTCACCGACCGTGCCGAGGAGTCGGAGCGAGGACAGGTCGTGCTTGGCCGGCTCGTCGGCTCCCCACTTCATGAACGTCCGGATCGCGGTGGGCGCGGTGTAGAAGAGAGTCACCCCGTAGCGCTCGACGATGTCCCAGAACCGGTCGTTGCCGGGATGGTTGGGCACACCCTCGTACATCACCTGGGTGCAGCCGTTCGACAGCGGGCCGTAGACGATGTACGAGTGCCCAGTGATCCAGCCGACGTCCGCGGTGCACCAGTACACATCCGACTCGGGCTGCAGGTCGAAGACGTAGCGGTGGGTGTAGGTGGCGTGGGTGAGATAGCCACCGGTGGTGTGCATGATGCCCTTCGGCTTGCCGGTGGTGCCGCTGGTGTAGAGCAGGAAGAGCAGGTCCTCGGACTCCATCGGCTCGGGCGGGCAGTCCGCCGACGCGCCCTCCATGAGCTCGTGGTACCAGTGGTCGCGTCCTTCCACCATCTCGACCTCGTTGCCGCCGCGCCGCACGACAACGACATGCTCGATGCTCGGGGTGGACCCGAGGGCCTCATCGGCCGCGGGTTTCAGCGGGAAGACCTCGCCTCGCCGGTAACCGCCGTCGGCGGTGATCAGCATCTTGGCCTCGGCGTCGTTGATCCGGTCGATGAGCGACTGGGCGGAGAAGCCTCCGAAGACGACGCTGTGGACGGCGCCGATACGCGCGCAGGCCAGCATGGCGACCGCTGCCTCGGGGATCATCGGCAGATAGATGTTGACCCGGTCGCCGCGGCCGACGCCGAGGGAGCGGAGCACATTCGCGAACCGGCCGACCTCTTCGAGGAGCTCGGCGTAGGTGATGGTCCGCGTGTCGCCCGGCTCACCCTCCCAGTGGATGGCGACGCGCTCGCCGAGACCGTCGCGGACGTGCCGATCGAGGCAGTTCTCGGCGACGTTGAGTCTCCCGCCCTCGAACCACCGCGCGTTCGGGAGGTCCCAGTCGAGCACGGTGTCGAAGGGCTGTTGCCAGTGCAGTAACTCGCGGGCCTGACGTGCCCAGAAGGCCTCATGGTCGGCTGCGGCCTCCGCCGCGAGGGAACCGTCGGAGATACGCGCAGCGGCGGCGAAGGCCGCGGGTGGCGCGAAAGTTCGGGTCTCGTTCGACAGCGAGTCGATCGCGTCGTGGCCTGTGGGGTTCTCGGTCATGTTCGCCTCCCGTTCGTCACGACCGACATTAGAGCAACGCCGGCCGGTGTTCTCCGGCCGATGGACCGGGGGCGGTCAGACCCGTCCGCGCCACTCGGCGACCATGAACGACCCGAGCCCGGAGACATCGGTGAGCGCCTCGGCCTCCGACACCCGGGACCGCATGCGCAGCGCCGTGACATCGGGGGCCGAGGCGTGGGCCTCCCAGTACGAGCGACCCTCGGCGACGAGTTCGTCGATCCCGTGGAGACGCAGCCACTGGGCCTGGGTCCGGACCGAGTCGGGCTCGGGCAGCTGGTCGAGCGGCACCTCGCAGGTGATGTCCTGGGTGCCCGGCCGCGCGAGGTAGTGATCGCCGCGCTCGTGACCGGCGTAGGTGCGGAGCCACTCGCGCCACGGGCGGCCGGCGAGTTCAGCCGTGGTCGCGACGAAGTAGTCGAGCGCGAGCAGGGCCCCGCTGAGGCGCTCGAGGGTGTCGGTGACGAACCGACCGGCACCGTCGACGAGTGGGGCGCGAGCGCCGAGTGACGCGCCGCCCGGCAGGACTCGAGGCGGCGGTTCGAACGCTGCCGAGAGGACCTCCTGGCCCTCGGCGTCGACGAAGGCCTCCCTCCATCCACCGTCGTTGACAACGAGACGGAAGGGGATGTTGTCGAGGAGTTCGTTGGCGATCACCAGGCCCTCGAGCCGGCCCTCGGGCAGCGCCGCTCGGCTCCGGATGCCGTCCGGGTGGGAGGCGCGCTGCTCCGCCGAGATCTCCACGGCGACGTAGTCGAGGGCGTCGCGACACTCGGGGCCGGCGGCGAGCACCGACCGGGCCAGGGTCCCCGGGCCCGCCCCGACCTCATGGACCACGAACGTGTCGGGTCGGCCGAGTCGGGACCACTCGGCGTCGATGTAGTTCGCGATGACGGCGCCGAACAGCGGGCCGACCTCGGGTGAGGTGAGGAAGTCCCCGCGACGTCCAGCCCGGCCGCCACCGGTGTAGAAGCCCGAGGATCCGTAGAGGGCCTCGGCCATGAAGGCCTCGAAGGGCACCGGCCCCGAGGCCATACGGCTCAGAGCCCGAGCGCGCCGGTCAGGTCGGGGAGATCGGCGAATCGGAGGACGAGACCCGGAAGGATGCCGAGCACCACGGTGCCGCCGGCGGTGATGACGAGCGCGAGGCGGATGGGCGGAGGAACCACGATCGGTGAGGTGTCGCCGTCGGGGGCCGGAGCCATCCAGATCTGACGCAGCACCCGCATGTAGTAGGCGGCGGCGATGACGGTGTTGACCGCGGCGATGACCGCGAGCGAGTAGGCCGCGGTGGAGCCGGCGTCGATCAGGGCTCGGAACGACTGCAGCTTCGCGATCCAGATGCCGAGTGGCGGGATGCCGGCGAGCGACGCCATGAAGATCGTCATGACGACACCGAGGCCGGGCGCGTAGCTCATCAGTCCGCCGAATGAGGAGATCTCGCCACTTCGGGTCTTGCGGGCGACCGCCATGATCACGCAGAAGGCACCGAGGTTCGAGAAGGCGTAGATAAGGAGGTAGATCACCACCGCGCGCAGTGACGACTCGGCGGCGTCGGTCGCCATGACCGCGAGCGGCATGAGGATGAAGCCGCCCTGGCTCACCGAGGAGTAGGCGAGCATCCGGACGATGTTGGTCTGCCGGAGCGCGACGACGTTGCCGATCGTCATGGTGAGCGCGGCCAGGACCCAGATGTAGGGCTCGTGCACCCCGGTCGCTCCGTGGAGCCCGAGGTAGAGCACGGTGAGGAGCGCGGTGAAACCCGCGGCCTTCGACGCGACGGACAGGAACGCGGTCACCGGCGTCGGCGCGCCCTCGTAGGTGTCGGGGGCCCAGGTGTGGAACGGCACCGCGGAGATCTTGAAGGCGAATCCGGTGATCACCAGCACGACGGCGAGCACCTGCATGACACTCGGGTCGCCGATCGCGAGGGCCGAGCCGATCTCGGTGAGTTTCGTCGTGCCCGTCGTGCCGTAGAGCAGGCTCATGCCGTAGAGCAGCACGCCGGAGGCGAACACGCCGAGGAGGTAGTACTTGACGCCGGCCTCGTTGGATCGGGCGTCGCGTTTGCGCCAGGCCGCCATCATGTAGGCCGGGATCGAGAGGAGCTCGAGGGCGACGAACACCGACAGGAGGTCGCGACTCGAGGCCATCATGACCATGCCGAGGATGCTCACCAGCAGGAGCACATAGAACTCGCCCTGGTAGTAGCCGCCCTCCTCGAGTTCGGTCTGGCTCATGAGCACGACCACGTACCCGACGAGGAGAAACAGACCCTTCAGCACCAGCGCGTACTCGTCGACCATGTACCGACCGTCGAAGATCGCGTCGCGCACATCGCCGCCGACCACCGCGAGGGTGACCACCGGGACGAAGGCGCCGAGCAGCACCATGCCCGAGAGCGTCGCCATCGCCCACTTCTTCGACTCGTCGAGCCAGAGGTCGATGAAGAGGACGAGGTTGATCCCGGCCACGAGCACCAGTTCGGGTGCGATCGCGTGCCAGTCGATCGTCGGGGCCTGCCAGGCCTGGGCCAGAAGGGCGGCGATCACGGGATGCCGGCTCCCACCCGTTCGACGAGGGCGGTGACCGCCGGGTCCATGACGTCGAACATCAACTGCGGATAGACGCCGAACACGACGATGGCGATCAGGAACGGAGTCCAGGCGATCCACTCGATCGGCGTGACGTCATGGATGTCAGCGCCGTGGTGGTCGTCGGCAGCGGCCGCTCCCACCGAGTGGGTCCCGGCGAACTCGGGGTTCGGTCGACCGAAGGCGGTGCGCTGGTAGAGCCACAGGAGGTAGGCGGCGGCCAGGACGGTGCCGAGGGCCGCGACGACCATGAGGGTTCGATAGAGGGTCACATCGAGACCGAAGTTCGGGTTGTACGCCGAGAGGATCGCCGGGAACTCGCCCCAGAACCCGGCGAGGCCGGGCAGGCCGAGCGAGGCCATCGCGGCGAAGCCGAGGATCCAGCCGAGACGCGGCATCTGGATCAGCATCCCCGAGAGCCGACTGATCTCGAGGGTGTGGTAGCGGTGCTTCACCGATCCGGCCAGGAAGAAGAGCATTCCGGTGATCAGACCGTGAGCGACCATGCCGAACAGCGCGGCGTTGATGCCGAACTCGGTGAGGGTGGAGATGCCGAGCATCACGAAGCCCATGTGCGCGACCGATGAGAAGGCGATGAGTCGCTTCATGTCGGTCTGCGCGAGGCATCCGAGCGCTCCGTAGATGATGCCGATGACCGCGAGGATGCCGATGACCGGCGCCCAGGCCTTGGCCCCCTGCGGGAGCATCGGGATCGCGATGCGGACGAAGCCGTAGGTGCCGAGCTTCAGGAGGATGGCCGCGAGGATCACCGAGCCCTGGGTGGGGGCCTGGGTGTGGGCGTCGGGCAACCAGGTGTGGAACGGGAACATCGGCACCTTGACCGCGAAGCCGATGAACATGCCGGCGAAGATCCAGACCTGGACATCGCGGTCAATGAGCGCGCCGGCCTCGGCGAGATGCGCGAACGAGAAGGACTCGGCGCCGGTCTGGAAGAACAGCGCGAGGAAGGCGACCAGCATCAGCGCCGATCCGAACATCGTGTAGAGGAAGAACTTGAGCGATGCGTACTGGCGGTCGTCGCCGCCCCACACGCCGATCATGAAGTACATCGGCAGGAGCACGACCTCGAAGAAGACGAAGAACAGGATCAGGTCCTGGGCGATGAACGAGCCCGCCATGCCGACCTGGAGGATCAGCATGAGCATGATGAACGACTTCGCGTTCCCGGCGTCGGGCATGTTGTCCCAGGTGTAGATCATCACCAGCAGGGTCACGACCATCGACAGGACGTAGAGCGGCAGGCTGATGCCATCGAGGCCGATCGTGTAGTTCGCCCGGATGACGGTGATCCACTCGCTGTCGACGAAGAACTGCAGCTTCTCGCTCTGGTCGAAGTCGAAGCGCAGCATCGTCCAGATGCCGACGACCAGCGTCGCCGCCGAGGTGACGATGCCGATCTGCTTGTGTGAGCGCTCGTCCGAGGCCGGGACGAACATCATCAACGCGACGCCGACGAGCGGGAGGAACGTCCCGACCGTCAGGAGCCAGTTGTCGTTCGTGAGTGTCTGCATGATCGAAGACCCTTCGGTTGCCTTAGATGTTGAGGAGGATGAGGAGGATCGCGCCGACGGTCGCCGCGCCGAACAGGAGGGCGCCGTACTGGTTGACGCGGCCGGACTGGATCGGTTGGAGGGCGTGTCCCGACTCGCTCGCGACCACGCCGGAGGCCTTCACCGCCCCGTCGACCACTCGCTGATCGACGTTTCGGTACACCCAGTCGCCGGCGGTGCGGCCCGAGCGTCCGACGCCGTTCACGACCCCGTCGAGGATGTTCTGGTTGACCCAGTAGGCGGCACGCGAGATCGGATGCGCCACCGCGCGCACGATGACGCGCTCGTAGAGGTCGTCGAGGAAGTACTTGCGGACCAGCAGGGTGTGGATCCAGCGCGCCGGCGCGAACCTCGAGGTCAGACCGGCCAACGGGTTTCGTCGGCCGCCGAACACGCCGAGGGAGAGCCAGGTGCTGATCCCGATCCCGAGGGCGACCAGCAGGATCGAGGGGGCCGCCTTGCCCCAGGAGAACTTGGCGTGGTTCAACTTCGGCGCGTAGCAGACCGTGCCCGGCGCCGGGTCGGTGTAGCCACAGCCCTCGGAGTAGCCCTCCTCGGCTCGGGGCAGGGCCGCGAGGCCGAGCGCCTCGGAGTGGCCCTCGTCACCGGCATAGCTCTCCAGTTCGACCGCGACTCCGCGGGGCTCGACCCAGTCGGTGAAGTAGTGCGTCCCGACCGCCGGAGCATTCAGGTAGCCGGATCCGATCGCCAGGACGGCGAGGATGACCAGCGGTGCGGTGATCCGCCAGGGCGACTCGTGGGGGCCGGCTTGCGCCCCGTGATGATCGTCGTGGCCGTGGTCGTCGGCATGGGCGTCGTGACCGTGGTCGTCGGCGTGGTCATCAGCGTGCGCGTCGCCGTGCTCATCGTGATGCTCCCCGGCCGCCGCCCCTCGGGCGGTGCCGAAGAACGTCAGGTAGGTGGCGCGGGTCATGTACGCGGCCGTCATCGCGGCCCCGATCAGGCCGACGTAATAGAAGAAGTTGTATCCGTTGTTGTGGGCGTTGTCGATGATCTCGTCCTTCGAGAAGAAGCCCGAGAAGAACGGGACACCGCACAGGGCCGCGGTGGAGACCATCCAGGTGCCGGCGGTGATCGGCATCTTCCGCCACAACCCACCCATGTCCTTCTTCATGTCGAAGGAGTGGTGAGAGCCCGAGTGACTGATCGACCCGGCCGCGAGGAACAGGCAGCACTTGAAGAAGGCGTGGGTGAAGATGTGGAAGACGGCCGGCAGCCAGGCGCCGACCCCGAGGCCGAGCATCATGTAGCCGAGCTGGGACACCGTCGAGTAGGCCAGCACCTTCTTGATGTCGTTCTGCACGAAGGCCAGCGCGGCGGCGATGACGATCGTGATCGCCCCGATGACGGCGATCAGGTTGACGTTGGTGCCGCCGATGTCGAAGCCGGTGTAGAAGACCGGATAGAGCCTCGCCACCAGGAACACACCGGCGACGACCATCGTCGACGAGTGCAGGAGCGAGGACACCGGGGTCGGGCCCGCCATGGCGTCGGGGAGCCAGGTGTGGAGGGGGAACTGACCCGACTTGCCGATGCAGGCGATGAACAGTGCCACAGCGCCCCAGAACAACACGCTGCTCGAGGCCTCCCCCGACATCGCCCAGCCGGAGATCGCCTGGATGGAGAAACCGTTCGAGCCGTTCTCGACCGCCCACTGGTTGGCCCCGAAGAAGATGACCGCCGTACCGACGAGCAGGCCCATGTCGCCGACCCGGACGGTGAAGAACGCCTTGAGCGCGGCCCGCGAGTTGGCCGCCTCCTCCCACCAGTGACCGATCAGCATGAACGAGCAGAGACCCATGATCTCCCAGCCGAGGATCAACTGGATCATGTTCTCGGCGAGGACCATCACCAACATGCCCGCCGAGAACAGGGTGAGAGCGGCGAAGAAGTGCGTGTAGCGGCGGTCGCCGGCGACGTACTCGGTGGAGAAGATCTGCACCAGCAACGAGATGAACGCGACCAACAGCAGCAGCATGACGGCGAGCCCGTCGATGTGCTGGCCGAGGCCAAACTCGAGCCCGCCGGACTGCCACCAGGTCCAGGATCGGATCACCGGCTCGACGTAGGCCTCGCCGCCCTTTCCGCCCTCGCTCGCGGCGGGGAACACACTGCGGGCGAAGCCGAAGACGCCGCCGAGGGCGTGCTCACCGGAGGACCCGTCGGCCGAGCCGACCCGCTGGATCCACTGGACGGTCGTGCCGATCGCGATGACGAGCGACAGGGCCATCGAGGCGATACCCACCTCGCTGCCCCCCTTGGGCAGTCGACGACCGAAGCCGATGATGACCGCGAAGCCGATCGCCGGGATCAACGGGATCAGGAAGGCGTTCTCGAGGAACCATCCCGAGGAGAGCGACGCAGCCAGCATCATCCGCGCATCTCCGAGAGCTCATCGAGGGCGATCGAGCGACGGTTGCGGTAGATCATCAGGACCATCGCGAGACCGACACCGACCTCCGCCGCGGCGACCGCGATGACGTAGAGGGCGAAGACGTGACCCTCGGCGGAGTCGTTCATGAGCGCGAAGGCGATGAGGTTGATGTTGACCGCGTTCAGGATCAACTCGATGGACATGAGGACCATCACGGCGTTACGCCGCGCGATCACGCCGAAGACGCCGATCGAGAACAGCACGGCGCCGAGCAGGAGGAAGTTCGCCGCGTACACCGATCTCAGTCCTTCCGGGCCAGAACGATGGCGCCGATGGCGGCCGCGAGCAGGACGAACGAGAGCGCGAGGAAGGGCACGAGACCCTCGCGCAGGAACACATCGCTGATGGCGGTGGTCGCCATCGGGGCAGCGGGCTCCTCGATGACCGAGGAGCCGAACTCGTCGATGACGGCCCAGACCATGACCGCCAGCAACAGCCCGGCCACCGGGATACCGACGCCCCAACCGCGGTTGTTGAGGTCGGTCTCGGCGCCGATCGTGGCGCGCGTCAGCATGATGCCGAACAGGAACAGCACCATGACGGCGCCGATGTAGACCATCACCTGGGAGACCGCGACGAACTCGGCGGCGGCAAGGATGTACTGGGCCGCAACTCCACCGAGCACGACCACGAGCCACAGCGCGGCGTGGACCACGTTTCGCGTGGACACCACCCGGAGCGCCCCGTAGACCATGAGCGCGGCGATGATGTAGAAGCCGACGTTCTGGGCGACGTTCACCTCGGTGGCGAGGAGGGCGCTCACTTCTTCTTCTCCGCTCCGGCCTCGAGGTCGGGGGCCTCCGGAACCGTCTCCATCCACTCCCCGAGCTTGGTCTTGTCATGGAGGAGGTCGGCGATGCGCGGCTCGGAGTACTCGTACTCCGGGCTCCAGAAGAGCGCGTCGAAGGGGCAGACCTCGACGCAGATGCCGCAGTACATGCACAGGGCGTAGTCGATGTCGAACCGGTCGAGGTGGTTCACCTGACGGGGCTTGCCACCGGCGCGGCGCGGCGGGGCCAGCTGCTTGTGGGCCTCGATGTAGATGCACCAGTCGGGGCAGGAGCGCGCGCAGAGCATGCACGCCGTGCAGTTGTCCTCGCGGAGGGCGATCACACCGCGGGCCCGAACCGGGGGGCTCTCCTTCGCGTGCGGGTACTGGACGGTGTTCGCCCCGTCCTTGACCGTGCGGACCAGGGTCCCCATGGTCACTCCGAGACCCTTGACGAGACCGGGAAGCTTCGGCATCAGACGACCACCTTCACGATCGCGGTCACCGCGATGTTGGCGAGGGACAGCGGGATGAGGGCCTTCCAGGCGAAACGCTGGAGTTGGTCCTCGCGGAAGCGCGGGTACGAGAAGCGGACCCACATGATGATGCCGGTGAGCACCATCATCTTGGTGAACATGATCAGCGGGCCGGCGATGTTCATCCAGTTGTCGACCTGATCGATCGACTCCCAGCCGAACCAGGAGAACGGGATACCCCAGCCGCCGAGGAAGAGCACCGAGGCGATGAGGGCGAAGACGCCGGCGGTCGCGAACTCGCCGATGAAGAACATCAGGAAGCGGAATCCGGAGTACTCGGTCATGTACCCCGACACCAGCTCGGACTCGGCGATCGGCATGTCGAAGGGCGCCTGCGTCAGTTCGGCCTGCACAGCGATCATGAAGATGAGGAAGCCGACGAACTGGGTGAGCACGAACGGGAAGCCGATCCCGGACCAACCGAAGATCTCCCCGGTGTTCTGGGCCATCACGATGTCCTGGAGGTTCATCGATCCGGCCTGGATGACCACGCCGACGACGGCGAGCACCATCGGCAGCTCATAGGCGATGAGCTGCCCCGCGGCGCGCAGTCCACCGAGCAGCGAGTACTTGTTCGCGCTCGACCAACCGGCGACGAGGATGCCGATCACCGAGACCGACCCGATCGCGAGGGCGTAGAACACACCGGCCGAGAAGTTCGTGAACCAGGCGTCGGGGCCGAAGGGGATCACAACCACCAGCAGGAAGGTGGACACGAGAACGATGATCGGCGCGATCTTGTAGATGCGCGCATCGGCGTTCTCGGGGATGATGTCCTCCTTCTGCAGCCACTTGCCGACCTCGGCGAAGAGCTGCATCGAGCCGAAGGGGCCGGCCTCCATGGGGCCGAGACGGCTCTGCATGAACGACATCATCTTGAACAGGAACAGATAGACGATCGTGCCGGCGGGCAGCAGGACGGCCACGAGGCCACCGACCACGCGCAGGAGGGACTGTCCCCAGTAGGGGATCTCGACGGCGAACTGCTGGATCAACGGTCGATGTCCCCGAGGATGAAGTAGAGACTCGCGAGGATGGTGATGATGTCGGGGACGTAGACGCCCTTGAGCACCCACGGGGTGATCGAGATGTTGTTGAACGACGCCGAGCGGATCTTCACGCGGAACGGCCCGAGGTCACCCTTGGAGACCACGTAGTAGCCCATCTCGCCGAGCGGGTTCTCGGTCGAGACCCAGGCCTCGCCCTCGGGGACCTTGATGATCCGCGGCACCTTGGCCATGACAGGCCCGGCCGGGATGGTGTCGAGCAGTTGATCGACGATCTTGGTCGACTCGCGCACCTCCTGGAGGCGCACCCAGCAACGGGCCCACGAGTCACCGTCGGGATGGGTCCACACCTTGAAGTCGACCTTGTCCCAGGCCATCGGCAGCGACTGGTCGCGACGGAGGTCCCAGTCGACGCCCGAGGCCCGGAGGTTCGCACCGGAGAGGCCGTACTGGCGCGCGACATCGGCGGGGATGACCCCGATGCCCCGGGTTCGGCTCTGGAAGATCTCATTGCCGAAGAGAAGGTCCTCGATCTCATCGCAGAAGCCCCGGAGCTTCTTCATGACCTGACGGGTCTCGTCGATCCAGCCCTGGGGAAGGTCGTCCTTCAGACCGCCGATCCGGTCGAAGTTCGGGTGGAAACGGCCCCCGGTGGCGCCCTCGATCAGGTTGAGGACGTACTCGCGGTCACGGAAGGCGAGGAACACCGGGGTGATGGCCCCCATCTGCACGCCGAGGTCACCGAGGAAGAGGCCCACATTGGCGATCCGCGACAACTCGAACAGGATCGTCCGGATGTGCTGGGCGCGCGGCGGCGCCTCGATCTCCATCAGCTTCTCGGCGGCGAGGATGAACGGCACCTCGTTGGCGAAGCTGCCGAGCCAGTCGATCCGGTTGATGAGCGTGGTCACCTGCGGGAAGGTGCGCACCTCGGTGAGCTTCTCGTAGCCACGGTGCATGTACCCGGCCGAGGGCTCGGCCCACACGACCTGCTCACCGTCGAGACGAGCGATGATGCGGAGGGTCCCGTGGGTGGCGGGGTGCTGCGGACCGATGTTGAGGGTCATGCCCTCGGTCTCGAGCTCGACGTTGAGCCGGGCATCGGCGGCCTGGGCGGCGATATAGGAGAGCTGCTGGCGCTCGGAGAGCATGGTCACGGGTTCTCCGCCTCCTCGTCTTCATCTTCGGCGGGCATCGGTTCCACATCGACGATGCCGGGCCAGGGCTTCACCATTCGCGAGAGCAACGGGAAGTCCTTGCGGAGCGGATACCCCTCGAAGTC
>Ga0181571_10002873_pt1 | contig 12856 bp, 10 predicted proteins | sample 101ome_17_FD_132440 | JGI IMG/M metagenome (GOLD analysis project Ga0181571, IMG submission 132440) | Coastal salt marsh microbial communities from the Groves Creek Marsh, Skidaway Island, Georgia - 101407AT metaG (megahit assembly) | ecosystem: Environmental > Aquatic > Marine > Intertidal...
CGTAAGCAGTAAAAAAAAGAGAGGAATCCTTAAATAAAAATAATTCACTCGGAAAAAGGGTAAAACTTAGCTTTTGAAACTAATCCACCATTTGTGTCCTTCGTCCACCCGAGAAGGAAATAGGGAAAATCTCCAAAATCTTCAGGAATAAAATCAAATTCATCCTCATCAATCGCTCCTAACATAACTTCAAAAAAGGAAAACATTTTACTGAAATCGACATAATCCACCTGCCGTATGCCTCGCGGAAGGTCTTCCATGGCATCTTCCAAAAAAGAACTATCCCACAATGAATTTTTACTTTTCTTCATCTGATTAATGACTTGGTTAAGATAGTGCAATTTACCCATTGAAACCAAAAGCCAGTCATCGGTAATCGCGTAAGCTATGGACAATCCTGCCGCTTCCAAACCGCGCATTGAGCGGATGGTTACCCCTTTATGCTCGGTTTCTTCAAAAAGTTCATTCCCCTGACTCACTGAATCAACCATTGCCCTCATAGTCCTTCCAAACAACTTCGGGTCTCTTAATCTAATGGCATAGATTGAAGAGGACGGAGAAGCTAAAGCTTTAACTTCATCATTTTCCTGATTGAGGTACGAAAGAGTGACCACTTCATCCCCGAGCGAACCAAACAAATCAGATCTGATTGCAACTTCTGATTGATCTTCAAAAGCCTGAATTTGAGAAGTAACAAGAAGGTGAAGAGCTGGACTTATCAACTTAAGAGTGTTTTCAAGGTTAGGCCAAAGTTGGCCCATATCATTTTTTGCATTACTCACAGAAAAAACTTCCTTGGAGATGAATGCATGATTCTCCAGATTCCCTTTAACCGGAGCTAAAAAAGAAAGAATACCCCTGTAATGTTCCAAACCTAAGGATGAGGCAATTTCCAATTCCTTTGACTTGGCATTAATTTGTAACCCCAAATGGTTCAACCCATCCAACCCCATCCCCTTGATCAATCCATTTTTTTCTACTCCAAAAGGATTCTGGGGAATTTTCATTTTTTGGCTCTTACTCTCAAGGATGGTGCGGATGCCATCCTTAAAATTAAAAAACATTCTTCCCTGCCCTTTTCCTATCTCATCAAAGCAATCATTGTAGGAAGCATTGTTCTTTAAAGATTTTCCGTTCTCAAAAGATTTGCTGAGCACTGAGTCTACACTAGCCTCGCCTCCTGTAAGTATAAATAGTTTTCCTTTATCCAGTGCAAGACATACCCCTGCATCTTTGGCATCAAAACCCTCAAGATCCTGGTCAGATTGTTGAAGAAACCAATAAACCTCAGTGTTCCCGATTTTTTCTTCGTCAACCGCCACATTTTTAGCAAGATCTTTGAAACTTGAAATAATATCATCAAAATCATTCTGCGTTAGCGATGACTCTGAAATGAAAGCGAAAAAAGGCATTTTCTGTACACTTCTTGTAGTCCCATCCTCAAGCATGACGGGTTCGCGTTCTAAAAGACTGGTAAAATCGGAGATCCCTAAGACCATGCTGCCATTGATTGATTCTAACAATGGTTCAATAACAGACTCTTTTGCCTCAAAAATTTTTGACTTAGTCTTCTTGTTCTGACCTCGCCACATTTCACTTTCAATCTTATCGCTTACTTTCTGCCAGACTGGAAACTCTTCGATGTCTCCCCAAGGGCCATCCTTTAAGTCAGCTCGAAACTCACTCCAGTTATCAACCTCGACCACCATAAATGTATCATCAGGTAAGAATGAAATCAGGGATTCTTTGTCTGCAAAAAGAGTGAATTTGGAAATGACAGAGATGCATAGAATTGAAAAAGTTGATTTCATCGAGCGGGAGTTGGGGGGATTAGTTTGATTGAGTAGGTGGAGTGGTGTATCGAAAGCCTGAGTTAGGATTGCGTGGGTCAAATGCGTATGCATCGCGGTTAATTAAAAAAGTTTTAAGTGAATCTACCGGGATAGAAAAGCCCAGACCCTCCGCCCCCTGGGCAACCACTTTCATATTATTAACTCCGACAACCTCTCCCTTATAATTAAAAAGAGGACCACCAGAATTTCCCGGACTTATTTCCGCGGTGGTCTGAATATGGAGACGGTCAGAGATTATGCGATTACGCAAACTTACGATTCCTTCGGAAACACTTCTCTCCAAGCCGAGAGGACTGCCAATGGCGAAGACCCGTTCACCCTGCCTGAGGTCAGGCGAATCACCCAAGATAACAAAAGGAAATTTAAAGCCTTCTTCCTGTCCCTCAATCTTAAGAAGGGCTAAATCGAGATTACCGCCTGTCGCCACAATTTTAACATTATCATAATTTCTTTTAACTAACTCGGTTCGACTTCCCTTAAATTGCGTAACCGAAATTTGACGCTCCCCAGCCACCACATGATCATTCGTCACTATGTATCCGTCTGGATGTATAAGAAAGCCAGACCCCAAACCTATTGGCGTCCGAATAAGGACCACAGCTTCGCCTAATTCATCAACGAGAATATTAAGCGGTTTTTCTTTTCTATTCCCAACAGAATTAACAAAGAGCTCATTATGAAAAACGGTTTTTTCATTCAATTGCTTAACTTGCTTATCAACCATACGCACAATCGATGTTTTTGGGATTTTCACTATATCAAATCCTAAATCAATATACACCTCACTGGTACTCGACTTAACTAATTCTCCCGATAATGAAGAGTCGTTTGCTAATTCAATTGTAACAATTTTCCCAAAAATAGAAGTGGATAGTAACAAATATAGAGGAAATATTTTCAACATACGCATGCTGAATGTATTTACCCCATTAAAAGGGGCGAGCACAATTTCAATCAGTTAGGGTAATAGAAACTGACTTGAGAACAGTTTCCAAATTTTTCGTTATGCAGTATGGTAGGCTTTGCTTCTTCAAATTCAGTATCGAGTAACATAATTCTTGTGGCTCCGCTGGAAGTCCTTTGCGTGAGATACAAATGTCGACCATCATTTGTCCAGGAAGGTTGGATATGATGGGCAGTGCCAGATGTAAGAATCTTGGTTTTACGAAGCCGAAAATCGTAAAGGCAAACTTGGAAACCTCCATTCACTGCAGCAGTAAACGCAAAAATATTTGAATGTACAGGATTCCAGGCTGGTTCTGTGCAATGGGAGCTTACATTGGTTGCTATCCTGCTAAGCTTTCCGGTTGATAGGGAAACTTCATAAATCTGAGGTTTACCACGTGCATCCGAGGTAACAAGCATTCGCCTCCCATCCGGGGACCAAGTAGGTCCACTTTCATTGGAGCGGTTTTTCGTAAGCCTTACCGGACGAGACAAAGGATTTGCTGCCAGCCAAATCTCAGGATTGCCTGAAGTGGATAGAACCAGAGCTGTTTGGGATGACCTTGGGTTCTGAACGGCGGCCAGGTTACTACCTCTGTAATTGGCAATTGTAGTGATTTTTCGATCCGCTATAGAGAGAAAGTAAATATTGTTAAAGACCTTTCGGTTACTTGTAAAAAAAATGCCATCTCCCTTGTTCGACCAACTTGGATTGAAAGTAATTTTAGAAAATGAAGTTTGAGGTCTAGCTGAAGACATTAACGCATCGGAAACAAAAATTTCCTTATGACCTGAAAGAGAAGATAAATAAGAAATCTTTCCGCTGAAAAAGCCTGGAATGCCGAGAATTTTTTCCACCATTTGATCACAAGCTAAAGTTAAGGCTAGCTCTATGTTTTCATTATCTACTGATAATGTGGTGACAACAGTTTTGGGGTTCCCCTTCAGCAATTCCAGTCTAATACCACCGGACCCAACGGCAGAAAAGTTGGCTGAAAAAACACTAGACTTTGTATCAGACAATCGTAATCCGCCATGCAATGAAAGTGCTTTGCCCACCCTAGAAGCCAATGCTTGACTTGTACGACCAAGATCGACGGGAACTTGCTTACGTTCTAATGAACTTTCAATCGGGCCCAAAACAATAGGCTTGCTCACTTCAGAGTAAACTGATGGCAAAATCCAGCATAATTTAGCAATCGCTAGTAACAATAATTGGACTATCTTCGTGCCACCTGTATATTTATAAATTTTATCCACCATACACACATTTAAAATGGAATGTTCCGTTGTGAGTCAAATAACAAAACACTCTAGGTAAAATTGCTTTTATGATTGCACTAACAAAATTCAGAATGCTTGATGGCTAAGCTCCGATGAACAAAGACAAAATACTCGAGCAACTAGAGGAAATTAACTATCCTGGATTCTCCAGAGACATAGTATCTTTCGGAATTGTTTCCGAGGCTTCCTTCTCAAATGGTATAGTTCAAGTAAAGATTGAACTCAACTCACAAGACCAGACAATTCCCCAAAAACTTGAAGAGGCAATTAAATCCCGTCTCTTACAAAATGAAAATGTAAATGAAGTTCAAGTTTCCTTTATTTCTACAGCAGCAGAAGGGAATCAGGCTTCCACCAGCCAGAATAATTTGGCGGAAGTGAAAAGAATTATTGCGATCGCAAGCGGAAAAGGTGGAGTGGGGAAATCTACGGTTGCGGTCAACCTTTCTTGTGCACTCAGCCAACTACAAGTTGATAACAAACCTTTGAAAATTGGTCTCATGGATTGTGATGTGTACGGGCCATCCGTACCACAACTTTTAGGTTCGAATCAAAGACCCTCGATTATTGGTGAAAACCGGATTGCACCGAATGAAAATTTTGGAGTCAAATTCATTTCGATGGGATTACTGGTGGACGAAGAATCCCCCATCATTTGGCGAGGACCTATGGTGATGAAAACCATACAGCAATTTGCTGAAAACGTTGAGTGGGGAGAGTTGGACTTCTTACTGATTGATCTTCCTCCAGGTACGGGAGATGCCCAACTTTCTTTAGCACAAATCTTACCTTTAGATGGTGCAATTATTGTAACAACCCCTCAAAAAACTGCCTTTGAAGTGGCAAGACGAGGTGCGAGAATGTTCCAAAAAGTAAATGTTCCAATTTTAGGAGTGATTGAAAATATGAGTTTTTTTCACGACGAATCAGGAAAGAAATCGTACCCTTTTGGAAAAGGTGGTGGTGAAATAACTGCTAAATCACTGGAAACGAATGTGCTTAGTGAAATTGGATTAGACCAAGAAATACGTGAAGGAGGAGATCATGGCTTACCCTTAGTGGTTGCGGATCCCGACAATCCTAATGCAAAAAACTTTGCATCGATCGCAAAAGAACTAAGCAGAGTAATGCTTAACTCTTAATTTCTTTATGGAGGGTGTGTTTCTTAAGGAACCGATTATATTTTCTTTTTTCAACAGGATCAGTCTGTAATTTCTTATTCCTTGAAGAAATATATCGTGAAGGAGGCTTTCCCTCTTTGCGTGCTTCAGTGCATTCAAGTATTATTGTTTCGCGAGGCATGGTGTTAAAAATAATAAACCTGAAAGATTTTCACAATCTTAAAGTAGAGTTTAATCTATGGAATGGATTTGCAAATTATTTTCAGTAACTCAAAATCTATCCTATGGAAGTTCAAAATAAAGATAACATTGGATTCATTTCTGAGAATCTTTCTAAACAATCTCAACTTAGTGGAAAAGAAATGAGCAATCTCGAAGTTCCTAAGATTGGAGAAGATAACCTAAACAGGGTGACCCAGTCGTCCGAACCATTTGTTTTTAATAAATCTGCATCTGAACAGCAAATTCAACATCCTTATCAGCATTGCCCCAAACCTGGCGAACCGATGCCAAGCGTTGATAATACCGAAGAAGCAGGTGTCGATTGCACTAGAGAACCGGACTGGAAAGTAATAGAAAGTGAAAATCTCCCCGAACATCCTTATCCAGACCAAATTCACAATGACAAATATTGGGATGAAAGAAGCTTGGATCGTGAGATTAGTGAACAGAACTACCAGGATAAATTACTCTATGATGAACAATACAACTCAGATCGAGCAAAAGAGGAGATTGACGAACATGGAAGGCCTTTCCAAAACGATGTGCTCGACCCATATTACCAAAATACGATCGATTCCAGCCATCATAATGGTTAAAGTCTAAAGATTATTATTTGTGACTGGATTTCTACCAGTAAAGATTGAACACTTTAAAGATGTTTTGGCCGTGCGTTGGAATAATGGTCAAGAATCCTATTTGGACGCTCATATTTTAAGAAATGAATCTCCAAGTGCAGAGCAAAAAGGCGAAAAGGACATTTTCGGAATTAAAACAAAGACTACTCCAAAAATTTTCCAAAAAGGAGAGGTTTCCATTAAAAAATTCGAGGAAATTGGTAACTACGCAATACGTATATCTTTCAGTGATGGACACAACACTGGAATCTACAGTTGGCAGACTCTGAAGTCGATTGAACAGGGTTAAGCGATACCCCTGTTGCTTGAGCTTACAAAATTAAGAATTTCTGTTGTTATTTCTGAATTCTCCTCTTCATTCTGTTGCTTTATTTGCTCAAGTGCCTGTGAGCGATTTAAGTCAGATTTATAAAGAATCTTAAATAGACTCTTCACCAGTTCAACCTTTTCAGAAGAAATATCAGCTCTATCCATTGCGACCTTATTGATGGAACGGACCTCAGCAGGGGAACCATCGGCAAGCATGTAAGGAGGTACATCCTGCACTAATTTCGAGCATGCTGAAAGCATAGCATACCTTCCTAATTGACAAAATTGATGCACCCCCGCACCCCACCCTATATTTACATGATCTTCAACTATTGCATGCCCACCCAAAGCAGAATGACTACTCATAATAACATGGTTTCCAACATTACAATCATGAGCCACATGACTGTAAGCAAGAAATACATTCTGGGAACCAATTGTTGTAAATTCGCCATCATTCGTGGCTACATGAGCAGTCACATATTCCCTAAATATGTTTTCGTTACCAATTTTTAATTTTGGAGTTCCGCCCTTGAATTTTAAATCGTGAGTCAATCCACCCACAAGTGCATATGGGAAAATTTCGTTATCAGTGCCAAGACAAACATCTCCCTCGACTGATGCATGATGATGTAATCTGGTGTTGTCGCCCAGCTTGGCGTCTTTTCCAACAAAACAAAATGCTCCCACATCAACATTGACTCCTAGTTGTGCTCCGTCCTCCACTATTGCCGTTGGATGAATTTTCGTACTCATTAATCCTCTTCCCGAGCTTGGGCGATCGTAAACATTAGGTTGGCAGAAGAGACTTCTTTTTCACCAACCGTACAAATTACTCTGGCAGTGGCTAATTTATCACCCCTCACTTTCTCTAGCGTAGCACATATTTTCAACTGATCTCCTGGAACCACGGGTTTTCTAAATTTTACCTTATCAGCACTCATAAAAAAGGCGACCTTTCCTCCCGACTTCCCTCTTCTCAATAAAAGAAGTCCCGCAGCCTGGGCCATAGCCTCCAACTGCATTACCCCAGGCATAACTGGATGACCTGGGAAATGTCCCGTAAAAAAAGGTTCATTAATTGTGACATTCTTTAAAGCAATCAAAGAGTTGTCTCCATCTATGGAGATGACTCGGTCAATCATCACAAAAGGGTACCTGTGAGGCAAAACATCCAAAACTCTCCGAACATCCAACTCAGTCTCTTCAGGCAAAACTATTGACTTCTCCTTATGGTTTGATGCAGCAGGAGCTTTACCCTTCGAAAACTCTAGGATTTTGGAAGTAAGTTCGGCGTTTAAAGAATGACCGGGTCTTACTGCAATAATATGAGCGTGAAGTGGTTTACCCAAAAGACAGAGGTCTCCGATCACATCCAAAATTTTGTGCCTGACAAATTCATCATCAAACCGCAAGGGTTCCTTAGACATAATTTGTCCGCCTTTAATAACCACGGCACTATCCAAACTTCCTCCGCGTATTTTTCCCAATTTTAAAAGTTCTTCAATGTCTTCGTATAAAGTAAATGTGCGTGCTGGTGCGATTTGATTAATGTAATTCTCAGGGTCGACATCTATAGACATATGTTGCACATGGACTCCCCGATCATCAGCGGAAGTGCAAGTGATCCGCAAACCATCGTGGGGTAATGCAATAATCGAACGATTTCCTGAACTTACAGAAAGTGGACTGGAAAGTTTCAAAAAATCCCTATTATCATCAAGTTCAATTGGCTCAGCACTTTTTATTAATTCAACATATGGTTTTGCTGAACCATCTAAAATTGGCGGTTCGCTAGCATTAATCTCAATAATGGCATTATCAATACCACAACCGGACAAGGCACTTAAAACATGTTCAATAGTATGAACTTTGGCATTCCCGTTAGAAATTGTAGTACTACGAACTAATTCAGTTACGCTTGATGATGAGGGCTTGATTTCTGGTTTCCCAAAAAGATCAGTTCGACGAAAAACATAACCTGAGCAGGCGGGTGCAGGTTTCAGCGTAAGAGTAACATCCTCTCCGGTATGCAAGGCTTTACCTTTAATTGATTTTTCCTTATTAAGTGATCTTTGTTTAACCGCCATGTGCTTTGGAATGAGATGTGTTCTGTCCTTTAATCATTTATGAATGAAAGAGATTACAAACGAAAAAAGAAACCACGTAAGGAAATTTCTTATTTGTTTGAAAAATTACTGCGCTCAAATTCGATCCAAAGGATAGTTTCAAGAGCTCTTATTGCCTTAAGCTTTATTATATCCTTAATTTTGGGATTACTCATATTTTTTGATTTATAAATTCAATCTATTAAGGCTTATTTTTCGGGGAAACCCGCTTCACTTAAATCCCGATTGTTTAACAAACTGAAATTCCACTTCCTGTAAAAGTCATTTTTAAGAGACTCCTCGAACGCAGTTGTATTAATAAAATCAATAAATCTTTGGTAGTTATTGAGTCCAAGGAAATCTCCGAATCTTAAGTTTGCGGAACTGCTAGAATATAAAGTCTCGACCAAGGAAACCAAATCTGGGTTTTTGTCTTTCTGATCCTCCACAGAGATGGAAGTATTTCTTAATCCCAAGTCATAAATGGTTTGTCCCAATTCATTTTCACGCCCCATAGAATTTCTTCTTAGGTTTACTCGCTGTATGGACTCCAAGTCTTTTATGAAAGATAAATCCTGCACCAAATTATTGCTCATGTGCAAGGAAACAAGATTCTTCAGACTGGAGAGAACTTGTCCATTCTTCACATGATTGTATTGGAGATGGAGTTCATTCAGTTTTGTCAGTTGTGATAATTCCCTCAAATCGCAAAGTCTGTTTTCTGACATGGAAAGGAAATTTAAATTCTTTAATTTGCCAATCCCACTGATGTCAGAAATGAAGTTGTCGTTTAGAGATAATTTTTCTAAAGCAGAAAATGAAGAAAGCCCTTCAATTCTAGCTATTTGATTGCCAGAAAGAAGAAGTACTTTCAATGAGGGGAGACTCAACATAGAATCAATCTTACTAATTAAATTTCCATTTAACTGAAGATAAGTTAGAGAAGTGAGGGAATGTATTTCTGATAAGGGATCAGAGTCCCGGATTCCATTTCCACTAACATCATTGAAGGGTTCCCCCAGATCATATTTTTTATTCCTATTGGCATCTTGATAAGATTCGACGAAACCAAGTTGATTTTCACTGGCATTTAGGGTTAACAATTTTTTGAGAGAACTTAACCCTTGTAAATCTATAAGGGAATTCTTCGAAACATTCAGATTCAGCAAATTAGAAAAGTAATTTATACCTGATAATCCTCTCAATTTATTTCCAGACAAATTTAAATGAGTAAGAGCACTTACTGAAGATTGTCCGGTATTGATACTGGAGACATCAACAAGGTTTTTGAGCCCTGCAATTCTATTGCCGGATAAATCAAGCCTCTTGAGCTTGTTTAAACCAGATAATGGAGATAGATCCTCGATTAGATTATTACGCAAAACCAATATCTCTAAATTAAGTGCATGCTCTAAACCGCGAAGGTCCCGAAGTTGTGAATCACTCAACTCAAGAATTTTTAGCTTTTCACCTAACAAAGATTCCGTGATTTCTGATGGTGAAACCCCCAACGAACGGGAAATTTCTAATTCCAAAACGGGCTCCGGAATAAAAACTTTCTCCGAAGATTCAACTACATGAGGTGAAAGACAAACAAGGCTCCCAAATACGAGGATAAATATTTTAACTGGGTCAATCACTGGTTCAAAATACAAGTTATTCTTAATTCAACCGAGCAATCAAGTCTTTAGACTCAACGGAATCACCAACTTGGACAAGAATCTCGTCTACCATGCCATCGCAGGGTGCATAAATTGTTGTTTGCATTTTCATGGCTTCGAGGACAGCGATCTTATCTCCCTTTGAAATACTTTTTCCAACACTGGTCGCAATACTGCTTATAATTGCAGGTATTGGAGCACCTACATGTTTTTCATTGGCTGGGTCTGCTTTTTCACGAGCTTTTGCGTCTCCTTTAACTGATTTGTCCTGAACTAAGGTAGTCCTTGCTTTACCATTTAACTCAAATGTAATCGACCGAATACCTTTCTCGTCAGGATCTCCCACATGAAGAAGTTTAATGAACAAGGTTTTCCCTTCTTCGATGGTAATAGAAATTTCTTCACCAGGCTCCAAGCCGTGAAAATATGGTAAAGTTGGTAAAACAGATACATCTCCGTATTTTTTCTTAAAATCCTGAAAGTCAGCAAAGACTTGCGGGTACATGATTGAACAAAATAAGTCGTCATCGGTACAACCCTTGCCAATCTTTTTCACTAAGGATTTTTTCTCCCTTGAAAGATCAATTTTAGCAGCTTTTGCTCCAGGGCGCCCCTTCATGGGTTTTTGTTTACCTAGAATAACTTTCTGAACAGCTTTGGGCCATCCTCCCTTGGGTTGCCCCAAGTTTCCTGATAATAAATCTATAACCGATTGTGGAAAACCAGTTTCTTCAGGCAAATTAATCAAATCTTCGGGTTTAACGCCTTTAGTAATAAGGAATATCGCAAGATCACCCACGCTTTTACTACTAGGGGTTACTTTTACTATATCACCCAATAAGCGATTACAATTTTGGTAAGTAGTCACCACATCAGTCCACCTTTTACCCAGTCCGAGGGCAGCTGCCTGCTCACGCAAATTAGTGTATTGACCTCCGGGCATTTGGTGTTGGTAAACCTCTGCACTTCCAAATGGAGGAGATGTGTCAAATGGCGAATAATATTGCCTCACTGCCTCCCAATAAATCGAAAGCTGATTTAGTGCATCAACATCCAGCCCGGTTGATCGGGGAGAATTTCTGAGTGCATGTACAATCGAGTTAAGGTTCGGCTGACTTGTGCAGCCAGAAAGCGAAGAAATGGCTAAATCCACCACATCTACCCCTGCCTCAGAAGCTTTAATTATCGAGGAGGACGATATTCCACTGGAGTCATGCGTGTGAAAATGGATAGGAATACCAACTTCATTACGGAGGGTTTTAACTAGCTTGCTTGCGGCTAAGGGATGGCAAAGTCCTGCCATATCCTTAATTGCTAGAATATGTGCACCCATTCTCTCCAGTTCCTTAGCCAAGTCTACATAATAACTAAGAACATATTTCTCTTCATTGGAGTCGGTGAAATCTCCGGTAAAACAAACGGCTGCCTCGCAAAGCGAAGGTGTCTTTTCGACAACTGTCTCCATCGCTACCTTCAAGTTTGGAAGATAATTCAATGAGTCAAAGATACGAAATACATCCATTCCTGCTTCGGAAGAATGAATTACGAATTCACGAACAACATTATCAGGATAATTCGCGTATCCTACTGCATTTGAGCCACGAAGTAGCATTTGAAAAAGAATATTTGGGATTCTCTCTCGTAATTTATGCAATCGCTCATAAGGGCATTCGCCTAGAAATCGCATACAAGTATCGTAGGTTGCCCCACCCCACATTTCCATACTGAACAAACCTGGAACCTTCTTTGCGATGAAATCAGACACTTCAAGCATATCAAAAGTCCGCATCCTCGCCGCCATCAGAGACTGATGAGCATCCCGAAGCGTAGTATCAGTGACCATGAGAGACTTTTGTTGCCTCAACCATTTGGAGAATTTTTCTGCTCCTTGTGAAAGTAAAATATCACGCGTACCCTTGGGGGTAGTATCAACATCATCACAATCAGGAACAATAAGGGGGAGAGGGTTTTGAATTCGAGGCCTTCCTTTCACTTGTGGATTACCGTTTACAATCACTTCACCCAAGTAATTTAAAAGTTTGGATGCCCGGTCTTTCCTTGCCTTAAATTTGAAAAGACTTGGAGTAATATCAATCATTCGTGTAGTAGCGTTACCGCTAACAAATTCTTTATGAGTTATGACATTTTCAAGAAATGGTATATTCGTTTTTACCCCCCGAATTCGCATTTCACGAAGTGCTCGGTGCATACGATCCAACGCCTGTGAAAGGTTCGGTCCGGATGTGGTAAGTTTGACTAAAAGTGAATCATAAAAGGGAGTAATTATTGATCCGGTATCTCCCATTGCACCATCGAGTCTCACCCCAAATCCGGCAGCTGATCTGTAAGAAAGAATTTTACCATAATCAGGACTGAAGTCCTTTTCGGGATCCTCAGTTGTAACCCGGCACTGCACCGCGCAACCGTTTCGAGGAATATTTTCTTGGGTTGGGATTCCAATTGTCTGATCATGCAATTTTTGCTCCATTGCCACTAAGATTTGAGATCGAACAATGTCGATACCTGTTATCTGCTCAGTAACAGTGTGCTCAACCTGAATACGGGGATTCATTTCAATAAAAAACCACTCTTTGGTGTCCTGATCTAAGAGAAACTCAACGGTTCCCGCGTTATCATAACCAATTTTCCTCGCAAGCTCGACTCCAGCCTGGCACAGATCATCAATGACATTTTGAGGCAAACCAATTGAAGGTGCTA
>Ga0181571_10002883_pt1 | contig 12839 bp, 6 predicted proteins | sample 101ome_17_FD_132440 | JGI IMG/M metagenome (GOLD analysis project Ga0181571, IMG submission 132440) | Coastal salt marsh microbial communities from the Groves Creek Marsh, Skidaway Island, Georgia - 101407AT metaG (megahit assembly) | ecosystem: Environmental > Aquatic > Marine > Intertidal zone...
CCGAGAACGTCAGCCGCGATCACCTCGTGGTGGACGAGGGCGACGGGATGGTGACCGTCACGGGTGGCAAGTGGACGACGTATCGACTCATGGCTGAGCACGCGGTGGACGCCGCCATACGAGCCGCCGATAAGGTTCTCCTGGGGCAGGAGCGACGGACGGTGAAGGAGAGCATGGCGAGTAGGGCCGGTAAGTGCCGGACGACGGACGTCGCGGTCGTCGGCGCGCACGGGTACTCCCCGGACCTTCACATCAGGTTGCTCTCAAAGTCTGCCAAATCCGCCAAAGGTAAGTCCGAGCCCGCGCCCGAGCTGGAGGACGCGGCCGTCATGTCCCACCTCGCCAAGTCGTACGGCGACCGCGCTCCGGCCATCGTCGAGCTCGCGAGGAGCGACCCGCGGCGGCTCGCCCGGAGGATCGCCGGTCCGAATCAGCCGGTCATCGCCGCGGAGGTTTTGCACGCGGCGCGAGCCGAGTACTGCCAGACGACGTGCGATTTCGTGGCCAGACGGACGCGGCTGGCGTTCCTGGACGTGGAGGCGGCGCGAACCGCCGTGCCGGAGGTGAACAAGTTGCTCGCCAAGGAGCTCGGATGGGGATCGTGGAGAGCGGCGAGGGAGCTCAAGGATGCGAACGCCTTGCTGGACACGTTCACGTGCTGAAAGGGAGCTAACATTTAGCTGTGAACTTTAACATCACAAAACTACGGACAGGGGGTAACTGGTCACCGCATTGATTTTATATAATAATTTTAATTGGGCACCGCGTCGAAATATTTGACGGCGCAAATCCCGTCACGTGATTGGTCCAATTGGTATTAGCGCGGTTTATTTTCACCGATTCCCACAGAGTCGTTGTTACGCTGTTCCGAGCCTCGGACGTCGCCCATCGGACTTGAAAACGCGCGTCTTGTCTCGGGGGGTGCACACCTTTGTGCACACCTCTCTTCATCATGCCTCCGAAGAAGAAGAAGAAAGCCGGGGGTGGCGGCCGCCAGAAGAAGGCGCGCACCTTCATGGGCGATACCGTACGCGGCTGTCTCATGACCCTCGGCATCGACGATCCCTCCGACGCGTTCTCCAACGCGGAGAACATCGAGGACGAGTTCAAGATCATCAAGCGATCCTGGCACAAGAAGGTGCTCGAATGCCACCCCGCCAAGGGCGGCTCCGAGGAGGAATTCCGCGCCGTGCAGGCCGCGTTCGACGTCCTCAAGGACAAGAAGAACTCCGGCACCGTCGGCACCTTCGGATCCTCCTCTGCGCAGAGCGCCAGCACCAGCAGCGCGTTCAAGCACGCCAGCGATGCCGCCGCGAACTGCAACTACCCCGGGCCCGAGTTCTACGAGAACATGCGCGAGAACATCAACGTCCCTCTGTACCGCGTCGAGATCGCCAGGTCCGACAGGTCCATCTGCCACAAGGCGGCACCAAAAGGCGGCATTCGCGAACGGATCAGCGGCTACAAGGGCTCGTGCAGGTTCGGACTCGGCGAGATCTGCCATCCGGTTCCCGAGACTCCGCCCGTCGACGTCGGCGCCGCCATCGGCGACGGCACCGGCAAAGAAGGGCCCGCGCCGACGAAGAAGCGCGGACGGCCTTCCAAGGCCAAGCCCAAGCCGCCGCACGGCTCAACGCTCACGGGTGACGCGTACGTGGACTGGGCGGTGAAGATCCCGATGGACAGCGTCCGCGTCGGATCCATCGACCCAGTCTCCGGCAACTACGCCCGATGGTCCCACGTCGAGTGCTGGAGAGTCCCATCCAAGATCCACCAAGGCTTGCCCAACCCACACGTCACCCCGGACCCCGCGGAGTTCGAGCGCGCGCTGCTGTCGATGAACGACGTGCTCTTCTGCGGCTTCGACGAGCTCACGGTGGAGCGGCGGGCGCGGGTCGTGGCCGCCTTCATGGACACCTCCTCGTGGGCGTCGGGCGGTACACTGAAGGTGGCGCCCGTCGCCGAGGCTGACGTCGTCGCCGCGGACGAGGAGATCGTCGCGGAGACGAAGAAACGCACCCGCGGCCGGCCCAAGAAGGACACCGCGAAGGAGCCCGCGCTGACGGGGAAGAAGCGCGCGAGGGCCACGTTCGCGGCGGCGGAGAAGGCGGGCAAGGCGAAGGAAGCGACGGCTGGTAAGAAGTGGACCGTGGAGGAGGTTCTTTCGGTGCTGGAGGCGGCGGAGCGCGCGAGGCCCAAGCCGGAACCCGAGCCCGAGGTTGAGGTGATCGAGATCCTCGACGAGCCAGTCAAGAAGGGCAAGGTCAAGAAGGAGCCAGTCGTCAAGACCGAGGCCGAGACCGATCAGAAGCCCGGGAAGGTGAAGCCCGGGAAGGTGAAGCCGGGGAAGGTGAAGAAGGAACCGGCCGTCATGAAGAAGGAACCGGCCGTCACCGCCGCCGTCGCCGTGGTCAAGCCCAAGAAGCAAAAGCCCAGCAGCGGCGGCTTCATCGTGCCCAGGCCCGACACCGGACTCGCGGTGGCCAACGTGCTCGCGGGTAAGACTGTGGTTCTCACCGGCGTGTTCCCCCAGCTGGGCGGCGGCCAGGGTTTGGACCTGGGCAAGGGTAGGGCGAGGGCGATGATCGAGTCCTTCGGCGGGCGGGTCACCGGCGCCGTTAGCGGGAAAACCGACGTCCTCCTCGTTGGCACCGACCCCGGCATGTCCAAGGTGTCCAAGGCCCGCGGCCAGCCGGGGTGCATGGTGGTCTCGCTGGAGAAGATGTGCGAGTTGCTCCACGCCGGGTACATGCTTCCGGACAAGGGTACCGCGGAGGCTGAGGAGCTCACTAAGACGACTAAGATCACCAGCTTCTCGGCGGGGTACCAGCTCAAAGGTGGCCCTAACAGCCTGGCTCTCAAGGCTACGCCCGCGCAGCTCGCCTACGCCGCGGGTGTCCACCTGAACGACGCCGCTAAGAAGCCCAAGAAGCCCACGGCGCTGGGATGGAGGATGTGAACCGCGACGGATACGAGACGAGACGATTTGTACGAACGAAAAGGCGTGTGCTGCGGTGCTGTACGATGTAGCAGTTTTGTAAAATGATGTCAGGATTTCAACGCAGGGTGATGTTGAGACACTTTTTCACCCGAATAATTAGTCATCTGGCAGGCTAACATTAGCTAAGGTGTCTACTAAGCACGAGACGGGATGGCCAGCTGGGGCAGGTCCGATGCGTGTCGCCTGACGAAGTCGATGACGATATCCTGCACCATCGCCCCATCGTTCTGAGCACCCAGGAAACTCTCCGCCAGCGCATCTTTGGGCGCCGACAGGAGCGCGACCGCGCTCCGGTGCGCTTGGGCGAACCCCTCGTGGAACACGGCAGAGAACGCGTCCCGGTCCAGATGCGTCAACAGACACGCCGCGGATGAAAGGTCCTCCCCGAGGTAGCTCACCGGCAGACCCACGATGCAACCCATCCTCTGAGAGTCAACCTTCACGTCGCCGCAGTAGTAGAAAGCAGACACGATCCCATCCGCATCGACGTCGATCCTCGCGTAGCCGCGCTCATCGGACCGAGTCTCGATGGCGCGTCCACCGGGTGTCGCGTCCCACGACGGTCGCTCGAAACGCGCGGGCCTCGCGACGAACAGGAACTGGCACTTGCCCGGAAGGATGACGCTCTCGCACTTCGGCGCGTTGAACGCGGGAGGCGCGTCCCTCGGTCGCAAGCCCCGAACCCGGTCGATGAGCGAGTCCGCGAGGAGGAAGCCGCTCTCCTTCGGATCGTGGCGGTCGAGCGGCTGTAACTTCCCCCCGTCGGTCGCGTACCTCCGCGAAAACTTGGCGATGTCCCCGGTGGCGTACACGTCCGGATCGTTGGTTCGAAACGCGGCGTCAATCACGACGTGACCGTCGTACACAATCTCCGCATCGTTGAGGCACTTGAACAGGGCCGGGTCGCAATCGCCGCGGTCGCACGCGACCAAAAAGTCGGCATCCATCTCGACCGACTCCCCCGTGGCCGCCCTCGAGAACACGGCGTGCACACCCCCGCCAGGAACCGCCGACGCGCCAGTCAGCGTGAGACCTTTCTCGGGCGCCGGCTGCCCGGCGACGGTGTACGATTCCGTCGCCCTCAGTTTCGACGCAGCCGCCTCCGCGACGGCGAAAAGCGTGCCGTCCTCGGTGGGCGAGACCACTCGCAACGCCGCCGCGGGCACCCCCGCGGTCAGCAGCCTTCGCGCGGCACCGATCGCTTCCATCGTGTCACCGTACACGATCACCGCCTTCAGACGCTCGGCATCCTCCTTCGTCAGGTTCGCCATCAGGTCCACGACACGTTCCACGGGAGTCTCATCCTCGAGCGTGAGACCGAGCCTGTGCCGGGTCTGGTCCCCCCGCCCGGGAACTAGGACCAGCATTTCGTACATGAGCATGCTGTCGTCGTCGAGATAGACGCATCTCCGTTCCCTATCCAGACCAACGACCGCCGCGTCGGCGAGAGCAACGCCGGCGCCGCCGGTGCTCGTGTTTCCACCTCCATTCTCCAGCGCGAGCTTCGCGATGGACGCGCGGTTGTATCTCGACGCGACGCCGCCGACGGCGAGTCCCCCGTTGGTGACCAGCGTGACGTTGTTAAAAGCGCATTGATTGTTGGTCAAGAGTCTGTCCAACACCGCGAGCGCAGCCTCGTTGGAGCCCACTACCACGATCCTAGAGTTGATCGCGGCTCGCGGCGAGTTTGATATGCGGTTGGTGAAGGCGTAGAGCGCGAAGTGCGCGTCAAATCCGGTGTGCGACCGTCTGCCGGCGACGAGTCGGAAGTCCAGGGAGACCACATCCGGGGGCGGAGGTTCTTCCTCTCCCGGCGCGAGCTGGTACAGAACACACGTGGCGCGCGACAGGCGCATCGCCTCGCACATCACGAATCTGCGTTTGTGCGCGAAGATTGGGTTCATCACGCAATCCTCCAGTTCGACAAACGCGCTCTGCCCGTGGGCGCCGACGTCGACAACCTTGGTGAGGTCGAAGCACTGCGCCAGCGAGCTGATTTCAGTTCCCAGGGTGACCGTCGCGTATCCGACCACTTGACCTTCGCAAATGGCCACGACCGCAGCTTGGGACGTGTTTGACGTCGCGGCGGCGTCTGCGAACGCGGTGCAGAGCTCCTCCTGATCCGTCATACCCTCGAGCAAATCCCAAACCTCCTCGTAGTCGTCATCCTTGGCGAGTCTGACGGTGAAACCGCGGAGCTGACCCGCGCGGTGGCACGCGTGCAGAGCATCGTCCGCCTCAGGGTCCGTCGGCGCGACCCTACGCATGGCGAGAGTGGCGAGTGGAAGCTCGGGCGCTTGCGGCGGCAGCGTCAGAACACAAAAGTCCTTTTCCGGGAAAGCGTCGAAAGCGTGATCGAGGAAATCGGCGGATTGACTCTCGTACGCCCCGTCGACGCACAGCATCGTGACCCGGATCGCCACCGGCTCCTTCGTCGAGTTATCCTCATCGTTTTCCTCGCCCGTACCGTCGTCATCCGGCGCCGGCATGAGGTTGTCGTAAGCTGCGAGGTCGTACTTACCAGCGAGCGAAGCCGCCTCGTCGCCGTCCACGGCTTCCACCGCCATGACGCCGACGAAGGACATCTTGCCGGTTTTTCCTTCCTCAGCCTCCGCGACCAGCACGCACTTCTTCCCGGGGTCATCGAGCGCCCTCGATATGAGCGTCGCGAGCGCGTACTCGTCTCCCAGCCCCCGCGCACCGTCGGAGGTTGACGCTTCCCCACCCGGGAGACGCGACAGGGGTCCGCCCGCGGCGCGCGGGTCATTCGCCGCCGACGCGACCAAGGGCAGCAGATCGTCGTGATCGTCCACCCGCGCGAGTCTCACCCTCAGGCGGGGCAACACGCTTTCCCTGGACGCGGCGTACAACGCGAACTTCATTGTCCTCGCCATCTTCACGAAGGAAGTTCCCACCGGTTCGCGCTCAACCTCCGGCGGCGCGGCAATCAGGACGGCGTCGAGGTGAGGGAGCAGCCGGAAAGCAGCCTTCAGCATGGGCGCCACGGCCACCTTCTCGTAACCCGCCTTCACGCCGCACCCCGCGACCCAAGCGGCGACGTCTGACGGGTAACCCACCGTGGAGGCTTCGCTTTTTGCCCACTGCATCCGCTCGAGTCCCCGATCCTTGGGAACGCCAAATGGAAGGGGGATATCGCGAGTGACGGACAGGAAGCCCACCACGGCGTCGTCGTGTTTGGGGTCGATCGCTACCACTGTCGCTGTCGCGTTCTCGATGAGCTGACCGAGGTTGAACCTGCCGTAGACCTTGCCCTGATGCGATCTGAACGTGAGGAGAGGGGTGCCGATCGTCAGCGCGGGTCTTGACTGGATGAAAATCGGAGGTGAAGAAATCACGGCTTGGGGGACCGAGTCGCGGGGTTGGGGGCGCGTCGGGGACGCACCCGTCGACGAACCCATCGAGCTGGACCGCATCGTCGGGCCTCGCCGGCCGCGTGACCACGGTCAAGGTGGACATCTCGCACGCCGTCGACACCCGAGCGCGCCAGACCTTCTGTGATTCGAGGGGGGCAAAAGCTCGATTTGGCAACCGAACTTCGAAACCAGCCAGGGCCTGGCTCGCCGGCTCGGCCGCACTTTTGGATAATCTCGCGACGGGGCGCCCACACTCTGGAGCGCTCGACGATCGATGGCCGTCGCCAGCGGTGCATCCGTCGATGCCACCGCGTCGATGGGCGGGATGTTCGCGTCGGGGACGCGATCACGGAGCTTCCGTCGACGTTCCCCGATTCCTCCGGTCTCGTGCAGGTGCGCTACCCGGTTCGGCGAAAAAGCGCACGCCGTCGCCTTTGGGCGGACCGCGTCAGCGTGGACGAGGACGCCGCGGGGCGCATCACTGGCTCTCGATGCGTCCGAGGACGACGGTATACTCGAGCTACTCGCCGCTGCCGAGGCTACCAGGCGCGGGAGCTCCGACCCGGATAGCCCCGACGGCCCCCGAGGTCCCATCACCGTCGGGGGCGACGGCATCTGCCTCGGGTTAACGGCGTCGTGGTCGCTGACGTTCGACGCGTCGTCCGATGGTATGGGATTCCGCGATGAAATCTCGCTCGACACCGGCGAGACAACCGAAGGTACGGTCCCGCCCATGCTGTTCCAGTCGGGATACGACCCGGAGGCGGACGTCGCGTGGGAAACCGAGCTCGGGTCCGGGACGTGTCGAGCGACGACGTTCGACGGCGCGCACCGATCGCTGCTCGTATCGTGGATACGCAGCGGGCAGTGGCTCAACGGCCAAGCCGCGAGGCGTAGGCTCCTGCTCAAGCTGATCCGCGGGCCGAGGGTGCCGCTGAGGGCACTGGTGGAGGAGCACACGATGGTACCCAAACTCTCGATGTCGGCTTCGTTCGCAGAGCCAGAGCCGGGCGGGTCGGGCGGGAGGCGGCGGGGCAAAGACCGGGGTAAGGGTGGCCGCAAAGGGGGTAGGAACAAGTTTGGGGACGCCGTCTCTCGAGCGAGCGTCCGTGAGGTGAAGCGAGCGGGCGCGCCGCCACCGATCCCGTCGGGTGACGGTGCGCTCGTCGCCGTGGCCTGTCGAGGAGGCTCGGTTGGCGCGCGAGTGTGGCTGCATCGCGTAAACGTCGGCGGCGACGACGGCTGGGTGCCGCACAGGTGCGAGCTGGCCACACCCGAGGGCGTGGAGGCGTGGGTGTTCGGGGAGTGGAGCAGGTCGGATGTGGGGTTGCTCGTGCCGGGAGTGTCGCACCAGACGCATCCGGCTGGGAACTCGTGCGTGTACCGCGCGAAGAGAGCGGCGAGGGCGTCGTCGTCCAACAAAATATTCTCGCAGCCGTACGAGGGGTACCCGACGGACGACGACAGATGGCCGGTTCCGACGTACAGTCTCGACGATACCGAGGCAGCGGCGGCCGTTCCCGCGGCGAGGGGTGAGGGAGGTCACGTGCTCGTGGCGCCGCGTCTGAACGGTCAAGCGTCGCCGGGCTGGTTCGTCCTGGACACGTCTTGCGCCGGGTTCGCGATCGAGCCTTCGGTGGCGGACCGCCTCGGCATGCCCGCGTTTGGCGAGCTGTCCGTGGTTGGAGTCTCCGCGGCGGCGCTCAGCGGGGCGATGAGGCGGGGCACGACGATCTCGGCGGGATGCGTCAACGTCCCCGCGCCGGTGTACATGGAGCAGTCGCTCGCCGCGGCGCTGAGGACGCCGCCTCCGCCGGTTGGTTCGGATCCATCCGCCGGCGGCGGGCTCGTCGGCGTGCTGGGGACGGACTTTCTGCAGCACTGCGTCGTGGAACTCAGAGCGCCGCGACGCGTCCCGGGGTCGCCCACCGCGCCGTCGTTCGACGTCTTCTGCTTCAACCCGGCCGAGTACGAGCCCTCGGACCGGACAAGTGCGGCGTGGCAGCGCGTGGAATGGATCCAAGGCGTGCCGCACGTCCGCGTGAAGCTCACCGTCGCGGATGACGGGCTCACAGGGTTGGAACCCTCGCTCGAACAAACGCTGCCGCGAGGAGGACCGCATGCCGGCACAGGGGCTGGGCCCGAAAACCCGTCAAACATCCACGGGTCGGGTTGGGAGGGTCGTCTCTTCCGACTCTCGCTCGGCGCCGGCGGTGCGGGGGCCATCGTGTCGGCGCGCGCGGCGAAGGAGTGGAAGATGGTGGAGCGCACGGTGGGTTTGCAGCCGGGCGGCGTGATGTCGGGACCGGGAGAGGAGCGGAGTAGGCTCGCGAGGGTCGAGCCGGAGGTTGTCACCGGCAGGCTGAGGCGCGTCGAGTTTGCGGGTGGGAGCTTCGACACGGTTCGAGCGCTGACGCACACGTCGGGCGACCCGCCGGACCTGGCGTTGAGTCCTCACGCGGACGGCGCCCTTTGCGCGGACCTTTTCCGAGGGTGCACGTTGGTGCTCGATTTCGGACGGAACAGAATCGCGGTGTTGACGCAGCAAGTGGACTAGCCGAGCCTGCCGGTAGCCAGGCACCACACGTCGTCGATCGACGCAGTAGTCATTGATGAATGAATGAGCAGCTGTGATGAAAGCAGCAGCTCCTGTTTTGGTGGACGCTCATCACCCGTAGCCAGCCACCAGTCGAGCGACGAGCGATTTTGACGTCTGTGCGTTGGAAAACCCTCCGACGCGTCCGTCTCCTCGCCCCCCGGGTTCTCTCGCCCGCCCCGGACCGCCCCTGGCGGACCTCCTCCGCGCCGAAACGAACGAAACCCGTGTTGAACGCGAAGGAGGGAAGATATTTCGGAGTTGCCGAAACCCGCTAAAGCGTCACGAAATCCTATGGGTTGGCAGTCTGGCTAAAAAAATCATTCACGTGGCATCTCCGTTCCATTCGATCCGTGTGGTTCCCGCCATGTTGGCAGTGGGGCTGCAGCGGCGCGCTTCCGAAAAATCAAAAACAACTCAAATCTTGCGTTTTTCCCGCCTCTGAGAGATCCGCGCGTTCCATTGGTCGAGAGCGTGAATCGGCAAGTTTCGTCCAATCGTGTCACGAAAAAGTCAAACGCGCGCGTTTGAAAATCTTCTCGGACGCTTCGAAAATCGGCGAAAACGCTGTGCAGGACGGTTTTGACTTTCATTCCTGGCCTTTGAACCTGGCGTCCAGGTGTCAGTCACGATACCCATACGAATAGGGGAACAGAACCGAGTTATTTCCCGGTCCACGTGCGGCGCCCCCCGCGTAAAGATCGGCGCGCGCACGGACCACTATCCGGACGCGAACGCTAATCACACCCGCCAGCGCAGACACAAGTCTCGTCGGCGTGTCCCTCAGCAGCCCGCGTCTGTTTCGGACGTTGGGAACCGTCGCGTGAGTCGTCCAGAGCGTGAAGAAGCGGATCTCTCTTCAACCGGCGTGTATAATCGTCTGAAATCATGGCCCTCGCCCTCTCCGTCAGCGCGTCCGCCGCGTCCGCCAAGGTCGCTGCGCACCGCGCTCACGGCCTTAAGGCGTCTTCCAAGACCTCCGCGGTCGTCTTCCCCGCCAAGCGCGGTCGTCACGTCGTCCGCGCGGACGCGGTCGGCACCGAGAGGAACGGGGACGCGGATGCCTCGGTGTCCATCTCCGCGGCGCCTTCCGCGGTGAATGGTACGCTCGCGACCGCCGGCGCGGTGCCCAGCAAGGAGGCTGCGCTGGCGAGGGCCCGCGATATCATGGCTGCGGACCCCGCCGGCGCCACCGCGCTCTCCCTGGTTGGCCAGAAGGTCGACATGAAGGTGTGCTTCTCCCTGCACTACGTGACGAAGCCCGGGGAGGACTTGTTCATCATCGGCTCGGACGAGCGCCTTGGCAACTGGGACCAGAACCAGGGCGTGGCCATGACTTGGACCGAGGGCAACGTGTGGAAGTGCGATATGGACCTTCCCGCCGGCGGCGTCTTCTTCTACAAGTACCTCGTCAAGCTCCCGGGCAACGGCTTCAAGTGGCAGGACGGCGCGAACAACCTTCTCGTCCTGCCCGAGCCCTGGGACGTCCCGGAGGGCGGGGTCTTCATGGCGGACGACGACTTCGGTGGCGTCACCAGGGAGGCGCAGACGCAGCTTGCGGTGAAGCTCATCTCAACGGAGAAGGAGAAGGTGCAGCTGCGGGTGGAGGCGAACAAGGCGAAGGAGATGACCAAGGCTGCGCTCCAGGAGCTCCTCGTCGCGCGCGAAGAGCTGAACAAGGCGCAGGAGAAGCTCGCGGCGTACGAGGGTAACGTCCAGACGGCGTTCAACGGGCAGCTCAACGGGGGCGCGAACCAGAGGTGATCGCCTCGTTCCCTCGATGATCGATGATAAAGTAGACGTCGTAACTTTCTTTTTCCGGGGTTCGATTGCGTCGGCGCCCGCGAGGCGAGCTGGAGGGAGAAACGTAACAAACAATTGTTTGGCGGGTTTCCCCCTGCGGCGCGATCGGCACACAGCTGTGCATATCTGCATGTAATAATTCAAGTTCTGTTTTTCGACATTCACAACGCGCGACTCTGATGAACCTAGCTAGGCGACCAGCTCCTCCCTGCGGATCACCGGCAGCTCGTCGTAGGCCAGCGGGTGTTGCGCAGGCTCGAACATCTGCTTCTCCGCTCCCTTTTCGTGGATGGTGACCAGGCGGATCACGCCACCCGACGACGCGTCCCGGGATATCGCGATCGAGATGGCGCGCCTGATCCACGCCTCCGCCTCCTCCCTGGACATCCCCGGCTTCCAGGTATCGTCGCAAAACCCGGTGATGTACGCGCTACCGCTGCCTCCCAGGGTGAAGTCGCACTTCTCCAGCGACCCGCCGAGAGGGATGCCAAACACCTGCGGCCCGGCGCGTCGGTCCCAACCCGCGATGATCATGCCGGCGGACAGACGGTCCTTGTTCCTGTACGCGATCTGCATCGTGACGTTGGCCACGAGCTTGACGTCCGCCATGCCGGGCTCATCGCTGCCGCTCATGATGCCGTGCTCCTCCACGGCGTTCTTCACAAACGCGCACACGTTCTGCGTGTCAGCAGCCTGTTGTTTGTTTGGACCGCGTGTCGGATTTTAGGGTTAGTCTGGACGGGTTCGCGACGAACGGTGAGAGCCGCGGGGTCGTCATCCGTGGGCTCGAGACGATCGAACGAGACGCCGGTGGAGTGTCGCATCGATGTGGCGACCGCGTGGGGCGAGTTGGGAACGGGAGAGGAGGGGCGCGCACCGAGCCCGAACGGCACATCCAGACGTTGTCCATCACCTGGGTGATCTTGTCCGAGGCTCTGTTCGCGACGTAGTTCCCCGTCGAGGTCCTACTGTCAGCTCCCAGGACGACTCCACCGTCGTACACGCACGCCATGATCGTGGTCTGTTCGTCAGAGGAGGGAACCGGGGTCAGTCGAACGGCGTCGTGCGAGGGAAGTTCGCGAAAACAAGGCCAGATCTGGGAGGGAACTCTTTTTGAACGGGGGGCGGGCGGGCGCTCACCCCGGTGGACACCTCCTCCATCAGTTCGGGCGCCACGCCGAGCGCTGCGGGAACGCCGTAATCCATCGGGTTCGTGCGTCGCCTGTGTCTGACCTCGAAACCTGTCGCGGGGTCCCGGCGGATACGCTTTGACGAAGAAAACGGCAAACGACTTGTTTCTCAATTCGTCCTCTCATCGCCATCCCCGCCAGCTTTTTGGTCTCTTCAGATATTTTCACGGACCTTTCGCAGACAGAATTAGAATTCCCCACAGCGCTCAGCGCGCAGCAAGGGGCAACCCGAGGTGTTCGTTCTAAGTTCGCACCCTTCCAGCGGCGCGAGACTTCCGCCGCGTCACAAATGACATCCGGAAACACGAGCGATAACGGGGCATTCGACGATGAGGGCGTGCTCCGGACATGGCGTGCGATGTGCCCTAATTGCAGGAGAAATGGCCGGAGGCTGCGCGACCGGAGGATTGGGAAGGGGTGACGATGGAAAACGGCCGGGTGGTGAAGCTCGCGTTGGGTGGGTTTGGCCTGACCGGAGCGGTGCCGGCGGAGATCGGGCAGCTCACGTCGCTGATGAGGTTGGGGCTCGGCAGCAATCAGCTGACGAGCGTGCCGGCTGCGATATGCGAGCTCAGAGCGGCGGGCTACGATGTGGATATGGATGATGGCCTGACGGTGGACGAGTGATTGCCGCACTTCTCAGCGTAGGCGTGTCGCGTGATAGGAGTTTGTAAGTAACACGATGTGAATAAAGCCTCTCCTCGCGGTCGTCCCTCCTCGCCTTGCTTCCCTTTAGGGTGAGATCTAGGGTAAGGGTTCGTTGAGGTTATACTCTAGGGTTTAGGGTTTAGGGTTTAGGGTTTAGGGTTTAGGGTTTAGGGTTTAGGGTTTAGGGTTTAGGGTTTAGGGTTTAGGGTTTAGGGTTTAGGGTTTAG
>Ga0181571_10002897_pt1 | contig 12822 bp, 8 predicted proteins | sample 101ome_17_FD_132440 | JGI IMG/M metagenome (GOLD analysis project Ga0181571, IMG submission 132440) | Coastal salt marsh microbial communities from the Groves Creek Marsh, Skidaway Island, Georgia - 101407AT metaG (megahit assembly) | ecosystem: Environmental > Aquatic > Marine > Intertidal zone...
CTGGCTGCCGAGAGAGAAGATTTACCCAGTCAGTTATCCATTATCAATCAAAACAAAAGCGGTGCACAGTGATGTTCAATAGCCAGTTAATCTCAAGCTATTTTCAAGGCTTACAAATCAAATTTAATCAAAATGAACTTGACGATGTGGTTTTGAAGGCGAATTCGCTGTCTTCTTTCTCTCCGAGTGAGCGACTAGATTATATACTTAAGAACGTGGATGGTGCCGCAGGGAACGTTTCTCAAACAAGTTTATCCGCGGCTACAGATTCGTGTTTTCCTGGATTAGTCTTTCTAGATCTAAGATGGGTGCTAGTAACGAAAAAGGATGAAAACACCTTTTCCGCGAAGTGCTTTGAAACAGGGTGTGAATTCGAATTTTCGATAGATAGAGCTCCCGTTACCGTTATTATGTGGATAAAAGAGAGTACCAGGGGGCTGGCACGAAACGCTCTCTCGGATATCCAAGGTGAGCAATCTCAAAGCAAGTCCAAGTCGTTGATTAAGCGATTGATTAGTGCGCATCCTAGATGGGTATTAGATGTTTGCCTCGCCACCTTGATGATCAATATTTTTGCCGTTGTTACATCACTTTTTGCGATGCAAGTTTACGACAGGGTAGTGCCTACGCTGGCCTTTAGCACTTTATATTCGCTAGTTGCAGGTGTTTTCCTGGTTTATATTATTGATTTTATTCTAAAAACAACGCGTTCCCGTGTTCTTGATAAGAACTCCTCAAGAATTGACAAGGCTCTTTCGGAATATGTGTTTGATCACTTACTGCAAGCTGATCTAGATAAACTGCCGCGTCAGTTGGGCACCCTAACATCTCAAATTTCAGGTCTCGATGGCATCCGGCATTTCTTTACGTCTTCAATAGTTTTTGCTTTGATTGACCTTCCTTTCGCTCTATTGTTCCTTGGCGTAATGTATGTGATTGGAGGCCCGATAGCATTTGTTTATCTTTTTTTCCTTGTGACAAGTATCGTTATCGGCATTGTGGCTCAGAAAAGATCGCAAAAAGCCAATAAAGAGCTGACTCAGAGAAGTAACGAGAAAATGGGTGTTTTAGTTGACGCTATAAAAGGTGCAGAAACAATCCGCTCTAGTGGTTCAGCCCGACGTTTTGCCAACGAGTGGAAGGAGATTTTAAATGCGGTTTCTAGCGCCACTCTGGTGCAAAAAGGAATAAATACCTATGCAACGAGTTTCTCTCAAAGTATGGGCTCTATTTCCTACGCTATCGCCATAATGGTTGGTGTCCATCAAATTAGCTTGGGACATTTGACGATGGGCGCGATGATAGCCTGCAGCATACTGGGTGGACGAGTATTGGGACCGGTCGGTCAGGCCGTTGGTTATCTTATACAGTATGAAGGAGTTCGGCAGTCGATTAGCCTAGTAGATTCTTTTTTAGAAGTTCCACGAAACAGAGCCGGTAGAGAGAACCTTGTGTTTCCTACAGCTAAACCCGCCGAGTTGTCGGTGGAGGACTTGGAATTTTCTTATCAAGGAGCTTCGGTGCCGCAAGTCAGTGTTGAAAGGTTGAATTTCAGGGCGGGAGATCGTGTTGCGGTATTGGGTGGGATTGGGTCAGGGAAATCCACATTATTGAAGGTGCTCGCCGGATTAATGAAATCACAGAAAGGAAGGATTAGGGCTAGCGGAGTGGATTTGTGGGAGCTGGATCCTGACTTCCTCAGTGCAAATATATCTTATTTGCCTCAAAGCCCAGATTTGTTTAGGGGAAGTTTAAAAGAAAATATTAACCTCGGTTCCAGAGGTACCGATTCTCGAGTTACAAGCATTATTAATAAACTCCAGCTGAACAAAATTTATGCTCATAACGACAAGGGCTTGGATATGGAGATCTCTGAGGGAGGATCTGGTTTATCCGGGGGGCAGCGCCAGATGGTTGGCTTGGCTAGAGTTTTTATCAATGCCCCCGCGATTTGGATATTAGATGAACCCACGGCCTCATTGGATAGCGGAACTCAAGAGTTGGTGGTGCGTGCGTTGATGGAGAGTCTAAAGCCCAAGGATATCCTCATTTTTGCGACACATAACTTGAAATTAGCTACGGATCTATCAAATCGAATTTTGGTTTTGGAAAACGGGAAAGTGCACCGTGATGTCCCCACGAGCTCCGTTGAAGTAAGGAGGAGTCAAGCAAATGTTTAACCTTGCTGAACGACGTAAACCTTCAGTAAATTTGGGCAATGGGCGTGATCCGGAAAGACCGGAAAGCTCGATTGTTATTCCAACAATTTTTATAGGTCTTATCGCTTTCGTACTGTGGAGTTATTTTTTTGAGCTAGACCAATTTGTAAGAGCGCCTGGGAAAATTTTTTCGAGTAGTCGCGTTCAAGTAATACAATCGGTAGACGGCGGTGTACTCTCTGAGATGCACGTTTCCGAAGGGGACCACGTCATACCCGGACAGGTGCTTGCTAAGTTCGATCAGGCTCGCTTTGAGGCGTCTACAAATGAAATAAGCGCAAGAGTTGATGCATTGAAAGCCAAGATAGCTCGCCTGCGATCAGAGCTCACGGGTGTTAAGCCAGAGTTCCCTGTAGAGTTGGTCGACAAGCCTGAATTGCTGAGCATTGAATATGCTTTGTATCAAAGACGACTTAAGAGTCTGAAGGACGATACACTAGCAAATCAGGAAGCTCTGGAGTTGGCGGAAAGAGAACTGAGCATGGTTAATGGCTTGCTGACAACGGGAGACGTAGACAAGACTGAGGTCTTTAAGGCCGAACGGGGCGTTATTGATGCGCGAGCTAAATTAAATGCGCGGAAAAACGAGTATTATGAGAGGGCGAGTCAAGAGCTCATCGAAGCAGAGGACGAACTAGCTCAAAATCTTGAGATATTTGCGCAAAGAAGCGCTCTTCTTGAGGCTAGCGTTATGCGCGCTTTAGTGCCGGGGATAGTGAAAAATATCGCCGTTACGACTATTGGAGCTGTAATGAAGCCAGGTGAGACTCTAATGGAGATAATACCGACAGGTGATACTCTTCTGGTAGAGGCAAAAGTCTCTCCTCGCGACATAGCTGATCTAGCAAATGGAGATAAAGCTTCTTTACGGTTTGATCCATATGATTCAGCTATTTACGGAATCCTTGAGGGCGAAGTGACCTTTATTTCTGGCGACACCATCACAGAAAATAATTCGAAAGGCGGAGAAGATACATTTTATATAACTCATATTTCGTTACCTGCCCCTCCATTCGTCACTTCGATTGGCCGACAGATCGACATCATACCAGGTATGACGCTTCAAGTTGATATAAAAACGGGCAAGCGATCGGTTATGACCTACCTGTTAAAGCCCGTGGTTAAAACTCTCACTCAATCATTTGGAGAGCGCTGATCGCGGTTGTTGGTTTGTATTGATTCTACTCGAGATTGAATAAAACACTCTGCGGTGACTTGGATGCTTCGGAATGTGGGTCTTTCATTTGATCGGACTCATCATTTTACATGGAGTCACAGCAACCGCGTACTGTGAACGTGAGTCCCTTTAGGTTCAGCGTATTCCAGGCCGTTAGTACAGTTCAATGAAGTCAGCGGCCTGTGGCCTCGTGTTCTATGCCATCAAAATGGTACGGGAATTGCTGAGCAGTTAATCATATACTTACGGGTTTGCAGAAGTTTAAGTGCCATGCCGAGTCTGCCGTTGAGTTACGGTTGGCATCAGTTATGCAAAAATAGTACATTGAGCGCCGCTTAAGCTGCGCCCATAAATCCCTTGAGAGGAGGGCGAGCTTAATTCGACACGCCGCCAACTGGCGGTTTTGCGGAGCTGACTCCATGACACAAACAACGAATATCAACGATCGCTATACACTGTGGGGCGGCCCCTTATCGGCGTTTTCTGCGAAGGTGCGTTCCTATTTGATTAAGAAACGCATTCCTTATCGAGAAATGTATCCTTCACATCCCGATTTCGGCCAGCGGATCCTTCCCGCTATCGAATTGTTCGTCATCCCGGTATTGGAGACGCCCGAGGGCGAAATAGTGCAGGATTCCACTGACATTATCGATTACCTAGAGGCGCGCTTTCCCGAGCCCTGCTTTATTCCTGAAACACCCATCCAGAGAACGCTGGCGAGCCTGCTGTGTGCATTCGGCTCAGAAGGGATGTTACAACCATCGATGCACTACCGCTGGTCTTTTCTCGAGCAGCACGGTGACTACATACGCGCCGAATTTGGCCGCGCCATGAGTCAATCACGCGACCGCGCTGAGCGCGATGCCATGGCCGAGCCCTCTATGGCGATGATGGCGGCCCATCTGGTTCACCTTGGTATCAGCGAGACAACCATACCGGCAATCGAAGGGGCATACATCGAGTTGCTGGAAGTGCTGGAAGCACATTTTATGCTTTACCCCTATTTACTCGGTGGGCGCCCCTCTATGGCCGACTTTGGTTTTATGGTGGGCCTCTACGCGCACCTGTCTCGTGATCCGGTGCCTGCGGCCTTGATGAAAGCGCGCGCACCCAATGTGTATCGGTGGTGTGAACGGATGAACTGCGCCAATATTGATGACGGTGAATTTCCAGACGCCGCAGATGCCTTCTTGTCTGCAGATACGCTTCCAGAGACGCTTGAAGCGGTTTTGACAGTGGTTTTCAAAACCTGGGGGCCAGAACTGCAGGCGTTCAATACGCGCTATAACGAGTGGGTGAGCGCCAATCAGGACCTGCCCGATGGACATCTCGTATCACTATCGGACCAACGTCAGGTGCATCCAAGCCTGGGTAGCATCACTTATGCCTACCGCGGCGTTGAGGTAACGCGTCAGTGTTTTCCTCATGCGCTTTGGCATTTCCAGCGGGTTGCAGCAGAGGCTCGACACCTAACGGGTAGTGCTCAGGTGGGCTGGAACACGCTAATGCAACGATGCGGGGGAGTGGCAACAATGCAGTTGACGCTCGACCGCCCAGTAAAGCGCCTTGATAACGTGCTTGTGCTGGATTGAGCTTCATTTCGAGCGGGTAACTAATAGGGATTACGACATTGTTTCGACTTTATGGTGCGCACTGTAGCGGTGTAACGCCTGATTGCGAGCGGAACGGTGAAAAAAAGAACGCAATACAACATAAGAGAAAGGATGCTACATGTTCGATGTGAACGAGTATTTTGAAGGTAAAGTTAAGTCAATTGGTTTTCAGACGGAGACGCTTCCTGCGACCGTTGGCGTGATGGCGCCGGGTGGATACGAATTCGGAACCTCGCAGAAAGAGACGATGACCGTAGTGAGCGGTGTGCTGGAGGTAAAATTGCCGAGTGAATCGGCTTACTCCAACTATACAGCGGGTCAGAGTTTTGTGGTGGGAGCGAATGAAAAATTTCAGCTTATCGTTCGCGTGGATACCGCTTATTTGTGCACCTACGAGTAGCGGTTTCTGCGACCTGACTCTGGGTAACTTATGAAGGCTCTAGGTATCGACAGATATGTTGAAAATGGCGATCTCCCAGTGGCATTTATCTCGGATTGCGGACGTTTGCGGTTTGAAGAAGATGACGGTCTCGATCGGGCTTGGAATCTCGGCATTTTCTACTTAATGATCCCTGAACGTTTGGATCTGCAGAGGGCTCGCGCCTTTGGTCAAACGCTGCTGGATCAAGACAGCCCCTACCGGAGAATCCCGCAATATGGCGACTTCGAGGGTTTTATCGCGCTTGAGAATAATCAACAAACGAAACTTGCTTTGCGTCGCTGCCATTGGGATCAACATTACCCAGCTGAGATCGCCGAATTCGGTCGAAACCTCGATTCAATCGGGGTCGCGATCATTCGAGACGTGCTTTTGCGCTCAGGCATTCCAGAATCATTCTGGGGTGAGGCATCCGGCGGTTACGCTGCGGGTGAGGGCACAGCTTTCCTGAACTTTGTGCACTATGATACTCGCACGCACAACGAGGGTTTGCGTCCGCACACTGACTACGGCTTCGTCACTATTTTGGACGCGACCAAGCCTGGATTGCAGGTTGAGTTTAATGGCTCGTTTTGGGATGTTCCCCTGCGCCCCGGTTATCTCGCGATTCACTTCGGTGAGGCACTTAACTACATTACCGCATACGCCAATAGGGGCGTTGGTGCAGTACGCCATCGTGTTTTGAGTCAAAACGTGTCAGATTCGGTTCGAAGCGGGATAGTGTACTTTGCCAATCCGGATTTAGGCGGTGACCTGAAGCAATTTGACGTAGATGGCTGTGTGAGAGGCGGCTCGTCTGTGTCTGATTTCTTCGGCTCCTTAGAAAGAAAGCTCACGAGCTAGATACCTCAAAAGCCAACGAGCTTGTAGACCGGGATATACGAAACTATGCATAAGCTCACGGTTTTCAGCACCGATCACGGCCATTATTACTACAAGCTTTAAAAAGTGGGTGATGTTGGCTGAGCCTTGATTCAGTATTCGTGGTCCCTTGCTTATTGCTCACTTGAACTATAGGCGTTATTTTCTGTGCATATTGCAGGAAGTCAGCTCGAGGTTTGCATGAAAATAAGATGGTTAATAGGTGCGGTTTTCGGTGGCGCAGCCTCTATGAGTTTAGTAGCGATGGGCGCTAATACTCGGTTGTATTGGGGTGATACCCACCTGCATACTTCCTACTCTTTCGATGCTTTTACTCTCGGCAATGCCAGTGCCGACCCCGATACGGCCTACCGCTTTGCCAAAGGCCTACCTGTTATTCACCCAGGGCATAAAGCACGGGTCCAAATCGACCGGCCACTGGATTTTCTGGTTGTCAGCGATCATGCGGAAGGCCTAGGTGCAATCGCCCAGCTCGCTACGGGTAACCCTATTATGCTGGAAAATGAGCGCGGTCAGCGTTGGCGGCAAATGTTAAGTGAAGGCAAAATGAATGAGATCTTCGGCGAGATCGTTGCACTGGGTACAAAGAACCCCACCGATATCGCATTTCTTAATGATCAGCGCATCTTTCGCGCGGCATGGGATGAGATTACAGCGACAGCGGATCGTCATAATGACCCAGGTGTGTTTACTGCCTTTATTGGTTGGGAATGGACATCAACCCCCGGCGGGATGAACTTGCATCGGATAGTCGTGAATTCAGGTGATGCCAAGACGGCAGCGAACTACCTACCTTTTAGTCAAAACGATTCGGGTAAGCCCAAGGATTTATGGCGCTGGCTTGCCGATACATCAGCGGCTTTGGATACCGATTTTCTGACAATCGGACATAATTCCAATTTGTCGAATGGCCGCTTCTTCCCCTTGGAAGATGAAGATGGCATCGCCATAGATGAAGCCTATGCGAACTCGCGCCAGAAGTGGGAGCCGATTATCGAGGTAACCCAATACAAGGGCGACTCAGAAACTCATCCGGTGCTATCTCCAACAGATGAATTTGCCGATTTTGAACGCTATGGAAAGCGATTGGATGGCGGTCCGCTGGAACACGTAGCGGGGAGTTATGCCAGGCCTGCATTAATTCGTGGGCTGCAACTCGACGCGGAAATAGGAGTGAACCCGTATAAATTCGGCATGATCGGTGCAACCGATAGCCACACCGGCTTATCCGCTGCCGAAGAAGACAACTTCTTGGGCAAGTACGCGAATGACAGTACCCCCGGTTCTAAGGGCGATGAGACTGTGCCGGGCTCGGTGGGTTGGGATGCATCGGCCATGGGCTTTGCTGGTGTATGGGCAACAGAAAATACACGACAAGGCATCTTCGATGCGTTTAAACGTAAAGAAGTGTACGCCACAACAGGACCACGCATACAGCTGCGGTTTTTTGGTGGTTGGGACTTTGAAGACTTCGACGCGCAATCGGTGGATCTTGCCAGCGTAGGTTATACCAAAGGCGTCCCCATGGGCGGCGATCTGGCGCGTGTCGAGCTGGGAAAGTCACCCCGTTTTCTTATTGCGGCAGCAAAAGATCCACAGGGAGCGAACTTAGATCGCGTGCAGGTTGTGAAAGGTTGGGTTGATGTAAACGGGCATTCACAAGAGCGCATTTACGATGCTGTGTGGTCCGATAATCGCGATCACATTTCAGAGCGCTTGGAGCCTGTGGGTAATACGGTTTCTCTAGAAACAGGCGACTATGACAATAGCATAGGCGCCCCTGCTCTTGTTGCGGTTTGGGAGGATCCCGATTTTGATCCGGCGGTCAGAGCGATGTACTACGCTCGTGTTATTGAGATACCGACTCCAAGGCATACCTTATTCGATACCATAGCACTGCAACAGGCACCCGATTCCGCTGCTGGCCATGCGAGTGTGATTCAAGAGAGAGCGTACTCGTCCCCTATTTGGTACAGCCCCCAGTAACCCGAAATTAGGGGGCTCCCGCAAGACAAGCTTTTTGGAGCATTCCTTGCTTTTCCGAGCATCGCGCTAGGAGCCTGCTTTAAACCGCTGCTAAGTGAGATGATCTGGCCTCATAGTGGTTTCAGGATTGCCGTGAGAGTGCTCCACAGAGGTGGCGCTGTAGGTTTCAAAACGGAATCTGGCTCTGGCTAAGCGGGAGCAGGAGCAGGAGCAGGAGCAGGAGCAGGAGCAAAGCCTTTCGTATGCAAATATTGGCAAGCACGTCAGAATCAAGCCCTTGCTTACAGTGAACATAGTCTCATCGCACGGTTTGAGGCGGTCAGACAACAAAAAATGTTGATAAGCAAAGTGTGCGGTGATCGATGTCCGATCTTTCAGGCTAGACTTTGAGTGTTATTGATCGTGATCGGGGAAGGGCATGCGCGACGTTATTGTCTCAATAAATGCTGGTCAGATTTCTGGCCGACAAAATGCAGGTGTGGAATATTTTTTAAGTGTTCCCTACGCAGCGCCGCCCGTTGGCGCTAACCGTTTCAAAGCACCGCAACCCGTTGAGCCTTGGACGGGAGTTCGTGACGCGGGTATCTCTGGTGCCAATGCCCCTCAACGAACAGGTGAAGTCCCAGGTCTTGATGCTGAATCGTTAATCGGAAAGGGCTGGCACCGAGGTGACGATTACTTAACGCTCAATATTTGGAAGCCCGAGGGCGCGTGCAAAGACGCGCCCGTCATGGTGTTTATTCACGGTGGTGGTTTTGTCGTCGGTAGCAAAGATGCTCCAGTAAGCGACGGCAGTAGTTTTGCATTCAACGGTATCATTTGTGTAGCAATTAATTACCGTATGGGTATCGACGGGTTTATGCCAATCGATGATGTGCCTACTAACTTGGGGTTGCGTGATCAGATTTTTGCATTGGAATGGGTGCAAAGTCAGATTCATCGCTTTGGTGGTGATCCGAATAATGTGACTGTGTTTGGTGAGTCAGCCGGTGCAATGTCTGTGGCTAACTTAATCGCTTCGCCGAAAGCCGAGGGATTATTCAAACGAGCGATTATTCAAAGTGGTCACGGGGCGATGACTCGTAGCATCACCACGGCCAAAAAATTGACGTATAAAATGGCTCGGTTACTGGGTGTGCCGGCCACAGCCGCCGGCTTTGCATCTTGTGATTTAGATAAAGTTTTAGATGCCGTTGAAAAAATCTCTAAACCGATTCCAGGTGTTGATTTGCGAGACGAACATGGATTCGAACCTGTTTTTGGCATCAGTCGATTCATTCCGGTCCATGGCGACGATATTTTACCTCAGCCACCCTTGCAGGCGCTTCAAGATGGGCGTGGCGCTCAGGTTCAAGTTTTAATTGGTACCAACGCAGAAGAGATGAACTTATATCTGGTACCAACCGGCGTGCGTGAAAAGATGTTTGGTTTGCTTGCTGTCTGGTTGTTACATCGGTCGCATCCCAATGCGCGGAAAACCTTGAAAGCGTATGGTTTGGGCAAGCGCAAGGCGGGACATGTCTTAGCCGATGCTATGAACGATTTAGTGTTTCGTTGGCCTGCCCGGCGTTTTGCTGAGGAACACTTGGGTCAAACGCACTTTTACGAGTTTGAGTGGCGCTCTCCTGCTTTTGAGGCCGAGCTCGGCGCATGCCACGCCTTAGAGTTGCCTTTTGTCTTCAATACGCTGCCTACCGCCACGGGCCCCCGGGGCTTGGCAGGAGCCGCTCCACCACAAGCGCTCGCGGATCATATACATGGCGTGTGGTGCGAATTTGCGCGTTCTGGACGCTTACCTTGGGCTGAGTTCGATAAAGTCGAGAGGAAGGTTTACCGACTGGAAGCGCAAATGGTGGTTAATGAACCCGTCATGCGGGCAGCAGAGTTCTTACCCTAACTCGTATTGTGCAGCGTTAGCAGGTCTCTCTCGAACGAGCATTAGATTTTTAACATCGTCTTTGTTGTACTGAGCACGCGGTAGTATCTGAGCGTGTTCTCTTGTGAAATTCATACATTTCGTAATTAAGGTAGGTACAGATGTCTTATTTAGATCGGATTGCTTTGACGGGGCGGACAGCGATCGTAACTGGCGCTGCCTCGGGAATCGGTTTGGCGTGCGTAAAAACTCTGTGCGAGGCCGGAGCCAAGGTCATTATGCTTGATCTTACTCAGGAGTCGCTCGACGAGGCATTAGATACACTTACCGTTAATACTGGACCGATACTTGGTTATACCTGCGATGTTACGCAGTCGGAACAAGTGAGAGCTGTAGCCGATCGGTGTATGCAGGATCACGGCGTGGATATTTTGGTTAATAATGCAGGCATTGCTCGCAGTGATACGCCAGCAGAAGAGGTCAGTGATGAACATTGGTTAAATGTCTTGGATGTTAATATCAATGGTGTTTTTTGGTGCTGCAGAGCATTTGGTCGACATATGTTAAGTCAAGGCCGCGGCAGCGTTATCAATATGGGGTCGATGAGTGGGTTCATTGTTAACAGGCCGCAACCCCAAAGCTACTACAATGCGTCCAAAGCAGCAGTACATCAGTTAACAAAATCATTAGCTGCTGAGTGGGCTGATCGCGGTGTTCGCGTCAATGCGGTAGCGCCGACCTACATCAATACACCTCTTAATCAATTTGCAGACAGAACCAGTTCAATGTATCAGCGCTGGATTGACTCGACGCCCATGAAACGGTTGGGTGAAAGTGAGGAAGTCGCCGACGTGGTGACATTTTTAGCCAGCGATGCCGCAAGTTTGATGACGGGCAGCGTTGTGGTGGTGGATGGCGGCTATACGTGTTGGTAGGGAGTAGCCACTGAGTCAACAGTTTGTGCCGATCGGCAAAGTTAAATCGCTTCTTCAACCTATCTGATAGGTTTACTCTGAGCACACAATAAATGATAAAGCTACCCAACTTGTAGCTCAGGAGGAGTTATGAAAACACATTTGTCGAAAACATTGCTTGCTGCATCTATGAGCGTCGTTTTAAGTCCCGTTGGCGTTTTGTACGCAGGCGAATCGAACGGTTTGATGTTAGAAGAGGTCTTGGTAACGGCGCGTCAACGTGAAGAATCGCTTAAAGATGTGCCTATCGCTGTCAGCGCCATATCAGGAACGTTCATTCAAGACAAGCAGCTACACGAAGTCCGAGACGTAGCGGCTTATGTTCCCGGTCTCAATATTAATTCAGATAGTGCGGGTCGCGCATTCGTTTCCATGCGCGGTATCGGAACCACATTGATTGATTCGGTGCAGCCTGGTGTTGGCATTTTCTTAGATGGTGTATACCAGCCTAATACGTCTTATTTAAATACGCCACTGGTTGATGTCGAGCGCATCGAGGTTCTCCGTGGTCCACAGGGAACCCTTTTTGGGAATAACACCTTAGGCGGCGCAATTAACGTTATCTCAGCTTCGCCCAGCGAGTCTTGGAAAGGGAGAGTCTCGGCTGCATACGCGAGTGCCGATGATTACAAGTCGACGTCGATAAGTGCGTCGGGGCCAATTGTTGACAATGTCTTGGGTATCCGTGTGGGTGCGGCGCATCACGGTCAAGATAACTTCCAGAGAAACAGTTTGGTGGGCGGTGCTCGCAATCCGCTTAACCAAGATACTCTCAATATGACCTTACGATACACGCCCAACGAGAGCGCTGTTTATACAATCAACGCCAATCATGATGAAGTAGAGGGAGGCAGCGTCCCCTATGGACAGCTAGCGGGGCCGCGAGACTACACTCGTGATTTGCCTACGAACGTAGCCAGTATCGTGAAAATTGATTATGACGCGGTGGACGTCAAAGGCGTTTGGGATTTGAAATCTACTGATACAACGGTCACTGCCGTTCTGGGTTACAACAAAAGTGACGCACGTCAGAATAATGGCGATGGCGATTTTGGCCCGATCGATTTTTTCCAAGCGTCCTCAAATCGGACCTTGAAAACATCTACGGGGGAAGTGCGTTTTGATACTCAGTGGAGTGAGGGTTTTTCGACATTGATTGGTGTGTTTAAAAGCCGCTCAACAACGGACAGTCAAGGCGTGACCACCATTGTTCCCTTGGGTCTCTCTGTCCCATCAGCGGTCACATCCGAGAATGATTCGGAGGCCATTTTTGCCACGGCGTTCTGGGCTTTGGATAACGAAATCGATGTCTCGGTTGGTATTCGTTACGATCGTCAGGAGTTGAATGCATCGAGTGCGACAACCGCAGGAGTTTACAAAGCCAACGAAACTCAGCCGCGGATAACGATCAGTAAGTCATGGTCCAATAATTCGATGACCTATGGTTCCATCGCTCGAGGGGTGCGCGGTGGGGGCCAAAATAATCCGGGTGCTCCCAACCTCATTTACGATGGTGATAGTGTCTGGACATATGAGTTGGGTCAGAAATGGTCTGATGATGACGGCAGGCGCGACGTTGTGAAGGATGCTCGTTGGCGTCGACGCGAGTTTGGCAAGGCGATGTGCCGCGCCGGAAAGTCGACGTGCGGCGGCGTA
>Ga0181571_10002899_pt1 | contig 12819 bp, 13 predicted proteins | sample 101ome_17_FD_132440 | JGI IMG/M metagenome (GOLD analysis project Ga0181571, IMG submission 132440) | Coastal salt marsh microbial communities from the Groves Creek Marsh, Skidaway Island, Georgia - 101407AT metaG (megahit assembly) | ecosystem: Environmental > Aquatic > Marine > Intertidal...
CGCGGCAATAACATGCGTGATTTAATTTCTGCCAACATCGCGGCCATCACTAAATACTCTGCTGCCAACTCCAGTTTTAGCTCTTCCATCACCGCTATGTAATCCATGTATTGCTGGGTAATTTTGGCAATGGGTAGTGTGAGTATGTCTAAGTTCTGACGCTTGATCAGATACAACAATAGATCCAACGGGCCTTCAAAAGCATCTAAAAATACTTCCAATGCGTCGGGGGGAATATATAAATCTTGAGGCGGCACGGATACCGGCTCGCCCTGCACCATGGCAAAAGGCATTTCACCCTGTGCGCCATCAGCGATTAAATCTGCGTTATGAACTTCTTCATTAGCCATTAGCGATAGACCAATCCCATCGATTTACGGACATCTTCTAGCGTATCACGCGCAATATCGCGCGCCTGTTCGCAACCATCATTAATAATACTCTGCACAGTGGCAAGATCCTGCTCGTACTCACGTGCTCGTTCTTGAATCGGTTTTAATTCTTTCAGCACAGCTTCTATGACTGGCTGTTTGCATTCTACACAGCCGATACCCGCACTGGTGCAGCCCTGTTTGACCCAGGCTTGCACATCAGTATCTGAATATACTGCATGTAATTGCCACACTGGGCAATGTTCCGGGTTGCCGGCATCATTGCGTCGCACACGAGCCGGATCGGTGGGCATGGTACGAAGTTTTTTCTCTAGCTGTTTAGGGTCCTCGCGTAATGCAATGGTATTACCGTAGGACTTAGACATTTTTTGTCCGTCCAGTCCGGGCATTTTTGAGGCTTGTGTTAATAAAGCTTGCGGTTCTGGCAAGATGATGCGTCCCGAACCTTCCAGATAACCAAACAAACGCTCCTGATCACCGACCGAGATGTTTTGTTGTGACTCCAATAACGCTTTAGCCACTTCTAGAGATTCTTCATCACCTTTTTCTAAATATTCTTTGCGCAAATTTTTATACAGCTTGGCATTTTTCTTACCCATTTTAGTAATAGCTTGTTGAGCCTTTTCTTCAAAGCCCGCTTCTTTGCCATAGATATGATTGAAGCGACGCGCCACTTCACGGGTGAGTTCTACGTGAGCGACCTGATCTTCACCCACAGGCACATGGCCAGCTTTATAGATGAGAATATCAGCTGACTGTAATAGTGGGTAACCCAAGAAGCCATAGGTGGCTAGGTCTTTTTCTTTCAGCTTTTCTTGTTGATCTTTGTAACTTGGCACGCGTTCTAACCAACCTAACGGCGTCATCATCGATAACAACAGATGCAACTCAGCATGTTCGGGCACACGCGATTGGATGAACAAGGAAGCGGTACCGGGACTAATCCCTGCCGCTAACCAGTCAATCACCATATCTGTCACACTGCCGGCAATAATCTCGGTGTTATCGTATTCCGTCGTCAGCGCATGCCAATCCGCCACAAAAAAATAACATTCATGCGTATGCTGAAGTTCTATCCAGTTTTTTAGTACTCCGTGGTAATGACCAAGGTGCAATTGACCTGTGGGTCGCATGCCAGAGAGTACGCGTTGATTTTGAGCGGTTGAAGTTGACATGAGTGTTTAAGAATAATTGCTGCCCGTAGGGTGTAACAACCTAGGGCTGGTAAGGTGTGGCACGATGGGCGCTATCAGCGCGATGTCAGTCGATGTATCCATTATTGAGTCCAATTATACGACTTGAACGTGAGTGGCGCTAATAAAAAAACACACTTTATGAGTTTTTAATCAGGCCTCAATAAACGGCGCTGATCAGTGCGATTCCGGTTGAAAATGGCCCTTGCCCTGCCGCAATATTTCATAGCGACCATCGACTAAGTCGATTACCGTGGTGGGTTCCACGCCACAACTCCCTCCATCGATGATTAAATCCACCTGTTGGCGCAAGCGAGTACGAATTTCATCTGCCTCGGTCATGGGCAGTGGATCCCCAGGCAATATCAAAGTGGTACTCATTAAGGGCTGCCCGAGTTGCTCTAACAGGCCCAGAGCAATGGGGTGTTCAGGGATGCGTAAACCGATGGTTTTACGCTTAGGCGTTTGCAGACGACGCGGGACTTCTCGCGTAGCCTTGAGTATGAAAGTGAATGCTCCCGGAGTGTAGCTACGTAACAAACGAAACATACTGTTATCTACCTGTGAGTAGGTACCAATTTCAGATAGATCCCGACACATCAGGGTGAAATTGTGTTTGGCATCGACCGCACGCAATTGACGCATCCGTTCCAACGCCTCTTTGTCGCCCAGATGACAGCCTAAGGCGTAACAAGAATCAGTGGGATAAACAACTAATCCACCGTCTTCAATGACTTTCACTGCCTGTTGTAGCAAGCGTGTTTGAGGGTGAGTAGGATGAATACTGAGATACTGTGTCATAACAAAAATGAGTTTTAGCGGCGTAAGATAATTATTTATGGCACATTAACGATGATTGAACCACGAAGCCTAATCAACAAGTCGGCTTTTTCAACATTTGAGGTCGATTAAAGTGACACAGAATTCATTACAATACCATCACTGTGTTAGTTTAAATCGCAGCTGGCCGTGTTGATGAGCACTTTTAGGGGCGTCATTCTTGCGCCATGCTGGCTTTATAGTGCTTTATACTGGTTTTTTATAGTCGCTTTACTAATCGCTTTACTGGTCGCCCTGTCCATGTCCTAGTGTTGCTTTATACTGACCCAGCTATAAACCGCCAACCCACTTTTCACCCACTCAACAGGATTTAGTCAGGTTTAAGGATGAGATTTCTCAAAGAATTTTTACCCATTATTATATTTTTTGTGGCTTATAAGTTTTATGTGCAATTACCTATTGGCCTGATCGAGACCATCAATACCCTCGGCTTACCGGCATTAGTTGCTGCAGAACCCACTCATGCCATCTATTTTGCTACCCTCATCGCCATTATCGTGTCAGCCGCATCGGTGTTACTGCATTATTGCCAACAGCGCCAACTCAACAAAAATCAGACCATCACTTTCATTTTATTTGTGGTGTTTGGAGGATCGACTCTATTACTTCGAGATCCGGCCTTCATTCAGTGGAAACCCAGTGTGATTAATCTTCTGTTTGCTGTCATATTTCTCGGCAGTGCTGTGATGGGTAAAAAAACCATGGTTGAGCGATTAATGGGAGGAGCAATGCAAGCCCCTCAATCTATCTGGAAAAGATTAAATATGGCATGGGTGAGTTTTTTTGTTACCGTAGCAGGCTTGAATCTGTATGTGGCTTATCAGTTCAGTGAACAGATATGGGTAAACTTTAAGCTATTCGGTATGCTTGGTCTTACCTTTGCCTTTTTGATCATACAGATGATCATTCTTAATCGTTACATTACAATTAAACCAGAAGAGTAGAAAATTATGTGGTATGCCGTTATCAGCCAAGACGTTGAAAACAGTCTAGAAAAAAGAATGGGTGCACGCCCTGAACATGTTGCTCGCCTCAAGGCTCTGGCCGATGAAGGACGCTTATTAATTGCCGGCCCTCATCCCGCCATTGATTGTGAAGACCCGGGTGAAGCCGGCTTTACTGGTAGCCTAGTGGTGGCAGACTTTGATTCACTGCAGGCAGCTCAAACATGGGCAGACGCCGATCCTTATATCAGCGCCGGTGTTTATGCACAAGTAATGGTCAAGCCTTTCAAAAAGGTCTTACCCTAGTGAGTTCAGACTCAGTCTGCCTCTTCTTTACTCAGCACATTGATAAATTAATCGATAATCAATCAACAAATATTTGACCCCAAAAAATGCAGACTAATTAAAGGATCCTATGATGCATATTATATTAATCGCCTTATGTTCACTGGCATGGCTAACCGCGTGCATTGACCAAGAAGCCTCAATTCCCGATGATCAAATTGCTGCCACAGTGAATGGTGTGGCCATCAGTCAGTCACTGATCGGACAATTCAAAACTGCTCGCAATGCTACTAATGCCACTGATGAACAAGTACTGGAGGAACTAATTGCCACCGAGTTGCTGCGCCAGGTTGCCGTGGAATCCGGCTTAATGGAGAGAGAAGATGTGCGTGCACAACTGAAGTTTCAAGAAAATGATCTATTGGTGCGTCTCTATATGCGTGAGCGGTTTGGTTCTATTAGCTTTACTGATGAACAATTAATTGCCGGTTATGAGCGACAATTTGGTGCAGCCAGCTATGAATATAAGGCGCGTCATATTCTTCTTAAAACAGAAGATCAGGCGCAAGCGATCATCGACGCGTTGCGCAGCGGTGCTGATTTTGCCAGTTTAGCTAAAGAGCATTCCACCGGTCCTTCCGGCGCCAATGGTGGGGACCTTGGATGGTTTTCACTCGATAAGATGGTGCCACCATTTGCCGAAGCCGTTAAAAGCATGAATAAAGGTGATATTTCTGTCACACCCGTGCAAACCAATTTTGGTTATCACGTTATTCAAGTGGATGATCTGCGCGAAATTGAGCAACCTAGTTTTGAAGACATGCGTACTCAAGTTCAGCAGCAGATGATTCGTGACACGATTAACGACTACATTAATAGCTTACGTGAAAATGCAGAAATAGAAATTAAATAACAACTAACTATTGCACGCACTCAAAGTTTCATAAAGAATAATGAATCAGGCGAGAAATTATCACCTGATTCATTTAACGGAAAAGGAAGTAACCTATGAGTGCAAATCAAGCCCCACAGTGTTCAACCTTACGCCGCCATTGGGAAGCTATGCAAGGCGGTGCCAGTTCGGCATCAGCAACCTCGTCATCAACGGCGTCAGCATCGACACAGACATCTGGTGGCGGATTTTTCGCATGGTTAAAATCACTATTTAGTTAAGCGTGCGTGATAGTTAAAGTTCTCAATACGCATAAGGATGTATGTATTGAGAGCTTCATGCCTGGGGGGCATTAGTGGCTATCAACACCTAGAGCAACTTTCCTGTCGTCACTCATCTTTTGTTGCACTGATGCCATTAAGAATAAATTGATATAACAAGCGTCCATCTTCACATTGATAAGTCTTCGCTAATGCCGAGCTTTGTTGTGTTTGCAGGCTGACGCCATTTTGTGCCGGCGTGCATGAATAAATCTCACGATAGTCGATACTTGATAAATCACTGTCTCCATCAAAATAGATTTTTTTATTACTCAGCCATAGCGAACCCGTGGCTAATGATTGAGTGACGAAGCTGGATTTTTTGGGGCGCAGGTTATCAATGATCTGAGTCACCACCGACCATTGTTTTTGTTGAGCTTGTTTTAGCTGTATTTCAGCTTGTGTAAACATCCACCATAATTCTTCATCAACATCTAAAGTCCCGGGGAAAGCGATGTCATTTTGATTGCACGCAGGTTGCTGTCCTGCTTGTAAAGCTCTTAATACTGGCAAATTACGTTGTTGGGTGATGAGATAGGGATTAACAAATAAGCGCTCTTCAAGCTGTAAATAGGTGATCAAATCTAACCAATGCTGGACAGTTTGATCATGTTTGAATACGCTGGATTGTTGCTGAACATATTCTTCTAGCGACTTAATCAGACAACGTTGGCGTGCCTCATGAGTAAACCCCAGTGGCTCTAAGTGCGCCTGCATCTGCTTGGCTAGAGCGGAAGTTTCACCCTTTGCTAACTGCGCACTGAGACATTCGTATAAGTCTTTTTGTGCATTTTGATAGGCAGCGTAACACTCTTTATGTAGGGCATAAAAAAAGCCCGCAGACTTTCCACAAAGTACACAGGCTCCCATATTTAACTCAGTGTTAGCTTATTCTTCGTCGAGTCCTTCATAAAGGGACTCTTCTTCTGGTGGAGCACCATCGTGAACAAGAAAATTGCGTCGATCTAAATAAGCGTCACGAATGAAGCTGTATTTGTCTGTAGCAATCTCATCGACGGTCTTTTCTAATGACAGCAGCTCAGCGCGCACACTAACAACATCGACAGCCATTAGGTACATGCGATCAGATTTTTCCATGTCAATATGATTAATAGGATTCAACAGGAAGTTATCCACTGGCACACTGGTGCTATCACGTAATGTCGACGGGCCAAAAAACGGCAACATTAAGTATGGACCCGAATCTACACCCCATGCAGCTAGGGTTTGGCCGAAGTCTTCATTATGTTTTTGCATGCCCATCTCACTGGCAACATCAAACAAACCCAATAAACCCAGTGTAGTGTTGAATAACACACGACCAACATCAGACACAGCATCAACTACTTTACCTTGTAAGAGATTATTGATAGCGACACTGACGTCATTAATATTGGAGAAGAAATTGCGAACACCTGTTTCGACAAAGTCTGGGGCTACAGCTTGATAACCTTTTGCAACTGGCTTCAATAAGGCTTGATCCAAAGTATCGTTAAAGCCATATACAGTGCGGTTGAAACCTTGCCAAGGATCGCGCTCGTTTTCCACGTACTCTGTACTGGCACAACCGGTCATCACGAGAGTAAAAATCACTCCTAACATGCTGATGAATTGAATTATTGGTTGCTTATTCACAAACTCTCCTTAAGTTCCTAATTAAGTTATCTGTCTGATAGTTTTACTTGTTGAATTCGTTTTAAGTTTAATTCTAATTATAAAGCTTTATAAAGCTGCTTAGCTCATCTTGTCACTGGGTTTCTATGAGCTAATCTCATAGACCAATCTATTAAATCTGTCTGGTAGATCTGTCTCTTTGGCCCTCTTACAGACCAGTCTCATAGACTACTTGTGTTCCACTGCCACAAGACCCTGTTTGTTGGCTCGCTAGTCTTTCCCCGCTTGTATGCGTAATCGCAAAGCATTGAGCTTGATGAAGCCTTCTGCATCTTTCTGATCATAGGCGCCTTGATCATCCTCAAAAGTAGCGATTTTCTCACTAAACAAGCTGTGGGTCTTGGACTGGCGTCCCGTAACCGTAATGTTACCCTTGTAGAGGTCTAAACGCACCTCTCCCGTGACATTTTTTTGCGTTTGATCGATGAGTGACTGCATTGCTAGTCTCTCAGGACTCCACCAATAACCGTTGTACACCAGTTTTGCATAGCGTGGCATCAATTCATCTTTGAGATGTGTCAATTCGCGATCTAAACAGATGGATTCTAAGGCGCGATGTGCACGCAACATGACAGTGCCCCCCGGAGTTTCATAACAACCGCGAGATTTCATGCCCACATAACGATTTTCAACGATATCTAGACGCCCAATACCATGACGACCGGCGATTTCGTTCAACTTAGTTAACATTTCAGCGGGAGACAAGGTTTCACCATTAAGACTAACCGGATCACCTTGTTCATACCCTATGACTAGGGTTTCAACTTCATCTGGCGCTTGTTGGGGGGATACCGTCCAACGCCACATATCCGCTTGTGGCTGTATCCATGGGTCTTCTAACTCGCCACCTTCGTAAGAAATATGCAGTAAATTGGCGTCCATTGAATAAGGCGAGCCCCCTTTACGTTTCTGTTCCACTGGGATCCCGTGTTTTTCTGCATAGGCCAGCAAACTCTCACGCGAATTTAAATCCCACTCACGCCATGGCGCAATAATCTTAATATCAGGATTGAGCGCATAAGCTCCCAATTCAAAGCGTACCTGATCATTGCCCTTGCCAGTAGCACCATGTGCGATCGCATCCGCACCCGTAGCTTGTGCAATCTCGATCAATCGTTTAGCAATCAGTGGACGCGCAATAGAGGTACCGAGTAAGTACTCACCCTCATAGACCGTGTTGGCACGAAACATTGGGTAGACGAAATCACGCACAAATTCCTCACGCAGATCTTCAATAAATACTTCTTTCACGCCTAGTTGTTGAGCTTTAGCACGCGCAGGTTCAACTTCTTCACCCTGGCCCAAATCGGCGGTGAATGTGACCACCTCACATTGATATTGTTCTTCTAACCAACGCAGAATGATGGAAGTATCTAGACCTCCAGAATAGGCGAGTACCACTTTTCGTATATCTGACATGATGAATATTGTTCTTGTTTGTGTATGAGTGTGTGTTCTATTGGGTATCTATTATATAGTATCTGGTAATTGTCCATGTGATTTTACTAACTCAAAAAGCCAATTTATATATGTCTATGCAACACAGCCTGATTAATCAGCAAGCCAACTATATTCCATTAGGTAACCGTTTTCGTGGCTTTTGCCCCGTTGTTGTAGACCTTGAAACCGGCGGCTTCAATGCCGAGACCGATGCTTTATTAGAAATCGCTGCGGTGATACTCGGCATCGACGATCAGGGACATTTGCACTGCAAGGAGACTTTCAGTGTGCATGTGCAGCCATTTGAGGGCGCAAATTTGGAACCTGCCTCTCTGGAAATCAACGGCATCGACCCTTTTCATCCCTTACGTATTGCTCAACCCGAGGAAGTGGCACTACGCAGCCTGTTCAAGGAAGTAAGACGCGTGTGTAAAGAAAATCTGTGCAAACGCGCCATTTTAGTCGGCCACAACGCCCACTTTGACCTCAATTTCTTACATACTTCAGCTCGCCGAGCCGCCGTTAAAAATAACCCCTTTCACCCATTCAGTTGTTTTGACACAGTGACTTTGGGGGCAATGGCTCATGGCCAAACGGTGCTTTCACGCGTCGCTGAATTAGCTGGTCTCGAATGGCAAAACGACCAAGCTCATTCAGCGTTATATGATGCTTCTATGACCGCTGAAATATTTTGCAAAGTCCTCAATACTTGGAACCAGGAGGTCAATCCTTTCATTCCCAAGTGTAACCCGAATGTCCTAACGGCCGACCAGATAGAAGACGAAGCCAGCTGAACACTTGCTATGATTAAGCGCCAACGGCCTCTTTAATCATGGTTTGTAGTTCACCTTTTTCCGCCATTTCCAGAGTGATATCACAACCACCAATGAGCTCACCCTTGATGTATAACTGGGGGAAAGTTGGCCAATCTGCGTAACGTGGAAGATTCTGGAAAATCTCTGGATCCATCAATATGTTGACATAAGCGAACTCATGACCGCATTGCTTGAGCGCTTCAGCCGCTCGCATGGAAAAACCACACTGTGGCATTTGAGGGGTACCTTTCATGTAAATAATGACCGGATTACTCTCTACCTGTTCTTTAATTCTGTCTAATACGTCCATAACACGTCCTTCACTTAGCTTAATACGAAATTTAGGCCATTCTAACGTTTAATCTCAGCGCATACATATCTAAGGTGAGGGAGACGACACACCATCAATATGGGTCTGCAGCCACATTTCCAATAATGCCATATGCCAGACCTTACTCCCTTGCAAACGAGTGTGATGCTGATCGGGTTCACGGAGTAAACGCTGCACATAATCGCGCGCAAACACTCCGCGTTCTCGACAGGCGCGAGAATTGAGAACATCTTTCACCATATTGAGAAAATCTCCACGCACATATTTTAGTGCCGGCATCGGAAAATATCCTTTAGGGCGATCAATCACCGTATCTGGGACTAATCCTCGGCTAATTTCCTTGAGCACATGCTTGCCACCTGAAGCAAGTTTCATTTCGGGCGGCATGGTCATTGCGAACTCCACCAACTCATGATCCAAAAATGGGACACGTGCCTCTAACCCCCAAGCCATAGTCATGCTGTCAACGCGCTTAACTGGATCATCGACAATTAAAGTGGTGACATCAAAATGTAGTACTGAATCTATGTATGTATCCGCCTGACACTGTTCCAAAGCCTGTTTGACTAAGGCGCTGGTGTAATCTTGTTGCACATATTGGCGATTAACTGTGTGCGCGTATTCTGCAAAATCACGATCAAAGTAATAAGGGGCGAAACGCTTTAATGCATCTCCTTCAGCACCATGCATTTGCGGGTACCAGAAATAACCCGCAAATAATTCATCAGCGCCCTGCCCGGACTGCACGACTTTGATATCTTGACTGACTTGTTCGGCTAGCAAATAGAAAGCTACGGCATCCTGAGCTACCATCGGTTCGGGCATATGCATGATCGCCTCAGGCAAACGCTGTAAGACTTGATCATTGTGTATATGAAAGCGCTGATGATCGGTGGCAAATTTTTCCACTACCGCATCGGAGTACTCAAATTCATGTCCACGTTCCTCTGGCTGGTCTTCAAATCCTACTGAGTAGGTTTTCACTTGCCCATATTTTTGTGCCAACAATCCCACCAGCAAACTAGAATCCAATCCACCTGACAATAATACTCCCACCGGCACATCTGCAATTTCTAAACGACGATCCACCGCTGTCTGTAAACTTTGTTGAATTTCATATACCCACTCTTGTGGCGTGTGTTGCACTTGTCGACGCGCGCTGAGTTGCCAGTAAGATTGCGCCTCTCCCACCCCCTTTTCATCCACCCACATGTAATGCCCAGGAGGCAATTTACGGATGCCTGTTAGGATAGTTCGTGGCGCAGGGATCACAGCATGCAACGTCAACTGATGTTGTAAGGCCTGACTGTCTATCTCCGTATTGATCTCACCGGTGGCCAGCAATGCTTGCGTGTTGGAAGCGAATAAGAAACTTTCTGAGGTGTGGGCATAGTAAAGTGGCTTAATACCCAGACGATCACGGGCAACAAATAACCGTTTTTTCTGTGCATCCCAGATAGCAAAAGCAAACATACCAATCAAATGCTTTACGCAGTGTTCACCCCATACACGATAAGCCTGCATAATGACTTCTGTGTCTCCGCTAGACTGAAAATTAACACCCAAGCTCTGCAACTCTTGCCTTAGTTGGGGATAGTTATAAATAGTGCCGTTGAATACGATAGCCAGCGATTGGTCATGATTGACCATAGGTTGGCGCGAGGCCGGCGACAGATCAATAATTGCTAGACGTCGATGTCCCATGCCCATAGGGCCAGAAAAATAACAACCTTGATCATCCGGCCCTCGTCTGGCAAGCGGCCCCAGCATGGTTTGTATTTTGCCTTCACTGGCGCGTCCTTGTTTTAGGTTAAATTCCCCGCATATCCCACACATGTTTTTTAATGTCCTAGCTAGCCATAGCCTTAATGTTGTTTTTAAAAGCAAAACCTTCTATTGTCTTACTTCGATAGTGTATTGTATCTATCGACATAATGAGTCAAAAAAATTAACTACAGAGGTGTATTGTGAATCCACTCAAATCTATTCTGGGAACTATTGTTGCCGGTTTCATTATTTCTATCGTCATTGCTGTATGGGATAGCACGCCAGTCGCCAGTGCGGGATGGTCTATTTCTGTATGGTTACATGTTCTAGCCGGTGTTGTTTGGATTGGCTTGTTGTATTACTTCAACTTTGTACAAGTACCTGCCGTGGCAACTGCTACAGCAGATACTGATGGACCTGGCCCTGCAGCCATCAGTAAATATGTCGCACCACGCGCACTCGCTTGGTTCCGCTATGGTGCACTCGTAACATGGTTAACAGGCGCTGCCGCTCTGGAGTATGTTGGCGGTTTCAGCGCTAACATGTTTTTCACCAACGGTGTCACAGTTATCGGTATCGGTGCTTGGCTTGGAACGATCATGCTGTTTAATGTCTGGGTGTTGATTTGGCCAAACCAGAAGAAACTGTTAGGCATAGTGTCGGCCACTGATGCTGAGAAAGCCAAAGCGAAAGGGGTTGCCTTTATCGCATCACGCACCAATACTATGCTATCGATTCCAATGTTGATGTGCATGATCGGTCATGCTCATACATTACCGTTCTAAGCAGGGTTTAACTGAACCTGATGCGGTTTTACCTCGATGGGTGATGTATAGAAAAAAACCCATTTTTGGAGCATAATTGAACAACGGCAGCGCATATCGCTGCCGTTTTGCATTGTCGAACAGTAAAATATTTATCGGTTAGCAAATCATCAACCAACCACTTTGTAACTGAGTATTAATTTTAGGTATTGATTGAAATCCATTATGAACTCACTAATGCCCACCTATGCGAGAAAAGATGTCAGCTTTGTCAAAGGCCATGGCGCCTGGCTGTGGGATGATAAAAATGAAAAATATTTAGACGCCTTATCCGGTATCGCCGTATGCGGCCTAGGTCATGCTCATGCCGCACTTGCCGACACCATCAGTCGTCAGGCAAATAGTTTGTTACACACCTCGAATTTATATCGTATTCCTCATCAAGAAACCTTGGGCGATCGCTTGTGTGAAATCACTGGCATGGGAAAAGTATTCTTTGCCAATTCTGGGGCTGAAGCGAATGAGGCTGCCATTAAGTTGGCGCGATTACATGGCCATGCCAGAAATATCGATTCACCCAGCACCATCGTGTTTGAAAATAGTTTCCATGGCCGCACCATGGCAACCTTAACCGCCACGGGTAATGCAGCTGCACACAAAGGCTATGATCCGTTATTGCCGGGATTTGTGCGTGCACCTTATAACGACATTGAGACGGTTAAGGCCTTATGCTCACAACATAATGATATCAGCGCGATTCTGGTTGAGCCGATACAAGGTGAAGGTGGCATCAATATTCCCTCAGACAATTTTCTCGCCCAGCTCAGAGCCGTTTGTGATCAATACAATTTGTTACTGATGGTGGACGAAGTGCAAACCGGTAACGGACGCACAGGTAAATGGTTCGCTTTTCAGCACAGCAATATTTTGCCCGATGTGCTAACCACGGCTAAAGGCTTAGGCAATGGCATGCCTATAGGGGCCTGTTGCGTGGCGGATAAAGCTCTGGAATTATTTGCACCCGGTTCACATGGCAGTACTTTTGGTGGCAATCCACTGGCTTGCTCGGTGGCTTTAAAAGTCTTAGAGATTATTGAACAGCAATCTTTACTTCCGCATGTACAACAGATGGGTGAGTATATTTGCAGTCAATTCAAGCGCC
>Ga0181571_10002905_pt1 | contig 12805 bp, 8 predicted proteins | sample 101ome_17_FD_132440 | JGI IMG/M metagenome (GOLD analysis project Ga0181571, IMG submission 132440) | Coastal salt marsh microbial communities from the Groves Creek Marsh, Skidaway Island, Georgia - 101407AT metaG (megahit assembly) | ecosystem: Environmental > Aquatic > Marine > Intertidal zone...
CGTGTTGCTTGTAGGTTGATTGCGCAGCTTGCAGGGACCGGACCGAGGATGTAAACACGGCTTCACGGGGAAGCGGGGGGAGTTCAACGGCCGGAGGAAGGCGCTCCGTGACGCCCCCCTCGTGTTGCATGGATTCCAGTAATGCTCGCCCGAACTCACAGGTTGAAAGGTACTCCAGCCATTGAGGGGGAGAAACCGCCTCAAGCGGACGAGGAAGGAAATTGATGTTCTCGGGGCTGAGAATCCGTCCACAACGTGCCATGGCGTCCATGAGGAGATTCATCATCAAGGATTCATGGTCAATGAAATCGTCCTCTGGGAATTCAAGCCAAGCCTGAATGACCCACATATCGTGAAGATGGTTCATGGCCATCTCGAGGTAACGTTCCAACTCGGACTCTAAGTTTGACGAGGCACGCAGTAGGTAATCGGGAACCGTGGGACGCCACTGATCAAATCCTTTCAGCGAGTTGGCCAGGTGTTCCAACCAAGCACTCCATCGAGGCAACGCTGTTTCAATACGGTGGTTCCAGTTCCTTCGCAGTTGGGAAGGGTCAATCGTGGGTTCAATCTCCATATCATGGGAGGGTGAGTATGACTCCCTTATGCAACAGAACGCATATGCGTTTTATTCTTATATGGTGTGGCGCACAGGTGAGGATGTGATGAGCCCACGCCGACGCCTGCTGTTCCTTGACATTGATGGAACCGTCGTGGACGGCACACCACGTGAGAACTTGATGGAAGCGCGCGGCCTCGTTGTTGGAAAATATGGCGACGTCAACCGTTCCTACCCGAGAGGATATGAAGCCTTCATCAACGGATTCAACGACCCTTCGTTGTTCCACCTTGACACCAACATTCCCGAGGCCGAGCAGCTGATTCAAGCGGCTGTTGAGGCCGATGCAACGGTGCTGTTTCTCACGGCCAGGGATGCACGTCATCATTGCGGCACGGAAAGCGACCTCAAGCAACGGGGCTTGTGGCGAGATGGGGCGCGTTTGATTTGCAAGCCGCACCGTGAACTCGTCGATAAGGCCGAATTCAAACAACAGATGATCGCCATGCTCTCCCAAAACGACGAAACAGAGGATGTGGTTCTGGTTGACAACAACCGGAAGAACACCGCACTCGTGCAGGAGCGCCTTTCCTTTGTCAAGACCTACAGCGCTTGTTCAGAAGCACGCTCACATATCCAAGCATGGAATGACGCCGACAGGAGTGATGACGCATGAAGAATCAAACTGAAGAAAACGCCGCACCATTCACAGCACCTGAAATTGCAGAAACCTTTCATCTGAAAACCCAAGGCTGGACCACCTCAAAAGGCAAGCCCATTACGGCCGAACAGCGGGAAGATTTGATTCAGAATTACCTGAAGAAAGAGCGCGATGGGGAATACTTGACCAAACTTGGTGAAAAAGGACTCATTCGCACCGGTGCCGTCGCCAAAGCTTGCATCACCATGATCGTCAACGGACGGCCGTTCATTCTCATTCGCCCACCAAGTGCAACCCACCTCCGAAACTGGAAACTACCGGGTGGAAAGCAATCCGCGCAAGACCGCATTGACCCTTCATCCGACCTATACCTGGCGTTGTCCCGGTCTGTGGGCGGCAGGTTTGCTGAGAACTGGGACGTTATCGTTCCCTTGTTGATGACGACGCTTCGTGAATTGAGCGAGGAACTCCCGTTTCCGGCTCACATCAACCTCGGTTCAGGGAACGCAGTGGCTTTCGTGAATGAAGAACCGAAACTCCTCCCAACCGACCAACTCCCACTTCAGCAACGCTTCGTTCGAATCAACCCCCAAGGCGTGAAATGGTACGAAAACCTAAACGAGGAACCAGAAGGTAAGGAGCGTTATCCAGGCATCAAACGCGACTCCACGCTGATGTTCGTTCACGCAGAACTGGTTGACCTTCATGCTTCAACGAGCGTCTGTGAACCGATTGTGTTGAACGACGATTCAGGCACCTGTCGATGGATTCCCCTCACGCCGAGCACGGTGCATTGGCTCTCAAAGGCCCCTCTAAACATCCTTCCGGAACGCATGCTCTCGGATATGCTCAGCCTCCCATCAGGCCCCATCACCAACTTGGACGCCTATCACATGAACACCCTGATTGAATCCTATCTTGGACCCAGCGACGATGGCGCCACCTTCGTCCGACTGGATAAGATTTTGAAAAAGAAAATTGGGGAATTGCCCCCAAAGGACCGCGAGGATTTAGCGCAAGGAACCGGAAAGAAATCGTTCGAATTGGTTGGAAGCGAAGATGATACAAAAAAGAAAAAATTTGGACCGTTAAACTTAGCGAAAGGTCATCGACTCGTTGACAACCCGAACGACGGTTTTGCAGTGGTGCATCAATCTGCATTCCGTACCGGTGACGTTCTCGAAACTCGACACCCCATGCACATGCGAGCAGACCAATTCTTGATGTCACGGTCAGCCGGAAAATGGTGGAAAAACGGGTTGCTCCCTCACAACATTCGGTACCAACAAGTTAAGCGAACAACGCGTCGAGTGCTGCTTCATGAATACGCTGCCCTTTATACCGCTGCCCGAAACAACGACTTGGACAACAAGTTCCGAAGGGAACATGCTCTTACGACGCATCCAAACGGGGTTGAAGAGCTCGCCAGAAGAATCTCGCCACCCTTCTCGCAGGCACATCAGCAGGAAACCGCATCCAAAGTATTGTTTGAACTTCCCGTATTGAATTCAGGTATGGTCGAAACCCGGCCGATTCGCCGCTTCACCGACATCAGTTTGGAGATGCTTGACCGATACATCGACGCATGGAGCATGTTAACGACAAAAAATGGAGAACCCGTCGCTCAGGAGGTTGTTGACTTCGCCCGAACGAAAAAGAGCACGATGAGTTGGGCGAACCTGATGATGCGGATTGAAGTGGCTCGGAGCATTATGAACACCACCTCCTGCGAACGATGCGCCGTGAAGCCCGGAGAGCCATGCAAGACCGAGAACATGACGCCGATGGTTGTTGAACCAAGAACGTACAACGACGAGGTGATGCCAAAGCACAACACAACCGATAAACAACACACCACCTTTGCTCTGATGGATCACTTGCTGCGCGATTTTATCGGACTCATGGGCGATGCATTTGTTCTCCCGCCTCGGAACATTTGGAAGCACGATGCTGAATTGGGTATTGTCTCCGGCCAAATTGAGCGGTTTGAAATGGATGATATTTCTCAAGAATTTAGAGCAAAGAAAGGGCGTCCTGTACGCCCTGTTCTCCCGTTCTCGTGCACGGAACGATTCGACGATGGCTGCCAGCCAAGCCTGTCGTGGGAAGAGATGTTGGTGGGCCACCTTAGCCCATTGGAACGGGTTGAAAAGACCGGCCGAAAGAGCAAGGGTGGCGACGTCCGCCTCTACTTGAGCGGCAAGGAAAGCGAACCACCGTTCCTCATGCAAAATCTTGTAGCTGGCGTGCTCAAGCGAGAATACGCCTTGTTGAAATCGCTTCGCTACAAACGACTTTCTCTTCCCGACGGACGCCCACGTTGGAACGAGCGTCTGCTATGGGAATTCATCACGCCAGCATCCAAGGGAAGCATCACCACTCTGCCGTTGGACGCGCCCATTGAAGCATGGCCGAGCGACGAGCGACGCATCCCCGTGCTCAACTTCATCGGTGCCGAGCACGAGATGGAAGAGGGGAAGCGGTTTAACCGTGAAGAGAACCAAACCGCTGCTCGACCAAGCCATCGACTTGCGCCATCCACCGAGGATTGGCTGTGGACACGGGAAGCCACCGACCGACCGTTGGAAGGTTTGCTCCCGATCGTTTCACCCGATGTGTCCATGGGAGAACTGTTGGACATCGCCGCCATGAACGGCATCGGCGTGGCCGTCGCCATCGACGCCTGGTCGGCCGAAGGGCTACCCGAAACCGAAGAAAAGTTCGGACCTGCCGACACCGATTGGTACATCAACGGGGGCCTTTTTCACGAGAACGAGCCCCGCACCTACCGCACCTACGGTTCGTTCCTCGGGGCGCTGAACGCGAACAAGCAACTCAACATCGAGGTGGACCGGGTGAAGCATGAACGACGTCTTTTCGGGGTGCTTCTCCTTGATGAACTGCTGAACATGCAATGGAGCCAGTGACCAAGGAGGGGGCGTGCATGGTTTCCGAGAAAGAGCAAATTGATTTCTTCAATACCATTTTTGCACCGCTGAGATCAAAAGTCTCAGCAAAAGATGCAAAGAAAGCAAAGAGAAACGCCTACAAGTTCCTGAAGAGAGAATACTTTGGCAACATGGCCGACGACGTGCTCGAGCATTGGAACCTTGATTCTGACGAGGAGACAGAGTCCTGGAAGTGGCTCATAGCAATGAGACAGAAATACCACGAATTCAATGAAAATGAACAAATTAAGGTATACAAATTTGTTTGGCACAAAAAACCAAATGAAGGTGGTTGGGGACCAAAACTCGTCACGAAGATTAGTGGGTCCGATTGTTCTGAGTTCCTCTACATCACAAAACCGATGGACGAGAGAACAATCAGCAAAATAGGGACGGTTGGGGCCAAATTCAATCTCTTTCAACCCCCACAGCAAGAGATCACACACGATGTGAAAGTTATCGATGAGCGAAATGAAAGATTTACGACCTTTCGAGTACTCTCAGACAAAGGAAGTACGCTAGAAAAGGAGTTTGAGCGCATTATTGAGTCCCTTGACATACAAGGCATGGTTGGTCTATTTCAGAAAATAATTAAGCTCTATTTGCAGCCGACCATTGATACAATGCCTTCGCTTGGTTTTGTTGCACCAATCAAAGACGGTAAAGAATGGAAATATGGATATGAGTGGAGGAAAGAAAAGAACCCCCAATTGAAATTTCTCCGTGATTTCGAAAAAACAGCCCCCCTCCTTGTACCACTTCGCTGGGAAAAAGAGCAAGAAACCAGACGCTTTACATTGCTTCACGGCGATGAATGGGGTGGGAATTTCATGGCCCCGCCCTCCGATGCGGGTTCAATTCGACCGATTGACTTTGAAGACGCACACATTCAACATGTTGAGGTTGATGTTGACGACCAAAACAATCTCCAGTCCTATCTCGCAACATCACAAGGCGAAGGTTCTCATTTGTCTGCAGGAGGTGAACTGGCGTACCGAGTAACCAGCGGCTGGTCAGGAGAAGCCCCTCCGCTTTATGCCTATTCAGCCATGTCAGCGCTTGGGCGCCTCTTCGCTGCCTTGGTCCAAAAGCAGACGTTGAAGACCGATCCTCAGAAAGTTGACGCATGGATTGAGGAAGCGACGGCTCGGTTCTTCAACATCCTTCGAAATTCAATTAACGGGTTCATATCAAGCAAGAATGGGACGAAATACCTCACTTCTCTCGGTCTTGATCCAGAGATTACACAACGTGGCCTCATGGTTCGAGCTGTTCTCGCAGCCTACAATTGGAGCGAGCACTGGACATACAAAACTCGAGATCACGACGACGATGAGGAATTCTATAAAGGAAAATGGAAGAAATCATCCCTTGAGGAGTTCCAATTTCAGCTCGGGGTTCAAGGAGAATGGGAAGTGTGTTCACGGGACAGCCATGGTCGGCCAATGACAACTGGACACGATTATGCAAAGATTTTGAGAAACGAAATCGAGACATCCAACGATTGGACGGATGTTGAAGAAAAAGACATTCTCAAAGCGATATCCTTGCTCGAAGAATTTGGAAACACTGGTACAAGAGTTCCAGATAAACAATACCGGGAACTCATCTATTTGGATAATCTCTTGCCGTTTGAAAAAAGTCTGAAAGATGTACAATATGAGCAAAGAAATGAGTTGACAAAACACGATCGCCTTGAAAACAAAATTGAATTTATCAACACGCATTTTTTGCTGATAAAGGAGGAAACACGAGAACCACCAATAACCACCAAAAGATATCTCTTGAAATGCATCGAAGATCACCCAATAAATGAACATTGGAAAGATATTTGGCTTATCTGGCGAGACATCTATGATGTTTTCGATAGGGAATTGCGACCGGAAACAGATGCAGTTTGGACGATGCAATGCAACTTTGATGCCCAAATTCAAGGACAAAACAACAACGAATTTAAGAAAATATTGGACACATTTGAAACTGGAACTCTTGCTCAAAGGGATGAGCAAGCATCCGTTAGAAATTTGGTTTTCTCAAAACACATCTCATACCTCAATTCATTCAGAAAAAGAATCGAATTGAGCAGTTTAGATGATACTTCAATTTTAATTGATTCGACGATCTCAAGGTTCTGTACGGCAATAAGCCAAGCGATTTTCGACAACACATCAATGATGGATTACACCGATTTGGACTTTCTAACCAAACTGTTGCTAGCAGCTCATGAAGATGACCGTGAATTTGTTGAAACTGGATTTGCATTCGACATCCCCCTTTTCATCATGACCACCTTCTCTGAATTAGGATTCAACGAAAAAACAGTAGAAATTGAACGATTTTTCGACGCATTATCACATTCTGTGAAAAAATGTTTCAGCATATGTGCAAATCAAAAAGACCGTGATGAAGACAATTTTGTGATGGAAGCTATGCTGGGTATTATCTCACACCCAAAACAACAACTCCTAAGATCCTGGGCGATTGAATTTCTTGTTCAGTTGAATCCTCAGACCCAACAAGCATTAGAAGATGTCCCCTGGTACAGACTCTGGACTACTTTGAAAGTATTTCCTTCTTTCCAATTTACAAGGGTGCTTGACCCAACCTCAAAGAATTATGATTTCCACAAAAGATTCTTTCCCGATTAGCGTGTATTTGTTCACTATGGGTAGTGCGTGAGGGCCATTCAAGGAGCAGAACCCTCACACGACGCCTGCCCTGCGCCATTCCATAAGTATGGACAGAGCCGGTTGTGCTGCCTGGGGAGGCCGGATGTCCAATGTCAAGTTGCAGCTTCCCACTTGACCTACCTCGGCACGCTCGGAGCGGCCAAGGGATTGCTCCCGAAGGAGTACCTTGCACTGTTGGTGCAACCTACCATCCAACGCCAAAGAATATCACAAGTTGGTTCGCATATGCGTAAACCTGCTCAATCTTGATGAAGAACAAAGGCGTTCACGTGAGCGTTGTAGGAATCCTCTGAAAATTTCTGCAGCCCGGTTTTTGAATCAACCTTGGTGGTCCAGTGAAGCAACCAGTCAAACAAGGACAGCCAGATGACCTTGTAATCGTCTTCTTCAAGACGAACGATCCCGTGTTCCTCGTCATGATGTTTCTTCATGAGGGTGAAGAGAAGTTGAACGTTAGCGCTGGAATCACCCCGGGTGTTGAGGCCGGATTTTTGGATGAGGGCGGCTAACAGGCGTCCAACGGAAGAGAGGGCATTGAATGCCCCTCCTGGAACACCTGAACTGAAGTCTTGGTGAATTGCTTTTTGATACAACCGCTGCCCGTGATAACCACCGTTTGGTAGGACCTCATACACTACCTCCATCCCCTCTTTCGGAGGATTTCGCTTGACGGCGTCCTCGAGGTCAATGGCGTACATTCTCGTTGATTCGGCATCATAAAGAACGGTAAAATTCTCACCCCACTCATCGCCGTGAATCCACTCGGAGAGATGCAATGGCAAACGTGATTCTTTGGTGAGTTTCAGACGGCCCATCACCCTGTCGAAGGACGCATCCTCCTCTAATCGGGGAAGGCGTATGGCTTGGCTAAACGGCAATGTCGGTTTTTGCAACTTTTCCCCTCCCCTTGGGAAGAGGAAGAAATCAACGATAGCGGCAAAGTGCTTGACCAGCGCCCCTTTCTCGTCATTCTCCCGTGCTCGTTCCCATTCTTTGGCAAGCAACTCGCCGTTGATTCTTGGTGAAGTGATGTGGAGTGCATTGAAGCAAACAGGGTTGATTTCAATCCCTTTGATGTCCTGATCCCCCTCATTGAAATACCGATTTGCAGCGTCAAGGCCGTTTTTCAACCCATCAGCATCCAACCCATTTGCCGAAGAAGAAATGAATTGATGATACGTTGACCCGTGCTTGATGATAACTTTCTCGCCCCACGAACTCGACTCCATTTTCCTCCGGGCCTTGTTGGAGATGAGCACGCCTTCCTGAACATTGGAGGCCAAGGCGACGTAGAACCCGTTGGTCCGATGGGCGAGCCAGCGGACGACGGAAGCCAAAGCGTATCCGAGATTTTCATGCTGGAGAATCATTTCCTCATAACGCTCTTCTGCTGATAATTCTAGGAAAGTTCGTGCATCATCATTGGTACGAAGGCGCGCCCAGGGTGGGTGCGGTGCATGGTCGTCCTTCAACAGTCTGTCCCATTTTTTGCGCTGGGCTGGAAGGGCTGCAATGATGCAGTGAAGATGGGCGAGTTCAGCATACTCTCTCAGCCGTACAGACTCCCTTTCCCTTGCCTTCGGCTCGAGTTTATCTTTCAAATCAAAAAGCAATTCCATCAACATCGAAAATTTCTCAACATATCTTCTGTATTCAAAAAAACCGTGATCCTCCTTCGCATCTGCACTGCCCTTACGAGCGCGCTCCCAGGATCTCAGGTAGTGCTTTTCCTTGTCCTCGCGCTCTCCCGGACTATCGTCTTGGATTGAGACTTTCGCGAGGGCCTCCAAACGGTCGAGCAACGCTGTCGCCCAGAAATTCAAATCGTTTTTGAAAAACGTGATGAGGGTGTTGCCCTCCAATGAACTGACATCAAATGGATCCTTGCTATCTCTTCTGCTCAGGTAGAGTCGATGTTCGTTATCCATCAAGTCGGTGTATTCTTTGGGCTCTTTGTTGTAAAGTCCGTCAAAATCCTCACCTCCTTCCCATGTTGCATCCTCAAAACGCAACTTGTGGTACTTATGTGAAGGCCCCCCCTCCTTCCTCAAACCATTTCGCCAATCTTGAAATTTCGGCACCTCTATGTTCATCATCTCGTCAAGGTCCCCGAGCACCGTAGAACGACGAACTGCCGTGTGTGCCGTTCCTTCAAGGCCTTGCAGCGTGAACCGTTCATGGCATTCGTTGTAGCAACGGAAGAGGCGATAGTAGGCCAGGACAAGCCACTCGTCAACATACGAAGATTCGTCGTCGCCATTGAGCTCGTGCAGAGCATGAACGGTTTCAATCCAGAGATTGAGTTTCTTCAGATGGAGTTTTGGCGGACCAGAATTCCCGAGTTGACTCACCCGAAATTGTCGCTGCCAATACACGTGGCATGGATTGTTGTCCGTGAAACCCGCTGATTCCAATGCCTCCTGGGCTTTCGATGGTTTGTCTTCGTCCTTCTCGATATTTCGGAATTTTTGGACGAAGTCGCGAAGCCAATTGTCGTCGGCCTCACCCATGGAATGCTGTCGTGTTGAAGAAGCCATAATTCCTTCCTCTCGGTATGGATGATTGAATGTTGAATGATTTCGGAGTAGTCAGCACGTGTAAGAACAGGACTCTGGGGCGGAGATCCGCCCCAGAGTCGGTGATTCAAAGGCTGGAGTTCAATCGACACCGGATAGACCTCCAAAACATAGGGGAAATCTATCCGGTGGAAGAAAGGGTAAGCCCCAGGGGTTCAGTTTTCCTGTCCCCCTGGGGTTGTGCATGCAACAAAGTGCACGCCCTTGCTTCAGATATTATCGTCTCGCGAAGAGACCAATCTTCTTTCTCTCTCATTCTTTCGGCATTTAAGCCGTCTATTACAGCCTTTGATTGGCATTCGGATTGAACATCGCTTCCTGCGAGAGGTTCGGGAATGTGCGGAAGGAATAGTATTGACGCTGGGTGCTGGTAACACCCAGCGCCAATGTTAAGAAATGCTTGTGCGAGTCAAGCAACTCTCCACGCCCCACAGCGCGCTTACGGATGGCGAATTTAGTCTGAGTAGCCGGCCCATAGGCCGATTAGCGCTGCGTCATATTAAAAAGGTCAAACGTTATCCTCACGGGACAACGTTCAAACCTCCTGTTTTCTTTTTTTATGCATATTGATGCACCTTCCGCAAAGCGGAATTTTACACGTGCCCTACTCCCCCGAAGTGTATCGGGAAAGACCTTCCATGATGGAAGCCCAAGAATGGTTAATCCAGTCGCCGTCGTGCGACAACCGGTGGTTGTGATTTGTTGGATATGACGACCCATTATCAAAGTATTGGCCGAATATGCGTCCCCTCAATTGAGGTGTTCAATGGGTAATCAAGGCACATGATTCAAGACGATTACTTGGATGAGGAGCACGATGCTGACGACGAAACCGTCGAAGGAAAGCACACCAAGGAACACTACACCTGGCTCGTTGAGACCCTTTTGGCCGGCCTTAAGGAGCATGCTTCCTTTGTGGAGAAGTACCCTGACATTGCAGCACCGGTCGAAATGCAAACAATTCGGGATGAAATGGAACGCGCCCTCCTCGAGGGGATGCGGCTCCTGTACTGTTCAGAACAAGTTGAGCTCCTCAACACGATGGTTGAGGAATCTGAGCCAGCGACGACCCCCTATCTGACCGGATTGCTAAATCTGGCCCAATTGGAGATGGCAGCATCAACCCTTTCCGCAGAACTGCAAAAGGAGGAAAAGGCGCATGATAGCGATGACTGGCAGGCGTTGATCAACGCGTCAGGTTGGCGCACCCCAGAACGAAAATCAGGGCATCCCCAAAACGATTGGATTGAGCGCAAGGTGCCCAGCGAGGTCCCGGCATTTCTTGAGAACATCATCACCATCTTCCCAACCTACGGCAAACTCGAGAAGGCGACCCGTAGGGTACAACAGCAACTCCAGAATGCAAGTTTGGGTAGGAGTGTCCTTCGTCGGTCGTTGGACCTGGGAAGTTCTGTGTTTGAACTCGAATCCTCGGTTGACAGGAAAATCAAATCGGATATGCGCGCCGGCCAATTAGAGTCTCAGGCATCAACGGAGATGTGAGAAACATGAGTCCAGATTACATGATGAACGACCCCGTGAATTTCTTCGCCTGGATGATTTTTACAGCCTTTATCGTTGGATGGTTTGCCGGCTGCCTGTTGGTTTTAGCCGAGGTCTTTGTTGAAATTCGTTTGACCCTGAAGGGCATTCCCCTGGAAGAACGAATGCAACGTCGTGGCGTCTTGAAGAAGTACATCAGGAGTGATAACCTTGAATGAACTCCTTACTGTTGTTGATGTGCTGGCTTGCGTCTATGCAGCAGGTGCTGTATCCTACGCCATCCTAAGCAGGATGCGAATCTTTCGAAATGAATTGGAGTGGTCGCAATGAGCTTGGTCGCCTTTGTTGATGGCGCCTCCGAGCGAGGAGAGGGCGGCATGATGCTTGACGTGGAAGCGAATGGCAAGGATGACATGGTAGCCATCATGCAATTTATCGAAATTATGAATCGTCATTCAAACGGGATGATTCACACGGTAACCGTTGTGAATTCCTCCACCGTTCCTATTGAGGATCCCTACGTTCACCCACCACTCGCCGGCAAAGCCAATCCCGATGATTCGTTCAACCTTGAAGAGAAGACATGGTTTGAGCTCATCATCTCTGTCAGTTTTTGAGTCCAAGGTGACCAGGTGAACAATGTAAAATATTCTCGTGTTGTGGTTGAAATATGGCACGTGACAAACGGGTGATTATTCACTGCATCCGGGAGTCAATGACCAACTTACAAGATTCAATTGACCACTTTCGACCGGATTATGTGTATCTACTGACATCCGATCATCATGCAGAAGGAAAACCTGACCTTGCACTCATGGAAATTGAGAACAAAAACGTGAGGACCTTTGGAGACCATGTTCTTCGAATTGAGCACGTTGCATTGCACACCATTCGAGAGGCTTGGCATCAGGAAACGATGATGAAAGTGTTCGAGGAATTTGCAGCCATCAAAGCCGATGCAAGAAAGCGTGCCAAGGAAGAGGGCGTTGATTGTGAGTTCTATGCGGGCCTCAGTGATGCTACCGGCTTGTTTTCCCCGAGTGTTGCTTTTGCTGCCGTGTTGCACGATATGAAAACCTACTACACCCGTGGAAGACGCAGGTATTATCACAACGAGTACGTCCTTGAAATTGAAAACCTGAACAACATCACTGCTGTGAAAAGTTGGATTGAAGCGAACGAATACCACAAACAGAATCTGAAGTATCTCGTTGCACTCATTGAACTTGAGGAAGAGGGCAATCAGAAAATCACTTCCGAGCATATTTCCAACAAAGTCCAAACTGGGAAGCGCGCCATTGACAAGGCCATTAAGAAACTGGAAGAACAAGGATTGATCACAATTGAAGGCGGCAGGAACAGGGCTCTTTCAAGCACCCGCTTGGGCCAAATGTGCATCCGGATGAATTTAGGCAATATTGAAGAAGTGAGTTAGTTCTCAAAAAACTTTACAGAAATGATTTACAGCCTTTTTTTGAAATTTTGATTCTTTTACTCTGTTAAAGAACCTCTTCTTTAATATCTCATAAGTCCATGTGTTGATTTATGTCACACAAGGCTGTTCGGGGCGGCTCGGTATGTTGCAGCTCTCGAGAAGACAATGTTTGAGCGACAAAGAGACATTCTCCGAACCTTCGTTCAAGAAATTCCTGTGTGGCGTCGTCGATTCTGCTTGATGGCATCATCGATATGGACTACGATCTCCTCTGGTGATGATGTCGTGCAGTCAATGATTTGATTCGAACGACGGTGGTCCAGAACCTCACCCGCCAACTTTGAGGCCCAACCCTCAAGACCAACGGCAATGATGGGACGGTTGAACTGCCAAGCAAACGCCATCTCCGACAACGTCCCGGCACCTCCGCCCA
>Ga0181571_10002906_pt1 | contig 12804 bp, 4 predicted proteins | sample 101ome_17_FD_132440 | JGI IMG/M metagenome (GOLD analysis project Ga0181571, IMG submission 132440) | Coastal salt marsh microbial communities from the Groves Creek Marsh, Skidaway Island, Georgia - 101407AT metaG (megahit assembly) | ecosystem: Environmental > Aquatic > Marine > Intertidal zone...
AGCGATGTCGTTTCCGTCCCCGCCGGCATGCCGACAACCCCCACGCTTCCGCTGTATGTTCCTATGAGAGATGGGACGGACTCCTCCGGGTGTTATTCAACTCGATTTCACCATCCCCGGCCGACCGTCGATGTTCAACGATGTTCAGCAAGACACGGGCGGTGCGCCCGACCGTCTTCTGTCGTTGCCTTCCAGCTCAGAACACGCTCGATCATCGGGATTTGTCGTTCAGATTTTTCGAGAGCTCGGTATGAAGATTGTGTCTTTTAGTCATAGAAAAATGAATATCCGGTGATGAGTCACGATCCCCCCTCGCGCGGATCGACGAACATGTGTGACCAAACGCGCGTCCGCGCACCTCCACACTCCCTCGGACGCCCCGACCGCCCCCTCGACAGCCCCGAGTTTTACGCGCCACCATGCCGTGCTGCGGAAAAGAGTGGAAAGATAACAAGTACATCGACGGCATCATCCCGGAGAACTTCTACGACACCAAGGCGAGTGGCTCCCGCGCGTTCCTCCCAAATCGCTTTCTTGGATTCGACCCGGGCTCGCGCGAGCGACCCTCCCTCTCCCGCCGCGCCTCGAACGTCGCTCGACCGCGCCCCGGTCCTCGCCCTCGTCTGACCTCCATCCGAACCGCCACCCCGATCGTCACCCGCGTCTCCCCGTCTTCGCGCAGTTCCAACTCTCGCCGCTCGCGCCGAACCATGTCGTTTACCCTCTGGCCATCATCGTGAACGCCATTTGGATCTTCTCATTTTTCGGATTCATCTGGTGGTACAGCGACCCGTCCATGTACATCACCCAGTCCATCATCCAGAAGGAGTTCGAGAAGCCCGGGTTCGAGTGCGCGCCTCTCGGGTACGACGAGCACTACGAAATCAGCGTCGGGTACGCCGAGTGCGAACTGAAGATTCTCGAGCCGAACACGGACACCGTCACGCTCAGTGACGACGGGGAGTACTACGAGTTCATTCCCTTCCCCACCTCCGGCGACAACGTCGTGTTGACGAGCGAACGCACGGCGGTGACCAAAGGCCTGTACGATCCCGTGGGCGGCGGCACCGGCGCAGCGGCTCAGGCCACGGATCCCTTCTTCGACTTTATTTTCGGCGGCGGGTACGACGACCATTATGGCGATGGCCACACGTGGGAAGAAGGCGAGGACGATCCCGAGTATGAAGGCCTCGCGGAGCTCAGCGGCTGCAACTGCAAGATGGTCTGGGACGGCGGCGCCGACGACGAGGAAAAGTCCCAGCTGAGGATCGCCACCAGCAACCTGTATATCGACGACCCGGCCGAACAGGCTAAATGTTCGGCCTCTCCCCCCGCCAGCCCCGGCGGCGATCCCCACGGTGACAGCGGCGCTCCCCCCGATGACGGGGGTGGCGGTGCCCCCCCCGATGACTCGGGTGGCGGTATGCCAACTATGCCAATGCCAACCGGTCATAGCCGCAAGCTTCTCACCGGTCATGAATGCACCCTCGACCAAGCCAAGGCGATCGCGATGTTCAAGAAGTACATGGAGGTCAACGACCCGTGCAATTTCGTCAAGCGCAACACGCCGTTCCAGTGCGTCAAGGAGGCGCCCTTGCCCATCACCCAGGTTTTATCCCTCGCCAACGCCAACTCCGGTCTCTTCTACTCCGTCGTCTCCGCCGTGATGGTGGGATACATGTACGCCACGAAGAAGGTGACCCTCGAGCAGGTCGACCTCGAGGCGGTCGTCTCCGCGAGCAGGAAGATTGCCGCCGAGGAGACGCCCGCGAAGTGAGGACGAGCGAGACCGACGCCGAGCGAGCGACGAGCGACGACCGTCGCCGTCGGCTCGCTCATGAATCGCCGTTTCTGTTTTGACTCAAAGTTTCGACGGCCCTTCGCAAACCGGCGCGCGCGGTGAAAGTTCGAAAGCGCGCGCCGAGGGCCACCGCGGCTCACTCCGCGGCTCACTGATATTTATGACAATGCGAAAGACGTATGAAAGTATCAACACCGTCGCATCCGCGCGCTCCCCCGCGCCTTCTCCCCCTGCGCGCTACAGGGTCCCGTACCCTCCCCCGGCGCGTCGACCGAGGAGATCCTCCGTGGCTTCCCCCTCCCCACTCCCGAGCGCGAGTTTTTTCTCCCACTCGCGCCTCTGCCTCTCGAGCCGCGATGGCCTTCGTTCGCCCGCGGCGTCTGCGCGCCACCCGACGACGCCCGCGGCGCGACCCGCCGCGCCCGCCGCCGCCTCCGCGACGGCGTCGAACGCCCTCTCCAGCCCTCGCGTCGCCGGCCCCGCGACCGCCGCCGTCACCAGAGTCGGGACGAGAACGACCAGGACGATTCGGAACGCGAACGCGACCGGTGGCCCGAGCGAGGCGGACGACGCCGCGAGAGCGTCCGACGCCGCGTAGATTCGCGGCAGCGCCCATCGCCCCCACGCGCGGTCCGAGAAGAGGTACCGGTGCGCGACGTAGGCCCCGACCCAGCCCGCGCCGACGCGCTCGAGGAGGGCCGTGACGAGCGCGACGACCCGCCTGACCCGGAAGCTTCCGGCTTTCTCGCGCGCCGAGCCGTTCTCGTGCTCTTCCGCCTCGCGCACCATCAGCGCGGCGCAACACCGCGTCCCGAAAGCGGCGAGGAGCGCCGCCGCCGTCTCCGCCGCGAGCGCCGGAAGGTCCGTCTGCGCGCTCGCCGCGTCGCGGCTCTCCTCGGCGCGCGCGCCCCGCCCGAACGAGACGACGTCGAGCCATCGCGCCGAGGCGGTGGCGACCGAAACCGCCACCAGGGCGAGCGTCCCGCCTTTGCTCGGGTCGCTCGCGAACGCGCCGAAGCCGATCGTCGCCCTGGACGCCCACCGGTCGGCGCTTCGGAAACACCTCGCGCCGAAGCGACTCGCCGCCAAGACGAAGACGGCGTGGTACAGTAAGAAACTTTTCCGCGCGAGCGACGTCTCGTTCGTGGCGAACCGGAGAACCGGGACGATCACCCGTCTCGCGATCGGGCGTAACACCTCGGGCGTCCCGGGCGCCTCTCCGAGGTCGAACCCGTCCCAGCCCTCGTCCAGAATGACCAGGCGCGGCGAGGTCGCGGCGAAGTACGCGCACAGCGCCGCAAACGCGCGCGTCGCCGAGGAGGCTCGCGTCGCCGACCACGCGCAGTGCGCGGCGTCGTTGAGCAGGAGCCAGAGCAGGAGCCAACGCCGAGGGGACTCCTCCACCGCCGCCGCGCGAGGCGCGCGAAACGCGCGAGGCGCGCGAGGCGTCGCGTCCGCGTCGGGAATCCACACGCGCGAAAACCACTCGAACGCGGGGTCGAGGACGATCCCGGCGAAGACGAGCGCGAAGAGCGCCAAGCCGTGGGTCTTCGCGGAGAGTTCGGGCGGTCGCGGCGACGAGCGCGAGGCGCGGCTCCCGCTTCGCAGAGACGCGAACACCGCGACGCCGACGGTCGCGGGCGCCCCCCCGAGGCTCCGCGCGACGCGCTCGAGGACGCGCGACGCGCTCGACGCGGCGCCCCGGTCGAAGGCCAACGCCGCGCGGCACAGTTCGGCGCCGTCGTCGCAGCCCCACGCGCGGTCCGCGACGACGCCGACGAGGCACGCGCCGAGCGCGACGCTGAGCGCTCGGCGACGCGATCGGTCGAACCGTTCGCTCTCGCGCCCGCCCGTCGTCTCAAAAGCCGCCGCGTCTCGACTCGCGTCGTCGTCGCGCACCTTCTCGAACGCCGCGACGAGGTTCGAAACCCCGAACGAGGACGCGCGCGCGTCGGAAAAGTCACCCCCGCGATCCCTCTCCGCGCCGGAGGAACCGCGCGGCGCCGCCGCCGCCCCCGCCGCCCCTCGCGCGACCCTCTCGAACTCGGGCGCGGGCGCCGCCGCGTCGCGCGCCGCCTCGAACGCCGCCGCCTCGAACGCCGACGTCCACGCGCGGAGCGTCGCGTCGTCCGCGACGCCGCGCCGCGCCGCCAAGGCGAACGCGAGGGGAAGGCGCGCGCGCGAGACGTCGGTCGGGTCGGCGAGGAACGCGCGGAGCTCGAGCGCGGCGGGAGCGGGCGTTCCGGCGTCCGCGTCTATCCACTCCGGCCCGCTCGGGTCGTCGGCGCGTCCATCCTCGCTCCCCTCGACGTCTCCGAGGACAGCCCTCCTGACGACCACCGCGAGCGGAGTGGGCGCGCGCGCGTCCTCCGCATCCGCCCGGCGCGCCGCCTCGGCGTCCGCGAACGCGTCCGACCCGTCGTTGGCGGACGGCCGCGGGTCTCGCGCCATCCTCGCGGCGCGGAAGATGGTCTGGAGCGGGACGGCGTTGGCGCGCGCGGCGAGGCGGGCGTCGACGACGCGCGAGACGAAGGCGGCGAGCGAGGGTGACCCCGGCGCGCGCACGGGAACCGCGACGAGCCGCCGCGACGTCTCGACGGGCGCCCCCGACGCGTCCGAGCCCACGTCCACGTGGAGCACCGCCGCGGACGTGGGCTCGCGGAAGTCGAGTCGACCGGAACCCCCCTTCGCGGCGGCGTCCACTGATACGCGCCGCTCGTTCCTTCGCGACCCGGCGTCGGCGGCGACGGCGAGTCGGACGAAGAGCGCGAGCGCGACGTCCGAGGGCTCCACCCCGAGCCGATCCGCGACCGCCGAGACGGCGGCGGTTGCGCCCGGGGTCACGGACGCGACGAGTCGTCGCGGGCGCGCGCGGTCGGGAGGCTTCTCGAGGGCGTTCGGGTCGTCTCGTTGGAATAGGTTGGCGTCGCACTCGGCGAGCGCGCGGCGCCAAAATTCGACGCGCGCGTCTCGGCCCGGGGCGAGAAGCGCGTCCTCGCCCGTCGCGAACGCGTCGTCGCGGAACGGCACGTCCCCGAACTGCGGCTCGAGCTCGGCGTCTCGTCCGCGCTCGCTCCCGCCCGCGAGCGCCTCGGCGTCTCGGTGTACGGCGGCGCCTTCCTTCTGGACGACGAAGAAGCCGCTCTGTTTCCCGGCCTCCCCGACGTTCGTCTTCGTCCCGGCCACCTCGGCGAGGGCGAGGGCGACCCCCCACGCCTCCATCGCGCCGAACACGGGGATCCCGACGACCATCGCGCACATGGTCGCGGCGTACTCTATCGCGCCGTGCCTGAACGACCGCGCGGAGAAGTTGAGGGCGAACCCCAGGACGTACCCCCACAGGACGACGCCGTGCGCCGCCTTGACCGCCGTCGCCGCCGTCGACGCGCCGGACTCGGCGTCAATCTGGTCGAACGCGTCCACCGCCAGGTTGAGCCACATGAACACCGCCAGCAGAGGCGCGAACCCCCACGAGACGACGAACGCGCCCAGCACGACGCGCCGCCACAGCCTCAGGCCGGGCGCCCGGACGCACAGCCACAGGCCGTGGAACCACCGCGCGCGCTGCTTCGCGAAATCGGAAACGGAAAACGGCGACTGCTCGTGCATGCATCCGTGCGTCCACCGAAACGACACCCCGCGATCGGCGACGAGGAGGGCGAAGTACGTGTCCTCGGTGATGCTCCCCGCGATGCCGTGGTCGAACCCGACGTCTCGCTCGATCGCGTTGTGCACCGCGCAGTACGACCCGTGCATGCCGATGAGCGGCTGGCGGAAGAGCCGGTACTGAAACGCGAACTTGCCGTAATCGTCCGCCACGCGCACCGCGTCGGCGAGCGCGGTGACCCAGTTCTCCGCCGCCCGGAGGTTCGCGTTGTACAGAATCGCGCCCTGACCCACCGCGCCGTACGAATCACACGCCGACGAGAGGTCCGAGTCCTCGTCGTCACCGTTCTCGGGATCCGAGAGTACGCGTGATGCGCTCCCGTCGTCGCGCGAAGGGTGGGATGCGCTCCGTCTAAAAAATAGTCCCCCCCTTTGCTCCGCCTTGGCGGCGGCGCGTCGGTACGCGGCGGCGAGCTCCCGCATCGCGTGCGCGGCGACGTGCCTCACCGCGGCGCGCGTCGTCTTCGTCTCCTCGTCCAGGTGCACGATCCAGTCGTCCCGCCTCGCGTCGCTCACGTGCATGCGCGAGGCGTAGTGCAGCGCCCTCGCCTTGAACTTGCACCCGTTTTTCGGTCGGTAGTCCGCCGGGACGACCATCTCCCGCACGGGCAAACCCGTCGCCCTCGCGACGCGCGTCGCGCGGTCCGTCACCACCTCCACCCGCCACCCCACGCGCGAGGGCAAACCCGCCGCGCTGAGCGTCTCGAACGCGTCCACGCACCCGAGCGCGACGAGCTCGGGGTACAGCCCGCGCGTGACGATGCGGAAGTGCAGCCGGACGTCCCAGGGATCCGACGCGGAGGGGGGATCGAAGGGGCTTCTCTCCCGCGCCGCCTCGTCCGCCTCCTCGTCGGAGCCTCGCGGACGACTCGCGACCCTCGTGGACGACGACTCGCCGCCGCGGGCTCGTCGGCGCGCGTCGCGCATCTTCGCGAACGCGAACTGCGCCTCGTCCGCTAACCGCTCGAGCTCGTCGTCCGTGGGCTCGGGCGTCGCGTGCGCCGCGGGGAAGAGGAGGTGGCCGAGGGTGTTCACCGCGAGCGCGGGGAGCGGGACGAGGAACAAGTACGCCGCGCGCGCGAACGTCCACCGCGCCGCCGCCGCCAAGGCGGCCCAGAGGTCGGACGAACTCGAACCTGAGCCGGAGCTTTCGGAGCCGGAGAGTACGGGCCCCCAGGCGGCGAACGAGCGTTTGTCGTCGAACGAATAGGTGTCGGAACCACCGCTCGCGTCGCTCCTTCCTCGGCCGCCGCTGAGCAGGAAGCTCTGCCAGGTGGCGGCCTCGCCCCTCCTGAGCGACACGCCGACGATGACGAGAAACCCGAGGTACCACAGGACGACGGCGCCGGCGACGGATGTGGGCGCGCCGCGCCACGGCGGGTCCGGCGCCGCTTGAAACGCGCGGCGAACGCCGTCGCCGAGCCGCGCGAGTCGCCGAGACGCCGACGCCGTCGCCGCGGCGCTCGCGACGCCGAAGACGACCGCGAACAGTTCCGCGCTCAGCGGCGGCGCCGCGGTCCCGAAGAGCGCGAACGCGAGCCGAGACCCGAACGCGCGCCACAGAAGCGACGGAAGCGCCGCGGGGGCGACCGACGCGCCGAACCAACGCGCGGATCTCGAGGAAAACACCGCGTCCCTCTCGTTGCCGACGACGAAGTACACCCCCGCGGCGAGCGCGGGGAGGAGACCGCCGTGGACGAACCATCGCGCGGCGAACGCGTCCACCGCCCCGGGAAACGCCAACGACCGAGGGCCGAGCGCGACGAGAAGGCCGACGGCGAGGAACGAGACCGTTCCCCCGAACCGACCCGCGAACCAGCGAAGCGTGGGTGGTCCCCGCGAGTGCGCGTGCTCGTGCGCGTGCTCGTGCGCGTGCTCGTGCGCGTGCTCGTGCGCGTCTCGGTGTTCGCGGGAAGACCCTCGTCCCCGCCGCGACTCCGCGACGGCGGCGACGGCGACGCCCGCGAGCGCCACCGGGAGCCTCGCGCGCGCCGCCGCCATCGCGAGCGGATTCGCGAGTCCCCACGGGAGCCACCCCATCAGTTCGAGCGCGGGGAGCGCGGTGCCGATCCAACACACGGCCAAGAGTCGCCGCGCGCGCTTCACCGTCGTCTCGCCGCGACACGTCCCCGTTCCGCCGTCCTCGGCGGCGAAGAGGTGCGTCGTCGCCGGCGCCGCCGCCGCCGCCGCGAGGACGAAGACGCCCACGGTCCACGCCGCGGCGTTCAGGGCGTTGGCGTCCATCGACCGCGGGTACACCGCGTCCAGGCCGAGGAGCACGAAGAACGAGGTCCCGTCGAAGAGAGGCGTCGTTTTCGAGGAGGCCCCGCGGGGTTTGAGGAGGGACCCGTCGCCGCGAGAGAAGGTCCCTTCGAGCGCGGCGGACGCGACGCACGTCGCCCAGAGCACGGGTAACAGGCGCGCGGCGTGGCGGAACGCGAGCGTCGCGCCCTCGACCGGGGGTTTCCCCGCCTTGAGGCGAGCGATGCGCTCGGACGCGATGCCGTACCCCCAGAGGAGGAAGAGGAGGTTGAACCCTGTGCCGCTCCACTCGTTGACCCCGTCCGCCCACGGGTTGACCGCGGCGGCGGCGGAGGAGGAAAAAAACGTCCCGCCGCGGAAGCCGCGCGCCGCCTCCTCCGCCGCGCGCGCCACCGACTCGGCGACGGACTCGCCGAAGAAGACCATCCCCGCCGCGAACGCCTCCATCACTCCGCGGCCGTCGGAACCGCCGCCGATACCCCAAACCCGCCTCCCGAACGGTGTCTTCGGTTCGAACGAGGAATCGTCCCGTTCGAACGAGGAATCGTCCCCTTCGTCGACCTCACCCTCCCCCTCCGCCTTCCCCCGCCCTCTCGTCGAAGCCGCCAGCCTCGCCTCCGCGCGGACCCCGACGCGGTGCGCGCTTCTCGCGAGCCCCGCGACGAGCGCGAGCGAGGCGAGAGCGATCGCCGCCGTCGCCGGCGCCCAGGCCAGGCCGTCGCCGGCGCCCAGGCACGGTCGAACCGAGCGCTCGTCTCGGTCGAACCGCGCGTCGAAGAGCGCGTCCGTCCGTCGGAGGAACACCGCGGCGGCGACCGAATGCCGCGTCGGGACGGACCGCGAGGTTCGACCAGCCGCGCCGCACGTCGCCGTCTCGAGGTCCGCCTGGACGCCCGGCCCGGCGAACAGGACCGAACGATCCCCAGGATCATCGTCCCCGACGCGACCGATCGGTTCCGACCAATCGGGGAACGACGTCGCGTCTTTTTGGACGCGAGGCCCGGCGCTCGACCCGGCGCTCGACCCGGCGCTCGACCCGGCTCTCTCTTTGAGGATCCCGGCGCTCGCCTCCGCCTCGCCCACGATCGAACGCATCGTCGCGTCGTACCACTGCGCGAGGGCGCTCCGCGCGGCCGTCACCTCGGTCTGGGAGACTCGGCGCAGGAACGGCCGCGCTGCATTCGCGGCGAAAAAGTCGCCCCGGACGGTGAGCCCGAGCCGCCTCCGCTCGCGCGTCTCCGCCGCCTCGCGGCCTTCGCGATCGAACGCGAGCGCCACGGGCTCGGAACACCGCGAGCACCGGAGCGCCGCGGCCACGGGCGAGGTGACCGAGGCACGAGGATCGAGACACGAGGTGACCGCGGAAGCTTCTCGGCCAGAGAGACTCCGTTCGCACGCGCGCAGGCAGTAATGCACCGTCTCGCCCTGTCGCACCCCGAGGACGTCCTCGAGGAGCCAACGCGAGAACTCGCCGTGCGCCGTCGCCGTCGCCAGCATCGCGGCGGAGGTCTCCTCGACGTCCGCGTTCAACAGGTGCCACCGACCCCCCGTGTCGGGGAACGACCCCCCGTGACCCCCACCCTCCGCCTCGCCGATGAACACGGTCCCCGAATGGTCCCCGTCACGGCTCGCCCGCGGGGACGCCTCGAGGGCGCTCGCGAGCCTCGGGAGGAGCGCGAACGCGTCGTCCTCCGCGAGCGTTCGCCGAGCCGAGCGCCCGGCGCTCACCCAGAGTTGGTACGACCGCGCCCCGGGAACGCCCGCGAAGGGAAGGCAGGGAGGGAACGACGCCGGCGCGGAGGTTCGCCGGGGGACGCGCAGGCGCGCGCTGTGGGGTCCCGCGAGGTGGACGATCGCCGCGGGCTCGGGCGCGTCCGCCGGGAACGGCGAGAAGAAGGACGACGCGGGATCCTCCGCGGCGGCGCTCGCGTTCGCGAACGCGGGGAGGCGGAGCTCGGGGGGGCTCAGCCGAGCTCGGGCGTCGTCGAGAGCCCCGGCGGCGGTGGTCTCCTCCGCCGGTTCGTCGTCGCTCCGGCGGTCGTCTTTCCGTTTCGACCACTCGCGGGCCTCGTTCCGTAGGAGCGCCATGACCTCGAGCTCCCTGCTCGGGTGCCGCGCGTCGCCCTTCTCGAACCCGGGGTACCGCAGCGATTTGAACTCGCCCGGGTGGTGGTTCGGGCGATCGTCCACGGACTCGACGTGCACGTAGAACCCCCCGGTTCGCGCCCGCGTCGCCAAGCTCCAGTACAGCGCCCCGACGCACCCGATGCTTTCCTTCGCCGGGTCGCTCGCGAGAGCCCCGACGGTTTCCGCCCCGTACGCGAGGCGGAGCATCTTCGCCGCCCACTCGACCGAGTCCCCCGCGCCCGCGCGCGTGAGTCCGAACTCCTTCATCATCGTCGGGCGCCGAAGCCGCGTCGCCCCCGCCGCCATGTCCCGCAGGAGGTGCTTCATGCTCTCGTCGCCGTAGTACGACGCGCCGTACACGTCCACGGGCCAATCGTCGTCTTCCGAGTCTTCGTCCCAGTCGTCGTCGTCTTCCCGGTATTCGTCGTCTTCGTCAGCCTCGTCTTCGACCCCCCCCGCGGGCTCGATCGGCTCGAAGGGCACGCGCTCGACGTCTCTCTTCCGCCGAGCGGCGCTCGTGCCTACGCTCGTCACCGGCGCGTCGTCGCTGTCCTCCGTGCTCGAAGAACCACGATGATTTTTCGCTCGCCTGGACCCCTCGACGGTGTTCGCGCCGTCGACGACGAGGTGGTTGGGGTCGAGCGTTTTGATCGCCGTCGCCATCTCGCGCGTCCACGCGCTCGGCGGCGGGTTCCCGCGGCGCCACTTCGCGAGCCAATCGAAATCGCCCTCCGCGGCCTTCGCGAGGATGTCCGGGTCTAGGTACGCGCTCGTGTCGTAGAGCTCCGCCCCGAGCTCCCACCCGAAGATGGCCGGGTCGTCCTTGTACGCGACGCCGTCCACGGAGTTGACCCTCGTGACGATTCTGCGAACCGTCTCCTTATACAGCGCCTTGGCGTGCGCGCTGGTGTAGAAGCTGATCCCCCACCGCGCCTCGCGCTCGTCGTATCGGTGCGCGCCGCTCGTCTGCACCATCTTCGCGAGCTCCGCCCACCGGCTCAGGTACGGCACCCCGCCCCACATGCGGCTGTACTCGCTGTGGATCACGGGGAGCAGCACGCGCACGCCCGCGCGTCTCGCCAGGTGCAACAGTTCGTCCAGCGCCGCGAACCAAGGCTCGTTCAGGACGATCCCGGACTCCGGTCGCTTCAGCGGGTCGCGCTCGACCAGACCGGGGTCGAACGTGACGTGGTACGCCGCGCCGTGCGCCGCGTTGAGCCTCGAGTTCGGTCGGCCGGTGCGTCGCCACGCGTACCGCGGGGCGCCGTCTGATGAGGATCCGCCGTCCTCCGCCGCGTCGGATGCGTCGACCGCGTCGACGTCTAAGGAGTCCCCGAAACTGAGCGCGAACGCCCGAACGACCGCCCCGCCCGCGTGCTGCGCGGCGCAGAGGGCGTCCGCCATCTCCGCGCGCGTCGGTACGAGCGCGGCGCCGCCTCTGGTGCCGTTCCAAACGTCCCCGACCTCGCTCGCGGACTCGCCCCAGTACTCGAGCCAAGCGTCGGCGGCGATGAGCCGAGCGCACGACACCCGCGTCTCCACCCCCGTCGCGTTCGTGGGGAAGTCCCCGGCGCAGTCCACGGAAACGCGCGCGATGTGCGGCACGTTGAAGGAGACGAAGCGGAGGTCGGACGGGTCGGACGCGCCCCCGGGGCCGTCCACGAGGAGCCGGCGCCCCGCGCGTCGCACGAAATCGCCGGGCGCGATCCCGCGGCTCTCGCACGGAAGGCGGAACCCGTCCGCGAGGGGGGCGCCGAAGCCCGGGGACGAGTCCGGGAACGCCTCGCGGCGTCTGGACGGTCCCGCGAGCCTCGCGTCCGCGCCGTCGCCGCGGGGGACCCGCCGCGGGGGACCCGCGCCGACCTCGTCCCCCGTCGTCGCCGGAACGACGAGGAGGAGAAACACGACGAGGAGGACGGGGGACCATCTTCCCGACGCCGCCCCCGGACGAACGAACCCTCGCCGCGTCGAGCGCGCGCCGCCGCGGGACGCTCCCATCCGGGGAGACGACGCCGACGGGCGCGCGATGCACCACCCCGCGCCGCCCCCGCGCGGGACCTATGGACGTCCCGACCCCGGACGCCTGTCGGGACCGAAATCCGAGAATGCACGCGGCCCGTGTCGTCGTCGCGTTCGGGTCCGAGTTCGGCCGCTAGATCTGAGTCGGCGCCTCGGCCCGACCGAGACGGGCGCTCCCAGGCGGATCTCAGGCGTCTCACGACTCGTCGCTCGCTTCTCCCGCCGCCGCTCACAGATGTTGTCGCCCGCCGCCCGCCCCGCGCTCCGCGCGGCGCGCGGCGCGTTCGCCGCCTCGCGGCGCGGGTTCGTCGCGGCCGATGCCGGCCCCGACCCCGCGTCGTCCCCGGAGGCGGCGATCGAGCGCGCCATGCTCGCCTCCTTCGCGTCGTGGGTGGGTGGTCTTCCGACACCGCGTCGTTCGTTCGTTGTTCGTTCGCGCGCCCCCGAAACCCAAATCGCCACCTCCACGCCCCCCGTCGTGACCGTCACGCGCTGACCCCCGTTCCCGGCCCTCCTCGTCCTCCGCGCGCGCAGTTCGAGCGTAACGGCGGGGTCGCGACCGGCGTGCGCATCGCTCGCGCCCCGCGTTTCGGCGGCTGGGGCCTCGTCGCCTCGCGCGACGTCGCCGCGGACGAACGCCTGGTCCTCCTCCCCGCGACGCTCCAGCTCACGTACGACTCGCGCACTCAATCAACATCCTCTGCATCCGCGCGTCCGCGAACCCCCGCTTGGTTGCTCGCGCTCATCGCGGAGGTCCCCCCGGAGATGTGGGCGGCGCGGCTGGGCTTGGCGCTCCTGGCCGAGCGCGCGGCAGGCGCGGCGTCGGGATTCGCGCCGTACGTCCGGCTTCTCCCCGCGACGCACACCACGCCCACCTTCTTCACGCGCGAGGGCGTCCGGGCGATGCACTACCCCCCCGCGGTCGAGCA
>Ga0181571_10002910_pt1 | contig 12794 bp, 8 predicted proteins | sample 101ome_17_FD_132440 | JGI IMG/M metagenome (GOLD analysis project Ga0181571, IMG submission 132440) | Coastal salt marsh microbial communities from the Groves Creek Marsh, Skidaway Island, Georgia - 101407AT metaG (megahit assembly) | ecosystem: Environmental > Aquatic > Marine > Intertidal zone...
ATATTTGTGAGAAACCCTGCGCGCACGCCTATACGCCCCTGCCCGTGATGGCTTCGAGGACACGCCCGATCCCTCGCGGGCTACGCAATACCACCACGGTCTCTGGGCGCAAGAAATCAACGAAGAAGAGGGCAGCAGTTGCGCCAGGAAAGCTATCCGGCAGGCCGCGGAGCCCGTGCGCACCGCGCCGCACCAGCCTCTCCGAGGACGCCGGATTCACGAAGCTTCCCGCGCCCCTCCTCGACCGAGGCCCCGCGGTGGCGCTGGCGTACACATTTCTTGGCGATGCGGTGTGGGAGCTGTACGCACGTCAGCACATGATCCTCCGCCGTGCCGCCGAAGTGACCAAAGGAGGGACGAAGGGCGTGACGATGCGTCCGCAAGAGGCGACGAAGCGCGGATGGTGCTCGTCCGTCGCAATGCACGGTCATCTCGTGCGCCTCGTGGAAGGCGGCGCCCTCGCAGACGAAGAGTTGGACATCCTGCGGTGGGGGCGCGACTATGGACACGAGAGCCGCGCGGGGCACAAGAGCAAGTCGCACAGGGAAGCCTCCGCGCTCGAGGCACTTGTGGCATACTGGTATCTCCACGACCCAGACAGGTTACACGAGGTGTTCGAGACCCTAGGAATGACCGTGTGCGCCGCACCGCTTCGAGGGTTGCGCTCGGATTCGGTGGACGCTGCCGCTGTCGCGGCGATGAACGGCTTGCAAAGCGGCGAAGCGACGGACGAAACAGAAGGCCAAGAAGTATTCCATAATCTCCAAGAGCGCGCCGGAAACGGACGGGCAACAGAAAACACGAGACTGCTAGCCCGACAGAAGAACTGAAGGAGGAGTTAGCCATATGGAGACGCGCCACGCGTCTCTCAAGCAAAAAGCGATGAAAGAGACGAACCCGTAAACGCCAGCAAGTTCCGACACAGGGAGAAAGAAGAGGTGGTGTGATGCAAATAGAACACTTGTGGTTGAGCATCTCTTCTGAATACTGAAATGAGCGGCACCATGTGCATCGCGAATTATGAGTCTTGCACTTGAATCCCTACTTCTACCTTGTATGACATTCCGCTCTGCGCGTTTTCTAACTCAGTGCGAGCTAATCGATCTGCGTCAAAACGGACATTTCTTATCATCCGCTTTGGAGAGGGATTCAACCCAATCGTCCAATGCCTTGACGCCTTCGGGCCTGAAAGAAGGGTCCTCTGCGAGAGTGACACTTCCCGTCTTTCCTTTTCTCGGTTCGCCCTCAGACTGCGGCGTGAGGTAGTCCGGGATGTCCTCATCCTCCAGGATCTGTTGAAGCGCCGCGTACTGCTCCGCACCGTTTTGAAATATTCTAATCTTGCTCTGTGTGTGCGTCGCAAGCAGCGGCTTGATGGCGCTCCACAGGTAGTCGAACACCGATGGCGAGTTCAATACATAGATTGCCTTGGATAGCTCAGGATAGTTGTACGATGCAACGGAGTTGATACACTTGAAGACATAGAGGCACCGCAGCGCGGACATGCCAATGCCCTCTAAATCGACAATCACCACCTGCTTGTCCATCAAATCGTGTTCGTCGTCCGCGGGGGCATCATCCTCCACGGGGTTGGGGTCGATGTCTTCCCCTGCAGCTTCTCGCGTCCGCTTCACCATGCCTCGCCGACCGCCCGCGGCGACGTGTCGCTTCTGCGCCTCTGGGATGATGACCTTCACGAGGTGCTCACCGCGGATTATGGAGGCATATACGTGGCATTCCTCGGCCGCGGTGGTTGCAAGAACGCCATCCCCCCTACCCAGACGGAGCATGTACACCGGGTAGCCCTGCTTCGCGTAGCAGTGAAACGGTGACGCCGGGATGATGCGTCGGTTGTCTGCCAAAAGTTCCCAACGTGGCTTCGCAGAGAGGACGTTGTCCACACCCGCGACGTCCCCGACCGGCACCGTCTGGCGCCACGCGATGGCGTCGCGCATCATCTTCTCCGCGTCGTCGAGTTTGTACTTACGCGCAACTAGGAAACGGCGTGCGGTCGCCTTACGGTTGCTGCACGGACACATGTCTGCAGGGATCTCCTCCCCGCCCGGGCCAAACCGAGCGACTAACTCGTCAACCAAATCTCGCCAGTTCTCCGGGTGGGGATACTCGTGAAACACCGTTCCCGTGGAGGGCTTTGTGACGATATCATCTCCTTTGTCATCGGCGTTGAACCACGTTCCGAACATTGCCGCTGATCAAATCGAGTGCGCTATTCACAGTCGTCGTGGAGCGTCTTCGGCGTGAGAGCTGCGCGATCCCGCGGCCCGAGTAGAGGACAGGTAAAACACCCGCGGAACAAGAGTGCCCGTGCGAGCAATAGCAGAGTTCGCGACGCTCTCGAAAGTTCGGGCGCGTCAGAATTCCGACAGTCTAGATCCGATGGCGGGCGTGGAAATCCTGACGTGGAAATCAGCCACACAGAGCGACTGTTAGAACTGTCGTGGGTGTGCGTGTTCGGGGCTTATCTCGCAGAAAGTATGAATCCGGCTTATTAGTTGCCTCCCTCAGTCGGCTCCTTCGGCGAGGGCTCGTTCGGGACTCGCGCGAATTTTTAGAGAATTCCTGAGATCATGATTATTACTTTCGTACAAGTTTTAAAGCACACCAGATTACTGGTACCCAGAAATGATTAAGTTTGACATTTTTTTAAGAGGATTCCTGAGATCGAGATTACAAGTGTTAAACCGCACAAGGCAGGATATATCCCAGTAATGATTAACTTGTAGACTAGTTTACACTACCACGTCACTACTGGCACGTCTGGTGTGCGGGACTGTATTACGCATCATCCTCTTCGCCACGCACTTGACTCGCGCGACTTGAATCCTACCCATGAGGGAGGATATCGTGCGCGCGAAAATCGGCATGGTAGCCTTGGCTAAGGGGTCGGAAATGCGATTTTGGGGCCATTCGGGAACGCATCCGCGTCGGTTTTGGGCGCTGCTGCCTTGGGGACCAGCGTCCGCGTCCGCCTTGAATTTCGCAGCTATGAGGTTATGGAACTGCCTGTGAAAGCGGCCGCCCGTCTCGATTCCCAGGGTCACGGCTCGCTCGTTCAGTCGACCGCATAGAGCTTCATCGTGCTTCTTTTATTTTTTTGGAACAGTGTGCCTATCATATTCACTGACGTGCATCAGTCTGTCAATCCCCAATCGTCGTCGTCGCCCTCGCCAGGCGCCACGTCTGCCATTGCCACTTTCGCAGTCGGCTCTGCCACAGGCTCCAGCTTCGACTCTGGCTCCGGCTTTGGCTCTGGTTCCGACTCCGGCTCCGGCTCCGGCTCTGGCTCTGGCTCTGGCTCCGGCTCCGGCTCGGACTCGGGCTCTGGCTCCGGCTCCGGCTCAAGCTTCGATTCTGGCGTGGTCATTATCTCTGCCATAGGCTCCGGCACCGTCGCTGTCAAGTTCGCGTTCCTTGCGTTCAGCCCCTTCAGGTCATCGACGAGGTTTGGAGTGCCGATGTTTTCAAACATCGGGAAGCTTGATGCGGGCTCCCGTCGCGCCTGCGCCTTGCGGCGCACCTCCTGCTCCGCCCGCAATGCAAGATCGAAATCTGGGAACAAGTTCTTGTACTCCTCAGGATCTGCTAGTGCCTCAGCAGCTTTTTTGTTCACCTTGGCGAGGTCAGCCTTCCACAGAGCCACCACCTCAGATACTTTCGATGGGGCATACGTGCGGGCCATAAAGGCCGCCTCTGGGACGCGCCCCGTTTCACACAAGAGTTCGATGCATGCATCGATTTTGTTGAGGAGAAACAGGCAAACGAAAGCGACATTATTCTTGCCCTTCTCCTTTGCTGTCGCCACAAGCTCGTCCAGTCTCGCTGGAGAGGCAGCAGCAGAACACAGTAGGAGCTGACCGGACAAGTCGCCGGATTTTGCCAGGCACGCTGAAGCAAGCTCGATGTCGCCACCGGACATAGCGAGCTCGCCAAGCTGCTTCCACTTCGACTCTCCCGCTGACATGTCTTCGTTTTCAATGATTTCACGAGCAACACCGAGCTCGCCGAGCTGCACTGCCAGCTCAAATTTATAATCTGGATCGGTGGCGATGCGCAGCGCGTCGGCGACGAGGCCGCGAGACTCCAGAAATCTAGCCACACTATTGTGCGAATCCCGTGGAATTGTAGGCATGAGCTCTTCGGCCGCATCCATTTCTCCACGGAGCACCAACGTCTTGTATTCGATCAAACTGAGCAGCAAGGTGTACGACACAACACCAAACTCCTTATCGATGAGGTAAACTCGGTTCTGCGCAGCAAGATAGCCCAGGAGGTACATCGGCTTGTCGAGGTGGAAGATGGTCGTCACCTCACCGCCAACGCAGTAGTTAAGGCGTCCGTCAGCGTTGTTGTAGATGAAGCAGTCGCCCACCCAGACACCAGTGCGAACGGACTCGCCCACCTCTGATAGAAGCTCAAAGGCGTCTTCTACACCCTCGCCTTCATCCACATCACCTGACTCGAACGCCGCCGCTGTCGCCACCGCGTCGTATCGGAGAATGAAAAACGATGTCTCGCTGGAGATGGCCACGAGCTCGCCGCTGTCCGACCACCACACGTCCTTCACCGCAACATCAAGGCGGCGAATGACGCGTGACTGCTCCCAGTCGTAGAAGCAGATGAAGTCTGTCGATCGCAGACCCATCAGGACACCGCCATACAGACCCTCAGCGGCAAAATGCGGACGAAACGCCAGCTTCTCCTTAAACTGGTTGTACACCTTTATCTTAGATGGCGATTCGCGCACAGCAAATTCAGCCGAATCTACGGACCACCCGAAATCAAGCGCTGCACCAAACGATTTGTTCCGCCACGCCAGCGCAGTGTAAATAATGTATTCGCCATCACCGCACACTGTGACAAATCGCCCGTTCGGGCCGTGCATCAAGCTCTGAGGATACAAGTCGCAGCTGCCCAGGTCCTTCACCGAGAGCGGGAGGCGCTCGCCATCCTGGACATCGTAGTCCGCAGGAAGGGACTTGACATTCACCGTCTGCACGTCGTTATGCTTGGACCAGATGATCTTCCCACTCTGATCCATGCTGGCGACAGGATCCTCGCGGCCAATTTTGAACATCACGGTGCCCTCATCATACCCAACAGACACCGCGTTGGAACCCTTGCTGACGCCGATCGCCCACACGCGCTCCAGCCCGTAGTTCAGCGTATTTTCGAGTCGATATGTCGTGCTGTGCCATATCCTGAGAGTGCCGTCCTCTGATCCGGTGATGATCACCGGGAGCTCTGGGTGGAAGCACACCGCGCTCACATTATGCGCGTGTCCCTCCAGCGTCTGCACACACGACTTGGTCTGGTAGTCCCAGATCTTGACCAGTTTGTCGTCAGCGCCGGAAATAAGGTACGGTCGGTCCCCTCCGCCGAAGTACTCGACACAGTTCACGCCCTTCTCATGCCCCTCCAGTGTGAAGTTGGGTGTGGGCTGACCCACCGACCACACCTTGATGGTACGATCAAGCGACGCAGACGCAAAGGTGTTTGTGTCCTTGGGGTTGAACGCTGCCTGCATGACGTAGTGCGAGTGCCCCTCGAAGACTTGTGTGCAAGCCCAACCCTTGTCCCAGTCCCATAGCTTAATCAGCATGTCGTCCGAGCAAGTGAGCACATACGGCATCGTCGGGTGTACCGAGACACACCTGATGTAATCCATGTGCGCTTCAAACGCCTTGACGAGTTCGGTAGTGTTGTAGTTGTAAACCCGGACGAACATATCGTCCGAGCCGCACACGATCCATTGCTTGCGAACGACCCACTTTGCGGTGCGCACCGGAAGTTCGGTTACTTCGAAAGACTTCACCAGCGAGTTTGTGGCATGGTTCCATATATACACGTTGCCACTATACAAGTTGGCAAGGATCCAAGGCTCGGTGGGGTGCAGCTCGACTCCTTTCACCCGGTCGGATCGCTGGACGAGCTTGCGCTTGATATCAAGACGAAGTGGCATCGTGTGAAATACCGCCGCAGGAAATGAAGTCCTACACGGAGCACAACAGAATGGGGGGGAACAGGGGGTCGATCAGGGGTGGAAAATTAAATTATAACTCGCGGGCGCGCCTTTGATTCTGCGGTCCCGTCAGGGGACCGACGACGATCGACGATCGCGCGTGCGTCGCAAGGGACGGAGCAAAGGAAGCGCGCGTGTCGGGTTTCTCGCACGCGAAGTTGGCGCAATACAATTGCGTCGACGGACGCCTAGGAGGCTGCACCCTCCATGCCCCTGCCGGGTTGGGGTTGGGAAGGTGACGCGCGCGCACCCCGCGGCTCGACCTCTTCGGGCCGCGTCCCTAGGGTTGCAGTCTCCAAAAAAAACGGTGCTAGATCGGTGACCGGCGACGAATGGGAAGCGCGCACCTTGAGGGTTGTCGTTCTCCTACGACAGTCCCGAAACCCTCGCAAGAACACGCCGTAGGTTGGGGGGCGCGACTCTCTATGCAGCGGTGAGGAACCCTCTTCCTTCTTCCCCTCGGAGACGAGAGAAAGAGTGCGGAAGAAAGGTCTCAGAGAACTGAATAGATTAGTAGTCTAGACGTACAGAAGATTTTTGGGTTCAACGACTACACGATCCTCAAACTACTTGTACGAAAACAAGTGTCAGAAACCCTCTAAAAAAGTGGCCTGGCTCGGGGGCTCTGGGAGAACCTCCCCCCCACAGCTTAACCACCACCGGCCTGACCCACCCCGTCGCCCGATCATCGCAATCGACAACATGCACATTTCGATGACCTCGAACTTCCTCTCGGGCGCGCGCGGCGCGTACGCGGCTCCCAAGTCCCGGGCTAATCTAACCCGCCGCGCGACGCTCGCCACCCGTCGCCCCTGCTGCGGTTCGGTCACCACGCGCGCGGCCAAGACCCCCGACGGCCCGAGGGTGGCGATCGCCGGCATCTCTGGTGCTGTCGGCACCGAATTCATGCGGGTAGGGATCCTCGCCCTCATCCTCAGTACCTCGTGCGCGCTGTGAGACGGCCCCCGCGCTTTCTTTTATCCGATCGCAGTTTGCTCTCGAAAGCACGCGAGGAGAACGCCCCTCTCTCTGGGCATAGTGCGCTCCCGCGGCAACGAGGGTTTGCACTCCCCGGCATCCCCTCGACCCGTTTCCTCGAACTCTCGTAGCTGACGCTCACGACGTTTCGTGTTCGCACCTCCCTCGCGTCCTTCTTTTTCTTTTGCTCAGGTGCTCGTTGAGCGCGACTTCCCATACAGTGAAATGAAGATGCTTGCCTCCGCGCGCTCTGCTGGTAAGGAGGTCGAATTCGACGGCGAGACGTATGTCATCGAAGAGCTCACCGAGAATTCTTTCGACGGCGTCGATATCGCGCTTTTCTCCGCGGGCGGTTCTATCTCGAAGAAGTTCGGCCCACTCGCCGCAGAGAAAGGCTGCTTCGTCGTGGATAACTCGAGCGCTTTTCGCATGACGGAGGGCGTTCCGCTGGTCATCCCTGAGGTGAACCCCGAGGCCATGGCAGATTACAAGCTCGGAGGTCCGAAGAAGGGTGGTATCATAGCCAACCCCAACTGCTCCACCATCATTGCGCTCATGGCCGTCACCCCCATTCACCGTGCTGTCGGCGTGAAGCGCATGATAGCATCCACATACCAGGCGGCTTCGGGTGCTGGAGCGCTCGCTATGGCCGAGCTGGAGCAGCAGACCAGAGACGTGCTCAACGGCGACCCGGTGACGATGGAAATTTTCGGGTGGCAATACGCGTTCAACCTCTTCTCGCACAATGCGCCCATGACCGAGAACGGCTACAACGAAGAAGAGATGAAGATGGTGAAGGAGACGGCGAAGATCTGGGGTGTGGACAGTGTTGACATCGCCGCCACGTGCATCCGCGTGCCCGTGATGCGCGCGCATGCCGAGTCAATCAACCTCACCCTGGAGAAGGAACTTGATGAGGTGGAGGCGAGGAAAATCCTGAGCGAGGCCGCTGGCGTGTCCATCATCGATGACCGCGAATCCAACACGTTCCCTACCCCACTCGATGCCTCTGACAAGGATGACGTCTACGTTGGCCGCATCCGCCAGGACATTTCGCAGCCAGGGAAGACGGGGCTGGAGCTCTTCGTCTGCGGTGATCAGATCAAGAAGGGTGCTGCGCTCAACGCCGTGCAGATTGCGGAGCTTTTGCTCTGATCGACTGCGAGGAGCGGGAATACGAAGTAGTCATGATATTAACAAAGAACGAAAGAGCACGAGTTAATGAGCAACCGGGGGCGAGCGGTCCGCCGCCCGTCATCGCTGAGGAGCGTCGCTGGATGAAAATAGTTAACAGAAGATTTACATTCGATTGGCGAGCAACACAACAAGCATTGCGGCTCGAAAGCTTTTCTCCTTGACGGTTAGCGCGAAAGCCGCAGCGAGTACCGTTTTAATGAGCTGCGCCTGTAGTCCCTTGTACAGCCCTGTGAAGCCCTCAGCACGAACTACCGCTCGCACAACAGCAGGTAACGATGCTGACGCCCCAGAAGGTCCCCCGAACGCGTCCCGTGCTCCGGTGGTCTTCGCCAAAACCTTGGCGCGCACAAGAGGGTACGTTAGGAACGTAGCGACCGCTTTGGACGTGGCCCCCAGCACAAATGCGTCCCCGACGGAGAGCTCGACGACCTTCTTTCCGGGGGCGCTGCCCCGTCGAGCGTCACGCGACGAAATGCTGGCAATGAGGCGGCTCCGGAGCTGCTCAAAACAAGTGTACTGAATTGCGGGGTTGACCGTCAGCAACAGCGACGCTCCGATGCCACTATAAAGACTCGTCAACTCTCGAATCGCGAGATCCCCGCGCCGCACAGCGCGCGAGAGCCTCCCCCTTCTTAAGTTGGCGTCGCCCTCAAGGGTAACAGGCGAGAATGCTGTTTTACGTGGCGACCAGGCGCGCCAGGCCGACGCCGACGCGTCTTCGGGCTTTGACTCCCCGGCGCCACCTGCGATCTGCCGCCTCGTCGAGAGCGTGTCTAGGGGCTCGGTTATGAGAACATTGCAGCATCCCGAGAGGGCGGCGATGAAGAGATTCGCTCCGACACCGATCTTGGCACCCGTGCGTGCCTCGTATCGTCGACGCAACGATGAAAACGCGAGAAAGTACAGAAACGACGAGGCCATGGCGTGCGCGCCCTTCGCGCCGACGCCGGCGAAGAGCGCGGCGGCGCCCTCCTTCTCGACGAGCGCGATAAACACCTCTACCCATGTGCGGCGACGCTCGCCATCTCGCTCGACCGCAGCCTGGATGCGCGTCTTGACCGTGTCGAGCGGATAGAACGCCACCGCACCGGCGAAGCCCCCGATGGCGCCCGCCAGAGCCTCCACGAACACCTTCTCACCCTCAGATAGAGGACTGAACTTCGCCATCATTGAAGCGAACGGATAGGACAAGGTTGTGCCGAGGGCGATGTGGACCGCGGGGAGGCTTGGTCGTCCTCGGCAGTCGCGCGACACCACCAAGAGGACGTCAGCAGAAACGCCGGTCAGTTATACTTTCGTTAGGAAGTAGGTAGAATAGACTATCACTGTGAAAATGTGTGACCTTTTTGCTCGGGTTACCGTGGTACACATTTGGTTCGCCCTTTAAAAAAACGAATCACCTTTCTCCAGGTGTTCCCAAATCATAAACGGCTCGTTCTGTAGCTGCGTCTCCACTTTTGCCCTCTTCTCTTGACCTCCCTCCCGGTCCCCATCAGAGAGCGTAAATTCGGGTGATATGGCGATCGTCATGGGCGTCGGTTCGGGGGTGTTCGGTCTGCTGATCTTGGCGTGCGTGGCGCGCGCGCGGCCGAGCCCGATGTCACCCCGCGTTTTTTCGCCCGCTTTTTCCCTTCACTCACAGACAGCGTCGAAAGGACCTTAACGACATACGACGTTTACGCTGACGCTCGATGTCGCATTACCCGTCCGTCGATATCATCGCAGTGTTGTGTTCATGGCGGCGTGTTATCTGAGTCAGGGCACGCGGCACGCGACGTGCGTAACCCTCGCATCCCGTGCTCGCCCCTCTCTCCGCGGTTTGAAATGACGGTTGCGGGCGGCATCTGACCCTCCCAAACTGTCCGTCTTCTCCCTTCTCACTTTGACGTCCTTTTCGCGCGCGCAGCAACGTCGGCGTTGGAACCACGTGCATGTTCTTGCTCGTGCTGATCTTCATGCTGGCGTCTCCGCGCGGCACGGCGACGAGAACCGCGGTCGAAGCTGAGATCTCTGGTTATGATGATACTGTGACTAATCGAGCGCTGATGTTGGCGAGCATGGTGCTAGGAGCAGTCACCGCGGGCGGGAGCGTGGCGGCGTTCCATCTTTATCCGCCGGTGTATGCCAAGCCGTTGGACTACGCGGCGGACATCATCGGACACGAGATGCAGAGCAAAGGGAAGAGGTTTTCTTAAAACAGCGGTTTCGTTCACCTGGCCAACAACTGCCACAGCCCTACTCGTAGTCCCAATACCTGCCTAGTTCATCATCACATCGCATCGTGGTCCTCTTCCTTCTCATCCTCCTTCATTTCGTCAGCATTTAGCGCCGCCTGGATCGATGGATCATCCGGATCGACCCCAGGGAGGGAGGATAGGATGGAGTTGACATAGTTCGGGTCGGCGAGCATGTCTGCCGCACCCGGCCCACCCGGGTCCTCCTGCATAGACATCTGCAACGCAGCGAGCAGTGCAGGGTCTTCGTCCTCCGTCGGTGGAGTGTTCACAACAGCCGCGTTCTCGTCGCCGCCCATGGACAGCGCGAATGCGCGCTGGAGCAGCGCGTCCTCGTCCATCATCATTGGATCATCCCCTGCCGATGCCTCCGCTGGCACCACCGCTGGTGTCGCTTCAGCGTCACCGCCCTTGAATGCAGTCTCCTCCTCGCCCCTGTCGCCGCTACCACCGTCTACGGTCGCGTTCGCGGCCGCCGCTTCTTGACGTGCGCGTTCTTCCTCGAGCGATACGCGCAGCGCGAGCATGAGCGCGGGGTCGTCGCCGCCGTCCATCATCATAGCGTCGCCCCCGTCGAACCCCTGCACGGCGGCTTGCGAGCTCGCCGCTGCCGCCGCCGCTGCGAAGCCAGTACCGCTGCCGCCCGCGACGTCTTCGTCCAAAAAAATGGGCGTGCTCAGAAGGACATCCGCTAGGTTTGAACCCGCGGGAACTGTCACCAGGTGGCTGTTGTTGTTCTTGTTCACTGCAGACATGAACGCGTCGAGCTTCTCAGCGTTTTCATCCACATCACCGAAGGAGACAACATCAACGGCAACGTTGCACTTACGCAGCTTTTTCCCCACGCTCGTGAGCTCCGAGGAGTCCGTCTCGATGGGGGAACCCACGAAAAGCACAATGCGCATACGCTGATGCTTATTCTGGCGGTGTTTCAGAGCGAGGTGCGCCACCTTCGAGGTGCAGAGAAGGAAAAGGGGCAGGTGAGCAAGGTGAGATCTTGTTCAGATCTGGAACTTCCGCGGAGGGCGCGCAAGAGCGCGAGGACCGTGGGTTTGACCGAGCCTGGGGAGGGTCGGGGGCTCACCTGCACTCCCGTTGGGAAATTGATGGTGCCTTCCATGGAGATGCCATGAACAGCGTTTAGGACGACTCCTAGGTCGTCCGTGGGGGTCACGAGAACCCTCGGGACTTTTCCCGCAAGTGAGAGGACGCCGACGGCGTTCTCCGGATTGGACTGCGTCTTTGCCCCGGCAAGGAGGTTGATGGCGTCCGCCTCCGCCTGCGAACGCGAGAATGGGCGAGCGGATCAGACGGAAGATGGCGGAGGAGACGCGTTCATACGAGGGGATGGGAAGTTGAAAAGGGTGACAGTTCCGGGAGGGAGGGAGGAGTTGACGACGCAACGCACCTGCAATCGGGTTGGGAGGTAGTCCGAGTTCCGGACATACTCGCTGTTATCAATGCACAAAATAGTCGCCTCAAGCACCATGGTGGTGTGCTGAGACCAGGTCGGCCAGAGTGTGGAGGTCCCGGTTTGTCAAAGACGTCACTCCCAACGACTAACTTTGTGAAACCTTTGAGATCAAAAAACAAGACTAACTACCTACTAACCAGCTAGACTATTGTCATACTTTCGAAAGTAGACTAGTCTACAAACTAAAGTAGACTACAAAATATCATACGAAAGTACTTGTATCGGACCCCCTAAAAATCCCCTTAAATCGAAATGAAAAAGAGGGTTTTTAGAGGGAATCAACCCCCCTATTTTCCCGCTTAAAATTGATACCATTGTGGGGGCTTAAAAACCCCCAAATATTTTAGTCTAGTAGTCTACTTTCGAAAGTACTTTCGAAAGTATCATACGAAAGTACCTACGAAGGTACAGATATCTGTAGGGGTGCGTGATCTCATCGAATTAAAAACCCTCGAATTTCACCGATTCGGCGGTCGCTATTTTCGCCCACACACGCAGCAGCCAATTCGTCGAAGTCCACCTTTGATCGATACTTGCACTTGGGCACAGTACTGGTAGACTAGTCTGCTGGTATACCTTTGCTTCGTTCGTACTTTCGAAAGTACTTTCGAAAGTATGATACTTTCGTTCGTACTTTCGTATGATACCATATTATAGTTCTGATCGAGAGCTTTTCGGGGTGACAAGCCCCACGTCACGTCTTGCATGATCGGGTATTTATCGACTGCATTCGTGTTGTCGTCCAAATCCTGAAAGAGATCTAGTTCCCACCCCGGAGTATGTTCTTCACGGCAACGACGGAGGATCCGACGCGATACATGAGCAATGATAGCATCTCCGGGCCCTCCATCCTTGCCCCCCCTCGGAGAAG
>Ga0181571_10002919_pt1 | contig 12780 bp, 9 predicted proteins | sample 101ome_17_FD_132440 | JGI IMG/M metagenome (GOLD analysis project Ga0181571, IMG submission 132440) | Coastal salt marsh microbial communities from the Groves Creek Marsh, Skidaway Island, Georgia - 101407AT metaG (megahit assembly) | ecosystem: Environmental > Aquatic > Marine > Intertidal zone...
CACCTCGTCAGGCTGGTTTGTGCATAAATCAGACCCTATGCCCAGATGTTCCGCCCCATAGCGATTTGCAGCCTCAGCAATCATTTCACAAAAGCTAGCCAATGTGCAGTCAGAGCCCTGTTTTAGATGATGCGGATATAATGAAAATCCCAGCATACCGCCTTTATTGGTAAGCGCGCGCAACACTTCATCTGATTTATTACGGCGTGCCGGATGCCACCAATCAGGATTGGCATGGGTGATGGTAATGGGACGTGCTGAAACATCTATTGCTTCTAAGGTTGAGCGTTCGGCAGAATGGCTCATATCAATGACCAGCCCCACCCTGTTCATCTCTGCCACTGCCTGAACACCAAATCTGGTCAGCCCTGTATCATCATCTTCATAACATCCTGTGGCCAGCAGGGACTGGTTATTATAGGTCAGCTGCATAAAGCGCGCGCCAAGCTGATAAACAATTTCAATCAGCCCGATATCATCTTCAATCGGCGCGCAATTCTGAAAGCCATAGAAAATCGCGGTCCTGCCTGTCTGCGCAGCTATTCTTACATCTTGGGCTGTTCTGCCATGCATCAGCCTGTCAGGATGGGCTTCGATATGGCGATTCCAGCTGATCATATTCTCGACTGTTTGGCGGAAATTTTCATGATAGCAGATGGTAACATGCACCGCACTTAATCCGGCCTCTGCCATTTCATCAAATAAAGCAGGGCTGTAATTCGCATATTGCAGATTATCAATCAAAATAGGTCTGTCTGTCATCGCTTGCTTACCTCATCATCTTGGAGCATTGGCCTGCTAGCCAGCCTGCGGCTGAAATTACGCTAGCATCTTGTGATGGCGCGCCAACAAGCTGAACACCCAATGGCAACCCATCGGGGCCGGAAAGATCAAGCCCATCTAGATGCGGCAGCGTAATTGCTGGCAGACCGCACAGGCTGGTGAATTTTGAACAGGCCGGATTGCCAGTACCCTCTTCAAATAGAGGCGCCTGCCCTGTAGCAGAGGCCATTAACAAAAATTTTCCGCCAGACAATAATGCTGCAAATCTGTCGATACCCTGCTGTCTGATATGCATGGCGCTGTGATAATCTGCTTCTGACACCTGCGCACCGCGTGCGACTGTCTGGGCTGTAAACGCGCTTACCCTGTCCAGCTTGCCAGCGACCATCGGGCCGATATTCTGGGCATATTCATAATCATAAATGATGCTATGCGCCTGTTGTAATTCATCTAGAAAAGCGCATAAATCAAATTGCTCTGCATGACTGCCTAACTGGCTGGCAAGCTGTGAGATACGTGCTGACATATAATCTTCAATATCATCTGCAAACATCCCCTCAACCCATAAAAAATGCGGGCTGGCAGTCTCGCACTGGTGATAGGCCGTTTCAAGGCCTGCATCTTGTGTCATCACCACATCACCAAGTCGGGCGATATCGCCAAGATGACGCGCAAATATGCCAATATGATCTAATGTCTGGCTGGTCTGCAATACCCCTGCGCGCGAGATAGCCTCAAAGCTAGGCTTAAAGCCATATACACCGCAATAGGCCGCAGGGCGGATAACAGAGCCGCCTGTTTGCGAGCCAATCGCCAGCGTAATCTGACCTGCTGCAACTGCTGCAGCAGAGCCTGATGATGACCCGCCCGGCGAAAACCGGCTATTATGCGGGTTACGTGTTTCACACTTTTGCAGATAGGCAAATTCGGTTGTGCGGGTCTTGCCCATAATCAGCGCACCTGCCGCGCGGAGCTTTTCTACCAGCACAGCATCTGTGTCTGCCTGCCTGCCTGCAAATAAAGCAGACCCAAGACAGCAGGGCATATCACGGCTATCGATAATATCTTTCAGCCCCACCGGCACACCGCTTAGGGGCAGGCCAGCCTCTATCTTGCCAGCCTGTGCCAGCACGGTATCTGGATCATGCCATGCCCACGCATCTATATCTGCATCTGTTTTCGCAATTTTCGTTAGATGTTCAGCACAGACCTGTTCAGCAGATTGCCTGCCTTGTGAGACAGAATCTGCAATCTCAACGGCTGTTTTATCATCAGCATTCACAAAATTCGCTTGCGCCATTTACCACCACCTTGCCGCCCTTCGAACCAATTTTAGCAGGCAACATTATCCTTTGAGCTAGAAGATGACAACAGAGCGGATAGATTCTCCCTGATGCATCAGATCAAACCCTTTATTAATTTCTTCCAGCGACAGGCTATGGGTAATCATGGGGTCAATTTCGATTTTGCCATCAAGATACCAGTCAACAATTTTCGGCACATCTGTTCTGCCCCTTGCACCGCCAAATGCCGTACCGCGCCACGAACGGCCAGTTACCAGTTGGAACGGACGGGTTGAAATCTCTTGACCTGCCCCTGCTACGCCGATGATGATAGACTCGCCCCAGCCCTTATGCGCACATTCAAGCGCGGTACGCATCACCTCGACATTGCCGATACATTCAAAGGAATAATCAGCCCCGCCACCGGTAAGCTCGACAAGATGGGCTGTCAGATCACCAGATATTTCTGCTGGATTCACAAAATCTGTCATCCCAAACCGTCTGCCCCATTCTGCTTTGTCAGGATTCATATCCACTCCGACAATCTGTGCTGCGCCTATCATCCGCAGACCCTGAATCACATTCAGGCCAATGCCGCCTAGACCAAATACAACCGCACGGCATCCGGGCTCAGCCTTTGCGGTATTAATCACCGCCCCGATACCTGTAGTAACGCCGCATCCAATATAGCAAATCTTGTCAAAAGGCGCGGCCTTGTTCACTTTGGCTAGTGCAATTTCTGGCAATACAGTGAAATTTGAAAAGGTAGAGGTGCCCATATAATGATGCACTGACTTTCCCTCAAATGAAAATCTGGACGTACCATCAGGCATCAGCCCCTGCCCCTGAGTAGTACGGATAGCCTGACACAGATTGGTTTTTGGATGCAGGCAATAGTCACATTCACGACATTCAGGCGTATAGAGCGGAATTACATGATCGCCTTCTTTAACAGAACTGACACCAGCGCCCACCTCGCGGACAATGCCAGCGCCCTCATGACCTAAAATTGCCGGAAATAGCCCTTCAGGATCAGCGCCAGAAAGGGTGAATTCATCTGTATGGCAAATCCCTGTGGCCATAATTTCAACAAGCACTTCACCAGCTTTAGGCCCTTCTAGATCAACCTCTACAATCTCAAGAGGCTTGCCAGCCTCAAGTGCAATGGCGGCACGTGATTTCATGATCTCTCTCTCTCTCATATCTGTCTTGACTGCATTGGTGCAATATTAAACGGAATATCGCCTATGATGCTATCAGGACGTGTTATCTTATGCAGATAGTGTACGCCTGTTTTTTTAGATATGGCTATGGATTTTTGTGAAAACTTGCCCCTACCGCCAAGAATTTCAATCAGGCGAAAAGCCGCCATAGGCAATAAATGGATGATTCAGCCAGTTCGGCTTGCCATAGCGATGAGGCTGTCCATGTTCATCTGTGACATATCCGCCTGCCCCTCTGAGTACAGCTTCGCCTGCGGCTGTATCCCATTCCGAAGTCGGGGCAAAGCGCGGATAAATGTCTGCCTCACCCATCGCCAGATAACAAAATTTCACAGATGAGCCGACACTGACAACATCTTCTATCTGATGATCTCTTAAAAAAGCAGATGTACGATCATCCATATGGGAACGGCTGGCAATGGCAATCGGCCTGTCATGGGTTCTGCTGGCAAGGGGGGCATGAATATCTAGCAGGCTAGTTTTGTGCCGATGCATAAGATAGCTAGCTTTATCTGCGACACCGACAAACAGCATATCATGCATTGGCGCATAGACAATTCCACCTGCTGCCTGACCATCAATGATCAACCCGATATTGACGGTAAAATTTCCCTGACTGTCAGGACGGATAAATTCCTTAGTGCCATCAAGCGGGTCAACCAGAAAATAAATGGCACTTGAAGATAGCTGGTGGCTATCTTCTGCTTCTTCAGAAATCACATCTATCTCTGGGTAGAATTGTGCCAGCGCCGCCAGCAAGATGGCATTCGCCGCCTTGTCTGCTTCTGTCACAGGCGAGTTATCAGATTTCTGTTCAACATCAAAACCTGACTGTTTTACCTGAAGAATGGCCTCACCAGCCGAAATTACCGCAGGGATCAGCCTGTTCAGCACTACATTACCAACACTAAGAGTTGCCAGTTGCTCGCTTGCCATCATTATTCTGCACTCTTATGCGCGCCAAAAAGCCCTTCGCCTGATAATGCGCATTCCTCAAAGATGGGACTATTTTGCTGTAGGCATTACAAATTCTGCACCTTTGGCAATGGAATCGGGCCATCTTTGCATCACAGATTTCTGTTTTGTATAGAATTGCACTGCTTCATTACCAAACGCATGTAAATCACCAAACAGGCTTTGCTTCCAGCCGCCAAATCCATGCCACGCCATCGGCACAGGAATAGGCACATTCACACCTACCATGCCGACCTGAATCTGGCTTGCAAATTCGCGCGCTGTATTGCCATCAGAAGTAAATACAGAAACGCCATTGCCATAACGGTGCTTGTTAATCAGCTCAATGCCTTCTGCAGAATTATCAACCCGCACACACGAAAGCACAGGGCCGAAAATTTCCTCCTGATAGATGGTCATCTCAGGGGTAACATGATCAAACAGACTGCCACCCATAAAATATCCCTGATTATGACCCGGCACAGACAGGCCGCGCCCATCAACCACCAGCTCAGCACCTTCTGAGACGCCTTTTTCGATCATGGCGGTAATCCGTTCATGCGCGGCGGCAGTCACAATCGGCCCCATTTCTGCATCAAGTTCCATACCATTTTTCACTTTCAGAGTGCGGGCACGTTCTGCCAGCTGCGGGACAATTTTATCGCCTGCATCCCCGACCAGCACCGCAACTGAAATCGCCATACATCTTTCGCCTGCCGAGCCATAGGCAGAACCAATAAGCGCATCAACTGTTTTATCCATATCAGCATCTGGCATCACCATCATGTGATTTTTAGCGCCCCCAAGTGCCTGAACACGCTTGCCAAAATGTGCGCCCTTTTCATAAATATAATGGGCTATCGGAGTTGAGCCGACAAATGATACAGCCGAAATATCTGTGTTTTCCAGAATCGCATCAACTGATTCCTTATCTCCCTGAATCACGCTAAACACGCCTTCAGGAAGACCTGCCTCAACCAACAGTTCAGCCATCATCATCGAGGCTGTCGGGTCTGTCGGGCTAGGCTTCAGGATAAAACAGTTCCCTGCGGCAATCGCTAGCGGATACATCCACATTGGCACCATTACCGGAAAGTTAAATGGCGTAATGCCAGACACAATCCCTAGCGGCTGGCGCATTGTCCAGTTATCAATACCTGTTGATGCCTGTTGTGAATATTCACCTTTCAGTAATGCAGGGATTCCGCAGGCAAATTCGATGACCTCAATGCCGCGTTCAACCTCACCACACGCATCTGTAAATACTTTGCCATGTTCTGAAGTAATGATTTTGGCAAGTTTTTCTTTATCGCGTTTTACCAGCTCAAGAAATTTGAAAATCACGCGCGCCCGACGTACAGGCGGGGTATTTGCCCATGCAGGAAAGGCAGCTTTTGCAGCCGCAACCGCAGCATCGACATCAGCTTTTGTGCCCATGACAACTTCACCTGTCTTTTCACCTAAAGCAGGGTTAAAGATATCCTGTGTTCTGGTTGATGCACCTGCTGTTTTCTTTCCGCCAATAACGTGCATAACTGTATGTGACATGTTCAAACTCCCTCTGTCAGCGCTCATTCTATATATTATGGGAAATGCGTTACTGTTTTAGGCATTTCTGCTGGCAAGGTCAATCTGATTAACAGCGTGCCTTGAAATAAGCAGATGACGCATAATAGGCGGAACGGCAACTGCCAAACTAATTACTTGCCAATTACTGCCTAATTCTTGCATCATTCAACTCTGGAAATTGTCTGCTTACCACGAGAGCTTATTTGGAGAGAGTATATTATGAAATTTCTGCACACGATGATCCGCGTTCATGATGTAGAGGCGGCACTAGATTTTTTCTGTAACAAGCTTGGCATGATTGAAACGCGCCGCAAGGAAGTAGAAGCAGGGCGCTATACCCTGATCTTTCTGGCAGCTGATCAGGATCTGGAACAGGCAAAGAATGAGCGGGCACCTGAACTTGAGCTAACCTATAACTGGGATTCAGAAAACTATACTGGCGGACGTAATTTCGGACATCTGGCCTATACGGTTAAAAATATCTATGATACCTGCCAGCATCTGATGGATAATGGGGTTGAGATTAACAGACCGCCCCGCGATGGGCGCATGGCCTTTGTAAAATCACCTGATGGCATTTCGCTTGAACTACTTCAAGAAGGTGATGCGCTAGCACCAGCAGAGCCATGGGTATCAATGCAAAATACCGGTAGCTGGTAGCTGATTGAAGGCTTCACCCATCTGGCTAGGCTGTCTCGCCACCATCAACAGAGATAGCTTGGCCATTGATGCCGCCAGCCTGTTCCGAACATAAAAAATACACTGTTTCAGTAACCTCTGAAGCTGGAAAAAGACGCCTTTGCGGGGAAAATGCCTCCAGCTTTTTTCTGGCCTCTTCTTCGGACATGCCTGTTTTTTGTGAAATGGCGGCAATAGACCCATCTGTCATTTCAGTATCCAGATAGCCCGGACAGACAGCATTGACCGTGATCTGTGTTTTTGCCAATTCTTGTGCGGCCGAGCGCACCAGCCCGATAACACCATGTTTGCTGGCACTATAGGCCGCGATATAGGGATAGCCTTTTTTGCCTGTCATTGACGATATGGCCACCATCCGACCCCATTTCTGATCAGCCGCTTTTAGTCTGCCAACGGCTTCTCTTAGACATAAAAACACACCTGTCAGATTGACATTAATCATGTTCTGCCAAAGCGCCATTGATGTGGTATCTATGCTGGAAGATGCCGCTATGCCGGCATTGGCGATAATGATCGAAGCAGGCATGCCGTCAGCCCCAACCTCGTCAAACAGGCTTTTAACCTCTGCTTCATTACATACATCTGCTTTTATCGCAGTTATCAGGCTGTTTTTTGCAGCTACCTCTGCAAGTGCCGCCTGTCTTCTGCCGCAAATAAAGACCTGATGGCCTGCCTCGGCAAACCGGACTGCCATATCTGCGCCAACACCCGAACTGCCGCCGGTAATAACGACTTTTTTCTTTTCGGCTCTTTCCATTATCTTTACCTTTGCCTATCGCCTATCAGCTAAAAATATCATAGTGGCTACCCCTACAAAATCCAGATTAATTCCCACCATCTACAGCCTGAACGCAGAAAAACGGCGATAACGCATTCTGGCCAGAATATCTGCAGTAATAAAAATGCTAAGCGGAAGAAGCATCTGCATAAAGGCAGCAACCCCAAGTGTCTGCCTGCCTGCCGCAGATGCCAGCAATACCGCTTCTGTGGTTAAGGTCTGAAACCTGCCAAGACCTGCAAAAATGGTTGGCAGATAAAGCGCAGCACTTACCGCAAAACCAATCGCAAAGGAAATCAGGATAGGCACGCCCAATATGGGCAGTTTTACCCGCCAGAAACGCTTCCATCTATTTGCGCCTAGAACAGCCGCGCAATCTTCATAATCTGTATCAAATTCCCGCCAATGTTCAGATAGTGAGAGCATAATATAGGGAAAAACAAACAGACAATGTGCCCATAAAATTGATATAAACACCCCGTCAATATTCAGCATGATTAGCAAAATCTGCAGGCCGAACAAAAAGGCTGTTTGCGGAACAAGCAAGGGCATATAAAGAAGGGTTTCTGTTATTCTGGGGGGGGTATCTTTTCTGCCAGATGAGGCTGAGACACCTTCAAGCCAGCAAATCGCCATCACCAGACTAAGCCCGGAGGCAAGCAAACCTAGTATCAGGCTATTCATCACCAGCATGATAAATAGCTGGCTATTAACCTGCCATCCGGCCAGTCCCCATTTTTGCGGCAAGAAATCAGGAAACCGCCAGATATCTGCAAATGCCCACAATAATGATGAGCCCATGCCCGCGATTGCCAGACAGACAGGTATCAGACACAAGACCAGCACGAAAGCCACAAGATAGCGACGCAAATATGCAGGACAGCAAAGACGCCAGCCGCAGGTTACGATCATCACGATTATCTGCCGAACCGCCCAAGATAAACCGAACCAGCCAGCACAAACCAGAATAATAAGCCCAAGCTGACAAAGTGCTGCCGCCGAGCCAATAAAACGCTTGGTTAAATCAGGATCCTGAAACCAGTGAAATATCATCACACTTAATGGCGGCGGTGTATTCGGGGCAAGAATGATTGCCATATCTACAACAGAAAGAGAAAATACCAGCACAATCAGCACAGAAAGCCTGAGCCGATTTGCTATCATAGGCTGGATAACCAGAAACCAGCTAGCCAGCCTGCCATAACCAAGAGAGGCCGCACTTGCCAGATAGCTTCGAACATCAATCTGGTTAACAGCAGAAACACCCATCAGCACAAAAAAGGGCAATTCTTTTGCGACCAGCCCAACAATCAGCATCAGCCCAAATTCATCTGGCACAATATTCAGATCTGGCGGACGATACCAGCCAGATAGCGCAGGCGAGATAGCACGCGCCAGCCATCCGCTAGGCTGAAGCAGAAACATCAGGCCAATCGCCACCGTAATATGCGGCACAGATAATAAAGGCGATACCAGCCTGAATAGCCAGCGATTTGACTCTACGCCAAAGACACAGGCTATCAGCAACATCGCCAGAATATAGGAAATCAGGCTAGCGATGATGGCTGTGAATAAAGACAGATAGATTGCACGCGCAATGCCAGGTTGCTGAAATAGCTGATGAAAGGCATCAAAAGATAATTCTGAACGCCCCAGAAATGGAACTATCCCGATGCTAGGAAACACAATCCCTGCTAGCCCTGCAATTACAGGTAATAGCAGACCACCCATAATTACTATCTGGATGAAGCTACGCATTAGCTAAACGCCATCTTTTATCCATCCATATCTGTTTCATAAAGCTGTCTGACGGCAACCGCACCCAAACTATACTTTATGACCAGCTATAGTGATAAAACAGAATCTAGCTACTGCGCAAATTTTGCCTGCCATTTTTCTTCGATCAATGTCATCCAGTCTGGATGTGGTTCGGCAAGCGCTGGTGATAATTCTGCTTCTGACAGGCTAGCAATGCCGCGCGGCAGAGCATCAAAAGCCTGTTTTTGCTGTTCGGATAATTTGGCAAAGGATAACACCGTCGGGTCTCCCCAGATATCCGGATTGGCCTTTCTTAGCTGGGCTTCAAATGACAGCAGAAAATCAGCGACCAGCATCGCACCTTCTGACGAAGTGGCATTAAAAGGAATAGCTACAAAATGAATATTGGCAAGCGTGCCATCTTCATGGATATAGCTTCGCACTGTATCAGGCAGAATCTGTTGCGAGATCGCATTTGAAAATTCCGCCGGATTAAACGCAAAAGCAATTGTAATTTCGCCATCGCCAAGCAGACGTACCATCTCAGTATAATTGGCAGGATAAGTCCGGCCACTCCGCCATAAATGAGGCGTCACCTCTTCAAGCCAGTCAAATAGCGGGGCTAGATGCGTGTCTACATCACCTGAAGGGGGGCTTTGAAAACGGCTAATATCATCAGTGGTTTCAAGCAGTATCTGTTTCAGAAAGCTTGAGCCTGTAAAATCAGGCGGGCGTGGATAGCTAAACCGGCCCGGATTATTCTTGATCCAGTCTTTTAAGGCAGCGGCCGAACGTGGCGGTGAGGCCAGATAGGCACTATCATATCCAAATACCAGCTGGGCCCGCCCCCATGCTGATTCTCGCCCTTCTGTCGGCAGGGCAAAATCTGTTACCAGACCTGGTAATGCCTCAGGGTCTGTAAGTTTGAAAGCTGGCAGCGCAAAGGCCCATTCATCTGTCCGCAACAGCCCTTCGCGGCTGAGAGTGGCAAAATTCTCGCCATTGACCCAGATCAAATCAACAGACCCGCCTGCTGTCTTGCCAGCTACTTTTTCTGCCAGAATGCGTGATACTGCTTCGGCAGTATCTGTCAGCTTCACATGCTCAAGATTAATATCATAACGCGCCTTAACCTGTTCTGCCACCCAGCCAATATAGCTGTTAATATTCGGGCTGCCGCCCCATGCATTAAAATGGACAGTCTGGCCTTTTGCTTCCTGTGCCAGCATTTTGGTATCATCTGCCATCGCTGGCAAGCTGACACCCCATAGCAAGCCTGTTATAGCCGAAATAGCGAGGATATTTTTAGCCAGACCAAGTAGATGATGTTTGGCTATCTGTGCAGTAGCCAGATGCGTGATGCCGCCTGATTTCATCATAAATCACTCCCAGAAATTGACCATTATGGCCGAAATATTGATCCTATCATAAGAGTTATTCCTTAATATATTATTAACAAGGCTTCTTTTTCTGTCACAATCTGTGCTTGTAAAAAAATATGAAAGATGCGCATAACCAACAAGCTGCATGAAGAAATAGAAAGGCATGATATGCTTCGAGTTTCAAAAGCACGGCTTAGCTTTGGCGAAACAGTGCTTTGCCATCAGCTTAGCTTTGAGATTGCGCCCTCTCAGATAGGGCTGTTAATGGCACCAAGCGGCGCCGGAAAATCTACCTTGCTGAAATGGATTGCAGGCCTAGATGTCTCTGGATTGACCGCAGAAGGTGACATATCGCTGGCAGGACAGTCACTTACCAGAATGCGAGCAGAAGATAGAAAAATAGGGTTTTTATTTCAACAACCCTTGTTATTTCCGCATCTTAATGTTGCACAGAATATCAGCTTTGGTCTGAGCCCTAAAATCACCGCTACAGCGCGGCAGGAAAAAATTTCTGAGATGCTTAAACAGGCTGATCTGGCAGGGTTTGAAACACGTGACCCAAAGACACTTTCAGGCGGCCAGCAATCGCGCATCGCGCTATTACGTGCGATACTGGCTAGCCCGAAAGCATTATTACTGGATGAGCCATTTTCCAGTCTGGATGATGCCCATCGTTCAGATATTCTGGCATTGCTGGTCAGTTTTATCACTGAGCTGAACATCGCTGTTATTCTGGTCAGCCATGACCCCAGAGACGAGACACTGGACCAGCTGATCTCTCTTAAACGCATCAAATTCTGAGCATTGTTTTTAGCATTCTACCTAATGCTAATGGCTAGTTTCGCAAACTGCCATTTCCAGCAAGCATATGATTGATTCTATCTGCGGTTGGGGCCGTGCGGGCAAGATGAAGAAAGGCACGGCGTTCACGATCATAGAGTATCTGCTCATCACATTCTGTATCATCTGTATTATCCGCTACAATGATTGAGGCGATTGCCATCGCAACCACCTTGTCATGCGCAAAGAACTGGCCGTTGCTGATGCCCTCATCCATAAAGTCTGACATTTTTTCAAGCAGGCTGGTTGAGGCCAGTTGCGGGGCAGGCGGTGTGGGCGGCTGATAGTCTGGTGCGAGAGCGCTCACCATCTCAATTGCGCTGGCAAGCAGCCTGTCCCTATTCATCACAGAACTGTCATGGCTATCTCTGAAATATTGGTAACGGGCGGCAAGCTGGGGGGATGTGCCGGTGGCCGCATAACCGATTTGCATCCATGTTTTCCATGCCGCCTCATCCCAGTCAGATGTGGCCTGATACCAGCGCAAATAGCTTTCCTTGACACCACCACCAGACGGCACAACCCCAACCCCTGCTTCTACCAGACCAAGCGTGCAGTTAGTATGCACTACCAGCCTGTCGCAATGCATCAACACTTCAAACCCGCCACCTGCGGCAAGGCCGGAGGCTGCCCCTACCACCGGTACAGGGCAATATTTTAGCTGTTTTACGGCCTGCTGAAAACGCGCCAGAAAGCTGTCAATTTCGGTGAATTGCTTTGCTGAAATCAGATGCTGGAAATGGGTTAGATCAACACCGGCAGAAAAATGCTGGGCATCATTATGGATGATGATACCTGCGCCATGATGTTCTGCAGCAAAGCTGACCATCTCCATCGAGGCATCATTAAGCGCATTTGCCTTGCTGTGAAATTCTACCAGCCTGAGATTATTATCCAGCGCATAGACGCTTGCCGCATCATTACCGGCCAGCTTCTTGGTATATTGGCGCATCATCGAAAAACGCATCGCCCCATCTGGCAGGCTGACAGGCTGATAGCCAGACGATACAACATCAACCAGCAGACTATCTGAAGTGGCTTTATAGTAGGGCGTGGTACGTTCTGTTATCTGGGGCGGCAATGCCATACCTGCTTCATCTGCCATCTGACCAAGCCGTTCCAGCCCAATAGCATCGATCATCTCAAACGGCCCTCTTAGCCAGTTAAAACCAAGCTTCATCGCATCATCTATATCCTGAGGCGAGCTGGTAATATCAGGCAATAATGAGGCCGCATAACCCAAAATGCCGACCAGCACCTTTCTGGCAAATCTGCCTTCAGCCGAGCTATCATCCAGAATTGGGGCAAGCGGTTCTTGTTGTCTGGCAGCCGCCTCAGCCGAAGCCTGCACAGATGCTGGCAATTCTGTCATCACGGGGCGCCAGCTTTGGCCATCGCCGCCATGCTCGATAATCCGCACCAGCCGCGCGCCTGTATCATCATCACGATAAAAGCCGCACCCAGATTTATTGCCAAAATCACCCGCCGCTATCATCTGGCGCATCAATTCA
>Ga0181571_10002921_pt1 | contig 12778 bp, 10 predicted proteins | sample 101ome_17_FD_132440 | JGI IMG/M metagenome (GOLD analysis project Ga0181571, IMG submission 132440) | Coastal salt marsh microbial communities from the Groves Creek Marsh, Skidaway Island, Georgia - 101407AT metaG (megahit assembly) | ecosystem: Environmental > Aquatic > Marine > Intertidal...
GAGGACCGTTTCCGTCCGCGGATCCACCTCCGTCGGCGGCGTCAACGCCGGCTGCGTCGACTCCATCCCGCGCCGCGCCGCCCGTAACGCCCGTAACGCCCGTAACGCCTACGGGTTCGCCCACGTGCGCGCGTCTCGACTCGTCGACCCGCGCCGACACCACCGTCCGATGCGACAGGAGGCACTCGAGCAGGTCCACGCCCCCCATCGTCGGCGGGACCACCGCGGTCATCGTCACCTCGACGAACCGCTTCGTCTGGTCCGGGTGGTGGCCGAGCTTGACGTTGGACGCGTTGGACGCGTTGTCGTGGGGCGGAGATTGGCGCGCGGTGGGTTTGCGTCCGACTGAGGCGCCGACGCTGACGACTTTCCCCGCGCGGGTCTCGACGGCTTCGATCACAGACCTGGGTGGGAGGTTGGGTGGTACCAAAGGTACGAAGGTAACGTTAATCGGGCGGTGATTGGGTATTCGAGTTTATCGAAAGGGGGACGACTCATCAAGACTCACCGGACGCACGCGCCGGGATCCTGGTGGAGCGACACCGCGCAGACGCAGGATGCGCGTTGGTGCCGTCCCGTGCGCTTCCTGTTGGCCATGTGCACCACGTTCTCGAGGTGTATGAGCGCCTGGAGGGTGACGACGATGAGGACTGTTGCGAAAGTCGGCGCGAGGAAGTAAGGGTCCTTCTGGTTGGGACCGCCGACGTGCGTGCCCACCGCGGCCGTGGTCCACAGCGACGCGGCGGTGGTGAGGCCGAAGACGGCGTCGCCGGACTTGTGTATCGTGCCCGCGCCGAGGAAGCCGATGCCGGAGACGATCTGCGCGGCGACGCGCGAGGTGTCGTAGTTGAAGGTACCGCTGACGAAGGCTGTCCGTTCGCCGTCGACGGTAGCCTGCGCGGGCACCGGGACGCTGAACAGGGACCAGCTCGCCTCGGAGAAGAGGCACGCGCCGAGGGCGACGAGCATGTGCGTCCTGAGCCCCGCGCGGCGCACGGGGGAGGGCGCGAGGGGTTCGCCCGTGAAGAGGTGTCCTATGACGTAGCAAAACTCGCGCTGTGCTCCAACGACGCACCCGAGGATCGCCGCGACGCACATCTTGACGCAGAAGGCGCCGGCAGACTCGCCGAGGACCTCGCTCATGAGGATGTCGCTGCAGCCCCCGTGGGTGCGGTAGGACCCGCACGTGTCGGTCATCGTATCGTGCGTTTGCGCGCGTTTGTGGGAGGTTGCTCACTCAAAAATCTGGTCTTGGCTTGGCCAGGTTCGCCGAGATAAAAAAGTTTGTATCTCCTCACGCAGTCGTGGCTTCACATCCAAGCGGCGCGTCCTCGGCTGCGTCGCCATGGCGCCCGAGATGAGCGATGTCGAGCTCGCCAAGTCCTCCAAGGGTGAGATATCGTCCCAGCGTCCATTCTTCGTGGTCCGTTTTCGTCGTTCGCGTCCCCGCTGACCGGATCTCGCCTTCCCACCAAAAAAACGCAGTCCTGATGGTCGGCGCCGGCGGCATCGGTTGCGAGCTGCTCAAGACCCTGGTGCTGAGCGGCTTCGAAGATATCGAGATGATCGACCTCGACACCATCGACGTCAGCAATCTCAACCGCCAGTTCCTGTTCCGCAAGCGACACGTGGGCATGTCCAAGGCGAAGGTGCGTCCCGCCCCCAGATCCCGATCGCGCGCGCGCGTAAAGATTCGTTTCCAACACGATCCGAGGGGTGCCCACAATCGGTCCTGACCCCCCGGTTCACTTCCCCAGGTGGCGAGGGAGACGGTGCTCAAGTTCCGCCCCGACGCCCGCATCGTCGCGCACCACGGCAACGTCAAGGACTCCTCCTTCGACGTCGACTTCGTCCGAACCTTCGACGTCGTACTCAACGGGCTGGACAACCTGGAGGCGAGGAAACACGTCAACCGACTGTGCCTCGCCGCCGAGGTGCCCCTGATCGAGTCCGGCACCACCGGGTACCTCGGGCAGGTCACCGCACACGTCCGCGGACAGACGGCGTGCTTCGAGTGTAACCCCAAGCCGGTGCCCAAGTCCCACCCGATATGCACCCTGCGGGACACGCCCGATAAGCCCATACACTGCGTCGTGTACGCCGCCGACCTGCTCTTCCCCCGGCTCTTCTCCAACGATCCAAACGCCAAGAGCGACCTGGACGAGGAGGACGCCGTGGAGCTCAGCGCGTTCACCCGGCAACCCGGGGAGTCCCCGGAGTCGTTCGCGGTGAGGGTGTACGACTACGTGTTCAGGGCCAAGATCGAGCGATTGCTCGCCAAAGAAGAGATGTGGGCGGACGAGAAGCGGAAGAAACCGACGCCGCTGCCAGCGTTTACGGACTTGGTGCCCGAGGGACCCACCGCGGCGGCTCACGGTTTTACGGACGTTAACGGCGACGTTAACGGCGATAACACGACCACGTTAACGGCGTGCAAGGCGCTGGGCCTTCGCGACGCGCACGCCGCGTGGACCGACGTGGACGCCGCTCGGGTATTCGTGAGCTCGTTCGCTCGCATCGTCGCCCGGGACGAGTCCAACGGAAACCACCGGACGGATAAGTTCGACAAGGACGACGCACTGGCCGTCGAGTTTGTCGCGGCGACCGCGGCGTTGAGGAGCGCCAACTACGGGATCGAGCGCAAGAGCCTGTTCGACGCCAAGGGAATGGCGGGTAACATCGTGCACGCGGTGGCCACCACGAACGCCATCGTTGGGGGTCTCATCATCATCGAGGCGCTCAAGGTGCTCCGTCAGCGAAAGGCCGGGGGCGACGCCGGCGGGGTCGCCACGCCCGTGCCCTGCGGGCCGTGCCCCTACAGGTACACCTTCGTCAAGCAGCACAAGAGCAACTCGCGGCTGCTCGAGCCGATGGAGCCGGACCCGCCCAACAAGTCGTGCGTGGTTTGCGGCGCCGCCAGGGTCGAGCTCGTGTGCGACGTGGAGTCGATGACCCTGGGCCGTCTCATCGACGAAGTTCTCAAGAAGAAGCTCGGGATGAACGCCCCGGAGGTTAACGCCCCAGAGACGATCCTTTACGAGCAGGACGACGGCTTGGACGACGACGAGATTGAGCAGTACGCCAAAAACTGCAAATCCACGCTGGCGAACTTGCCCGCGGGTGGCGTCAGGCACAACACCGCGCTCAGGGTGTCGGACTTCACCCAGAAGTTCGAGTTTGACCTCATCGTGACGCACAGGCCGGGGGAGGAGTGGGACGAAGAGGAGGATCCCGACGGGTACGTGCTCCGCGGCGACTCGGTGTCGGCTGACAACACAGCTGGCGGTGACGACACAGCCGGCGACGCGAACGGGAACGGGGCGGTCGCCGAGGACGTGGACGACTGCTTGATCGCGGACGACGAGGACGAGATCAAGGCGGCGACCGCGACGGCCGGGACGAAGCGCAAGAGGGACGAAAACGACGACGACGGGGGGGACGCGAAGGAGATTAGAATCGAGTGAAAACTTTACGTGATGGCGCAAACGACGATGACTCGCGACGCCAAGGGCTCAGTCCCTGACCACCACGAGCGTGTCGCCCCTGCTATCCCTCGCCACCCGCAGGTCCCCGTCCACGTACACGTTGTCGAACCATCCCTGGCCGAACGGCGGGAGAGGCACGGACGTCTCCACCGGCGCCGAAAGGTTAAGCGCCGCCGCGGTGAACCGGAACTCCACCCTCGTCTCGTCCGTCACCTCGATGACGCTGTCCACCACGAACGCGTTGCCGTTGGAGAAGACCACCTCGTTGCTTAGGGTCCCGGCGTCGACGTCTATGCGCTGGTACGCCTGGGTGATCGGCGCCCCGCCGGTACCGCCCGGGAACTTCTCCAGCAGGAACAGCGTCTCGTTCTCGCTGGTCCACGCCAGCCTCCAGTCCGCGGTGAGAACCGTCGGGCGCGTGTTGGCCCTCCTCCCGCCGTTTACCCTCGACGCGATGAGCGCGTCCACGGCGGTCTCCATCTCGGCCCTGTCCTCGGGGGAGTGGCCCACCCCCCTGCGTTGCTCGCGAGCCAGCCTCAACACCTCCTCCTTGGCCTTTTTCGTGTCCGATCCCCGCCCAAAGGCGTCGAACAGCCCCGCTCTGCAGCCCACCCGGGTTCGGGTTCGAGGCGAGACGCGGGATCCCGCGCGGGCGTGAATCACCGCGCGCGTCCCGGAGGCGATCGCTGAATACATGTGTCGTGCCCAGTGCGTGTGGCAAGTGTTGAGGCCACGTCGCCCGTTCGCCATCTTTTTATATGTCCGAGTTTCGCGAAGGTGCCGAAACGATCCCGTCTCGGGCAGTCCGAGGGCGCGTGGACGGAGAGGCGCATGGGGGCTCGACGGACGGTGCCCATCGAGGCCACCGCGTACAGCAGCGACTGGCGCAGCTGCGGCTGGGAGTGGGGCCTCGCGTTGGGCCCGTTCCCGCTGTACCTGCCCCTGTGCGCGGGGGTGCGCCCCTCGGGAACGGTCGCGTGGCCGTTGGTGCCGAGACGTCGGCGGGAGAAGGTGGAGGACAAGCCCGCGCTGGTGCTCGGCGGGGCGACGCTCGCCGTGTTGGGGGCGTTCGGGGTGGCGGCGCACGCGGTCTTCTGCGCGGCCGCGGGAGGAGGCTCGAGATGGCGCCGGAAGGCTGCGAAGGCGCTCAGGGATGGGGACGTCACGGCGAAGATGACCACCGCCGCGTGCGCCGGTGCGCTGCTGGGCGCGACGCAGTTCCCCATCGGGCGGTACTGGGGCGAGAGCCACATCGCCGGGTGCAAGTACCACGGGGTGACGGCGATGGGTACCCGGCCCGAGGAGGTCAGGCCGGTGATCTGGCGCCACGACGTGCTCCGCGACCCGGTGGGGTTCCTCGGGAGGCTGGTCACCATGCGTTGGGACGCGGCGGATGGAACAATCGCCGCGGACACCGACCATTACCCGCACGGAACGAGGATGCACGTGCCCGGGTACGGGTGGGGGGTGGTCGAGGACCGGGGCGTGGACATAAAGGGCCCGCACAGGATAGACCTGTACTACGGGCGGAGGCGGAGGGCGCTCCGGTTCGGACGGCAAACGGTCGACGTCGCCGTGGAGGAGGCGTGATTTCTTAGGTGAGAGTTAGCGAGTCGCGTCAGATCAATTAGAGGTGGCACCGTGATACGGGGGGTCCCGCCGGGCGCCGGGGGTCCCGCCTGGGAGTCAGCGCCAGCCCGCCGGACGGAAAGGATCGAACCTCTTCGGGAGCTCGCGTCCTCTGCGTTCCGCCATGGGCGTCGAGTCGTCTCGGACGCACAGCGCGCCGCGCTCCAAGTACGACCGCCAGAGGAAGGCCAAGCGGGTGAAATTCGTGATCGGAACGCTGGCGTTCGCGTTCCTCGTCGTCGTCGCGTGGAATCCGTCGCTGCCCTCGCGAACGCCGCCGGGCGACTTCCGGCGGGGCGACTTCCGGCCGGAGGTGGCGCGCGGCGTGCACCGCGGCCGCGCGGGGACGCGACCCAGGTCGTTCCTCCCGGACCGCGCGGGCGATTCCGTCTCGGGCACGAACGGGGCACACGAAGTACGGGGGCGCCACGGGGGGCACCACGGGAAAGGCGTCGCGTCGGATGTCCGCTCGGCCGGTCGCCGCCTGATCCTGGCGTCGCACGGGCGCCTGATGTGGTTGGACGTGGACACGTTCAAGGCGGAGGTGATCCACTCCGGGCGCGGCGTGTACTACGGCGTTTTTCCGGCGGATGCGTCGGGCACGCAGATCTGGGTCGTCTCGCGGCCGCACAACTGGCGCCCGCGCGAGACGCGCGAGTCGCTGCTCAAGATCGACTTGCGCACCAACGAGCTCGTGGATGAGGTGGAGATCGCGACGCACTTCACGCACGACGCCGTGCGGTTCGGGGACTACGTGTTCATCGCGGACACGGGTGGGGGCGGCGTCGTCGAGTATGCGTTCCCGGCGATGACGAAAACCGGCCGCTCCGCCGCCGTCACCGTCGAGGAGCACGTCAACTCGCTGGCGCCCGCGGGTGATGTCACGAACCCGCACCTGGTGTGGGCGCTGCTGCACAACCTCGGGCCGTCGAAGCTGGTGTTGCTGGATCTGGAGACGGGCGAGCGCGTGCGGGAGATGTGGCGCGTGGGAACCAAGGCGCACGGCTTGGTGCCGTGGGACGGGGGCTTTCTGATCCTAAACTCGGGCGAGGGACAGCTGTGTCTGTTCACGCCACCGGACCCCGCGGTGGGATCCGACGCGTCAACCGGAGGTACGTTGGAGGTGCTCTGGACGGACGAGGACCGCACGTTCATGAAGGGCCTGACCGTGATTGACGGGGTGGCGTACTTTGGCATCGCGGAGTTTGGCACGCGGGCGAACCGCGACGACGCGTCCAAGACGGCCGAGGTGGCCGCGTTCGATCTGCGCGGACGCGAGTTCTTGTGGCGCACCACCGTGGAGACGCGCGGCTTGCTGAACATCGTCGCCGCGCCGCACCTCGCGGAGCACTCCACGTACAAGCCGGTGGACTCGTGGGAAGTGGATGACGTACGCACATATGCGGATTTACCAAAGAAGGCGGCTGGATTGCACTCCGATACCGAGGGACGGACCGCCGATTCCTTCGCGGTGGATGCGAACGGTGCGCGCGACCCGCGCGGGCGGGCGCCCAAGCGGAATCGAGCGCCCTCCGGCGTGCCCTGGATCGACCTACGCCGGAAGAAGAAATCGACGTCAAACGAGGATGCCGACCTGCTCATCCAGCACACGCGCGTAGACATCCGGGCGTTGCGCGCGGAGTTGCAGAGCACGCCCGATTTTTGCGCGGAGACGTCGCAGGAGGACAACGCGTCGCTCGGGGGGCGCAAGTCGAACATGGACAAGTTCAAGCCGGGCGTGGACAACGCGATTCTCATCTTCTCCGACCACGCCGGGAAGCTGGTGTTTAAGTTCCCCTGGTTTGAAAAGTACGAGCCACTGCTCGCGCCCATCCTGGACCACCTGCTGCGCGGGTATTTCGGGCTCGAGCACCCCATGCGCCACGTGATCCGGCTGCAGTTCGCGTGCATGAACCCACGGAGCAAGATATTGAAGCACACCGACCGCGGCGGATGGGTGAAGAATGGGCACCGCATCCACATCCCGCTGGTCGTGCCCGACACCGGCGACGACCGTGACGTGCAGTTCGTGATGCTCGTCAACGGGAGGGGCGAAGTGGACGTACCTCTGGTGGAGGGGAAGGTCTTCGAGATCAATAACAACGTGCCGCACCATGTGAGGAACGACGCCGACACGTGGCGCATCCACCTGCTGCTGGATTTCACCGAGGAGGAAGTCCCGGAGAGCGACCGGTTCACGCTGCGCCCGGGGCAGGTGTGCGACTACCAGGCCGTGGAGACGTGCATGCTCGATGCGGACGCGTGGCCGTGGACGGATTAGTCCGCGGCGCGACGCGAACGGTAAACGGTCACGCGGCGGAGAGTGTTCACGCCGTTCTTTAGCCAACCATTTAGAAACATGGATCTTTAGAAGAGCAAATCGCGAAATCAACTGTTCGGGAGATAGTTCCGAACCACCTTCGTCATATTTCACGTCATATTCATCAATCACTTGTTGGCGAACCACCCGTAGGAGTGCAGACCGACGCCCCACAGGTTCACGCCGACGTAGCACACCCACACGACGATGAACCCCAACGCCCCGACCGTCGCAACCTCCTTCTTGCTCTTGCCCGCCACCAGCCTCGAGTGCAGGTACGTGGCGTACACGAGCCAGGTGATGAGCGCCCACGTCTCCTTGGGATCCCAGGACCAGTACGAACCCCACGCCTCGTTGGCCCACACGGCGCCGCTGATGAGCCCCGCGGTGAGCAGCGCGAAGCCCGCGCCGAGGCACCGGTACGCCAAATTGTCCATCTCGCGCATCAGATCCGCGCCCGCCAACACGGGGCTCGCATCGTCGGGGAACTCGCCCGCGTCAATCACCGCGGCGACCGTCCCGTCCACGCCCACGCGCGGCCTGTTTCGGCGCCGCACCTTACCCTCCGACTCGGCATCCTCCGACGCGATAGTCGCGGCGAGCGCCGCGTCGCCGGCGGCGTCGACCGATTCCTTTTGCACGAGACCGTCGAGGAAACCCAGCGCGCCCTTCGCCCCTTCGAACCCCTGCGTGGCGTCCACCAGCAGGAACGACACGCACGACAGGGATCCCACCAGCAGCGTCGCGTACGAGAGCATCATCACGCTCACGTGCATCATGAGCCAGTTGCTCTTCAGCGCGGGCACGAGCGCCGAAGCTCGTTGCAGCTCGGGGGGAAGCGCGAGGGTGGCGCCCGCCACGACCATGAGAGCGGTGGGCGCCGCGAGCGCGCCGGGCACCGCGCTCTTGCTGTACCCGTCCCTCTCGGTGACGACGAGGTGCACGCCGGTGACGCCCCACGCGAGGAAGAGCAGCGACTCGTACATGTTGGAGAGGGGAAAGTGTCCAGACTCGACCCAGCGCGCGGCGAGGAGCGAGGCGAGGGTGAGGTTGCCCGCGAGCATGGCGTACTGCTCGGGCTTACCCGCGCGCTTCTCGTCCGTGAAGAACGCCTGAAGGGGAGGGACGGTGGATGAAGGGTCAGTCGGATCGAACTTCTCTCGCCGATTCGATCGATCGATTCGGCCAAGGCCAACGAACTGGGGGATAAGGGTTAGGGCATTTTGGCGACGGGGGCGCCCGGGGCTGGGTCCGCGCGCCGACGCGCCCGTCTCCCGCGCCGCGATTCGGGTCCCGACACGCGCACGGACGACGACGCTCACCTTGTAGCAGTACACGCCGCTCGCGCCGAGGAGCGCGCCGAAGGACGCCTTGCCCATGACCTGCTCGAAACCGCTCAAAGAGAGCCCGAGCGTGCCAGCCACGTCGCCGAGGTCGTTGGGGGAGGCGAGCGCGCGGCACGGCGCGGGGGGCACGTTGCGGCCGCGGGACCGACGACGCGCGCGTCCCATCGACGACGCGAGTGTCATCGCGGGAGACGCGTCGCCGCCGAAGAAGCGCGTCGCGCGGGACGGGGGGGCGGTGGCGAGCGGCTGCGCGCGATGACGATGCGCCCCGACGGGATTGGACGTCGCGGCGCGCGGGTCGGGCCTCGCGCGGGAAGCCGCGGGCGCTCGCGCGAGCGGAGCGGGCGACGCGATGGCCGTCGCCGACATCGGACGAACGATGCGTGAGCGGTGCGAGATGGTCGAGCGGCGGCGACCGTCGCGCGCTGCGTGTGGCGTCGAGGCGCAAAGGCGCTCCACGTAGGTGCGAATCAGTGGCTCACAAATGGCTGTGTGAACTCTCGCCCCGGATAGAGGTGGGCGGCCTCGTCGACCGGGCGCGGCACTCTCCGTCGCGACCATCGCACGGTGTCGACCCACATGAGCGCCGTCCGCGCCACGACCGGGTTCGCGACATCCGCGCGCGTCAACTCGGCGACTCGTCGCGCGCCATCCTCGCACCGCGCGCTCTCGTCCCGGGCCTCGCGCGCCGCTTCCGGAACCATCTCCAGCCGTCCGATCGCGCGGGTCGCGCCGTGCGTTCACCGCGGCCGTCCCCTCGCGATGAAGGTCTCCGCGGCGCTTCCCCCCGCGGCGGCGGGCCCCGCGGTGGGATGCCTCTTCGAGACCCTCCCGTTCGGCGCGTTCATCGGCGCCGTGCTCGGCGGCGCCATCACGTCGCTCGCCAGCCGCCTGTGGTCCAAGAGGCACCTCTCGAACGCGACGGTGACCCACGCGGACACGCCCGCCCACCGCGCCTTGATGGACGCGTGCCCGCACTTCTCCGAGCCGTACGACGCCGTCGACGTTCTCAGGAACAGGCACGCGTGCACCATCGTCGCGTCGCTGCTCCGCGAGAACCTCCCCATCGAGTACCAGCGGGAGGTGCTTCGGATGCCCGACGGGGGGCACGTCACCCTGGACTGGCCCATCGCCGTGCCCCAGTACCCCGGCGAGGACGACGTCAAGAACACGATGGCATCGCTCGGCGCCGTGGTGGTGAACGACGACGCGAGGCAACGCGCGGAGGAGCGCACGGCCAAACGGGAGCGCGAACGGATGGACGACATCATCGCGCAGTTACAGTACGGCGCATCCGCGAAGACGAAGAACGGCCGATTTGAATCCGTCGGCGGCGCGGGCGACTCGGCGTCGTCCCCCGACGGCGTCCCGGGGGTGATCGGCGTCGCGGGCGGCGGGGGTGCCGGCGGGTGCGGCAGCGGCGGGACCGGGTGCGACGTCGACTTTGACGCGCTGACCCCCCCGTTCCGACGCGCCATCCCGGACCAAGGACGAACGGTGACTCGAAAAAGGCTCGCCGAGCACTGGCGAACCATCCCCGACGACGCCCCGGTGCTCATCCTCATGAGCGGCATAGCCGGCGGGTCGCACGACAAGTACCTCAAGCACTTCATGCGCAGGGCGGCGAGGTGTGGGTACAGGTGCGTGGCGTTCAACTGCAGGGGCACCGCCAACTCGCCCCTCACCACCCCCCAGTTTTACTCTGCGTCGTTCACGGGCGACGTTCGAGCAGTCGTCGACGAAATTCACGGTCGATGGCCTGAAGCGAAACTCTTCGCGGTGGGGTGGTCGCTGGGCGCCAACATCCTGACCAACTTTCTGGGCGAGGAGGGCGAGAGTGCGAAGCTGCACGGCGCGGTCGCCATGTGCAACCCATTCGATTTGAACGCTTGCGACGAGGCGCTTCAGAATGGGTTCTTCGGCACCGTGTATTCTCGCGCGATGGCCAAGAACATGCGCGCGTTGTTCGCGCCCCACGAGCACCTGTTCCAGGGCTTGCCAAACTACGATAACGCCCTGGTGGCGAACGCCAAGACGGTGAGGGACTTTGACGAGGCGGTGACGCGGGTCACGTTCGGCTTCGATTCCGTTGACGCGTATTACGACGCGTCGAGCTCTAAGCTCGCGATTGAAAACGTTTCCATCCCGCTCCTGGTGGTTCAGGCCAAGGACGACCCCATCGCGGTCTCGGACGCGGTACCCCGGGAGGTTATCGAGAAGAAGACGACGCCCGGGTGCGTGGTGCTCGTGGAGACGGAGAGCGGCGGGCACCTCGGGTGGACCGCGGGATCGGAGGCGCCGTTCGGGTCGCCGTGGCCGGATGTCGGCGCGATGCAATTCTTCGAGGCGTGCAGACGCGGGGTTGGCGCGACAATCGGAAACCAATCGGACGGTCAATCGGCGGGGCGCGTCGACGAGGCGGACGCGGACGCCGAGGTGGAGCGTAGGGCCGAGGTGGAAGCGGACGTGGCGGTGGAGGCGCCCGCGCGGTGACGACGGTTAAGTGTAAGGTATCGTATTTCGAGACGACTGGTTTCATCGCTTGCGTTTCTTCCGTTTCGCGCTCCCCATGCACTCCACCATCCACGGGTGCTTCGGGACGCCGGAGGCCATTCCCGCCCGCACCTCCCTCTCCAGGTCGTCCGTGGACCACCCGCACCTCTCGTCCCCGTCGTCGAGGTACCGCCTGGCGACCGTCAGCGTCCGGCGGCACTCTGCGAGCGTCTCCCAGGCTTCTTTTCCGACGCGATACCTGTAGCCGGACAGGAACCCCACGGCGATGAACGGCGCGAACTGGTTGTGCCCTCTGGCGAACACCAGGTCGTCTCCGCACGACCGCACATCGTGCACCGCGTCGCCGTACCACCTGGGACCGTCCCCGTTGTCCAGCTGCCAGCCGATGTGCTCGTCTTTCCCAGTCTCTTGGTTGGTCACTACGTTCCCACTACATCTGAAGCTGAGGGTGATGTTGTGCTGCCCAGGCCAGGTACCTCTCGGCGGGTGTCCGATGACGTTGAACCGATTATCGGAATCGAATCCGTTTGCACCATCTCGCCAATCACGCACGGGTGGCATGTCTGCCTTCGTCGCGTCCGCAGCGTCGACCCCGACCCACCTGCCCTTCCACGTCACAGGTTCGAAGGTCCAGGTGGATGGTTCGAAGGGCTCGTCCTCCGAGGCGCTGCCCTCGGCGCGCAACAACTCGCGGTATTTTCCGATGACATTCTCACTGTACTCCATGTCACCGCGCCAGACGAACAGTGTATCGCGCCAAGACATCTCGTCTACTCCCAGAACCTCGTGCCGCCGGGGGGCGGGGCGACTTGTTCTGAGTGTCAACCTAATTTTCCACGCAGCGACTTTCACGAAGGTACCGCACAGCCGGACGCGCTGCCGAGCGACGAAGGGCCCCCGAGGATGGCGGGCGCTTTCGCCTTCCCCGACTTTTTCGAGTACCCACCGTACTTCACGTGAGCTCCCCCGCATCCTTCGAGCCGATCCCGCCCCCGTCACCGCCCCGTCGCGCGGGCACGTCCGCCTTCCAAAAAACGCGCCAACCAACCCCGATCGATCCCATCGCGCCTCTCGCCGTGCCTCCTCCACCCACCGACCCCTCCCTCTCCCTCTGAACTCCCGACCCCACCGCACAGGATCCAACCCACCCCGGAGACGCAAAGGAAACAGATAGAGCTGTGGAAGTCCCTCATCCTCAGGTTCGCGCCCCGTCGCAAACGCCCAGATCCGGGTGGGCACTCCATCGCCACCCCGACTTTTCGCTCGGTCATCACCATCCCATCGATCCATCGCGGCGCCGTTCTCACCCCCGTTCCTTTCCTCGTCCTCCGGATCGAATTCAATCCAGGTACTGCCAGCACCACAAGACGCACGTGCTCAACCTCGAGGAGGTGGACCACCCGCTCTTCTCCAACCCGCGGTGCGACCGCAAGCTCTCGCTGGACGCGCGGCGAACGCTGGTGGATGATTTAACCAAAAACGGC
>Ga0181571_10002927_pt1 | contig 12758 bp, 9 predicted proteins | sample 101ome_17_FD_132440 | JGI IMG/M metagenome (GOLD analysis project Ga0181571, IMG submission 132440) | Coastal salt marsh microbial communities from the Groves Creek Marsh, Skidaway Island, Georgia - 101407AT metaG (megahit assembly) | ecosystem: Environmental > Aquatic > Marine > Intertidal zone...
CCCGTGTGCTCTCTCGTCGTCGGTCGTCGTCGGTCGTCGTCGGTCGTCGTCGGTCGTCGTCGGTCGTCGTCGGTCGTCGTCGGTCGTCGTCGGGCGTCGTCGGTCGTCGTGCTCGTCCGGAACTGGCCGACGCGACGACGACATTCTTCGTCCTCGATGAGGAGCCTTCCGAAGGCTGGAAGGTGGCTTTCCATTTCCAACAAGTCACGCGATGTCCCAGCCTCGGTTTGTTGCCGAGCTGCGGTCTCTGTCATCAGAGGCCAGGCATGTAGTGGAGCGTGAGGGGCGTTCTCTTGAATCGAGCGCCAATCAAGGAGACTTGAAACGTGACTTTCTCCAGCTGCAGCTGGACCAGGCCAAAATCCTCAAGTCCCAGCCCCTCCACTCGCACCCCAAGGATCAGGACAAGAACCGGTACAAGGACGTCATCCCGTACGAGCACGCCCGGGTGATCCTGGACGACGACACGTACATCAACGCCTCGGAGATACGGGACGTCCCGGGGAGAAGGAGCGGGACGACGGGAACGATGGCGCCGTCGACCTCGTCTTCCCCGTCGCCGCCGCTGCCGCCGCCGCCGCCGTATATCGCCTGTCAGGGCCCGCTGAGCAACACGTCTGAAGTCTTTTGGGACATGGTCGTCGAGCGCGGCGTCAGCGACATCATCATGCTGACGGGTTTGGTCGAGAACGGTCGAGACAAGTGTCACAATTACTTTGCAGACGGATCAAGGTTCGGCAAATACCGGATTCGTTGCGTAGAACACGCCTCGGTGGGCGGCGTCGACGTGCGGGAACTCGACCTGGAGACCGGGACGGGCCGGCACCGCGTCCGGCACCACCAGCTGATGACATGGCCCGACCACGGCGTGCCCGCAAGTCCCGAAGTGCTCGACTCGTTGTTGGACGTCATGTACGACGGCACAAAGGCCGGCCGGACGACCTTGGTGCACTGTTCGGCGGGAATCGGGCGATCCGGCGTGCTCATCGCCCTCGCCATGCTCCTCGAGAGGGTCCGTGGCGCCCTCGTGCGCGGTCAGAGCGGCCAGAGCGGTCAGATCCAAGTCGGTAGGAAGGGAAAGAACGAGGGCGGGGAGGATTGCCTGTGCAGCTTTGTCGACATTGTCGGCGGGATGCGGAGGCAGCGCGCCGGCATGGTCCAGACGGCGGCGCAGTATGGCTTCTGCGTGGAGGCGGGAAGGAGGCTCCTTTCGATGTTGCTGTAACGCGATGATGATGGACGGTCACCAAGCTCGAGGCGCCTCGACACTCCCTCCATTTCTTTCTTTCTCTCCACCACCAAAGGTTCCATCATCATGCCCAGGTGCCACGGATACGCCGCGAAGGATGCCACCGGCACGCTGTCGAAGATCGAATTCGATCGTCGAGAATGTGGCGAGAACGACGTCCACATTCGCATCCTGGTTCGTGTTGCTGGACGTGGAGTTGGATGGCTGACGTCAGCGGACCCTCGAACGCACGCTCATGCTCACGCTCACGCACGCGCCCCCTTCGCTCCCCACTTGCAGTACTGCGGCATGTGCCACAGCGACATCCACCAGGTGCGCGGCGAGTGGATGAACTCCACCTTCCCGATGTGCCCGGGCCACGAGATCAACGGCATCGTCGAGAAGGTGGGCGACAAGGTCACCCGCTTCGCCGTCGGAGAGCGGGCCGCCGTCGGATGCATGGTCAACTCGTGCAAAAAGTGCGACCAGTGCACCGTGCACAAGACCGAGCAGTTCTGCGAAAAGGGCCCGATCTGGACATACAACGCCAAGGACGTCGACGGCACCCACACCATGGGCGGGTACTCGACTCACATCGTGGTCGACGAGAACTTTGCGCTCAAGTTCCCCGAAAACCTGGCGATGGACGCGGGCGCGCCGCTCCTGTGCGCCGGCATCACGACGTACTCCCCCATGAAGTTCTACGGGCTCGACAAGCCGGGCATGAAGATTGGCGTCGTGGGTCTCGGCGGCCTGGGTCACATGGCGGTCAAGTTTGCCAAGGCGTTTGGCTGCCATTGCACGGTCATTTCGACGTCGGAGAGCAAGCGTGCGGACGCGATTGAGCACCTGGGGGCTGACGCCTTTGTCGTGAGCTCCGACCCCGCGCAGATGGCCGCGGCCTCCAAGACCCTGGACGGGATCATCGACACCGTGGCGATCGATCACGACTTCAACCTCTACACCGATCTTCTGAGTATCAACGGAAAGTACGTGGTCGTCGGGCTGCAGCCCGAGCCGATCAAGCTCGGCGCCTTCAGCCTGGTCGGCAAGCGCATCTCGTTCGGTGGCTCCATCATCGGAGGCATCCAGGAGACCCAGGAGATGTTGGACTTCTGCGCCGAGAAGAACATCGTGTCGGATATCGAGAAGGTCCCGATGTCGTACGCGAACGAGGCCTTCGAGCGGATGATCAAGGGAGACGTCAAGTACCGCTTTGTCTTGGACCTCGAGACGATCTGAGTCTAATTGCATGATATCATTTGTTTAGCGTATCGTTTTCCGTCGTGTCGTTTACCGCTCGTTGTTGCTGCCCCCGTCGCCGTCGTCATCGTCCGGCATCCGCAGGCCGACGAGGCGCGCGGCTCGCTTGTTCATGTCCCGTTCCCGCTGGTCCGCTTCGATGCCTATGTTATACGACCGCAGCAAGGACTGCCGCGTGTGCACCCCCTGTGCGAGCTTCAGGTACTCGTCCCGCTTGGCAGCGCTGGATGCGAGCAGCTCCAGCACGACGGTCGAGTGGACGTTGCGCCACGCGTCGCCGGTCCCGTCGGCCTCGCTCGAGAATGCTCTTCTCCTCCATAGGCGTAGCAGCGCTTTGCGGCATTGATATTGAGCGACCATCGAACTGAGTAGTCAATTCACGTGAAATTTTGAAAATTACAACCGAAAATTACTGAGATATAAGCCGTCTCGCGCTTATATAAATAGCCGGAAGACGATCATGGCGACCGTGGCGACCGTGGCGACCGCGCCGGGCGCTATGATGAACGGGGGACCGTCCAACGACGGGCTAGGGCAACAGCAACAGCAACGACGATCCGGTTGCCTCAAATGTGGTCAGATGGGCCACTGGGCGAGGGACTGCACCGCGACGGCGGAACAGATTCAGCAGCTGAAAGAGATGCAGGAGCGGGGCGAGGCTGGTGGTGAGCTCGGGGCCGGCGCCAACCTGCAGGCCCCGGCGACGGGGGGTGGGCGGCGCCAGCGCCCAAAGCTCACGGTCGACCTGCTCCAGGAGTCCAAGGGCATTCCGGACGTCCAGGAGAACTTCTATGCGTCCATGAAGGCCGTGTTTCGGGGCAAGGGGCACGAGATATCGGACACACGGCGGCTGCTCGAGCTGTACAAGCGTTGGAACGACCGGGTGTTGCCCGTCACGGGCTCGACCGAGACGTTCGACACGTTCATCGCGGGCGTCGAGAACTTTAGTACCAAAGCGATCGTCAAGGACATGCTGAATATGAAGCGCCAGGACCTGCTGAAGCGGGCCCTCAACGCGAGCATGTTGGACCAGCCGGGCGGCGAGGCGGGTGATGCTGACGCCGATGGTCCGGGCGACGACGACGAGCTGTTGGAGCTCGCATTCGACGGGAACAAGGGAGAGGGAGAGGGTGCGGGCGAGGACGACGAGGACGACGACGACGAGCTCCTAGCGCTGGCGGGCGTCGGAGCCGCGCCGGCGGAGGCTCTAGGCGGCGAGGGAGAGGCGGAGGACGAGGACGAGGATCCCGAGGGAATTGACATGAATGATAACGACCTTTTGGATCTCATGTTTGACGAGTAAGGTTGATCTTTGAGTATGTTGGTGGAGAAATTGGACACGGTGTCCCCTAGTGGTGCGCACTCCCAATTCGCTCGAGCGAACGAGCCCGTTTTTCTTTCGCTTCTCTCTCTTCCGAACCTCTGACTGGCTCCACGTGACCAGTTACACGTCGTAGCGCATGCAGACGAAGCGAGGCGCCAGTCAAGCAGTCGCCCTGAGATTTGAGTTTGAGATTAGAGACTCTCTCTGCTCGCGTCGCACAGGGGTCGTCGGGTCGAAGAGACGGGTGGAGGTCGTACATACGTATTAGCATGCTTCAGCGGGTCGCAGGCGCCGTGCGGGAGGGTCTGACGAGGCAACTGGCCGTCGCACTGAGTTCGCTCGAGCTCCATGCGGCCACGGAGTTGTCGGTGGACGGCGTCCGCAGTCTTCGGCATGTGGCGACACGAGCACGAGCACGGACACGGACACGAACAAGGTCGACGGTGGAAACCATCCCGCCGCCGCGGTGGCGCCAGCTGGGCTGGTTGGGCTGGCCGTCCGGCGCCAGGGGCATCTCTGCGCCTTCGGTCGACACGGGCGACGCGAACGGGTCTCCTCTGCATGTGAGCGACGGTCTGCCGTACAAGCTTTCAGTCGTGACGGGCGACGTGCGTGGCGCAGGATCCAGCACGCCCGTGGCCGTGACCCTGTACGGCGACGACGACGAGAGCAGCGAGAGCCACGTGATCGGCGGAGAGGAGAGCCAGGCGTTCGAGCGGGCGACCAAGTCGCAGTACGTGCTCTATAGCAAGTCTCTCGGGAGGCTGAAACGAATCGTGATAGAACAGCTGCCCGGGAAGCGGGGACGCTCGGCGTCCGACACAGCGTGGTACCTGGACAGGATCGAGGTGAACTGCCCTGACGGGCACCGGTACGCGTTCCCGTGCAGCTCGTGGTTCGGGAAGGATAGCAAGAAAAAGAACCTGATGGTCGCCGATGAGCACAAGGACACGCAGCGGTCGTCGCTGCACGATCCGAGCCCGACGGACAGGCTGACGCAGCCGCTGCAGGTCTCCGCGTCCGGCTTTGCCATCCCGCACCCCTCCAAGGTGAGGTCGGGTATCAAGGGCGTGAACAAGAAGGGTGTTGGGCACGGCGGAGAGGACTCGTACTTTTACGCGACCAACAGCAACGGCAGCTATGCGGTCGGCGTGGCGGACGGCGTCTACGAGTGGAAGCTCTCTGGCATCGACGCGGGCATCTTCAGCCGGCAGCTCGTCGAGTTCTGCCGGCAGGCGGTCGAACTTGGGACCATGGATGCGCTGAGCGTCCTTCAGTTTGCATCCAAGCACCTGAAGCGCTCGGGCACGCTCGGGTCCTCCGTGGTATCCCTGGGCATCGTCGACTTGATCCAGGGCCGCCTGCAGACGGCCACCATCGGCGACTCGGGCTTCGTGCTGCTCGGCAGGACGAAGGAAGACGGTGGATCTCACGTCATCCGCTACCGTAGCCCGCAGCAGGAGCACTCGTTCGGATGCCCGTACCAGCTGGGGCACCAGGAGGGCGCCGACGTCCCCGAGGACGCCATGCTGGCGACCGTCCCGGTGTACCCCGGGGACGTCCTGGTCTTCGGCAGCGACGGACTGTTCGACAACGTATCAGACGAACGGATCGTGGAGATCGTGGACGACGTGTTGGCGGGAGGCGGGACTTCCCAGGAAATCTGCCACGCCCTGGCGTCGAGCGCGTTTGCCGCGTCGACCGACAAGAGTGCTGTGACGCCCTACAGCACGGCCGCGTCGCAGGCCTTTGAGATGGTCTTCACCGGTATGTTTTGTGTGCTCGTTCGATCGCTCGTTCGATCGCTCGTGCTTACCTGTCGACTCGATGCGTCGCCCGCTCACTCGTGACTCCCTCCTCCTCGATCTCGACAAACGACCAGGAGGCAAGCGTGACGATATAAGCGTCGTTGTGAGTTTACTCCAGTAGAACACCACAGTGACAATCATAATTTATTCATGCGATTTTAGCATCCTACACTCGATCGGCGAGGTACAGCAAGTCGCTGAAGCAGCCCGCCGCCGTCACCGCGGCGCCGGCGCCGGGCCCTCGAATGATCAACAGACTCGGCTGCGTGTACCTTTCGGTTTCGAACGCCATGATGTTGTCGCTTCCCGACAGGGTCGCAAACGGATGGTCCTTCGGGTACCTCCGGAGCTCGACGCTGCCCGTCTTGTTGACCGGGTCGACGACGCCCACGAACCGCAGACCTTCTCCGGCCTTGTCAGCGTCATCCAGGAGCTTTTTCATCTCACCGTCAAACTCGGGGAGCCGCCTCATGTACTCGTCGGCAGAGTCGACGGACTGGAGGGGCTCGGGGACGAGGCTCTGCACGGGCACGCTCTCCAGCTCGATGTCCAGCCCGCATTCTCTCGCCAGGATGGTCACTTTTCTGGCGACGTCCATGCCAGCCAGGTCGTCCCGGGGATCCGGCTCCGTGTATCCGGCCTCCTTGGCCGCCGTGACGACCTCGCTGAAGGACCGGCCGTCCGACCCGTACGTGTTGAAGATATACGAGAGCGTTCCGGAGAAGATACCCTCGATCTTCTTGACCTTGTCTCCCGTCCTCCGCAGGTGCTGCAGCGTGCTCAACACGGGCAGCCCGGCGCCCACCGTCCCCTCGTAGAAGAAATGGGCGCCCGACTTGTTCTGGGCGACGGCCATCTCCTTGTACCTCGCCAGGGGGCCGCTGGAGAACTTTTTGTTGGGCGTGACGATGGAAATCCCAGCCGAGACCCAGTTGACGTACTGCGAAGGCGGCGCATCTGACGCCGTGCAGTCGACCTGGCGAATGAGCACGAGTGAGATTGGGGAGATAAGGAGATGGGGAGATGTGGCGATTGGGAGTCGGGGCACGCGAGGGCGCGTCGGTCGGATTCAAATCCGCACAATGCAGGGGTTCGGTCGGGACGTCATGTGGCGGACCAGCGCGTCGTAGTCGAGGGCCTGCGCCGAGCTCGATGTGATGTCCGCCGAGTCCAGGGCCATCTTCTTCGAGTTGCACACGGCGACGACGTCGATGGCCAGACCTTCCGCAGCGAGCGCGGCACGCTGACTTTCGATCTGGGATTGGAGCTCGCTGCCAATCAGCCCGCATCCCACCATCCCGATGCTGCCGAGTGGGAGAGAGCGAGGGAGAGGGGGAGTCAGATAGGGGTGTGGGTGGGTAGGTGGTTGGGTGGACGGGGGCGCGGCGACGGCCCCTTCACATCATGGCTCGAGAAGCAGCGAGAAGCAACAACGCACCTGACAGTTTTCTGCTGTCCCGCAGCCATGACTGTTGATCGGGCTATTGGACGAACGGAGGAAGAAGATCCGAGCCGACGGACGAAGCACGACGAGCAGACTGCGCTATTCATGAGTGTTTTTTTGTTCTGCTGCTGCGCAGCACGGCTGCCACGACGATTTACTTGAGAAGGGTCCGGACGAGCTTCCGGATGTCGAGCTTCTTCAGGTCGGTGTACTGCTGGCCCACGCCGAGGAAGACGATCGGGGCCCCCGAGCTGAACACCATGCTGATGGCCGTTCCGATCTTCTCGTCCACCGTCTCGAACTTCGAGATGATCAGGCCGTCGATGACGTGGGGATTGGGCTGGGTCGAGTAGGTCGCCAGCGCCTTGTTGAAGTGCACCAGCTGGTCGACCGAGTCGTTTCCGGCCAGCGCTTCCCCGACGAAGAGCACGAGGTCGGGGTTGTTCGTGGCAACCAGGGACGTGATGGCACGCATCAGCGGCTCGTTGTTCTGCATCCTTCCCGCCGTGTCCACGAGGACGACATCGCATGCCTCCTTTTGGGCCGCCCGGATGGCCTCGCCGGCGACCTTGGCCGGATCTTTCTCGTAGCCGCGGGCATACAGAGAGAGTCCGAGGCGCTGCGAGTGCACCTTGACCTGCTCCACGGCACCGGACCGGAAGGTGTCACACGCTGCCACCATCACGCGGTGGTCGTGCTGCTTCAGGTAGTACGCGACCTTGGCCAGGCTCGTGGACTTTCCGACGCCGTTGACCCCGACAAACGCGATGACGTACGGCCTTCCCCGGGCCTTGGCCTCGTTGATACCGCGCAGGATATCGATCGGCTTGCGGGGCGTCAGGATCCGCGTCAGGGCCTCCTCCATCGCCTCCCGCACTGCGGACGAGACGCGAGAGAAGCTTCCCAGCTTGGACCCCACGAGGGAGGTCCCGACCGAGTCGACGACCTTGGTGGCGATGTCTTCGGCCACGTTCCGTTCCATCAGCTTCTTTTTGAGTTCCTCCAGCGATGGGTTGATGTCCGACCGCTTCAAGGCGTCGGTTCCGACCATGCTTACGCCCAAGTTTCGTACGAACGACCCGAGGAGCCCGCGCCGCTTCCCCCGATCGTCGTCGATGTCACTCTCAGAGTCGTCCGAGTCGTATGCATCTTCCGAGGAGTCCGCATCTTCCGAGGAGTCGGCGTCCACCAGGCTCGCCTTGGCAAAGCTCTCGACGACCATCGCCTCCTCGGCCGGCGCGCCCTCGACAAACTCCAGCTCGCCCTCGTCGTCGCCCCGGTGGATACCGTCCAGCTCGCTCCAGTCTCTCGCCTTCTTCCCTTTGGCCTTCACAGGATTCGTCGCCGTTCTCTCTGGCGCCTTTGAGGACGAAGCCTTTGCTGCCTTTGCTGCCTTTGGCTTGGGGTCTCCGAACTTTTTCTTCAACAGGTCGGCGTTGAAGGCCTGGAGGGAGGCGTCTGTTGGTGATGTTGAAGCTGGTGCCGACGACGTGTTGCCCACCGTGGGTTTGGCTCTGGACTTTCCGTTTGCAGTCCGGCCCGCGGCGTTCTTCTCCCTCCCCTTCGTCTCCTCGGCGTCCCGAAGCAGCGCATCGAACGTCGCGTCAAAGTCGAACGTCTCCCGCTCGTCAAACTCGGCGTACTGCTTGGCGAACGCCTTGGCGACCCGTGTCAGCAGCGCGTCTGCGGAATAGGGCAGCGTGAGCCCCTTCTGGTAGACGAGCGCGAAGACGACCCCGAGCTTGTTGTTCAGGGTCCACTTGACCGTGTAGGCGCCCCCTCCGAGCGCGGGCGTGTACGTGAACTCCGCGTCTCCCGGCCGCTCGACGAGGTGATTGACCAGGCCGTTGAACGGATCGCCCTTCACCGCTGCATATCGCTTCGAGAAGAGTTCCAGGCCGCCGCGAGTGAAGATACTGATCTGGTCCAGCATCTTGGTGTGCGTGGGCGCCCGTGCTTGCAGCCAGGCGTCGACTCGAAATCGGAGTGCTCCACGGCCGTGGGAATCAGTGGCGAAGTTTTTGTCTCCGACTTCCCGTACGTACAATTGAAAAGACATACGAACCGGGTTGTTCTCCTTTCGTCTCTTCCGCATCTCTTCCTGCCTGTGCGCGGATTCGGGCAAGTAAGACCCACGCAAGTTCGACGGAATCCGAAATGCCCACGCCTCGTTCGTGCCGGGATTGAGAGCTCGAATCGAGTGAGAAATTGCACTGTCGTCGTACGACAAGGATGGCTGACATCGTCGAGCTTCTACGGAACCGGTCGGTGGGCGTGGATACCGTGCGTGGGCCGTGCGGCGAGGCGTCGGTTTCCAGTCGCCTCGACTCGTGGGGGGAGCTCGACGCGCTGGAGCTCTGCGAGGCGACGTACGCGCCCTTTAATCCGGCGCCGAGGTCCACGATCGCGCTCAGCTACAATTGCGACGGGACGCTGCTCGCCTCGTCCCACGGGGACCACTCGGTGAAGATCACGGCGTGCGACACGCGAGCGCTGGTCAGGACGCTCAACGGCCACAGGAGGACGCCCTGGGTCGTACAGTTCCACCCGAATGATCGAATGGTGCTTGCATCTGGATCTCTCGACCACGAGGTGCGGCTGTGGAACGCAGATACGGGCGAGTGCTTCCGAAAGCACACGTTTGGAAAGCCCATCGCGTCCCTGTCGTTCCATCACGAGAGCGACGTGATTGCCATCGCGTGCGGGCATAAGCTGTACATATGGGACTATAAGCGGTGGGACAGCAAGCCCGAAATTGTGCTGAAGACGAGGCGGTCCATGCGGGCGGTCCAGTTCCACCCGCACGGGCTGCCGGTGGTGCTGACGGCCGAGGTGATGGACCCGTCGGACACGAAGGAACTGCCGGTCACGATGACCGATGCGAGCGAGGTGCCTGGTGCCGGGATAGCCGTGGGCGGAGAGGTGGAAGTGGGCATGGGGATGGGGGCCGAGACGGACCCGGTGGGCGCGAGCGTGGGCCAGCCCGGTCTTTCGACGTCGACATCGACGTCGGCGCAGCTGCAGCCGCCTTCCATGGTGCCGCTGGGCTGGGAGGTCCCTTTTCCCTCGAGCATGCAGCCGAACGAAGGCATGCTCGGGATGCCCATCGCCCCAATCGCTCTCAGTTTGGCCAACATCCCCCCTGGCGATATGAACCGGGTCATGGCGCAAGTGCAGCAGCACCAGCAGCAGCAGCAAGCGACGTATTCGTCGGTCTGGAACATCATCGGGGAGGACCAGCCCCCGCGCGTGTGGATCCGGATCTGGTCTTTCGATGCAAAAAAGGCGGATAGGTACCTGGAGGACAGGAACCGTTTGCTGCTTTCCATCCCGGACGCTGTGCTCTGCTCCGAGATGGGCGTCGACTTCAGCCCCTGCGGCAGGTACCTGGCGGCGACAGTCGCGTGCCGCGCCCGCATGCAGCAGTCCCTCGACTCTGGCGCCATCATCCGCGAGATGTACCCGCCGACGTCGTCGGAGCCCATGGATTGGAGCCCCAATCGACAGATTCAGCGCATGTTGGGCGTGTCGAGGGACATGCAGTCGCAGATCATGCCCATCGCCGAGCGGGTCGTGTTTGAGGTCCGAATGATATCACTGGACGGCCCCGACTACGGCAAGCCGGCCAAGGCGAAGCGCATCAGGGCAGCCCACTGCCTCACGAGCGTGCAATTTTCCCCAACGAGCGATCACATTTTGATCGGATACGGCAAGAAGCACCCCAGCCTCCTGAGGAGCCTCGTGGCCAGGAACAACGTCCTGGTGCCCCTGCACACGGTGCTCGAGTTGATCGACACGAGCGACATGTCTATAGTGCGGGCCCTCGGGACGACCGAGGACGAGATCAACGCCAGCGCCTGGAATCCGAGGCCCGGCTTCGGTCTGGCGTACGGCACCAAGGAGGGCAAGCTGCGGTTCATCACCAAGGCGACCGGTCGCGGGGCCGAGGATGACCTCGAGCTCGATGAATGAACCGAATACATGTATATTATCAATGTCGATGTTCTTGAATCAGCTCCGATCGTCAGTCTGCCACCTTGCGTCAGCCGCCGTCCTCATGGGTGGAGGTGGTCGTGGTCGTGGTCCTCCTCGCGCGCCTGCTCGGCCCCTCCGAACGTTCCAGGAATGCGACAAGCTGGAGCAGGTCGCGTTCGTGCACGCGTCCAAGGTTGGCCCAGGACAGGTCGACTGTGACGGCCCGGACGAGCCGTCCCACGAGGTCCACCTCGAAGGTCCAAGTGGTCGCCAGCCTGAGCTCGTTGCTCGTTCGGGCCGACTCGTCGAACATGCTCTCGTACTCGGGGTCCACGTGAGGTGGTGTCGTTCGCTTCCTTGGGAGCTGCTGGGCGATGGCATCGAAATCGTCGCCCAGCAGCGTTTTCAGGATGGCCTCTGCCTCGTCGGGTGTCATCGTCTTCATTGGGTCGTCATCGTCATCGTGGTCGTCATGGTCGCCATTGTCGTCGTGATCGTCGTCATCGTCACTGTCGTCGTCGTCACTGTCGTCGTCGTCACTGTCGTCGTCGTCCCCGTGGAACGTTTCCGATTCGGCCCGCTGCTCGGGGTACGTCAGCCAGGACGTCCGCACCATTGCGGCCCCCGTGTCGGCCAACGCACGCCGGGCCGCATCCAGGTCAGACATAGCGCTGGCACCGACGACGTCGCCAGCCGACGCCGTCGTCCCGGACGTCGCCGTCGAGTCGACCCGCGAACCGCCCTTCGGCGAGTCGCCGGCCAGGTCGATCCCACGAGCGATCTGGTCGCGGATGCTCACCAGATTGTACCCCTCACCCCTGCTCGCGAGATACGACCGGTACACGTCCGGCACGGGGATGGTGAGGATCACGTCGCACGTGACCCGCGCGACGGGCGGCTCGGGACGATTGCGAAACTGCCCCGGATCGCGCAGCTTCGGGAACGCCACGAGCAAGTTGCAGCAGCGGACCTCTGCCGTCAGCCGGTCCATGATCGCGCAGTAGCTCAGAACGTCGGTCTTGCCTCGCTTCGTCTCACAGAGGGGCGATTCGAGCGTCAGATCGTCGTCCAATAGCCGGTACTGGTCGAGGAGGGTCAGAGGCTTTCGGAGCGACCCCGATTTGTACCCCCGTCGCAGCACGTACAAGACCCGCTCCCCGAACGTGTACTTGGACATCTGGTCCTCCGGTATTTCCGGCGGGTATGTCGACCTGTCGTCGGATACGTCGGTCAGGAAGCTCGACAGCGCGCGCTCGGCCGACTCGCTGGGGGGCGCGGGGAGGATGTGTCCCACCTTGAGCCTGCCCTCGACGACGTCGCGAAACACGTTCAGACCGTCTTCGAGCCGTTCAATGAACGACGAGGCCGATTCCCGCGGCGGATTACCGAAGGGAAAGTCTCGCGGCGGCAGGTCTTGCCCCCGCTCGATCAACGCCGCCAGCGCCTCGACGTCGTCGGCAACGTTGCCCCCATCGTTCTCATCGTCATTATCATTGTCATTGTCGCTGCAATCGTCTTCGCCACCGTCGCTGATCGAAACGACCGACTCGAGGTCCGCCAGGGCGCGCAGGAAGCGCTCCTCCTGCCGTTCGAGGCCGTCGTCGTTGGAGTTCGACCAACTGGGTGGCTCGCCGTCGATATTCGAACCGTACCCGGCGGTCGCTCGGTTGACCGGTACGCGCACCCGAGCACGCACGCCCGTCACGACCCGAATCC
>Ga0181571_10002931_pt1 | contig 12751 bp, 8 predicted proteins | sample 101ome_17_FD_132440 | JGI IMG/M metagenome (GOLD analysis project Ga0181571, IMG submission 132440) | Coastal salt marsh microbial communities from the Groves Creek Marsh, Skidaway Island, Georgia - 101407AT metaG (megahit assembly) | ecosystem: Environmental > Aquatic > Marine > Intertidal zone...
CCGGGCGGCTACTCGGAGGACCACGGCTTCGCCATCAACTCCGGCAAGGGCTTCTCCAGGGTTGTCTTCAAGAACCACCAGATTGACTGCCACGGCGACGTCGCGCTCGCCATGGGCACCTACGACTTCACCTGCGCCACCACCGGCGCCGTGTCCACCGTCGAGTACACCTTCGGCTACAAGCGCAACTCCGACGGCAAGTGCCGCATCTGCCTCCACCACTCCTCCATCCCCTACGGCGCCCACTGAGCTGTTCATCCAACGCCAATAGCGGATGAAGAGCCGTAGCGCCCGTATATACAAAGTGTTATTACGAACAGATTTTGTTGCTTTGCGTAAACCCGCATTTGACTCGCGCGCGCGTTCGCGTCGACGCGTTTCGTTCGTATTAAGATGAACCCTAAGAGTCACTCGTGCGCCGCCAACCCCAAACTCACTCACGCCTTGACGAGCATGCACACGGTGTGGCACGCGATGCTCCTGTTCTCGCCGAGCGAGTCCACCTTCTCGTGCGTCTTCGCCTTGACGTTCACCAGACCCTCGTCGCACTCTAGCAGCTTGGCGAGGTTCTCCTTGATGGCCTTCTTGTGCGGGGAGATCTTGGGCCGCTGCGCGATGATGGTGCAGTCGATGTTGCCCATCTCGTACCCGGAGTCCCGCATCAAACGCACCGCCTCCTTGATGAACACGTCGCTCGTGCACCCCTTCCACTTCGGGTCGTTGTCGGGGAAGCACTGCCCGATGTCCGGCAGCCCGAGCGCGCCGGTGATGGCGTCGAAGACGCAGTGGAGGAGCACGTCGCCGTCGGAGTGCGCGACGCACCCGCGATCGTGCTCGAGCTTGATCCCGCCGAGCCAGAGCTCGAGATCGGGCATCTCGGAGAGGAGCTCCATGCGGTGGAGGTCGAAGCCGTGGCCGACCCTCATCGGGACCGGCTTGACGTCGAGGACCTCGCCGGTGGCGAGCTTCACCGCGCGCGTCGCGACGGAGCGGCGTCCCGCTGCGGGACCCGCGGCGGGCGGCTTGACGCGCCCGCGGGTGGTCTTTGCGACCGCGCGGGTCGCCATCACCGCGGAGGCGGCGCACGCGGCGGACATCAGGACCGATAACAGTTGGATGGGAGGACGACCGTCACGAGACTGCGCGCCCGATTGCGCTATCTGCTATCCGCGGTGGAAGGGGCTCGGAGCCGAGGAAGATTCGTTTGCCAGGCGGGCAGGGCGCGCCATATGACAAATCCCGCACCGAGATCGCCTAACAATCGCGGATCTCTATGACTGGCCAGTCACAAAAATCCAAACGAAAAAGATCTTTTTGGTTTTGAGAGGCCCTGCTCGTACCCGCGTTTCGTCCTATTTGGCAATTTTCTTGAGAATGCATTGGACGCGGTGAGGCGCGCCACACACACACCGCGCGCGTCGCTTCCCCGCACGCCGACCAACCTCCCGAGCTTTCCCCAAAGTCTCGCGGACCCAAACCTAAACCTTCCGCACCGAAGGCTTCCCCCCCACCCCCGCACACGGAACAAACGCAAAGATGGCCGCGACGCGACTCTCGCTCAACACCGCCAGCTTCGCGCCCTCGCGCGTCGCGCGCCCCGCCGGACGGTGCGTCCCTTCGAAAGCGCGGCCCCCCCCCCGGATCCCGCGTTCGATCGCGTCTCGTCGTTCATTTTGGCGGGGCCGCCGCGGCGCGTGCGTGAGTGCGCATCGCGCCGCGACGAGAGAACGCCCCCCCCCGCCTCGCGCGGGAGATCCCGGCCTCGTCGTCCTCGTCGAGACTCGATCTTTTTTGCCCTAGGTGCTGACGAGGCCGGCCCCGCTCTCCCCGACAGTCGCGCCATGAGGTGCAACGCCGCCGCCAAGGGCATCCAGGGCGACGGAAAGGTCCAGCTGTGCATTTCCAAGGAGCAGTTCGACGCCATCAACGACAAGGCCGGCGACTCGCTGGTGCGCACCCCCCCTTATCTTCCTCCCCAACCGTTCTCGCAGACGGTTGCACACGCAAAACGTGTTCTATTTGTCATAAATCCGAAACTCGACCCGACCCGACCGAACGAACCCCCGCGCTCACCACGCGCCCGCCGAACCCATGCTCGAAAATAAAAACAGGTGGCGGTGCAGATCTCCACGAAGACGTGCGGCCCGTGCAAGGTCGTCTACCCCTACTTCGCGGGCCTGTCCGAGGAGCTCCCGGATGTCAGTTTCGTGAAGATCATGGGCGACCACGACGCGGACACCAGGGCTCTCATGAAGGAGTGGGGCGTTCGTGTGGTGCCGCTGTTCATGCTGTTCCGCAACGGCGAGAAGGTGACCGAGTGGTCCGGTGCCAAGCCCGAGGTGCTCAGGGAGAACGTCATCGAGGCGTGCAACGACAAGGAGAAGGCCACCATGGTCACCGCGTGAGGCTCATCGGCAAACGATTCGACGACGATGACACACGCCGGTGAAGCACGTAAAAAGCGGTTGACAGAGATACCCTGTATTAGTACGAAGTAAGACACACGTCCGTTGATCACTCTCTACGCGTCACCCGTCCATCACGAGGCGCCTAATCACGCGTCCGTCCGTCGTCAGAGCACGCTCCTGAACTCGTTTGTCGGGATCTTCCCGCCCTTCATGTGATCCTTGACCTCGGAGATGTCCACCTCGCCGCGATGGAAGATCCCCGCCGCGAGCGCCGCGCTGCACTTCGTGGCGTTGAACACGTCCGTGAAGTGCTTCGGCTCCCCCGCGCCCGACGACGCGATCACCGGGATGGTCACCGCGTCGGACACGAGTCCCACGAGCTCGTGGTCGAACCCGTTCCCTTGCCCGTCCTCGTCGATGCAGTTGAGCAAAATCTCTCCGCACCCGAGATCCTCCATCGCGATCGCCAACTCGTACGCGCCGATGTCCCGGCCCTCGCGCCCGCCCTTCACGGTGCATTGGAACCACACGTACTCCTCGCCGTTCGGCCCGGGCCTCGACGTCTTGACGCACCTGTTCTTAGTCTCCGAGGGGTCGTTCACGTACGCCCGGCGGGGGTCGATGGACACGACCATCGCCTGCACCCCGTACCGCTCGCTGATCTGCTCGATGCTCGTGCTCCCGTCCTTCTTCTTGTCGTTGGCGTAGTACTGCTCGGCGACGTAGACGGCGTCGGAGCCGATGGAGACCTTATCCGCGCCAGCCTTGAAATACGCCGCCGCCACCTCCAGCGCGGTGTAGGAGACGCCGTTGGAGTCGGTGAAATCTCGAATGCCGCCGCCCACGGTGAGGGGGACGAAGACGGTCTCGGACGACCTTCGCAGCACCTCGAGCATGGGCGCGTCCGTCAGCGGCAGGTCCCTGTACCCGGTGATGTTCAGGAACGCCACCTCGTCCGCGCCCTGCTTGAAGTACTTGCCCGCGAGCTCGACGGGTTTGCCGAGGTTACGAACGTCGCCCCCGTCGTCCTTCTCGCGAACGTCGTAAGAATCCCCCTTGGTCACCACCAGGTCACCGGCGTCGTTGGACCTGACGTCGAGGCACGCGATGACGCGCTTGGCGAGGCCCGCGTCGACGCCCGCGGTGGGTTTGGTCTTGGCCCCCGCGCCCCGCTCGTCGGCGTTACCCTCGAGGAAGTTTCTGAAGATGGACAGTCCCTTCTCGCCCGACTTTTCCGGGTGGAACTGGCACGCCGTCACCTCGCCCTTCTGCACCGCCGCGATGAACTCCCCGCCGTACTCGCACGTCGCTAGCACCCAGTCCTCGTTGTCGACGTCCGGGGTGGCGCGGTACGAGTGGACAAAGTACAGCCTGTCCCCCGCGGGCACGTCGGCCATGAGCCCGGTGTCGCGCTTGAAGTCCAGGGTGTTCCATCCGATGTGTGGCACGACGAGGCCGTCGCCGCGGAACTTGCCCACGACGCCGGGGATGATGCCGAGGCCCTCCACCCCTCCGCTCTCCTCGCTGCCGTCGAACAGCAGCTGCAGGCCGAGGCAGACGCCCATGAACGGCTTGCCGGACGCGACGTAGTCCTTGATGGGGTCGACGAGCCCGCGCGACGTGAGGACGTCCATGGCGGACCCGTACGCGCCGACGCCCGGGAAGATGAGCTTGTCCGCGGCGGCGATGCCCGCGGGATCGTCCACGGACTTGACCGTGAAGCCCAGGGCTTGGATGGCGTTGCGAACGCTCCGCACGTTGCCGGCGCCGTAGTCCAGGAGGGTCACCTCCCCTCGGCTCTCGGCGGCGAAGACGCGGATCGCGCGCGGCGCGGGGCGGGCGCGCACGGCCGCGCGGCGGGCGAGCGCGCGAGGGGCGCGCCGCTCGAATTGCGCCCGCGCGGTGAGCGGCGCGGGGCCGGTGACGGACGTCGCGATCATGGCCACGAGCGGTGTGGTCCCGGGACGGCGGCGATCGGTCGGCCGTGTTTATCCCTAAACCCCGAACCGCCGAAAGGTCGTGTTTCCTCGGTCTGACTGGTCATCTGTGCGACGAATGTGTGCTGATTCCGTGCGCGTTTCTCACTGTTTGCGTGTGCAAATGTGTGCATCGCCAACCGCAAACCGATCTGATGCGCGTTGAGAACGACGCGAAGGCGGCACCTCTTGCCTGCGAGATGGCACTCCTGCATGCTCAGGGTCGCCGTTGGTGCGAGGCGGGGACTGGCGGGTTCGGCGGCCGGTCTTCGGGGAGGCGGCGCGCGCATCGCCGCGGCGATTCTCTCCGACGGGATATCCACCCTCGCGCGCCGCCCCGGCGCCCTCCCGCGGCGAAGGACCTCGCCTCCGCGCGCGTCGAGGATGGATTTTCTCGAGGGGTTCCGCCTGGGCGCGACGCGGGATGACGCGCGGGCGGCCGCCGCCGCGGCCGCCGCGGTGCGAACGCTCGCGGCCGCGAGAGCGGCCGAGGGGGACGAGAAGCGAAAACGCGACGACGACGAAGACGACGACGAGTGGCACGTCTCGGACTCGGAGGACGAGCGCGGCTCGGAGGCTCTCGGCGTCGACACCAAGGAGGAGGAGGCGATCGCGTCCGTCAAGCGCGAGCAGGAGGAGGTGGCGGCGGCGGAGGAGGGGGAGGCGAAACACTTCCTCGGGGGTTCGTACGGCGACGCCGTCGCGATCGACGCCGCGACGCTCGGATCCCCGACAAAGACAGCCGTCGCCGCGTCCAAATCCAAATTCTTCTTCCACCCGCGTAAGAATTCGCGGACATCCCGCGGCGATCCATCCGACGACGAAGACGACGATCTATCCACCGAACCCCCCGGGTGGCGCCCCGCGTTGGACGCCGTCCGCGCGCACCGATCCAACCGGACCGCGTCGGTGGACGAGTTTCACGAGTTTCTCCTGTCCCTGCGCGCGTCGCCGGATGCGCACTTCCAGGCTCTCGTCGCGTCGCTTTTATCCGTCCAGTGCCGGGACGTGGTGGCTCTGGGCGCGATGCGAAGCCTCCGCGTCGCGCTCGGGGGCGAGTGCACCGTCGACGCCGTCGTCAACGCACCCGACGGCGTCGTGGAGGAGGCGATTCGCCGGTGCAATTACGGGCGGACCAAGGCTCGGTACGTTCGCGGATGCGCCGACGCGATCGTCGACCGATTCGACGGCGCGACGCCCGCGGAGCTCGACGCGTTGACCTCGTTGCCCGGGGTCGGTCCGAAGATCGCCAGGCTGGTGGCGTCCGTCGCGTTCGGGGACGACCGGGCCGGGATGGTGGTGGACACGCACGTGCGACGCGTGGCGGGTCGGTTGGGTTGGACGCGACCCGGGCGGGAGCGATCGAGCGCCGAGTCGACGCGGCGGCGGCTGGAGGCGTGGCTCCCGCCGGACCTGTGGGCGGAGACGACGCAGCTGTTGGTGGGGTTCGGGCAGGAGACGTGCGCGCCGAGGGTGCCGAGGTGTGGGGAGTGTCCGCTGAGTGGCGCGTGCCCGTCGTCGACGGTGAAGATGACGGCGAGCGGGACGGACGTGGAGGACCTGTGACGCGCGAGAGAGTTAAGGTAGTTTTAGACTTGAGTTTTCATCGCGCTCCACCAAAGTGTCTCAACAACGCAGCTATATTCTCGTGTTTTTCGTGTACGGCAACAGACAACGGCGTACAGCCATTATTAGCGGCTTTGTGAATGTCTGCACCGGCTTGGATAAGCAGGACCACACATCCTTCGTTTCCACATTCAACTGCCTCGCAAAGTGGGGTGACGCCATCGATACTTGCGATGTTCACGTCTGCACCGGCTTGGATGAGCAGGACCACACATCCTTCGTATCCATATTGAGCTGCCGCGTAAAGTGGGGTGAGGCCGTCGGACCTCGCGATGTTCACGTCCGCACCCGCCTTGATGAGCTCCATGACACATGGCGTGTGACCTTGCTCAACGGCGATGAACAAAGGAGTCATATTCGAAACCGTTTCCTCCGGGCAGTCCTCAACAGGCAACGATACTGTCATGTTCACATCGGCACCGGCTTGGATGAGCAGGACCACACATCCTTCGTATCCATATTGAGCTGCCATGCAAAGTGGGGTGAGGCCGTCGGAACCCGCGATGTTCACGTCCGCACCCGCCTTGATGAGCTCCATGACACATGGCGTGTGACCTTGCTCAACGGCGATGAACAAAGGAGTCATATTTGAAATCGTTTTCTCCGGGCCGTCCTCATAGATGTTATCAGGCAACGATGCTGTCATGTTCACATCGGCCCCAGACTGCAGGAAGGCCCTGACCGCGCGCAAGTTGCCGTGCTTTGCCGCGCAGTACATCGGATGCGGTGCAGTGTCCAGTACCTTCGAAGGAGGTACCTGCGAAAATTTCCCCGTCTTCACCAAGTGTGCCTTGTGTGCGTCGAACTTCGCCCCCATCGACTGGACGCCGCCAACGCTCCACACCGCGTCCCTGTACGCCTTGCTCACCTGCACCAAGTTGAGGGTGTCTTTCAGATCGAGCTTGGGCAGTATCTCGCCTATGAACACGTCCGGCAGCTGCACAGCGACGGCATCGAGGATATTCAGAGCGCCGCGGCGCAGGTACGTCACGGTATCGAACTCGTACACGATTTTCGCGCCGTTCTGCGCGTCCATGGCGCCGTTGCAAGTGGCGGCGAGGGGTGCCTTCGGTCGTGGCTTTCAAATCACTTTTGGACCTTCCGAGAGAAAAGAAGTGGACTGATTGATCATCGTTACGAAACCGTTCCACTCACACGGCGTCTGTTCGGTGGACCACGAAAGAGATGCACGCCACGCGACGGTTCAGAGTCGATCGATCGATAAAGAATGCGGCTCAATCATCTAACAGAGTCGTCCTCGACCGCTATCGTCGGCCGCGCGACGCCTCGTCCAGCCTCTCCCCGAACTTTTCCATCTCGGCAATCTCCTTCTTGAGCTTGGCGGCCGAGTCGAAGAGCCCGGTGGTCTTACCGCGAAGCCTGCTCCGCGGCCCGGCGCCGGACTTGGTCCGTCCCTCCGCCTTGCGCCGCTGGTGCTTGGACAGCCTGCCGCGATCGTAATCCTCGTCCAAGTCGTCGTACTCCCTCCGGCGCTTGAACCCCTTCTTCCCCGCTTTGCCCCCTGCGTCGTCCCGAGCCCCGGCCGAGTCCCTCCGGTCCTTCTTCTCGAACCGCGGCGGAGCCTTCTCCTTCTCGCCCCCCGCGCCGTTCCGCGGCGCGGCGTTTTCCCGAGCCTCGTCGTCGTCCCACGCGTCCGCGGCGCCCCGAGCGGTCGACCGACCGCCTCGGCCGACGACGTTGGACGCGCGGGCCTCCTTGTTGAGCCAGCGGCGGATATCTTTGGCGGTGGTTGGGGCGGCGGCGTCGTCCGTCACGCGCTTCTCCGCGTCGTCCTTCTTCTTCTTCTTCTCCTTGCTCTTCTCCTTGCTCTTCTCCTTGCTCTTGACCTTCTCGAGCTTCTCGCGTTTCTTGAGCTTCTTGAGCTTCTTGAGCTCCCCGCCGCTCGCCGGCTTCGCCGCCGCCTGCAGCAGCCGGTCCGCCTGCCACTCGTCCCGCGGCGGGCTCAGTCCCGCCGCCTTCCGACCCTCCCTGGTGCGCACCGGAGAGAGATCGTCCCCGTTCTTCTTCACTTTCATCTTCTTCAGTTTCATCTTCTTCATCTTCGTCTTCGTCATCTTATCGCTCTTGGCGAGCAAGTGCAGCGCGGCTCGCTCGCGCGACGAGAGAAGCTTCGGAGATTTCATCGCCCCGCCCCGGGATTTCAGCGACGACGACGACAGCACCGGCGACGCGTCATCGTCCGATTCGGAAGAAGAATCCGACTCTTCGGACGACGAGGACGCGACGGAATCATCGGACGACGACGAGGAATCGTCGGAGGAATCGGAGGAATCGCCCGCTCGGTACGACTCGTCGGAGGAATCATCCTCGTCCGACACCGTACGACGACGCCGCCGCTCCTCCTCCTCCCGCCGCTTAAGGGCGGTCTCGCGCTCGACCCTCACCCGCTCTCCCGCGCGCGACACGGCTTCACGCTTCGCGGCGGCGAGCGCGTCAGCCGCGGAGGAGCGCGTCCCCTTTTCGCCCGCCCGGTCGGCGGACCCGCCCTTGGCGCGGCCGTCCAGACCCGTGCCCTCTCGCGCGTAGAACAGCAGGTACGCCTTCTGGTTCAGCGCGGTCCTCTCGCTCGTGGCGCTGACGCCCTCGTCGTCCATCTCGTACCACACCCCGGTCGCGGCTTTGACGTAGCAGTAGTAATGACCGCTGTGCATCGATCCGCCGGCGTGGACTAAAACTGCAAAGAGCGAGTACTTCTCCACGCCTCGCGCCTTGGGGTTGGCGTCGGACATGGCGCCGGTGATGTCCAGGCTCGTCGGGTACTCCACGAACTGCGTCAGCTTACCTCGGCCGAAGGGCACGTACTCGAACCTCTTGAGCTGCACGGTGAGAACCAGCGGCGCGGCGTCAATCGTGAACTGCTTCGTGGCTCGCGTCATGTGCGGCTTACCCCCGCCCATCTCGCACTTGTACTTGTTGGATCCGTCGAGAACCTCGACGGCAACGTAGCGCTTGAGCGCCGCCTCGACGCTCTTGGCCTTGGCGACGTCCAGGGAGAGGTCCATGAACGAGTCGAAAGTATCGCTCTTGCGGCCGCACGTCTTGCACGTCACCTGCGAGCGGAGCCTGCCGCCGAACACCTGGAACACGAAGGTGGTCTCCGCCCTCGGGGAGTTCTTCGGGGGCTTGGGCCTCGCGTGCTCGACGCACTTCTCGTGCATGGCGTCCAGCAGGCAGCGCGCGAACTCGTGCGCGTCCTCCTGCCGACCCTTCCTGAACGTCTTGGATATCGACCGCAGATTCTTGACAAACGCGCTGGGCGACACGACCCTTCGCTCGCCCGCCAGCGCGCGGCACACGTGCTCGCCCATCTCGTATATCGCGCTGAACGAACCGCCGCCGCCGCCGCCGCCGTGGCCTTTGGGCTTGAAACGCCGGTGCTCGCCGTCCAGGCAGAACGCGGCGAGCGCGGGGGTGTGCGTCAGGCACTGCATGACGGCGTTCATGAAGCACGTGTTGCCGAGGTTGGCCAGGCCGCTGCCAACCTTGCGGACGGTGGGCCACTCCATGCGGATGTGCTCCCGCGGGTAGAGGGCGTCCGCGACGACGACGCCCCGCGCGGCGCCCTTGGGCGAGGACGCCGATTTGCCGCCGGCCCCCGCGAACGAGCCGTCGCCGGTTGCGGCTGGCGAGCCATCGCCCTCGCCGCGCTTCGCCGAGTCGAGCACGATCATCTTCTTCATCGCATCGTCGGATATGAGCGGTGGGTCCGGACGCCTGAGATGTGCGGCGGGGTTTGGGGGGAAGGATGGAGGGACGAACCGTCAGTGGGCGGCGGTGGCGCGGGGGACGGCGGTGGCGCGGGACAACGTCCGAAAATTCAATCGCGGCCACAAAGTGGAGGATCTTTTGGGAATCGACAGCGGGCACCCGAACCAACGGCTGTTCTCGTCGGATGCCCCTCCGCGAACGACGCCGCGCGCGTACCTCGCTCGCACGAAGGTGAGCTTGCGGAGATTGGGCTCGACGTCGCGCTCGAGCGGCGCGAGCTTCGACGCCTTCTTCGACTTCTTCACCATCGCGGCGCCAACGGGAATCGGCACGAGGGCCAATTCGTGGCTGACCGCGAAAGCGCCTCGGGCGCCGGGGCCGCCGCCGTCTCGAGACCCCGCTCGATGCTCCCGCCCGCGGACCTCTTCGAATCGCCGGGACCTCGCCGCCGCTGCCGCGCGAGGCTTCTCACGGAAGCCGGGCGACCGCGCTTCGTCTGCGGCGGAGGCCGGCGCCGCCCGGGGTCTTTTTACCCTAGGAGCGTCGGTTATGCCCTGCAGTCGACGTGAGAGAAACTCGCGCCCAGAGAGTGCCAGACGATGGCCGATCGAGGTGTCAGATTTCGCCCGCGCCGACGATGGGGGGCGACGGCGACGGCGAGCGCGAGGATGACGAGCGCAAGGTCGAGCTGGATGAGGAGACCAAGAAGATCCTCGAGGACTTCATCGGCGCGCCCATCGACGACCCGACGCACCCGTTCTGGAACCCGCCGCCCCTGACCGAGGAGGAGGAGGCGATATTCGAGGACGTGAAGCGCAGGGCGAAGGAGTGCGTCGGGCTCGACGGGTTCGCCGAGGACCTCCTGCTCAAGGACATGCACGTCCAGTACGTCAAGAGGAGCAGCGAGGACAAGGACGCGATCGAGTACGTCCTCACCGATCACCTCCGACTCTCCGGCATGTACTGGGGCCTGACGTCGCTGGATCTGCTCGGCCGCCTCGACGTCGTGGACGCGGACGAGATTGTCGACTTTGTGCAGCGGTGCTGGGTGCCGGACGTGGGAGGGTACGCGCCGTGCGTGTACCACGACGCGCACGTCCTCTACACCCTCAGCGCGGTGCAGATCCTCGCGCTCTTCGACCGCATGGAGCTGATCGATCGCGACGCCATAGCGGCATTCCTCACCTCGCTGCAGAGGGAGAGCGACGGCGCAATAATGGGCGACGAGTGGGGAGAGGTGGACACGCGCTTCGCGTATTGCGCGCTGTCGATATCGACGCTCATCGACAGGCCGCATTGCATCGACCGCGGTAAGGTGGTGGAGTGGATCGACAAGTGCAAAAACTTCGACGGCGGGTACGGCAGCGACCCGGGCGGCGAGTCACACGCCGGTCAGGTGTTCACGTGCGTCGGGGGCTTAGCGCTGTGCGACGCCGTGGATCGGATCGATCACACGTTCCTGGGGTGGTGGCTCGCGGAGCGACAGGTCAAGGCTGGGGGCCTCAACGGCCGCCCCGAGAAGCTCCCGGATGTGTGCTACAGCTGGTGGGTGCTCTCGTCGCTGTGCATCATGGGGAAGATGCACTGGATCGATCAGAAGGCGCTCGCGCGGTTCATCCTCGGGTGCCAAGACGAGAAGAAAGGGGGCATCGCCGATCGGCCCGACGACGAGCCGGACGTGTATCACACGTTCTTCGGGCTGGCGGCGCTGTCGCTGATGGGGTTTCCGGGGATCAAGCCGATCGATCCGGTGTTCGCGCTGCCGACGCACGTGTGCGAGCGCATCGGGGTGATGCGCACCGCAGCCGACGGGACGGTGGTTGGACGAAGAGAGAATTCTTCTACGACTAAAGGCGAATCGGTAGAGCCGTGAACGCTCCCTCGTGTGTGACGACCTTTCCTTGTAACAACAACATCGACCGCGAGAACGCATCGTAGACTGACTTTTTCTTACACGTCGATCAGAGCCGAAACGACGTCTAACCCTCGTTCGGCTCGTCCACCGGTCGAAGCCGCCGGCCGTCCAGCCACGGCGGGTGCGGACACTCAAAGTCGAAGCTCGGCTCCCCGGGTTTGGTTAGTCCGACGGTCCTGTACCGGTGACAGTGCAGCCAGATCGCCTCGAGCTCGGCGTCCATCCTCCTCTCTTTCCCGTCTTCCTCGCGCCCGCCCACTCCCGCGACGCCGCGTCCCGTGTGCGCCACCCTCGGGCAGTGCGGACACAGCGGCCAAACCCCGCCGTCTGAATCCCCCGCCGACAGCCGCGCCGACACCCTCGGGTCGTCCACGGTGACCTCCTCGGCTACCGTGCGTGCCCCCGAAGAAGGCGGTGCGCACGCCGCTCGCCCACCGTACTTGGCATCGTTCGCGATGGGGTGCCCGAGGTGCGCGAGGTGCGCGCGGATCTGGTGCGTCCGCCCCGTCCTCGGCTCGCAGTATACCGCGACGAGCTTTTTGAGCGTTTTATTCTCGCCGGCGCCGGTGCATCCTCCCATCGACTCATCGGATTCCGTCGATTCTACCGTAGATATGGACGCGTCCGCGACGCGGAAGACGGTGACGGCGTCTTTGCCTCCCTCGCGGCGCTTCGTATCCGAGGCGGACGTTACGGACGTCACGCACGTCGCGACGCCGGCGGCGGGATCGTACGCCAGAGGCGCGGACACGACGACGCGAACGGCGCCGTCGGCGAGCCTTTCAGTCGTAACGCATTTAACGCCTCCTTCGTCTCCATCGCCCCGCTCGTCCCAGTCGACGTCGAACAACGGTGACTTTCCCCCGCCCCATCGCGCGGCGTCCACGAGGGCCACGTACGTCTTGGCGATCCTCCTCCCCGCCCGCCGCCCCCCGCCGTCACCCCCGCCTTCGCCCCCGCCCCCTTCACCCCGTTCAGCCGGTTCCCCACCTTTACCTCCCTCCGCCAGCGCCGCCCTCAGCGCGCTCGCCGTCCGCGCGTTGCGCGCCATGAGCAACAACCCCGACACGTTTCGGTCCAGCCTGTGTATCGGGGAG
>Ga0181571_10002933_pt1 | contig 12750 bp, 7 predicted proteins | sample 101ome_17_FD_132440 | JGI IMG/M metagenome (GOLD analysis project Ga0181571, IMG submission 132440) | Coastal salt marsh microbial communities from the Groves Creek Marsh, Skidaway Island, Georgia - 101407AT metaG (megahit assembly) | ecosystem: Environmental > Aquatic > Marine > Intertidal zone...
GAGCGAAACTACAACCGCTTACTGGGCTGTTATGTTGAGGCGCTCAAAGCTCGAACCGACGCTCACCCCGTGGCCCTCCCTCACCCTGATTTGGCCTCGCCATTGCCTCTCGGCAAATCGCTTGGTCTGCTTGAGAAAATGGGAGAAGGATTTGCGAGAGCCATGGACGACGATTTCAATTCCCGCGACGCAGTTGCCAAGGTCTTGGGAATGGTTCGTGAAATCACCAAAGTGCTTGGGAGTTCCATGGAAACTGCTGACCGCAATGCCTTCGCTCACTACGCCGTCGACCTGCTCGAAGAAACGGCCGCCCGAGTGCTGGGCGTGTTGCCCCCCCAAGACGTCGCCCTTGCAGAGCCCGAAGAGGACCCGAGGAAAGCCGAGATCGCCGACCAGGTGGATGCGCTCTTGGTTCAGCGCACTGAGGCCCGCGCAGCGAAGAATTGGGAACTGGCCGATGCCATACGTGACGAGCTCAACGCATTGGGCGTCGTGGTCACCGATACGGCCACGGGTCCCGAATGGGATTTGGCTTGATCATTCTTCTTCTGATGGAGGTGCCATCGGTGGAGGTGCGGGGACGAAGTTGGTGTCGTCCATCAATCCGGCATCATCTTGTTCATCCCACATTTTCTCAATTCGTACTTCGGCGGCAAGCGCATCTTCCCCGCCCCTCGAGACGAAGAACAGAGCGACCAACATCGCCACGACGATGCCGATAAGCAACATCAGGGCTTGGTCTTCCACGTTTTCATCCTCACCTTGAGTGGTGTCCACAGGGGTTCCCGTAGCGCCGTTGTTCGTGGTGTTGTCCTCGGTGGTTGTGGTGTTGTCGTCGGTGTTGGCGTTTCCGCTGTTGTCGTCGGGGTCAGTGGTGTCGCAAGGTGGTGCGGTGCCGTCGTCGCATGTGGGTTCATCTGGCTCGATGACGGTTTCAAAGGCCGTGACCGCTGGAAGTGTTTCTTCACGGTCGTAATAGCGGTCGTAAAGCATGGACATATCGAGTTGTGAATTGGCAGAGCCCGAGCCGTTGATAACGCGGAAATAGCGTTCATCGCCGTAGGTGTACCAAGGGTCCAATCCAACTTCAGTCATTCCCGAGATGAGGCTGTCAAAGTCGTTGGCATCGCCAAACGCAGCGGTCATCTCTTCCACATCAAAGCGCATGGCCATGGTGAGGTTTTCCGTGATGCTGCTCCATGTCTGGGCACCGTCGGGTGCGGCAAGGAAGGTCACATCGAGGACTTTGCCGAAGTTTCCAGCCTGCTCATGGTCCGTGCCTTTCAAGGCCGTCATGATGTCTTCATCACCGTAAACGGCGATGCCACCGACGATGGACAAGCGGACGTCTGGGTCCACGGCGTTGATGATGTTGCGGTAAGGGTTGGCGTGAATGTTATCGATGACCACAAGGTCAGCTGCGGTTCCTGGCGTGATGGTCCCGACATCGTTCTGCCAGTTGGTGGCGTAGGCAGCTCCTGAGGTCACCATCTCAACCATTTCGTAATCGGTGAAGATGTCTCCGAGCATCTCATCGTCCCACAAATCGGCGACCTTCAGTTCGTGCAGTGGAGATTTGGAACCTGAAGGCGCCCAGTCAGGCGCCAACGTGATGTGGACACCTGCTGCTTTGGCCGCCGCAACATCGGCGGTGTTGCCGTAGAGCAGGAGATTGGACAAGGGCGACCAGACCAAACTGGCTCCGGCTTGGGCCATTTGAGCAAACTCTTGCTCGCCGAGCGCCACTCCGTGAATGAGCACCAGCTCGCCCACCAGGAGGTTATTCTGGACAAGGATGTCGAATTCGGCTCGGCTCGACTCGTCCACGCCTTCTGCAATGTGGACGAACCAGGCGTCCAAGGTTCCGCTGGAGTTTCCTGTTTTGATGTGGTTGCCGACATAATCCGAGGTCAGTTCCGTGACTTTGGTGTGAATCTCGTCTCTTCCGAAGTTGTAGTCTTCGATGTTACGAGCGAGCACCGTGGCGTAACTGTCGTCGGGGTTGTTTGGTCCACCTTGGGCAGAGGTGGTGCCGCCGACGATGGATTTCATTTCGATGTACTTCATCGCTTGAGATTCCATGTTCCAGTAAGGGCCTGAGTGGACGAGCATCTTTGGTTTGGTGACCTGTTCGCTGTAGTCAGGGTGGTTCTTCCACTCGTAGCGGTTGTTGTATCCACCCCACTGGCTTCGTTGGTTTTCGGCCAAGTGCGGTGTCATTTCCCAAAGCGGTGCCTGATTGTAATGCAAGTGGTTGTGAAGGTCGATAAGGCCCGGATAGATGGTCCCGTTGGTTTCCACGACGGGCACGTTGGTCAGTTGGATGTCGGATGGCACATCGTCCTCCCAAACTGCCTCGATCATGCCGTCTTGCACGAGGATATGCCCTTCGTTGATGACATCGGCCTCCCCCGTCATGGGGACGATGCGGCCCTTGAGAACGTAGGCTCCCGTGTGCACGTTATCGGTCATGCCGTAGCAACGCACCATGTTCTGGGCCACAGGGTAGGTGGCGTTGCCTGCCCAGCCGGGAGTCGGTGGTTCCACTTTGGTGATGCTGCCGTTGAGGTCCTTAACGTAGGAATTGTCCCACCACGAATCCTCTGCAGGATAAGAGAGCGTGTCGATGACGTTGCCACCTGCGTCAGAAATGGTTACGGTTTCATCGTTCCAGTAGTCGAGTTCAATGCGAGAACTGGCACGGAAAATCACGATGTAGGCATCGGGTTCAATCGTGGTGTTCCAGGCGAGGCGGCACGGTCCTGAGCCGCCACCCGTGATGTCGTCGAGAATCCAGTCCGAAACATCAACCGGTTCTGCTCCGCTGTTCCAAAGTTCAACAAATTGGTCGGATGCAGAACCCACATCGCCATCACCGTTCCAGTCCACGCCTTCGTAATCCACGCTGGAGGCAGAGACGAGGACTTCGCTGATTCGGATCTCTGCAGCGCCTCTCGCATTGACTTCGTTAGGGGAGACCGGAGCAGCATCGAGCAGAGCGGGTGAACCGCTTGCCGACAAAAACACGAGGACGAGGAGAAGAGGGGCCAATGTTCGGTGCACGTCTTTTCCACTCCTAATCAGCACATAAGGTCAACTCCGATGTTTGCTTGTCGGTCACATGGCTTCAAAAGGGGTAAACCACAGCCTACACATATGGCAACGCTGGAAATTACAGAACCGATGTTCGCAGAGACCATTGAGCAAAACCAACTCGTTCTGCTTGATTTCTGGGCAGAATGGTGCGGTCCATGCCGTGCATACGGCCCGGTTTACGAGCGAGTTTCCGAAGAATTTCCTGATGTGGTGTTTGGAAAAATCGACACCGAAGACCAACAAGCGCTTGCAGGCATGTTCGGTATCCGTTCAATTCCCACCACGATTGCGTTCAAGGAAGGAGTCGGCGTCTTCATGCAACCCGGGGCTCTTCCAGAAGACGCACTTCGTGACCTGGTTGGCAAACTTCAGGAACTTGATATGGACGAAGTTCGGGCTGAACTCGAGGCTCAAGAAAGCGAAGACAGCGAAGAAAACTGAAACGCAGGTTGCCGATTGATTCAAAGCACCTCTCATCTCCCGTGGTATCATGGACCTCAAGCCTGTGTTCGTGGTGTTGCTTTTCGCCACCAGCATGCTCGCTGGGTGCATAGGCGAAGACGATGCGGTCGTCGCTGGTGGCGATTCCACTGACGTCTATGCCGAACCCTGGGAACGGGCGGAATTCACCTACGACGACCAAGACATTTACGCACGAGTGACCGTGAACGGCACCTATCCTTTGGATGACGTGCGCTCTGTGTATGTCTCGGTCGACACCATTACAGCGGCCGACGGCGGTGCAGGATTGACGGGTGATGCTGAGGTTCACCTAGGTCTGTTCATGCCCGTCATCGAAGGATGTGATTGGGAGAGCGAATCGCTCGGTCCAGAATGTCAAATCCCCATCATCGCCGAAATCGGGCCTTACTACAACGACGGAGACGTTGACGCGCTGACACCTGCCGACCGTCTCGGCAAGATGCTGATCGAGAATTACGTTCCTCACGGCTACGGTGTCGCCCAAGTGTCGGTGTTCGGTACCGGCGAATCCAACCACTGCATGGATCTCATGGGGACCGACGAACAACGCGGCATCGACGCTGCCGTGACGTGGCTCGGTACGCAAGCTTGGTCCAACGGAAAAGTCGGCATCATCGGGAAGTCCTATGACGGCTCTACTCCTTGGCAGGCAGCCACCTTCGGCAACCCCTACCTCGCCACCATCGTCCCGATGTCAGGGCTGATTGGGGTTCACGAATTGATGTGGCGAAATGGCAGCATGGAAGCACGAGGCATGATCATGCACAACGGCGTTTACGGTTCCTTCGGCATCGACGGCGATTCAGAGGATGCTCACACCCTTTGTGAAGGCTATGTCGAAGGATATGTTAACGGCCCAGCCGCCTACCTTTCGGGAGGCATGGTGACCTATGCCGGTAACGATTACTGGACCGAACGCTCCTTCCTCGACAGGGTGCTGCAAAATTACAACGGTTCCGTTTACATCATTCAGGGCATGCAAGATTGGAACGTTGACCCGCACATGTCCTTCCCAGCCCACCAACTCGTCGAAGATGCCGGGATTGAAATCAAAACGCTCGCCGGGCAATGGGCTCATGATTATCCCGACCGAAAATCAGGCCACAGCAGTCTTCCCTCCGGAGAAGGAGCAGAAGCTTATCCCTACACACTGCGCTGGGATTGGGCCGATGAGATGCTCTACTGGTTCGACTGGTACCTCAAGGGCGAAGGGCGCGCACCAACACTTGGTGTTGAAATGCAAGACAACCGTGGCGGTTGGCGGTTTGAGCAAACTTACCCGCCCACCGATACCACCTATCTCGAAATCAACGGAGCAGACTTGAATCCATCAGGGACCTCCATCGGCGGGTCAGGTGGTTCATCCATCACCATGACCTACGGGCCGTTTGAAAACGACACCTTCCTCGTCGGCATGCCAAGTTTCCACATCCCTGTCACCCCTCACACCACCAACGGCGCTCATGGATTCCTTACCATGGAGGACGAAAACGGTATGCACCTCGGCCATGCAGTGATGGATTATCGATTCCACGAAGGTGGTCGTGACGGTCAAGAAGTGCTCGCGCCTTTCGCAACCGTGGTCGGCAAAATGGAGTTCCTGCCGATGGATATTTTCCTCGAAGCGGGTGAATCCATCGTCATCACCATGACTCAAACGGGCTACGATTACGTTCCTTCACCTGCCAGCGTTGGAAGTTATTCCGTTGACTGGTCAGGCGCGACCCTCACGCTGCCCATCGTGGAGCGCACTTGTGAGGACCTGTTCCAAGCACCGATGCACGAATACGGTGGCGAGAACCAGCGAGCGTGTTAAGGTTCAATTTTTGAATGTTGCAAAAGCAATCAATCCACGATACCATGCCCTATCAGCAACAAAACAACAGCAACAACCGATAAGGTACGTTGCATGTGGAGAAGACGTGTTCCTCTTCTGATCTTCTTCGGAGGCCATCGCCATTGCATCATCGAACCACTGAGTACAAGAATCCAGACTGCACCCATACCAACCCACAAGGTCCAATGCCATTCGAGGAAAATCCCGTGAATCGTTCCAACCAACGCTGTGGCAAAACCAATCCAAACATGCACCTTCATGAACTTCCTGTGGAACAAACCGAGCCTCCGTTTGAATTCTCTAGGCTCTTGGTCAAACCGTTCAGGGCCATGTTTCCTCAGCCAGGAGAATGCAGGTTTCCAGACGACGATGAGCAATGAACCGATCATGAGGTATAGAGCAACATCTCCCAACCCTTCTGCTTCGATACCGAGTATCGTTTCTCCGTCTTCGTCCTCGTCATCATCGTCTGCAACGACCGTTGGCAACAAGAACAAGAGGAGGACAAGAAACACCGTCAACCATGATAGCGGTTTCATGAGAGATAACACGTCATTACTGCTATTTCTAGTTGGAGTCTCGGCGTGTGATATCTCGTCATTCATGGCCCTCTCATCAATCATCGGAAGAGGGGTGTCAAATGATGTGTTCATCGCCATCCTCTTAAGCCCTTGACAAACCATGTGACGTATGGTCTTGTCTTCTCTTCCCGGTGTGAGCGAGCGCATGGCGAACAAAATGACCGAGCATTTTGGCTCGGAAGATGCGGTCATGACGACCCTTGAATCAGGCGATATCGCTCGATTGGCTGAAGTTGAAGGTCTTTCGGCAAAGCGGGCCCTTTTACTCGCTCGCCAATACGCAGGTGGCGCAGGTGAATTCTTGGCAACAAAAGAGGCACGAAAACTGCACCAACAACTCATCGTTCATCTTCAGACGTTTGCCTCCTTTTCGGCGAGCAAGGAACGACTTGGCCTGCTCATGCCAGTCAACAACCCTGAACCTCGTCGCGAGGCCATCGCCGCCGCTATGAAGTTGGATGCAGCATGGCTTGAGCAACAAGCCAAGGCATGGCAGCGTGTTTCTCGCCTCAAAGAGAAGCAAGAACGCTACGAGCGAGTGGTGGTCTCCAGCGAACCTTTGGACAACCTGAAGAAATACTGTCGGGTCCTGCAGCCAAGCGAAAACGAGACCTGGAAGGACTACACAGTCTTCAAAACTGTCTCTTGGCTTGGTCCGGGTGCCCCCATGGAGGCGCCAGATGGGTGGCTCGTTCTCGGCTCACAGCCCGATGCTTCGCTGGTCCTCCCCGAGCGAACCATCGACTGGTTTGCTCACAACCGTACGACTCTTGGTGTGCTGTGCGAGTTGGTTGAAGCAATCAAGCGGTCTGATTTCCCTGAAAACCCAGCGTTGAACACCCTTCGCCAGGCTCTTGCTCCGCTCTCACCGCTTCCAGCAGCGATGGATTTGCTTGGAGACGAGTCCCAAGTTGAAGAAGTTGCCCGAATTAAAGATGAGTTGTGGGGCACGGTCAAAGCCTTGGAAACGAAGGTCAACGAACAGGTTGAAACGGCCATGAACGATGCGAAAATGGCGTTATCAGGTGCTGAACTGCTCGAGGCCTTGGCAGACGGAACGGCTTTTCAACGCAAACTGAAGGAAGCCACTGGCCATGTGATTCAAGAGGCTATCCAGCAAGCCCGCGAGGAGTTGGCTGCCTTTCTCCAGCCCGCATCCCTGCGATGCCCGTTTGACATCTTCACATCCTCATGGCCGGCAAAGGTCGACCGCCAAACCATCGACGGAATCGATGCGGCACTTGAGTCAAAGCTCAAGGCAGAGACGACCGAGCACCTCGTGAACCTTGCCAAAACGCTCGGTCCACTCAAGGAGGCCTGTGAGCAGGCCGTTCGCGAACTGATTGAAACCGACCAGTGGCTTTCAATCGCTCGTTGGGCTCAAACAAATCACTGTGTTATGCCAGAGCTGGTGGCGCATGGAATTTGGCTGGAGGGGGGGCGCCATCTGCTGCTCGGTGTGGACCCAGACCCGGTCACCTACGGTTTGGGGGCCGCAGCCATCAAAGCAGACCAGCAATCCTTGGCCCTGTTAACCGGTGCGAACTCTGGCGGAAAAACCACCTTGTTGGAGTGCTTAGCCTATGCGTGTATCCTCGCTCACATGGGCTTGCCAGTTCCCGCTGATGCAGCCCGAGTGGGCAAAGTGGATGCGCTCCATATCTTGGCCAAAGCCGGTGGTACACAGAGTGCCGGAGCGCTTGAGCAGACGTTGGTTGAACTGGCTTCGGTGGTCAGTGACCCGACGCCAAAACTCATTCTTGCCGACGAACTTGAGGCAATCACAGAACCCGGGGCTGGGGCTCGTATCATTGCTGGCATGCTGCTAGCGGCCGAAGCTCAACCCGACACCACCATGATGTTGGTGACCCATCTTGCCCCCGCTATCCTTGACGCCACGGGACGGGACGACCTCCGGGTTGACGGCATTGAGGCGAGCGGTCTTGGTGAAGATCTTGAATTGCTGGTTGACCGAACGCCCAAGCGAAATCATCTCGCACGTTCAACACCCGAACTGATCGTGAAGCGTTTGGTTGAGAAGAGCAACGGCCACGCCAAGGCACTGTTTGCTGATATCTTGGAGATGTTTGCCAAGGTTGACTGATCAGGCAGGCAATTCCAGTTCAACCGCAAAGAGCGGGTCGGGGTCGGTTGAATCGTGATAGGCGACGACCACGCCGCCGTCCTCGAGTATGCCCAACGAGGCAAAATCAAAGCGAATATCGTTTCCTGCTCCGGAAGTTGAATCCAAGTCACCTTGACCGATATAGGTCAGCGTGTCGGGAGACATGTCTTCCGAGTATCCCCGTACGTGGTAGACGGTGTCCACGTCAGGTCCCTCCGTAGACTGGTATCGGACGTTGAGCACGAACAGGTCCAATTCACCGTTTCCTTGGAATTCCCACTCCTCTATGGAGGAGGCTTGAACTCCCAAATCGTAGGTGTGGTTTGACCATGTTTCGGCACCGTCGGTTGACATGTAATGGGTGAACATGGTGCCTGAATTGGCGACACAATGCAACGTTCCGGCACGGTCAATGTGGCAATATTCAGAGGGGAATTGGACGCTTAATTCGTTCCACGAGAGGCTGGTGTCCATGTAGGCGGCGTTGCCGTTGTTGTAATAGGCGGGAAAGATAAGGCCGCCCGTGGGAAGGGGGAAGGCTCGCATTTCTTTGTGCGGTTTGTTGACGTCCCAATAGGCCGGAAGGTCAGCACCAGTGAAGTTCAAATCAAGTTCAACGGCTGGGTCGCCTCCACCACGACCCGGAAATTGGAAGGGGTAGTAGTTGAGTCCATCCACGCTCATCTGGCCGCCCGCATTTTGCGTTTGGTGCCAGAAGTTCGATACGACGATGCTTGCCCACTCACCGCTGCCCCAGGGGGCCGATGCATCGATGGGGCCAATAACTTCGACTTGCCACGAACGGTCATAGAACGGCTCCGTGATGCGGTTGTAACACCAGGTCCATTCACCTTCGGATTCGTCGTACAGAATCGCATAGAACTTGTCGAGTTTGAGGTCGGCTCCGGGGTAGGGGAACCACGACATGGAGATGATGTCGCCGTTGGTTGCCTGAACAATACTGCCTTCGCCAAGCCCTTCCTGACCGGGGTTGGTCGGCACGGGGGTTCTGCATTGTGTGTCTGGCAAGACGCCGGGAATGTAGGTGTCCCACGCATGCCCGCGGTCTTCCGAAAACACGGGGTATTCCCCTCCGATGTTGAGTATCTGTCCTTCAATGGATGTCGCCAAGTAGTGCTCGCAGCAGTTTCCACCGTAACTTGCGTCAAAGACCGCCCATGTGGTGTTGGTGGATTGGTTTGTCCGAAGGTCAACGGTGACAAACATGCGTTCGTCAACATGGCTTGCGAGGTCAATGCGCTCATAATCTGCCCAGATGGGTTCAAGGATTTCTTCCTCTACCACCCCACTGCCGTCTCCAAAGCAGCCGGCGAGAAGCATGGACAACGCCATCGCCATGCCAAGGATGGTTCGTCGCATGATTTGGCGTTGTTGCTGCGTGATTTGAAGCCGTCGCTTGTGACGGATGCGACAAGAAATCAACGATGTTCTTCGTCTGTTTCCATCTCGAGGAGGGTTGCAAGTCCTGTAGCGGTGTAGGACCCCATCCACGTCAGCGCCTCTCCGTCGATCAGGTGCAACGACGGTGGTGTGCCGCCGAGGTCTTTGACGGCGGTGGCCAACACTTCGCCCTCAGCGAGGGAAAATTCGTGAGGTTCGGAGGATAGAAACAGGTCTGTGATGCCGTAAGCGATGATGTCATCGGGCGTGATGACTGGGTACCCGGTTCCCTCGGGCTCGATGACAGGAACCTCATAGCCCATGCAGGCAACCATGCTGCCAGCATAGGTGGCTCCGTTCGCTGCCATCAGCGGTTCGTGCCAAATCATTGGGAGCGCCTGTTTTCCGTTGGATGCCTTGATGCGTTCAAGCATCCTTTCTACCTCACTGGCTCGTTCATCAGCCGCTTTGACTCGTCCGATTACGAGCCCAAGTTCCCGTATCATACGGGGGACTTCTTTCGGATGCTTGACATCGCAAACGAAGGTCGCGAAGCCTTGCTCCACGCACCAATCGTGAACCGCCTTTGGGTTTTCATCCCGGTCCATTACCACCAAGTCGGGTTTAGCCCCCTTAATTTTGGAAAGGGTTGGGGTTTTGGTGCCGCCAACCACGGGGACATCCCGGACTGCATCGGCAGGGTGGATGCACCAAGGTGTTCGACCAACGATGGTGCTGGCATCCAACCCAAGATCGAACAGGGTGAGCGTCAAACTGGGGACGAGGGAAACAATGCGCACGTCTTCGCCTCATTTGACGGTGAAATGAACAACGGTTCCATCCACCTCGAAGCGCTCTGCGCCCTCGGGTGGTTGACCGTCACTTCCGTGGAAGACGCAACCAGCTGACCGTGTTTCGTTTGCCACCCACGTTTCGTCCGCAGGCAGCATGTCGGGGCCGTTTTCCATCCAAACTTCAAGATCGATGGTCGCCTCAATGGCGAGATCCAAGGACTTGCGCTGGGCTTGTACCCGACGCGTGATGTCCCTTGCCATGCCCTTTGAAAGGAGCGCAGGTGTATCGTTCATGTCCAATACAAGGCTGACATGAAGCGCTTGTTCGTCGGTGTATGACATTTCCACAGTTTGGGCAGCAAAGCCAGCACGTTCCACACGCTTGACCTCAACATCGCCTTCTTCAACCCGCACGCCGAGAACATCTGCTCCTCCGTCAAGGATAGAGGCCAGCAGGACTTCAGGCTCCTCCGAGGCTCGAATAGCATTGGCCACCTCGTTAACTTGGGCCCGTGCTTTGGGAGCAAGGGCTCGGAAATTTGGAGCCAACTCGATTTTCTGGAAGCGGTCAAGGTCGTCTTCGACCTGAATGGTCTCGACGTTCAATTCCTCAGCGAGCAGATCGTGGAACGCCGTAAGGTCGGGTCCAGCCACGATCCATCCCTGCGCACAGGGGAGGCGCTGACGTCGATTGCCATCAATGCGAATGCGTCGTCCCGCCTCGGCCAGTTCACGGACCAACGCCATGGTGGATTCAAGTTCGTGGTCTTGGGGCGGCAGGGTTGCTGTTGCTTTGGCTGCATCTTCATCCCACTCGTCCGATGTGGCTCCTTCGAGTGAGCCTGGGATGCCGGCGGGCCACGCTGCAGTGTGGACCGAATCACCGGTGAGGTTGCGATGGATTTCATCCACCATGAACGGAGCGACGGGTGCCATGAGGCGACAGACGGTGGTGAGCACCTCGTGAAGCGTATGCTGGCAAGCCAATTTGTCGTTGCTGTCGGCTTCGTCCCACAAGCGTCGGCGGCTCCTGCGAACATACCAGTTGGACACATCGTTGACCATGAAGTCCTCAAGGTCACGACAAGCTTTGTGGAATTGCCAGTTGACGAAGTTGTCGTGGTACTCACTCGTGACGGTGTGCAGTCGAGAGAGGATCCAACGGTCAAGTTCGGGTCGCTGGTCGACGGCGAGGCTGCTCGCTTCCGGGTCAAACCCGTCAAGTGCAGCGTAATCGGCGTGGAATTTGTACACGTTCCACATGGTGAGAAACATCTTGGCGTAGGTTTCTCGGACACCGTTCGGGTCAAACTTGAGAGGGTTCCAAGGCGCTCCAGCGGTGACCATGTACCAGCGGGTCGCATCTGCTCCCTCTCGGTTGAAGTGGTCCCAGGGATCGACGATGTTGCCTCTTGATTTGCTCATTTTCTTGCCTTCTGCGTCGAGAATCAAACCCAGCGAGAGGCAGCGCTTGTAGCACATTTCGTCAAAAACGGCGGTTGAAACGGCCAGCAGGGTGTAGAACCATCCTCGGGTTTGGTCAACACCTTCGCAAATGTAGTCCACAGGGAACGACCCGTTGAACACGTCTTCGTTTTCGAAGGGGTAGTGCCATTGAGCGAACGAGGCGCACCCCGAATCAAACCAGCAATCCATGACGAACGGCTCTCGCTTCATTGGCTCGCCACTGTCAGAGAGTAAGGTGTAACCATCCACCACGGGTCGGTGAAGGTCAACGTCATCGGGGCACGGAGGGTTGTCAATGCCCGCTGCGACGGCTTTGGCGACTTCCTCTTGAAGCTCCTTGATGGAGCCCACGCATTTCATTTCCCCACTTTCACTTCGCCACACTGGCAAAGGTGTGCCCCAGTAGCGTTCTCTTGAGATGGCCCAATCCTTGACGTTGCGCAGCCATTCGCCAAAGCGTCCCTCGCCGACCCAGTCGGGTGCCCATTCAACTTGGTCGTTGAATTTGAGGAGATTTTCCTTGACGGCCGTCATGCGGACAAACCAGGAATCCATGGCGTAGTAGAGCAGAGGATGGTCGGTTCGCCAACAATGGGGGTAGTCGTGCGCGTAGGCCTTTTCCCGATAGAGAAGGCCGCTTTCTGGCCCTTTTCCGTTGGACCCTTTGGGTGCGCTGAGAAGACCGATGATGGCTTCATCGCATTCCTTGACGTAACGACCATCCAACGCTGGATGGGTTCCTGCGACGAAGGAACCGTCCATGCCAACCGTGTGGTGGGCTGGGAGTCCTGCCTCCATGCCGAGGTTGTAGTCGTCTTCACCGTACATGACGGCGGTGTGGACAACGCCCGTACCGTCGGTCGTCGTGACCCAGTCTGCGGCCAAGACGGTCCAAGCAGAGGTCGAATCTCCACGAGGTACTGCATCGGGGAAAAGCGGTTCGTAAGAGCGGCCAACCAGCGAGGA
>Ga0181571_10002937_pt1 | contig 12729 bp, 9 predicted proteins | sample 101ome_17_FD_132440 | JGI IMG/M metagenome (GOLD analysis project Ga0181571, IMG submission 132440) | Coastal salt marsh microbial communities from the Groves Creek Marsh, Skidaway Island, Georgia - 101407AT metaG (megahit assembly) | ecosystem: Environmental > Aquatic > Marine > Intertidal zone...
CCGCCCCCTCCCCCGTACCACACCATCTGCGCGAGGATGACCCAGTTCATCCCCGCGGAGACGGCGTACGCGCCGACGGTTCTCGCGTCGGCGCCCTCCTGCGCGGTGGTGAAGACGCGCGCGAGCGACCCGAGCGACATGAGCGCCTGCGTCGCGGGCGAGAGCTCGCCGGTGGACTTCGCCCTGAAATTCGCGACGATCTGGGGGACGCGTCCGGCGACGAGCACCGCGGTCGTGCCCTCGTACATGCGCGCGAGCGCCGAGGGCGGGAAGACGCCGCTCGCCAGCGACGCGAAGAGGGCGACGAGCGCCACCGCCGTCGTCGTCGACGCGGGCGTCGTCGACGATTTTTTCCGAGGCCCGTCGCCGCCGGCGCCTTCGCCTTTCGCGTCGTCGGAGTCTCTGGAATCGCTCCGAAAGGAGGCGATGAGGGCTAAGATGATGAGGTTCTGGGCGAGGATGAAGTAGAGCTCGGCGTAGGCGGCGAGGGCGAGGCCCTGGGCGGCGAGGTGCGCGGCGGCGACGGCGCCGCCGAGCACCTCGGCGAGGAACATCTGCGGGCGCAACCCGGCGACGCTGCGCTTGGAGACGATGCGGCGGATCTGCGGGACCTTCACCATCACCGCGCCGCCGACGATGCCGGCGGACTGTCACATCGCGGGAGGGGAAGGGGGGGGGAAGGGACCGGGGTCAGGAACCGGTGAGGGTCCGGAGTACTCGAGGCTGCTGTTCTCGCGCGGGGCGCGTTCGGGGGCGCGGGAGGTGGAGCGGAACGTGGGGACTCCAAACGGGAACGCGCGGCGTGGCCGCGTTCGAACGGAGGCGGAGCGCGCGACGCACCAGGCCTTTGCTGACGCCGAACGCGAGGCACTCGGTCGTGGGCATCGCGCCCTTGAGCGCGCCCGCGAGTTCGCCGGCGCACCGCTCCATCGACGGCGCCATCGCGCGACCCGAACGCGCCGCGGAAAAGTGGTGGCGGGGGGCGGGAGGAGAAGAGAACAAACCGCCCGGGCGGGCGCGTCGGTAGTGATGGCACACGCGGGTGTTCCCCACGTCATAATTTCGCGTTGCGCGGCGGATCTGCGGATCACGAGATCTCGTCCACTTGGCCGTCCTCCGCTCGCCCTCCGCCGCGACTCGTCACGCGCGCACGCCCCGGCGACCGCCCGACCTCAACACCGCGACCATGGCCGCCGTCACCCGCGCCTCCCTCGCCGCGACGCTGTCGAGCCGCCGCGTCTCCAAGCAGGTGCGCGCGCGCGCCACCCGCGACGCCCCGCGCCACCCCCGAGGACGGAAGGATCCGCCTCCCTCTCCCCCGCGCGGCGGTGGACGCGACCCACCACGTCACGCGTCCGGCGCGCAAGAGCGCGCCGCCCCGCGACCGGCGCCCCGAACGACCTCGCGGCGGTTCCGCCTCGTCGCTCGCCGAGCCCACGCTGACGTTCCCCCGCCCGCGCCCTCCGTCCTCCCCAACGCTCCCGACGCGCCCCCTCGCCCGCCTCCCCTCCCTCCACCGACCCCGTCTCCTCTTCCCTCACGCGGACCACGTGCTCTTCCCGCGAACATCCAGGCTCGCGCGCTCGCGCGTTCCCCCGCGCCTCGGGCCGGGGCGCCCCGCGGCGCGCCCCAGGTCCGCGCGTCCGTGGTCACGATCGAGCACCAGGGCAAATCGTACGAGATCGAGGTGGACGGGTTCGACTCCATCCTCGACGCGGCGATCGACGCGGGCATCGAGGATCTCTCCTACGACTGCAAGATGGGCGTGTGCATGACGTGCCCGAGCAAGGTCACGGGCGGGGAGGTGGAGCAGGACGGCGCCATGCTCTCGGACGACGTCGCGGACATGGGGTACGCTCTGCTCTGCGTCGCCAAGCCCGTGGGCGAGGGCGTCAAGATCGAGACCGTCACGGAGGAGGAGCTCCTCGACGTCCAGCTCGTGGCGTGAGGGGGGACGACTCCGCCGCGCACGAGGCGAAAAAAACCAAAGAGTGTCCGCCCAGAAAGGGAGCGCGAGTGATGTGGCGCCTCTCCGGGATGCGGTGTGCGAAAAGATTTGGGCTCGGGGCGATTTCGGCGCCGTCGGGCGTTTTTTAGGGTTCGTGAACCGTCAGTACTTCGCCGCTCGCGCGCTCTCGGAAATCGCGACAATCCGAAAAAGCGCACGATTTTTCCCAGATATTTCCCCGGAAAAGAAACGACGCCCGAGCCTCGCGGGGGGCGGGCGGGGTCTCCCACAGCTCGCCGCGCTCGAACCCGCGCGCGCCTCCCTCGCCCTCGCACGCATCGAAGAGCGCACGATGAACGCCGTCCTCGCGCGGTGCCAGCCCGCGGTCTGCGGCAAGAAGAAGGTGCGGCGGCGCGAGCCCTCGCCCCGGCAATCCCGCACCCAGACGATCTCGCGGCGCGTGACGAAATTGTCGTTGTTTTCGCGCCCCCCCCCCCCCCGCGGGGGTCTCGCTCCGCTCACCCACCCGCGGTTGTTCTCGCGCGGCGCGCGCGTCCTCCCTGACGTCTTCCCCGATACGCCTTCACCCCCCGAACGTTTTCTCGCCCTCGCGCAGCGTCGCGTCAACCTCAAGGCGTCGCGCTCCTCGCGCGTGATCCGCCGCGTCGGCGGCCCGTACGATTCCCCGTCCCTCCGCGGCCTCGACCGCTCCCAATCTCCCGCCTCCTCGCACCGCCGCGCGCCCTCCGAGTTCGCCTCCAACGTCGTCGCGATCCAGCGCGGCAGCGAGCTGGACGCCCTGAAGCTCCACTCCTCCCTGGTGTACGACACGAAGCACAGCGTGAACGAGTTCAGCGAGCTCGGTCCCCAGGCGGCGACGGTGAGCCCCGCCATCTTATTGCACGCGCTCACCGACAACGCCACGAGCGACGTCGGCGCTCTGGAGGGCGCGATGGCGTACGAGGCGTGCCAGGTCGAGGCCCTGGGGAGCGAGGAGGCGCGGCTGGACTGCGTCGCGGATAAGGCGTTCGCGAACCTCGGCGCGATGATGGCGTCGCGCGTCGAGGGCGTCGTGAGCGTCGAGCTCTGCGTCGAGAACCTCGCGTCGCTGAGCGACGAGGACGCCGCCGAGGCGTTCGTCGCCAAGGCCCTGCGGATGCGCTCGATGTTCGAGGAGATCGGGGTGGACCCCGAGCGCGTGTTGCTGAAGATCCCCGCGACGTGGGCCGGGATCCAGGCGGTGGCGACGCTGGAGCGGGAGATGCGGGTGCGGTGCCACGTCACGCAGGTGTACTGCCTCGAGCAAGCCGCGCTCGCCGTCGACGCCGGCGCGACGCTCATCCAGACGTACGTCGGGCGCGTGCGCGTGTGGTACAAGAACCACCCGGTGAACGCGGTGCACAACAACCTCGCGGACGCCCCGGACGCGGGCGTCGAGCTCGCGAGGCAGATTTACGCGCTCACCAAGCAGAAGTGCGGCGGCGGCGACGAGGCGAAGCGCGCCAAGGTGATCGCCGCGAGCGTGAAGACCAAGCACGACGCGACGCTGCTCGCGGGGTGCGACTTTGTCCTGCTCAACGACCGCGTCATCAACAACCTCAACGCGACGCTCGCGAACGGCGAGAAGCCCATCGTGGACGCGTTCGCGTCGGCGACGTGCCCGGCGGTCGCGGAGCCTCTGACGCGGGAAAAGTTTGAGAAGGCGCTCGAGCGGAGCCCCGCGAAGGAGGAGATGGCGTACGCGCTGAAGAACGCCGCCGCCGCCGACGCGAGGCTCAAGGAGTGGATCAAGGAGGCCGTCTTATCCGGAGTGGGACAGTGAGCGGGGCGGCACGAGTGTGGTCTCAGCGCGGGATGGATGGCGGCTGAGACGGTCCGAGTGGTCTCAGCGCGGGATGGCCGGCGGCTGAGACGGTCCGAGTGGTTTCAGCGCGGGATAGATGGCGGCTGAGACGGTCCTTCGAACGACGGGGAAGGAGGACTTTCAGGGAAAGAAGAGCCGCGCGAGGGAAAGAAGAGCGGTCGCGAGCCGAGGAGGAGGAGCGGAGCCGCTAATGTTTGGACGCCTCGACGAAAAGTATAGAAAGAAGACATACAAAGTATATGACGATACAACACGGCCGAATCTCGGCGCTCTCGGCGGGACGACCTCGGCGGGTTCGCTTCTCTACTCCGCCGGGTCCTCCTCCTCGGCGAACCGAGCGCGGTGGAACTCGGCGAATCGCTCGAACCTCTTCTCCCTCATCGCTCGCCTCGCCGCCTCGAACCAAGCGTGGTAGTGGTGGAGGTTGTGCGCGTCGATCAGCACCTGCGCGGTCATCTCGTGGCACTGGAGCAGGTGGTGCGCGTACGCCCTCGAGTGGTTCGCGCACGAGAAGCACTCGCACCCCGGCGCGAACGGCGCGCGGTCCCTCGCGTGCGCCGTCGCCAGCAGGTTGATCGCGAACGGCGTCGCGCCCGCGAGGAGGAGCGCGTCGGACGCGTCTTTTTCGTCTTTTTCGGAGGCGTCTTTGTCGGATAGTAGCGTCTTCGGAGCGTCTTCGGCGTCTCTTCGGCGTTTCTTCGTCGAAACACCGTCACCGTCCCCTCGCGCCTCCTCGGGCTCGTCCAGGGGGAAACAGAGCGCGAGGTTCTGTCGCGTGCACGCGTGGCAGAAGCTCGCGTCGATGAGGTCCACCCCGAGCGCCATCAGCCGCAGCGCCTCCTGCGGCGAACCGAGACCCGCGACGTGCCGCGGGAGACGCGCGGGAAGCGGCTCGAGCGACGCGCGGAGAAGCGCCTCGCGCTGAGCGCCGGGCGCCTCCTCCGTCCCGAGGCCGCCGACGCTGAACCCGACGACGCGCGCGCGGAACGCCGCCGCGACGCGTTCGCGTTCGCGCGCCGACGCGTCGTCTCCACCCGGCGGCTGGTCTTCCGATGATTCCGCTCGCTCGCCGCGGCTCAGGAGCCTCGCGGCGGTCTCCGCGCTTCGTCGCCGTAAGCGCTCGTCCGCGCCGCCCTGCACGGAGGCGAACACGGGGGGTATTTTTTCGGGTTCGCGCGCCGACCGCTCGACCTGTTCGACGAGCCACTCGGTCGCGCGCTCGACGCTCGCCGCGAGTTTCTTGGCGGGGGCGGCGCACGGGAGCTCGTCGGCGAGCGCGACGAACGCGTCCGGCTGCGTCGCCTCCGCCCACGCCGCGTACTCGTCGAGCGTGATTTTCTTGACCCCCACGGGCGTGCCCACGAACGTGCTCCGGGCGTCGTTGCTGGGCTTGGCGTTGAGGTCGAACGAGATCGGGTCGCGCGCGGAGGCGAGGACGAACGCGGGTCGGCATCCGAAATACGCGCGGCCGCCCCCGGGGCAATCGCCCACGTGCGAGGGCGGGAGGTGGTCCATGAAGTGCACCAGGGAGGTCTGGAACGCGAGCGCGGTGGGGGGGAGGAGCGCGAGGACGTCCGGGGTCAGGAACGCGGGCTCGCCGCGGCGCGTGTACGTCAGGAGCGCGGGCGTCGGGAACGAGCCCCGGGGCGTGCGGAGGGTCCCGAGGCGAGGGCCGAGCGGGGGCGCGCGGGCGGCGGGTCCCGACCCCGCGGCGGCCGATCCCGAGGGGTCCTCGTCGGGCGTCCAGGACACGCCCCCGCCGTTCGGGGCGCGGACGAGCCCCGGGATGTCGGCGAGCCCGGGGGGCGGCGGCGAGCCGGACGCGACCATCGCGCGGCGGCGCGCGCGGCACACTGGCGCCGCGCGCGGAGGACGAAAAAAGTGCAATCGCAGTCTGCGTCAGTCGTTGTCATTTCGCACGTCGCCCGAGTCGGATCGCGCCCGACGCGCTCCGGTCCACTTCGGCGCGACCCCGACGGGGAGCTGCGGTCCGCGCGGAGCCGCGCGCTCGAACGCGCGCTCGGGCGCCATGGAGGAGCTCCAGAAGGTGCGCGCTCGATCCGAGGGCGGTTCCACGCCCCGACGCTCGCCTTCCGCCTCTTCTCCGCGCGTTTCGTTTGCCCTAAAACGCGCGCCCTCGCCGCGAAGGCGCCTCCCCTCTCACCCTCCCCCCCCCTCCTCCCCTTCCGCCTCCCGCGCCCAGGCGAAGCGCGCTCGGCTCGAGCAGATGAAGAAGATGGGCATCGGCAAGTTCGCCGCGGAGAAGGAGGACGACGACGCCCCGGGGGGGACCACCGCCGCCGCGCCCGGGCCGGGCGTCGGGATCCGGTCTCGCGATCCGTGGGCGCCCCCCGACGGCTGGGTCGCGGCCCCGCCGCAGGGCGCGCTGGCGTGCGACGTGTTCGTACCGAGCAAGGCCCCCCTGAGCGAGCGCTGGCACCGCGACGTCCCTCCCGACCGCGCGTACGGCCCCGCGCGCGCCCTGGCGATGGCGAAGCGAACCGCCGGCGGGCGCGACGTCCGCCTCGTCGTCGACCTCACCAACTCGTCGAGGTATTACGACCCCGTCGAGGTCGAGCGCGAGGGGGCGAAGTACGTCAAAGTCGCGTGCGTCGGCAAGGACGCGCCCCCGGACGAGCTCGCGGTGCAGGAGTTCGTGTACGTCGTAGGCAAGTTCCTCGCGGACGAACGAGCCAGGCTCGCCAAGGCGGCGGCCGCGAACGCGAACGCGAACGCGAACGCGGCGGCGGGAGATTCTTCCAAGACGAAACCGGGGGTGATTCTGGTGCACTGCACGCACGGGTACAACCGCACGGGCGCGATGCTCGCGCACTACATGCAGCGCTCGCGGCCGTGGCCCGACCTCAACGCGCACGTCGCCGAGTTCGCCCGCGCCCGGCCGCCGTGCGGGATATACAAGCCCGAGTACCTGCGCGATCTCTTCGACGCGTACCGCGAGCGCCGATTTCGATCCACCGTCGACCCGCCCCTCCCCGACTTCAAAAAAAAGCCGCCGCGAACCTCCGACGCCTCCGGCGCCTCGGACGCGCCGCCCGTGGCGGACGCGGACGTCCCGGACGACGACCTGTTCTCGCCCATGACGAACGAGGCGTACCGAGCGACGCGCGTCGACAGCGCCGCGCCGCGGCCGGGCGACCCGAGATCGTCGGACGAGATCGCCGGCGCGGGCGCGGGGGCGACGACGGCGTCGGGCAACGCGGACGGGTCTCCGATGCGCCACGACGACGTCGTCGGCGACGCGGTGTTCGAGGGCCAAGCCGCGGAGATCCGCGCGGTGGTGGCGTACCTGTGCGGGGCGGTGAACACTAACGGCGGGTCGCGGTTTCCGGGGTCGCAGCCCGTGAGCTTGGCGCGGGATAACATGGCGGAGCTCAAGCGCCGGGAGTACCACGTGACGTGGAAGGCGGACGGGACGCGGTACCTGTTGCTGCTGATGCGCGACGGGACGTACCTGATCGACCGGAAGTTCGCGATCCGGCGGGTCCAGATGCGGTTCCCGGCGAGCCACAGGGTCGTGAAGGGCCCCGTGCCGCAGACGCACAACGCGACGCTCCTGGACGGGGAGATGGTCGTGGACGACATACCCGCGCCGGCGGCGAGCGGAGCGGAGGAGAGGGGAAAAAAAAAGAAAATCGTCGGGCAGCGTCGTCGCTTCTTGGCGTACGACGCGGCGGCGCTCAACGGCGAGTCCCTGGTGGACCGCCCGTTCGCGGAGCGGTGGGGCGCGATCCACGCGCACGTCGTCGAGCCCAGGAACGCGTTCCTCGCGGACGCGGGGAAGACCGGGTCGTACGATTTCACCAGGGAGCCGTTTTCGGTTCGCGCGAAGGAGTTTTCCCCGCTCGCGGGCACGGCGCGGTTCCTCCGCGAGTTCATCCCGCGTCTGACGCACGAGTGCGACGGGTTGATTTTCCAGCCCTCGGACGCGCGGTACGAGTGCGGCACGATGACGAGCCTGCTCAAGTGGAAGTTCACGCACCTCAACTCGGTGGATTTCCTGCTCAGGGACGGAAAGCTGTTCGTCGGCGGGGAGGGGGGGAGGCTCTCGGAGGCGAGGGAGCCGACGGGCGCGTTTCACCTGGGCCGAGAGGAGGCGGAGGCGGAGGGCGTCGATCCCGGCGACCCCGGGGTCACGAGCCTGGACGGGAAGATCGTCGAGTGCACGTGGGACAAGGACGAGGGCGCGTGGCGGTTCCTCCGCGTGCGGTCGGATAAGGACGCGCCGAACTTCGTCACCGTGTACCGACACACGCTCGGAAGCATCCTGGACGACATCACGAGCGACGAGATCGTCGGGTTCGTCGCCGACGCGCTGGAGGAGAGAAGAATCGCGAGGGAAAAAGACGCGCCCAAGCAGGACGTGCCGGCGTACGTGCACGATATCTAGCGAGGGTTCTTTTTGTCAGGGCGAGAGGGAGGGTCGATCGCGGGCCGGGGAGCGTTCGAGACGGACGCGAGCGAGACGGACGCGAGCTCAACCTTTACGAAGCGATTTCGATTGCAACTACACGGACCCATAGCTAAATTTTTTTTGCCCGGTTATTCCCCTTCACCCCAAGTGTTTCTACCTTCGGAAGAGTCTCTCACGACTCGTGCTCCCCGAGTTTTCAGAAGAGCGCGGCGCCGTTGGTGAACTTCTCCGCGAAGAGGAGGGCGACGAGGCCGATCATGGCGCCGCGTCCGTTGGTCATCTCGCTCTCCGCCTTGAAGGGCCCGAAGTCCTTGGGGGCCTTCTCGAGGCCGCTCTCCTCGTTGCCGCGGAGGACGGGGGCGAGGGAGGCGGCGAGGGTGAGGAGGACGACGGCGGGGATCATGAACGCGCCGACGGCGGGGAAGGTGGAGGACTTGACGACGCCGTCCGCGAGGGTGAACGTGCGCGTGTTGACGACCTGGCGGAAGAGGGACTGGTCGTGCGCGAACTCGCCCTGGAGCGCGAGCATCCAGCCGATCATCGCCGCGCGGCCGTTGATGATCTCCACCGCGCGCGCATCCTTGAACGCGACCATGGCGTCGTTGAGCATGGACATGTCGTCGCCGAGGGGCGCCGCCTCCGCGACGGAGCCGTCGGCGGGGTCGATCGCCGCGGAGAACGCCGCGGGGGCGGCGGGCTCGGAGGCCTTCTCCGCCCACTCCGCGTCCGCCGCGGAGACCGCGTCCGCCACCTTCGTCTCGGCGTCGGCGGAGGACTCGCCCTCGGCGCGCGGCGTCACGGAGACGGCGCGGCGGAGCGAGCGCGCGGACGCGCGGGGGCGCGCCGCGAGGACCGCGCGGGCGGAGATGGCGTTGGTGGCGGAGAGAGCGAACATGGCGAGGGTGGCGTGCGTGGGCGGGGGAGGTGGAGGTGCGTGCGGAAGAGTGTCGCGCACGCGGCGCTTCGACGCGCTTTTTTACGAGGCGGAGGATGCTCGAGGGCGAACAACTCCCGAAACGACCGTCTGACGCGCCCGCATGAAAAACCCGCGACGTGGCCGCACGAGCTTCGCGCGTTTCGGAGTGGGGTCGCGCGGAGGCGATTTTAAACCGTCGTCTCGAGGGTTAAATGCTCCGTACGACGTGGTCGTCTCTCGGCCTCGCCACGTGGCCCGCGCGCGAGAGGCTCACGGCTGAGCCGAGGTGCGCTCGCGCGCTTCGGGTGTCGGACCTGTCGCCGCGAACCGTCGTTTTCTCGTCGCCGCGACGACGCGAGCGCCGCGCGCGAGCCCGCCCGAGACGCGCGCGCCATTCCGCGCCGCACCAGACCGCCTCGCCCCGATGTTCGCGCTCACCTCCAACGCGCTCCGCGCCGCGCCCGCCGCGGCGCGCGCGCCCTCCCGGTCCGCGCGCCGCGTCCGCCGCGTCTCGGCCGTCGCCGACGGCCGCGGGTACGTCCTGTACACCGCCGAGATGCTCGCGCGCGACGCGCCTCCCGCGCTCGAGGCCTCCGAGGCCTCCGAGCCCGCGGCGCCCGAGCCCGTCGCGACGCCCGAGCCCGTCGCGTACGCCGCGTCCCCCGCCGCCGCGAAGGTCGCCGCCCCCGCGTCGGCGTTCTCCGCGGCGATCGACCCCGCCGACGGATCCGTCGCGGAGGCGGCGCCCCTCGGCGACGACCTTTCGATGCTGAACGCGGCGATGGTCGCGTTCAAGACCCCGCGCGCGGTGGAGATCATCAACGGCCGCGTCGCGATGATCGGGTGGATGCTCGCGCTCGGCGCGGAGCTGTTCGACGACCAGAGCCTGGCGCGGCAGGTGGTGAACACGCGCACGTTCGTCCTCGCCGACGGCGTCGAGCGCGTGACGCAGAGCCCGGCGGAGGGGATGTTCCTCGTCCCGCTCGTCGTCCTCCTCGTCGTCGCCGCGTCCATCGCGCCGCAGGTCAGGGGGGAGGAAGGGAAGGGAGGCCTCGAGACCGAGCCGGAGGCGTTCGGGCCGTTCAAGGCGGAGAGCGAGATGACCAACGGAAGGGGCGCCATGGTCGGCCTCGCCGCGCTCTTCGTCGCCGAGAAGCTCTTCACCCACGGAAGCGCGCTGCTCTGAGGTAGCACGAACAGCTGTGCGCGGTCATCTGAGGAGGAGTGTTTTAGTTTTGGAGTGAAAAAAAGCCTCGGTTCGGTTGTTTGCCCGCTCCTTCGAGACCGTCTCTCACCGCCTCGCCCCGCGCACTCGCCCCGAGGCGCGCTTCGCGTCGCCATGGGCGCTCTGGACGCCGCGCGCGAGCTCGCGCGCGGCGCGTCGGTCGTCGCGGCCGTCGTGGAGAACCGCGCGAAGGAAGTGGGGGTCGCTGTGTTCGACGAGGAGGGGGGCCCGAGCGTCGACCTCGAGCAGAACGTGGAGACGGGCTCGTCCTTCGCCGCGACGCTGTGCGAGCTGCAGAGGGCGCGGCCGGACGTGATCCTGACCCTCGCGAGCGCCTCGCGCGGGCTCGACGACGCCCTCCGGCGGTTCGCGGAGGCGCACTCGTGCGCGCTCGCGGAGGTCCCGCGACGACACTTCGGTCCGTCCCCCGCCCCGCGCGACGCAGACACAGCTGTGTGTCGCGTTTTCACCCCCAAGAAGCCCGCCCCGCGCCTCCCCTCCCGCCCGCGCCTGACCTCTCTTCCCGCGCGTCTCGCTCGCCCCCCTCCCCCCCTTCCGCAGACGACACCGCGGGCGCGGACCTCGTGTCTCGGTGCGCGCGCGGCGGCTCGACCCTCCCCTCGAACCCGCGCGACGCGTACCTCGCGTTCGCCGCCTTCTCCGCGTGCGCGACGGTCCTCGGCTTTTTCGAGGACCCCTCGAGCCCCGACGCGCGCGACCCCGCCCCGGGCGCGTTCGTCGCGACGGTTTCGCGGTCGGAACACTTCCTGCACGTCGACCCCGCCGCGGCCAGGGCGCTCGAGCTCGTCGCGCCCCTCGACGAGCTCGGGGAGCCCTCGCGCGAGCCCGCGCCGCCGCCGATCGTCCCGCTCGCCCCGCTCGCCGCCCCGGGCGCCCCCCGCCCCTCCGGCGGCGGGCGGAAAAGTCGGTCCGCCTTCGCCGCCGCCGCCGCCGCGGTCGGCCGCCGCTCGCTCTTCGGCGCGCTCAACACGTGCGCGACGAAGGGCGGGCGCAGGCTCCTCAAGCTGAGCCTCCTTCGCCCGCCGAGGGACCTCGCGACGATCGAGGCTCGGCTCGACGCGGTGCAGGCGTTGGTCGCGAACCCGGCCGTCGCGGAGAGGATTCGCGCCGAGCTCGCGGGGACGGGTCCCGCGGACGAGAGGAGCGCCGCCGCCGCTCTGGACGCCGACGAGATATTCTCGAAGCTCGACTGCTCGCGAAGGAGAGGCTCGACCGCTACCGTTGGGAGTACCCGGGGAACGACGTCTCGTTCTTCCACCCGCGCGTCCGAGGCGTCTCTGGTGGGTTCGAAGATCCGGGTTTTGCTCGACGCGCGCGCTTTGTTCGCGTCGGCGGCGAAGATCGGGGACATCCTCCTCGCCGAGGATCGTCTCGGGGCGCGCTCGGAGGGATCGCCGCTCTTCGCGCACGTCGTTCGTTCGCTTCGCTCGCCGTTCGTGCGCTCGTTCCCCGCGCTCGTCGCTTCGAGCTTCGAGCCGGAGGTCGTTCGCGGGCGGCACGCGTTCGCGGCGGCGACGCGGGTCGCGTTCGCCGTCAGGAGCGGCCGCGACGCGTTCCTCGACCTCGCGCGGCGGAGGTTCGCGGAAACCGCCGAGGCGGCGAGGGAACAGCTCGAGATCGTGCGGGGGAGCGGCGGCGGGCGATCCAACAAGGCGCGGATGACGTACGCGGAGGGTTCGGGGTTCGCGCTCGAGCTCGATCGCCGCGACTTTGAGGAGGCGCGCGCGGAGCTTTTTCGTCGCGACGGGCGGCTGGGTTCCGGACGGCCGCGGACGGACGACCCCGACCCCGAGCGGGCGGCGCTGGTTCGCGACGCGACGGACGTTCGGAGGCTGGACGACCCCTCGGGCGCGCGGGCGTGGGATCCCCCGAGCGCCCGGAAGCGTTGCACGTCCCCCGCGCTCGACCGCGTCAACGCGCGCCACCTCGCCGCGCTCGAGGAGGCGCTGACGCGATCGCGCGCGGCGGTGGACGACCTCGCGCGCGAGTTCCGGGACGAACACGCGTCCGTCGCGGCGGCGTGTTCGTCGCTCGCGCTGTTGGATCTGTTGTGCGCGTTCGCGCGCCGAGCGACGCGCGGGAACGCCGAGGGGTTACCGTACGTCCGGCCGAGGTTCACGACCGACGCCGGGGACGCCCCGCTCGTCGTCGAGAACGGGCGCCACCCTCTCCTGGAGGAGCGTCATCGGGAGCCTCTCTCGGGCGGCGTCGGTCCTCCCGCGCGTTTCGTGCCGAACGCGACGTACCTCTCGCGCGCGCGCCCGCTGGTGGTCGTCGAGGGCGCCAACGGCGCGGGCAAGTCGACGTACCTCCGCCAGGTGGC
>Ga0181571_10002951_pt1 | contig 12706 bp, 12 predicted proteins | sample 101ome_17_FD_132440 | JGI IMG/M metagenome (GOLD analysis project Ga0181571, IMG submission 132440) | Coastal salt marsh microbial communities from the Groves Creek Marsh, Skidaway Island, Georgia - 101407AT metaG (megahit assembly) | ecosystem: Environmental > Aquatic > Marine > Intertidal...
CCAGCACGGCCAACCGCCTGCATACCCATTGAGGCAAACAGATAAGGCAACATCCCACCAATCAACAAGCCAACCACAACATAGGGGTCAGTCAGGCTGAAATTGATCTCAAGAGTTGGGAAATAACGCTCAAGGTCTGCAATATAAGCCGCAAAGAGCACAAGCGCGGCCAAAGCGGCAGAACCAATAGCATAACCTTTTGTTACCGCTTTGGTGGTGTTACCAACCGCATCGAGAGCATCAGTCACTTGACGAACGGAGTCATCAAGTTCAGCCATTTCCGCAATACCACCAGCGTTATCGGTCACTGGGCCGTAAGCATCAAGCGCAACCACCATACCAGCAAGCGCAAGCATAGTCGTAGCGGCAATGCCAATACCATAGATATCAGCGGTAACATAAGACACAATGATACCAGCAGAAATGATAATCGCAGGAATGGCCGTTGCTTCCATTGACATAGCAAGACCAGAAATCACATTGGTGCCATGACCGGTTTCAGAGGCCTTAGCCACCACTTTCACTGGACGGAATGAGGTTGAGGTATAGTATTCGGTAATCCATACCATCAGACCAGTCACTACCAGACCAACGATTGCGCAGATGAAGTAATCCATGCCAGCTTCTTGACCAGAAAACACATGATCAATCAGGAAATAAATCGCGATAGCAGAAAGCACCGCCGTTGCGATAAAGCCTTTGTAAAGCGCGCCCATGATGTTGTTCGTCGAACCAAGACGAACAAAGAAAGTGCCAATGATTGAGGTCACGATACAAACCGCCCCAATACCAAGTGGCAAGAGAAGCGCGTTCATATCACCACCAAGCTGAATTGTCGCGAGCAGCATAGTCGCAACAAGCGTTACCGCATAAGTTTCAAACAAATCGGCCGCCATACCAGCGCAGTCACCAACATTATCACCCACATTATCGGCAATAACCGCAGGGTTTCTAGGATCATCTTCAGGGATACCGGCCTCTACCTTACCAACAAGGTCAGCACCAACATCAGCGCCTTTGGTAAAGATACCGCCACCCAGACGAGCAAAGATAGAAATCAATGATGCGCCAAATGACAGCGCAACCAAGGCTTCCATCATCTTATGGATTTCCATATTGATGCTGGACAAATACATATAATAGCCAGCAACGCCAAGCAAACCAAGGCTAACAACCAGCATACCAGTGATAGCACCAGATTTGAAAGAGATGGAAAGCGCCTCACCCAGAGAGCGTCTGGCGGCCTCAGTGGTGCGAACATTGGCCCGTACCGACACATTCATGCCAATATAGCCAGCGATACCCGAAAGCACAGCACCAATCACAAAGCCAATAGCAACATAAATGCCAAGGGTGAACACCAGAACAGCGGCAACAACAATACCGACTATGCCAATGGTGGTGTATTGACGGTTAAGATAGGCTCGCGCCCCTTCCTGAATGGCGCCAGCAATTTCTTGCATACGCTCGTTACCAGCACTTGCGGCAAGAACGCTTCTGGACGCCCAGATACCATAGAGCAGCCCAAGAAGACCGCAAGCAATAGCCATATAGACGAAGAAATCATAATTCATGATTGGTTAGTCCTGTTTTCATGGGGTATGCGATAAGACCCGTTGACCCCCCAATTGCATCAACTGATCAAAAAGATAATCCGTTTAGTGATTAGCCACATAGCCCAAGTGACAAGGAACTATGCCTTAGCTATTCAATTTCGCTGTTTTATAATCAATGCGCTTAGCCTGTGCAATGAAAAACCTTCGTTTTTCTATGATTCTGAAAGGGTTTTCCTATTCCGCGAACTCTTGGGGGCGAAACTGATGCGCCAGACGGTCAAGAATGGCGGTGATATAGGCGGTATCAACTTCCCAGCTATCAGCAATAGCGGAATATTCTGAAATAATCGTCCGCGCAGGAATATCAGGCAAGTCTTCAAATTCCAGCATTGCTAGGCGCAAAATATCCCGATCAATCTGATTGATTCTATCCATCGTCCAGCCTTCGCCTAAATAGGATGAAATATGCCCATCCATATCCGCGCGCCTTGCATCAACCCCAAAAACTAATCTTGTGTAATGCTGGTCGTTAAGATGCGTCAGATTAAACGCTTTCAGCAATTCCGGCAGAAACCGTTTTTGAAAACTCGCCACCACATCGGTTAAGGCTTGCGCGCTTCCCCATTGCTGATAAAGCGTCTGAACCGCCGCAATCCGGGCGGCGGCACGGCGGCGAATTGAGGCTGGCCGCAAATCTTTATGGTCTAATTGATGATCATCGGCTTCGGTCATGCGTTGTCGTCCTCATGATCAAAACTGCGATAGCCGGATATCGTCAACCCATAGCCTTCAAGCCCTACGATATTGCGCTGAACATTTGATAACAGGATCATTTTATCAACGCCAAGATCATTCAGAATCTGCGCCCCAACGCCATAGTTTCGTATCTCGTTCCGGCTTGATGTGTCCCCAGAAACTTTGCGCTGAACCAGATCAGAAATCGTTGTTGGGCTTGGCTCTCTTAACATAACGATCAGCCCCCTGCCTTCATCGGCAATCATTTTCATCGCCGTTTGAATCTCATTCCCTGTTCTGCCAGAAAGCTCCTCACCCAAGACATCGGTCATCAGATTAATCGCGTGCATCCGAACCAACACAGGATCAGGGGATGACAAATCCCCCTTAATCAAAACAATATGTTCGGCATAGCTAGCGGTATTGATATACACCATCATCCGCCAGTCACCACCGATAGATGAGCGAAAGATAATCTCACCACTGCGCTTGATGATGGTCTGGCGGCGGCGTTTCCATGCAATCAAATCCGCAATGGTGCCAATACCCAACTGATGCGTTTTGGCAAAATCTTCAAGAAAATCGCGGTCAGCAAGCGAACCATCTTCGTTCATGATTTGGCAAAGCACGCCTGCTGGCCAATGTCCCGCGGCTTTGGCGATATCAACAACGGCTTCAGTCCTGCCAGCGCGTACCAAAGTACCGCCTTCTTTAGCAATCAAAGGGAACAAATGCCCCGGCGAGACAATATCAGACGCCCCATAAGCCGGATCAGCCGCCACACGGATACTATGTGCCCTATCCTTGGCTGAAACTCCTGTGGAAATGCCAAGCCGGGCTTCGATAGAAATCGTAATAGCGGAATGGCGCGGCGAGTCAAACATACGGTCATGAAAGTTCAAACCCAGATTGGTGGCTCTGTCCCGATCAATCGCCAAACAAATAATGCCGCGCGCGTGCTTAAGCATGGTATTAACGGCTTTATCGTCACAATGTTCGGCCAGAATACATAGATCCCCCGTGGATGAGCCGTCACGATCATCCATCAGGATGAACATTTTGCCAGCCTTGGCATCATCCAAAAGACGATCAATCGTGCTAACGGAAATCTGGTCAGCTTGATCAGGGGTCACTTTTCTAACCCTTTCTGAACAATATCCTGTTGAAACTGCGCCATCCGGGCAACATATCGGGCTAGCATATCCACCTCAATATTCACCGCCGAGCCATCACTGCAATCCGCCAAAGTGGTATGCGCCCAAGTATGCGGCACAACCATAATTTCAAACACCGTGCCTTTGACCCGATTAACCGTAAGGGAAATGCCGTCAATGGTAATAGACCCTTTGGCGGCAACAAATGGGGCTAATTCTTCGGGCAAATCAAACGCCATGAGGTAACTATCACCTTCGGGTTGAATTTTTGTTACCGTGCCTTTGCCATCAACATGACCTGAAACAATATGCCCACCCAGTTCATCCCCAAGCGCTAATGCCCTTTCAAGGTTGATCCGTCGGCCGACCTGCCAGTCTTGCATTGTGGTGACCTTTAGGGTCTCGTCAGACGCATCAACCATAAAGCTGTTGGCGGTGGCATCAACAAGGGTTAGGCAAATCCCACTACACGCGATAGATGCCCCCTCTCTAATAGCCTTACAATCCCATGGGGTTTTAATCTCAAGCCTAGCGCCTCCATCCGTTTTATGATTGATGGCGACCAGTTCTCCCAGCGCGGTAATTATTCCTGTGAACATGTCATCATGCTTTCAAAAACCTTTATCTTCCATCATCACCGATATGGTTAGCCATCAGGGCTAAGGCCATTATGCCGTCATTTGCGTTGCCAGATTTCCAGCACATCCTCACCAAGCAGCTGTCGGTGATCAAGCCTATAACCTCTGCCAGCGTCAAGCTTTGTCAAACCCAGTTCCGCAACAGCCGGCAACCCGTCACCGCCAATGACCATCGGATTTCTGATCCAGATGATGCGATCTACTAAACCTGCCTTTATAAAAGAGGCTAACAGCGTGCCGCCAGCCTCAATCAGAACGCTGGTCATACCTTGTTTTGCCAAAGCTGACAAGGTGTTCATGGGATCAGGATAGCCATCTTGACCTGTTTTGACCGCCACGGTTTTAACCTCAACTGGCAAGGTGTCTTTATGGGATGAGGCGTCAGGGCAAATCACAAGCGTAGGAAATTGTCCGGATGTGGCAAAAATCTCTGATCTGGGGTCAAGCCCCTGCCCTGATGCCATGACCACACGAAGCGGTTGATGGGTGATGCCATCCAAGCGGCAAGTCAGCATAGGATTATCTGCCCTCACCGTACCTGCCCCAGTGAGCACGGCATCATGGCGTGATCGCAACAGATGCACATATTGCCTAGCCAATGCCCCAGTAATCCATTGTGAAGTGCCATCTCTGAGGGCAATTTTACCATCTAGCGATGTGGCAATCTTGATCGTGACTTGCGGTCGTCCCATCAGACGCGCCTGACGATACCCTGCCAGTTGATCGGCAATCGCATCCTTAAGAACGCTCGTGGTCACGGTTATCCCTGCGGCGGTCATAGCCGCAATTCCCCTGCCAGACACCCTTTCGTCAGGGTCTTGAATGCCTATGACCACACGGGCGATTCCAGCCGCGATTAACGCCTGACAGCAGGGTGGGGTCTGGCCATGATGTGAGCAAGGCTCTAGCGTGACATAGGCCGTTGCCCCTTTGGCAGAGCCGCCTGCCGAAGCAAGAGCAACCGTTTCGGCATGGGGGCGGCCACCATCAGCGGTGACGCCGCGCCCCACCAACACATCATCTTTGACAATGACACAGCCCACAGCCGGATTAGGGGCGGTGCGCCCATCGCCGCGCCGCGCCATCATTAACGCGGATCGCATCCATTTCCGATCTGCGGCAGAAATCACATCAGACATCCGTAACGCTCAATTGCCAGAAGTTGCGCCAATCAAGAACAGAAAAGGGACTTTATTTGTCCACTTCATCCTTGACGAAATTCCCGAAATCTTGCGCTTCGCGGAAGTTTCGATAAACCGAAGCATAGCGAACATAAGCAACCTTGTCGATCTGGGCCAGTTCTTCCATGACCTGACGGCCTATCTCTTGGGTTGTGGTCTCTCCCTCACCTTGGGATTCCAGTTTGCGGACAATATTATTAATCCGTTGCTGAACCATATCAGGATCAACATTCCGCTTGCGAAGCGCGATATTCATGGAGCGTTCCAATTTATCACGATCAAAGGGAGAGCGTTTGTTATTCCGCTTCACCACCATCAATTCGCGCAACTGCACGCGCTCAAAGGTGGTAAATCGCGCCTCGCATGAGGCGCATTGGCGGCGACGACGAATAGCCGCGCCATCTTCGCAAGGACGCGAATCCTTGACTTGGGTGTCCTGGTGTCGGCAAAAGGGGCAATCCATGGGGATAACCTACAAGTTATTGATGAATGCCCCTTTTATACACAAAATCTAGTAAATTGGAAAGGCACGACAAAGATCGTGAACTTTTTTCTTAACCGCTTCTTCCACAGGGCTATTGTCATTACGGTTGCTAGAAAGGCCGTCTAACACCTCACCGATCAGCAAGCCGACTTGACGAAACTCATCTTTGCCAAAGCCGCGAGTTGTCGCTGCAGGTGTGCCAAGCCGAATGCCTGAGGTTACCATGGGTTTTTCAGGATCAAATGGCACCCCATTTTTATTGCAAGTGATATCCGCCCGTTCCAATGACACTTCAGAGATATCCCCAGTTAGTTTTTTCGGCCTAAGGTCCACCAAAACGATATGGTTATCTGTACCGCCAGAAACAATATCAAACCCACATTCCAAGAGCGTATCCGACAGCACCTTGGCGTTATCAACAACATGGTTGATATAGGTTTTGAATTCCGGCTTTAGGGCCTCGCCAAAACCAGCGGCCTTGCCAGCAATCGCGTGCATAAGTGGACCACCTTGAAGACCGGGGAACATCGCAGAATTGATCTTTTTGCCCAAGTCCTCATCATTGCTAAGGATAATACCGCCACGCGAACACCGAAGGGTTTTATGCGTGGTTGAGGTCACGACATGGGCGTGTTCCAATGGGCTGACATGAGCGCCAGTTGCCACAAGACCAGAGATATGCGCCATATCCACCATCAGATAAGCGCCGCAGCTATCGGCAATCTCGCGAAAGCGTTTGAAGTCAATCACACGCGGATAAGCCGAGCCGCCAGCGATAATCATTTTAGGCTTATGTTCATCGGCTAGACGCGCAATTTCTTCATAATCCAGAATGCCGTCTTCGCGGCGAACACCATATTGCACAGCGTTAAACCACTTCCCGGACAGATTTGTGGCAGAGCCATGGGTTAAATGGCCGCCAGCCGCAAGTGACATCCCGAGGATGGTATCACCGGGCTTAAGCAGGGCGAGAAACACCCCCTGATTCGCTTGCGCGCCTGAATGCGGCTGAACATTAGCCCAAGCACAGTTAAAGAGTTTTTTCGCGCGATCAATCGCCAGTTTTTCCACCACATCTACAAACTCGCATCCGCCATAATAACGGCGACCGGGATAGCCCTCAGCGTATTTGTTTGTCAAAATAGAGCCTTGCGCCTCAAGCACAGCACGGCTGACAATGTTTTCAGATGCAATCAATTCAATGCCATCGCGCTGACGCGTCATTTCGTTATCAATCGCTGAGAACAGATCATGATCTGTTTCCATCAGAGGCGAATTGAAAAAGGTTTTCATTTCATTCATTTTTTTCTCCATTTTACACGAGGGCTATTTGCATTCGATATCCTTAACGGACAAATCAGTCAACTTTTCTACTCTGGCCTTGTGACGCCCACCTTCGAATGCCGTATCAACAAACGCATCTATGCACGCTAACGCTGTTGTAGCCCCAATTAATCGTTCCCCTAATGCTATTACATTAGCATCGTTATGTTGACGAGAAAGAATCGCAGTTGTGACATCATGGCACAGCGCGGCGCGAATCCAAGGAAACCGATTAGCGGCGATAGAAATGCCAATGCCACTGCCGCAGACCAGAACACCAAAGGCATCCGATACCGGTTTCATATTCTCAGCAAGTTTAGCCGCATAATCAGGATAATCGACTTTCTCACCTTCATCGGGGCCTAGATCATGGATCATCATGCCTCGATCTGTGAGATGGGCGGCGATCTGCTGGCGCAGGGTGATACCAGCATGATCAGAGGCTAAATAGATTTCCAGCATAGCATTTTCCGCTTCTGTGATCGTCATAAAAGTCCATTTGAGTAATCATATAAACAAAATTCCAAAAAAACAGTAACAAACCGTGTTTTTTTATAGTGACAAGAGCAATTTTATATCTTAGTCTTTTTGACGAAAGCTGAGGTTGGGGAGGAACCAAAGCATAATATATATAAAACCTGATGGTGAGGTTAGCGCCTTACCATTTTTTTTATCCTTTTCCAGCGTCAATCCGCGCCAAATCCCTAAACGAAAACCATCCGGATTGAATGATTAACCACACCCCTACCCATAGCACCATGGCAAAGACCGAAGTGATGAGCAATTTCATGAGCAGTCTTGGCCTCTCAGGGGCAGATGGGGCATGGCCTTCTTCTGGGGCTATTGCCGCTTTCGCGCCAAACGGCAATACCATGAACAAAACCCACCACCACAACAAAACATAGACCACGACTCCGGAAACGATATCCATCAGATTTGCTCCAGTTCAATCAATGTGCCGGTGATATCTTTGGGGTGAATGAATAACACAGGTTTGCCATGCGCCCCAATTTTTGGGTTTCCGTCCCCTAATACTCTTGCCCCCTCTTTGATCAAATGATCACGAGCGGTAAGGATATCTTCAACCTCAAAGCAAATGTGATGAATCCCGCCTTCGGGGTTTTTTTCAAGAAACCTAGCGATGGGGCTGTCTGTGCCCAAGGGTTCAAGCAATTCGATCTTTGTGTTGCCAAGCGAGATAAAGACAACCGTGACGCCATGTTCAGGTTGCGGTAAGGGGTCTGATAATGTAGCCCCTAAACGCCCACGCCATTCTGCGCTGGCCTTGGGCAAATCGGGAACAGCAATCGCGATATGGTTCACCCGTTCCAGCATAACCCTTACTCCCCAGCGTCTAAGGCAGCGACGCGCAAAATATGAACCTGAATAACAGGCTTGCGTCCTGCCATAGATTTTGCCAATCCACGCAACGCCTTTGCCACCATATCTTCGACCTTTCGGTCATCAAAGCGAGCAGATTTCGGCATATCGGTGAACGCATCCTCAATCAGCAACATGGCTTCTGCCAGATAACTGCTGGCCTTATCACCATCAACGATGCCGTTTTGTGTCACCATAGGGCTAGCACAAAGCTCTCCGCGTTCACTTAACACCAAACTCGCTGTCACGCTTCCGTTCCACATCATCTTACGGCGGCTTTGAATGGCCTCACCATGAAGCGGAATGATATCGCCGCCCTCAATGGTCATTAGGCCGGTTTCTGCCCCACCAATAACGCGCATAGGCCCAGGAGCAAGCCGGATCACTTGACCATTTTCAGGGATATGCACTTGCGGCACCTGACAATCCTTAGCCAATTGAGCGTGCGCCTTAACATGACGCGAAGTGCCATGCACGGGAATAGCAATATCAGGACGAATCATTTGATACATCGCCGTCATATCATCACGCGCCGGATGCCCAGAGACATGAATAGGCGCATCATCAGCGGTAATGACCTTAATGCCGCGCATGATCAAACTGTCCTGCACCTTGCCAATCGCCGCCTCATTACCCGGAATCTCACGCGAGGAAAACAAAACCGTATCCCCTTCTTCCATAGAAATGAGATGATGCGTCCCCATAGCAATTCGCGTCATTGCCGAACGCGGCTCCCCCTGTGAGCCAGAGCAAATCATTAAAATATTCTCCCTTGGGATGAGGCTAAAATCATCCATAGAAAGCATATCTGGCCAATCCTTGAGATAACCGCAACGCCGCGCGGCCTCAACCACACGGTTTAGCGCTCTGCCAACCAGCATCGGGCTTCGGTCAGTTTGTCTTGCCACCTCAACCAACGAATTCAACCGTGCCACATTTGACGCAAAGCAAGTGACGGCGACCCTGCCCTTTTGCTGAGAAATTGTATCAATCAAGCCTTGCCTTGCTGTCTCCTCACTCTCGGTAGAACCTTCGACTAGTGCATTGGTAGAATCGCCAATCATGGCAAGAACGCCCTCATCCCCAAGGGATTTTAAGCGATCCATGTCTGAAATGGGGTCAAGCTGAGGGTCAGGATCAAATTTCCAATCCCCGGTATGGAATATTTGCTCTCCTCCGGCTTTGATGATTAATCCGGCAGGATCAGGAATGGAATGGGTCAAGGCAATCATTTCTACCGTAAATGGGCCAATGGGCACAGGACGATTATAATCAATAACCTTGAGGGGGATGTCATCTTCAAGGCCATGTTCAATAAGCTTTTGCCGCAAAAGCGACAATGTGAACGCCGTTCCATAAACAGGACAACGCAACTTTCGCCATAAATAGGGCACAGCCCCAAGATGATCTTCATGGCCATGGGTGATGACCAATCCGGCTAAATTAGCCGTCTTATCATCCAGAAATGACAAATCAGGCAAAACCACATCCACACCCGGCATCGAATCGTCCGGGAAGTTAATACCCAAATCAACCATCATCCATACACCATCATAATGATAGAGATTGGCATTCATACCGATTTCGCCTGATCCACCAAGAGGAACAAACAAAAGGTCTTTTTTCTTCCAGCTCATAAAAGGTCCTGTTGGCGTTCAAAAATGATCACCAATCCTTTAAGGGTTAGATTGGCATCGTAATGGTCAATTACGCTGATGGCATCGGCAAACAATTGCCCTAATCCACCTGTTGCCAGAACCGTCACTTGATCGCTGGCAATTTCCGCCTTCATACGGGCAATGATCCCCTCAACCAGACTGGCATACCCATAAAACAGGCCGCTATTCATTGCCTCGATCGTCGTCTTACCAATCACTGGCATATCCGTATGCCAGTCTTTCGGATCAATCAATGGTAATCTTGCCGCGGCCTGATACAGCGCCCCTATGGATAAGTTCACCCCGGGTGAGATCACGCCGCCGCAATATGCCCCCTCAGCGGAGATAAAATCAAAGGTCGTAGCCGTGCCAAAATCAATAACAATAGCCGGACGAGAATAATAATGCGCGGCGGCGGCGGTATTGGCAATTCGGTCAGCGCCAGCCTGTTCCGGCTTATCAATCGCAATCGCCACCCCATGCGACAGGTCATCACCCATCAAAACATAATTGTGGTCAGGCAGATAACGATCAGCAAAACGCTTAAGCGCAGGCAAGGTCTCGGGAACCACGGTTGAAATAATCACGCCGGTAATATCATTCAGCGTGAAACCATGATTTCCCAGATGAAAAGATAACCACGCGGCATAATCATCCGCTGTTGTTGCCGATGCCGTGGCCATCCGCCATGTCAGATAGTCATTTTCGGTTAGCCGCAACCCAAAAACGGTATTTGTGTTTCCGCCATCAATCGCAAGAAGCATCGTTTCCTCAATTTCCCAATGATGCCACAGGCCGCGCCCGTTTCACATCACCTGCGGCAAGAGATAACATATCTCCGCCTGCTAATTCCAGTCGCATTGTGCCATCCGGATTTATCCCCCGAAACACGCCTTCTAGGGTGTCGTCCTCATCATCTTGAATGTAAATCTTTTGACCAAGAAAGGCGGCACGCGCCATCCATTCTAGCATACACCCCTCAAAACCGTTATCCTGCCAGTGTGATAGCGCGGCTTCCATCTCATTGATAAGAAGATCACGAAACGCATCAAGGCTGACTATCTCTGCGCTTGCGGTCTCATCCTCACCTGCCTTTATCGCATCGGATAAACATATGGCCGGCCATCCGCCTTCGGTGACTTCAGGTGCTGAGATCATATTCACGCCAACGCCAATGATCATCCCCTTTTCATGCGCTTCGATCAGTATTCCGGCTGTTTTTTTTCCATCAACCAAAACATCATTCGGCCATTTCAGGCTAACGCGGTTAGGTGTGATCACCTGATCAAGGGTTTTTGCCAAAGCCACGGAAACCACCAGAGAAACCCCCGGCCATTCCATCATTGGGCGAGTAGGCAAAAACACAACAGAAAGATAAAGATTGCCTTTGGGGGAAACCCAAAACCGCCCATGCCGTCCACGTCCTTTGGTTTGGATTAAGGCCTGAAACGCAGTTCCGGATATGGCCCCGTCTGCTAAGGCTTGCCTAGCCAAATCAGAGGTGCTGGTGGCTTCGTCAAATACCGAAACCGAGATCGAAACCCCCACCTTAACCTGCCACAAATACCACGAATGGAACGGTGGCCTGAACGGTCTCTCTTAGGAAGGAAAGCCCAAAGACTAATCCTGTCATCATGATGGCTGAGGTCAAGGCAATTAGGGTATTGCTGCGCGGAATATCTTGATCAATAGGTTGGGTTTCATCATCAACATACATGACCTTAACGATACGAATATAATAAAACGCGCCAATCACCGATGCGAGAACACCCACCACTGCCAAAGCCACTTGGCCAGAGGCAATAGCAGCAGAAAACACATACCACTTGCCAAAAAATCCACCCAAAGGCGGAATGCCAGCCATAGAGAACATCAGCACCATCATAGCCAGAGCATAGACCGGATGCGAGCGAGACATTCCTGCCATATCCTCAATCTTAGTGACCGCCCTTCCATCACGCTTAAGCGACAGGATCAAGGCAAACACCCCAATAGAGGAAATCACATAAATCACCATATAAACCATGACGGCACTCACGCCGCTGGATATGCCCGTGGCAATTCCAACCAACGCATAACCCATATGGGCAATGGACGAATACGCCATCAGACGCTTGATATCCGTCTGCATGATCGCCCCACCGGCGCCAATAAACATCGACAAGATGGCAATGATGACAATCACCTGTTGCCAACTGTCAACGGCATCACCAAGCACCCCATGAGTAAAGCGAATAAATAATGCCATCGCCGCCAATTTGGGCACGACAGCAAAAAACGCGGTAACAATAGTGGGCGAGCCTTCGTACACATCAGGCGTCCACATATGAAAAGGCGCCGCCGAAATCTTAAAGGCTAGACCAGAGATCATAAAGACCATGCCGATCACCGCGCCGGGATGAATCCCGTTTTCAAGAGCCAGTTTAATACCGTCATAACTGGTATGCCCCGTAAAGCCGTAAAGCAAGGAGGCGCCATAAAGCAACAACCCAGATGACAACGCACCCAAGAGAAAATATTTCAACCCTGCCTCAGATGAACGCACGGATTCCCGGCGGATGGCGGCAATGACATAAAGCGGCAATGACTGCAGTTCC